>Ga0066383_10000288_pt1 | contig 17475 bp, 13 predicted proteins | sample Knorr_S23_td_Bot_FD_70950 | JGI IMG/M metagenome (GOLD analysis project Ga0066383, IMG submission 70950) | Marine microbial communities from Southern Atlantic Ocean transect - Knorr_S23_td_Bottom_ad_3770_LV_A | ecosystem: Environmental > Aquatic > Marine > Oceanic | place: Southern Atlantic...
TCCAAAAAAGGAGCCGGTACACCGTTTGTAAACCAAGTGTAAAAAATGTGAGTTGTTTAACCATTTGGCATTCAGCAACTTTGCTTTAGCGCCGTTCATTTGCCTACAGCTTTCAATTCTTCTCCCGTCTTGCCGCCGTGCTGAGGTCGCGGTGACTCCAGGAGCCGTCGAAACAAAGCTCGTGCAGGTGACCCTCGCGTCCGCGATACACGTAGTAGCGTGAACCGGTCAGGGCGGACACCAGGCCCGCGGGCTCTCCCGCCGCGCGAGGCGCCCCGGCGAGCACCGTTGGATTGGTGAGCTGCCAAGCGTCGCCATTCCGGGTCGCCTCCCGGATTTGCCCGGCTGAATCGCGGTAGGCGAGGTGGTCGCGATTGCGTTTGGCATCGTGGATCGCACACGGATTCCCGGCGATCTGCCCGGCCGGTGTCCCGAGCGGCTCCAAGTCACGGAAGCGGTGTCCCCTGTCCAATGCCTGGACGAACGTGTCGCGTGGGCCGCTGTAACGGCGATAACCGGGCTGGCGGCTGCGTTCGATCCAGTCAAACACAAACGGCTCACGGGAGGGCCACCGCTCCGCGGCTCGAAAGACGATCACGCGTTTGCCGTCGGCATTGAAACCAATCGGCTGCCCCCGCGCCGGGAGACGGTGGATGAGCCGGGGTGACCAACCCCGCCGGTCATTGGTGGCTGTGTCCGTAAAGAGCGTCTGTTCACACGCGGCACCGAACATGGTGCGATAGGTCACATGCAACGCCCTTCCGCTGCGCGAGATGATGACACCGCCGGCGGGACGCGGCGCGGCCGGCAACGGGTGATGCCGCCACTGTCTGTCCTTCCAGATCTCCCGCAGCCGTGCCGTATCGTCGGTGTAGACAATGTGCGGCACGCCGTCGAGGACAGCCACCGACGGATCGCAACTCGCGGCGGGGATGCCGAGTTGCTCGGTGAGGTTGGTGTGCCGCCAAACCCCGGCGTCAGCATCTCCCGAGACTCTCGACAACTCGTGGATGTGCCCCGCCTTTCCCCGGTAGAACACCCGCCGATCTCCCGGGCCAAGCGAGCAGGCAGTGGGACGGCCGGCAGCCGGGGGCGCCTTGGCCAGCATGGTGATTATCGACTCCCGCCCGCGACTCCCGTCGGGGAACACGGAGAGTTCGTGGAGTTGGCCGTCCACGGACCGGTAAACCACGTGCCGGTGTCCGTCTTCGCCTTCGATCATGGCAACCCGATCCTCGACGACCGGGGAGGTCTCCCGCGAGAAATACTCGTCGGTGTAGCGTTGAAAAGACTCAGCGCCATGACGGACGAATTTCTCGATCTTCGCGATCTCCTCGTGCCACCGCTCCATGTCGTATCCGTTGGCTGCAAACTCGCGCCCGATGTCGGCGGCAATGGCGTCGCGATGACGGCGGACTTGGCGCAGTGCGTTCCTTGGAGAAAGCGCGTTGTTCAAATGCCTGCGGACCTCCTGCTGGTAATACTCTCTGTAGCCCGCGTTGCCGAGCAGCGCGAAAAACAGTTGCCTTTGCAGGCCGTGCCCATAGGCGCCTCCGCTGTCGATGAACGCGTACGGATTCGCATTCGGCTCATACGGCCCGCCTAACAGGCCCCACTCGGCGTCCCAGCACAGGAAGATCCATTTGCCATCCGGCACGCGCCGTGCCGCATACCAGTTGTTGTGGGGCCAGTCCAAGTTCAGCGTCCAGAGATTCAGGATGGCGTACGAGGTGAAGTTCTCGATATCCACCCGCCGCGACAACTCCTCATAGTTGGCCGGGTTGGAGAAGTCCGTTGTGCTGATGAATTTTCTCAACTCCTCCCAGCCATGCCGTGAACCGCTGAGCACGGTGTCTCCTGTCTTGATGACGTCATATTCGCCCGGGCCAAGGTGCGAGGCGAAGAACTCCTCGTCCATCCGCTCGACGACGTTGAACACGCCGTGGCTGGCCGAGTTGACGAGGAGGACATACCACGAGCCGCTTGAGGAAAGCGCCCCCATGTCGCGATGAAGGTCACGGATCACCTGGTCGCGGATGTAACTGCCGTGGGATCGGCCATCGTTGAAGTTCGACCGCAGAACCAGTTTGTCGAACTCCTTCACCCCGGCCTCCGGAATGATCGGATGATCCACCCGGCGATCCCCGTAAATCCCGCGAAAGTATGCACGGTACGATTTCTTGATGTCCAATCCGCCGCGACGGCCCGCGCCGCCATGAAGCCGGAACCCAAAGCCGGTGGCCGCAACCCGTTCCCCGTCAGGATTGAAAAGCTCGAGGAAGGCGGGTCGCTCACTGCCGCGGCCTCTGGCGCTGCTCTGGAGGTGCACCTCAAGGAAATCGGCCGGCATCATCGAGACCGACAGCACCGGCAGCGCGGGACGGCGGCCACACAGGTAGGTCGCCGGGACGACCGGGCTGGCCCGTTCGTTGCCGATAAACGCCGCCGCACGGAACAGGGACGTATCAACAACCTCGATCGGTTCGCGGTACAACCAGCTTGAGCCGTCGGGGTTGGAACCGTCGGTCGTGTACCGGATATTGACGGCCGCGGATGACTTGTCCCTGATTTGAATCGTTTCACCCTGACCGATCGCGCCCGGTTCCGGAAAAAACGAGATGCGGGACTTCACCGGTTTCGGTTGCTGCGGGCCGGCGTTTGCAGACCCGGGGGTGGGAGTCAGGAAATAATCCCAGTCGGCCGGTGAGGAAGCGGGTCGCCCGAGGGACTGGTCCGCGACTTGGCGCTGGTACTCAACTCGGTCGGCGATGCTTCCGTCCGGAGCGATCAGATAGAGCGAGCCACCGTCTTTCTTGAGCCGGAAATTGGCGTGGCACACGGCGGGAAGCACACCCAGCGCGATCTGGAGTGACATGTCCGAGCTTTCCCGATGCGTGTTCAACCCCGCGACCGCCAGCACATTCTTCCCCTGCCGAAGGAGCCCGGCGTTTGCCGAGAGGTCAAACCGTTCCGCGAAACCCGCCTCGCGACCGTCTCGCGCGACGCTGTCGAGGTTCGACTCCCCGGCGGGGGCGTTGACGGCGGCGACACGCGTCCCGTTCAGGTAGGCGGCAAAGCCGTCGTCGTAGTCCACCTCGAGGACGAGCGACCCCGATATCAGCGGCTCCTTCAGCGTGAACTCGCGCCGGATCAGGACGGCCGTCGTGCCGAAGGGCAGTTCGGTCGCATCATCCTCATCCCCATACCCGAAACCGGCCGGGCCAACCGCGAACGCGCTGTCGTCGAAACCGACAGCGGTCCAGCCGATCGTGCTTTGCCTGTTGCCGGATCCGAGGAGATACCTCCAGTCGGCACCGGGCTTGATCAATATCGTCTCGAATGGAATCGTGGCGGCCGATGTCCTCAGCGCTTGGGGAGCGAGGGAAACCCGGTCAAGGCCGGACATCCACACGAGATGATACCCGCCCGCCGGGATCCGGTTGTTCGGGAAGGCCCACTTGTCGGGGACGTTGGGATCGTTGGTCAACCGGTACCCGCCGAGCCGCATCGGCGAGGCGCCCGGGTTGTGGATCTCGATCCAGTCGCTGGTCTGCCCCTCGTCGTCGAGCCGGCCCGCGCGATTCGAGGCAAGGATTTCATTCAACCGCAGGCCGCCGCTTGCTGAAGAGATCCCCGCCTCAACGCGAACCGAATCGCCACCCTCCGCCTGGGCAAGTTGCCCCAACGGCCCGGCACCTGTCGCAGACGTCCCCGCCACCAACAGCGCGGCTGCGATGGTTGTGATCACGAGTTGTTTCATTTGCCTCCGGTTTCCAGTTCGGCCCCGGTTTTGCCGCCGTGATTTCGGAGAATGGCGGCGACGTCCTCCTTTTTGTTCCTGACGGCCCAGTCCAGCGGCGTGTCCCCGAATGCGATGGTCACATTGACGTTCGCGCCGTTGGCCAACAGCAGTTCGACGATCTCTTTTTGGCCGGTCGAGGCCGACTTGTGCAGGGGAGTTGTTCCGCCGTCCCCGTTCACGTTCGCCCCCTTGGCGACGAGCAGTTCAACCATCCCGTGGTGACCTTCTTTCACGGCCGAATCCAGCGGAGACTCTGCGAAGGCATCCTTCGCATTGACGTCAGCGCCGTTGGCCAACAGCAGCTCGACGATGTTCCCACGATTTTTTTTCGCTGCTGAAAAGATCGGCGACACTTTTCGCTCACCCCCCTTGGCCTTGACGTCCGCGCCTTTGGCAATGAGTAGCTTGGCCACTTCCCCGTGGCCGGCACTTGCCGCGAAATGCAGCGGAGTCAATCCGTCGGCATCCCTCGCGTTCACGTCCGCGCTGCTGGAAATCAACAGTCCGGCGACGGCAACCTTTCCGCCACGGGCCGTGTAGTGTAGGGCGGTGGAGCCCCATTTGTTTTTTGCATCCACGCCGGTGCCGGCGGCTAGATGTTGCTGGACGATCTCCATGTCTCCCTTCCACGCAGCCTGATGAATGGGGATGCCGGGCACTTCCACCTTGGCGGCCGGGTGGACGGATTGGGCCTCGGCTGGCTTTTGCGATGATGTCGTCCCGCATCCTGCCAACAGCATGGCTGCGATTGTTTTGAGCAGAAGGTGTTTCGTCATATGTCTCAGAATGATGACAACAGCACAACCAGCCAGCAGACTCCGACGGTGTAAAGCGTCACCGTGCCACTGCCCCGATGCCGGCTGCCCAGCGGCAGGATGTAGCGGTGAATGATCGCCGCAATGAACAGCCCAAGCACCGTCCCGACGACCGGCACAATTACAAACAACCAAACGATCCCCTGCACCAAGTTGAGCAGCATCGGTAACAGGCCAAGCAGCAGGCAGATCAACAAGACCGCCCCGATGATCCACAATGTCGATTTTTTCACCACCTCACTTATATCGCCCCCCTCCCCGTGAAGGAAACAGCGATGTCATCATCCGAAAACAGATGAAAATAATAGCTCCCCACGCCGAAAATGAATCAGGCCAGCCCGAGCAGTTCACGGGCCTCCCTGTAGCCGGCGGCGGTGTTGCCGTATTCGCTGGCGGTCACCCGGGCCAGCGCGACGAGCTGCCGCCAACGGAAGGCGGGACGTGTCTTGACGAACTCCTCGCTCACGGTACGGTAATATTTCTCGGCGTGCAGTGCACCAAATTCGCTGGTGGCATAGCGCAGCAACAGGTCGAACACCGGCCGGGCATCGTGGCCCAGTTCGCCGTAACGATGGATGATTGCGCTGGCGCGAAACTGATCCTTTTCGCGGATCGCGCCGTCGGCGTTTTTCAACAGCGTCTTCGGATCCTTGTCGCGAACTTGCCCGACGTGCTCGGCGCGCGGATACGGCTTGGCGGTGGCTCGGCCGGCCTGTCCCGCGGTGTGGTACGCCCCGACGATCAAACTGGCCACGGTGTTGCGGTGGTTGCTCACCCGCGCGATGTTGCGCCACGCATTGATGGCGTCCGAGGCGTGCACGCCGACCGAGTCGCCATGGACGCTGCCGACCTGTTTTTTGCCGTTGTGCATTATCGCGCTCTCGCGGCCGGGATCGCGCAAAAGGAGTTGGTTCGCCGCCAGCGACATGGCCTCGCCGATGTCCTCGGGGTCGTATCCCTCGGCCAAGGCGGCCGCCACCGCGCCAGCCGACTGCTCCCGCGTGCCGGCGAAGACGGTTTGGCTGAGTTCGCTGATCCAGCCGTCGCCGCCCTTGCGTTTGCCCAGCTTGCGATCCAGCAGGCGATGCTCGTCCAGGAGCTTGGGCAGCACCGAGCGAATCCCAGACTCGCGGCGGTTCCCTGATTCGTTACTGACGCAGTAGCGCAACGACTGGCGAAACAGCGTGTGCGCCTGCTCCTCCCCGGTGAACTCAAGCAACGCCCAGGCGCGCCACGACAACACCACCCGATGCACATCGACCTCGTCCTGAACCGCGTACTGCAAATGGTTGTAGGCTTCGCCGACCGACTGGCTCGCCATGGCGGCGAAGGTTCGCTCGGCTCGGTTGACATCTCGCGATCGCGTCGCCGAGCGCAGCAGTTCGCCACCGGCGGGCGCTTGGCCAAGCGCTGCCGGAGTGACCGGGCGCAGCACTTCCCTTTTGCGGCCGCCGAACTGCTGAATCCGGCTCGTGTTGCGATACAGCACCTTCAGCACCGGCAGCGGGCGCAACGCCTCGGGCAGCTCGCGGGACATCTCGTAGGCGGGCGCGAGGGCCATGATGGTGTGGAACCCCACGTAATCCTGCCCGCCAAATGTGCGGGCATTGGCCAGCGCACCGGCGGCGATCAACGTTCGAAGATCGGTGCCGGCCTTGATTTTGCCGACCAACTCCCGCTGCAACTTGTCCGCCGGCGTGTCCTGCATCAACGCCACCAGCGGCTCCAGCTTGCCGAACGAGAGCCGGCCCGGCCCCTCGTCAGCGAAGACCGGCGCGAGGCCGAGATCGAACGCCAGCGTGGAGCCGACGCTGCTGACCAGCATGCCCCGGCCGACATCGGCGAGAAAGTCGCGGCGGGAATTGAGCCGGAACCTGGCGTCGTGAGAATGGAGGGATGAAGGTTCTTTTTGCATAGCGATTCGAGGATAAACCTCGAGATTTCCCCCGTCAAGCCGCCCGTCCCTACCCAACCAAGCACTTGGCCAAGCGCGCCTTTACCTTGGCTTCGGGATGGCGGTTGCTACGCTGCCGCCTAGCCATTTGAACGCATCATGATACGCCTCATCCATTTCTCTGCCTTCGCCGCCTTCGCCGTTGCCGCGCTTGGCCAAATCTCAAAACCGGCCGATGCACCCAAGCCGCTCTCCCCCGCCGAGAGTGCCAAACTCGTGAACCTTCCGCCCGGCTTCCGGCTGGAACTGGTCGCCGCCGAGCCGCTCGTCCGCCAGCCCTCCGGCGTCTGCTGGGACGCGCACGGCAACCTCTTCGTCAGCGAACTGCACGGCTACAACATCGAGGGCCAGTTCGACATCGAGGAGTTGAACAAGACCGGCAAGCTCGACCGTGTCGTGCGGCGCATCGCCGCCAACGAGGACGCCATGCGCCGCGCCGAGAAGGAACAGTTCGGCACCGTCAAGCGGCTAATCGACTCCGACGGCGACGGCGTGATGGATCGCGTCGAGGTGTGGGCCGACCGGCTGCCGGCCTGTCTCGGCATCTGCCCGGCTCGCGGCGGCGTCATCGCCATCTGCGCGCCAGACATCGTGTTCCTCGCCGACCGCGACGGCGACGGCCGCGCGGAGGTGCGCGAGACGCTGTTCACCGGCTTCAAGTTCGGCGTCATCGAGCGCCGCATCAACTCGCCGCAGTGGGGGCCGGACAACTGGATTTACATCGACGGCGGACAGGGCGGCCGCATCACCGGCCCGCGCCTTCCCACGCCGGTCGATATTCCGGTCACCGGATTTCGCATCAAACCGGACGGCTCAGCCATCGAGCCGGTCAGCGGCCACACCGGCACGTACGGCTTCACCTTCAACGCCGATGGCGACCGGTTCGTGATCTCCACCGGCACACCCGGCATCCAGGTCGCGCCGTTGCCGTGGCGCTATCTCGCGCGCAACCCGGACGTCGCGGTGAGTGCCTCACGCCGCAACGCCGCAAACTACAACACCTCGTTCCCGGTCAGCCAGCCGCACCCGTGGCGCACCAAGCGCGCGGCCGATCCCGGCTTCGGCAAATATTACAGCGACCACTACGGCACGGCCGAGTCGATCCCCAACGGCTTCTTCACCTCCGCCTGCTCGCCGCTCGTCTACCGGGACTCCGCCCTGCCGGGGCTGCGCGGCCAAATCCTCGCCTGCGCCCCGGCGCAAAACCTCGTCCACCGCGCTCTCCTCAGCCGCGACGGAACGCTCCTCAAAATCAGCCGCGCGGCGGGCGAGGCGAAGTCGGAATTTCTCGCGTCGGGCGACATTTGGTTTCACCCGATCCACCTCTCGATTGGCCCGGAGGGAGCCATTTACATCGCCGATTATTACCGCGAAATCATCGAGGATTACTCCGCAATCCCGCGCTATTTGCAGCAGCAATACGGACTGGCCGACGGCAACGACCACGGCCGTATTTGGCGGCTCGCGCACGACGACATGCCCGAACCGCAGTCGCCGAACCTGGCCAGGCTCAGCAATGCCGCGCTGGCCCGCGAACTCGCCAGCCCGCGCCATTGGCGGCGCCAAACCGCGCGCCGCATACTGCTCGAGCGCGGTGCCCGACTGCCCAAAATCGCCCTGCCGACGGACGACACCGCCGCGGCCGTCAACACGCTGTACACGCTCGACGGCCTCGGGCGACTCAACGACAACACGCTCGCCGCCGCGCTTGGCCACGGCGAACCGGGCGTGCGGCGGCATGCGCTGCGCCTGGCCGATCGCCGGTTTGGCGAAAGCGAAAAACTGCTCGCCGCCGCGCTGCAACTGGCCGACGACGACTCGTCGGTTGTCCGTCTGCAACTCGCCCTTTCGCTGGGCGAGAGCAGCGACCCCCGGGCCTTGACCGCCTTGGCCCGCTTGGCCAGGCGGCACGGCGGCGACGAGTGGCTCGGCGATGCCATACTCACCTCCCTCGCCGGTCGCGCCTCGGACATGTTGGCGGCGCTCACCGACAAACCGGCCGAGGCTCACGGCGCGCGCGGCCTGATCGCCCGGTTGTGTGGCTCGATCGCCACCCGGCGCAACACCGCAGAACTGTCCGCCGCCATCGTCCACGTCGCCGGGTTGACGGATTACGGTCTGCAACTGGCGTGCCTCGCCGGCTTGCGCGAGCCGTTCAAGTCCGCCACCCAAGTGGCCCTTTCGGACACAGCCCGCGCGGCGCTTGATCAACTGACTGCGGCAGACGACGGCGAGGTGCGAATCGCAGCGGTCGGCCTGAAGCAAATCTTGAAACTCGAGTCGCCCGCCGATCGCGCGGCGCGCTTGGCCAAGGCGCTGGGCGAAGTCGCCAATGTGCAACTCCCGGCCGATCGCCGCTTGGCTGCCGTACGGGCGCTTGGCTCGGAGAACGACCCCGGCATCGCGGCGCGGATGCTCGATGCCTACCCCGCCGCCACGCCGCCGGTGCGCCGCGCCATCCTCGGGGTCGCCTTCGCCCGGCGCGACCATCTGCCCGCCGTGGTGGCGGCGATGGAGCAGCGGAAACTCTCCCCCGCCGCGCTCAACGCCGTTCAGCGAACGGCGTTGCTCGATCAAAAAAACGCCGGCTTGGCCAAGCGGGCGCGAGCGCTTTTTGCAACGCTCGAGCCAGTGGACGACGCGACGCTGCAACGGTTCGTCACCGCCCTCAAGGCCAAGCGAAACCCCGCCGCCGGACAGGTGACGTTCAGCCAGCATTGTGCCACCTGCCACCGAGCGCACGGGGTCGGCTTCGCCGTGGGGCCGGACTTGACCTCGGAGTTTCGCCGCGCCGAGGAGACGATCGTGCGCGACATCCTCGCGCCGAGCGCGGTGATCGTCGCCGGCCACGAGACGTACACGGTCGAGACCACCGACGGGCGGGTGCTGAGCGGCGTGCTCACCGACGAGTCGGCCAACAGCCTGACGCTGACCCTGCCGGGCGGCGTGCGGCTCGATGTGTTGCGAAAGGACGTGCGATCGCTCAAGTCACTTGACGTGTCGCTCATGCCGGAGTCGCTCGCAGTGGTGCTCAAGCCAAGCGACGTGGCCAACGTGATCGCTTGGCTTCGGCAGCCGCCGACGCGGCGGGTGTTGTTCGACGACAGCCCGGCGTTTGTCGATCTGCTCACGAAGGGCGGCGGCACGGCAACGGTCGTGACCGGCGACAAGCACAGCGGCTCGGCGTCACTGCGCATCACGCCGTTGCAGCGGCACTCGAAGCGCATCCCCGGCTGGGCGTTTCGCATCCGGGAAAATCCCGGCGCGGGCGAGTACCGCTATCTGCGCCTTGCGTGGAAGGCGCCCAAGGCGGCCGGCGTGATGGTGGAACTGGCCGACAACGGCGCGTGGCCCTCGTCGGGTAGCCCGGAGCGGCGCTATTACAGCGGCAAAAACACCTCCGACTGGCAGGCTACTCGCGTGTCGGAAAAACGGCCGACCGACTGGACGATGGTCACGCGGGATTTGTGGAAGGATTTCGGCGATATGACGCTGACCGGCATCGCCCCCACGGCATTGGGTGGCGCGGTGTGGTTCGACCGGATCGAGCTGTTGCGAACACCGGACGAGTGACTTGGCCAAGCGAGGCGGTCAGCCCTTTTCGTACAGGACAACGATCAGCACATCTGACGCGGCGGCGACATTGCTCTGTAGCGAGCTTCCCGACTTGGCGGCCGGGTTGTAGCTCTGGGTGGCGATGTTGCCGGTCACCTGGATGATCTTGGCTCCTTCGCTCTCGGCCCAGGCGTTGATCTGCTGCTCGAGTGCCTCGACCTCGGTTTCCAGCCCCTTGAAAAGCTTGACGCGTTGCATGATATGAATCGGTTATTCCCGCAGCATCAGCAGGTTGCCGGTGAAGGATTCATCGACGATCTGCAAATGGTATGGCGGGGAAAGTTTGCTGTCAGCGCCGCGCATGAGCACCGCGCTGTACTCGTAGTCGAACTTGAAATGGTAATTGATGACCTTGGTGCCCTCGGGGATCGGCACCAGCGTCTCCCAGCGACCCTCCGTCAACTGGGTTTTGCGCATCGGGAAAGCCTGATTGTTGAAGATGACGATCGGCTTCATGGAATCTGCATCAAGCGCGCGCTGGTTGCTCCGGAACATCGCCTCGACCGTGTACAGGCCGGTTTGGCTACGTGGAAGCGCGCGCGGGGTGAGATTGGTGATGGTGCTGGTGGTGCACCCCACCATCAGGAATCCCAGCACACAAATGGAACAAAACCACCTCATCAACGACGGCCAGAATCCTGCGACATCTGACGATGGATTGTAAAGCCCGCAATTACTCACCAGGCGTGGGTCAGGAAAAACAGGATCAGCAGAATCGCCGCCACCACCCAAAACCAGTGCAATTGGCTGCCCCGAGGCCGCCCGCCCTGCCCGAACTCCCGTGACACGAAGTCGTCGTAGTCGAACTCCTCCTCCGGCAGTTGGGTGGACTCGTATTGCGCCTCGTCGGCCCAGCCGGTGTCCGGGCAGGCGCCGCACTCCGGGCAGGCACGCGCCTTGGCCGGGAGATCAACGCCGCAGTTCGGGCATTCGTCGGGACTCATCGGGAGCGCTTGGCCAGGCGGCCGGTCAGTTCATCTTCGAGCGGCGCATCGGCAGGCGGCCGATCCAGCCCGGTTTCATCCGCATCGCCGGATCCTCGAACACCACCGGGTCAACACTCCAGATCGAGGCCAGCAACGGCAGCCTATCCACGTTCGCGCCGACAGTCTCCCATTGCTGATACGAAACGTCGTCTCCGTCCGCGAGATAATCAAAACAGCGCATGCCGGTCTTCTCCTCGGCGAGCGTCGGCTTGCCCTGGTTCCACGCCGTCTCGCCAACCCACGCGTAGGCGCGCGCAACCTGCTGGTCGATGAGCTTGGCCCAGGCATGGTGTCCCAGCGCCGGGTTGCCGTGGAAATACTGAACATGCCCCAGCCGCTCGCTCATGTTGGCAAGAAAACGATAACAGGCGTCGATGTCCTCCCCGGGCCCGGGCAACTGCCGCCCCGTGACCACCACCCAGCCGTTGACCGGCGGCGAGACAAACAGCCGCTCCGTATCGGGATCCGCCATCGCCTCGGCACAGGCGCACGGGTGCAGTTCGCCAAGGCCCATCGAGCGGGCGACATCCTCCGGGTTGCGCGACCGAACCGCCAGCCACGTGCGCGGGCGGCTGAAGATCGACGGCGACCATCGCTGCCGCACGCTGCGCGCGAACGTGATCTCGTCCAGCCGCAACTGCCGCGCGCGCCGGCGGCCAAGCGCATAAAAAAGCGCCGCAACCGCCCACACAAAAACGAAGGGGCCAAGGATGAGAATCGTCGTCATCATTGGAACGCCGAAGACTGCCCCGCTTGGCCAGGCAGCGCAAATGGAATTTAACAGGCGGATGCTTTTCATTTGCCCAGCCAAGCGGTACTTTCGCCCCGACAAAATGACCATCATCACCGACGAACGCTGCACGGCTTATCACTCGCCCGGGCATCCGGAGCGGCCGTTCCGCGTCAGCGGCCCGGTCAAAAAACTCAAGGCACAAACCGACCTCAAGCTCCAGTGGCTCAAGCCGGAACCCGCGCCCAAGGCCAAGGTGCTGCGCGCCCACACGACCAACCACTTCCAGCGCCTGGCCGAGCCGCACGATTTCGACGGCGACACCGCCTACCACGAAGGCATCCGCGACCACGCCCTTCGCAGCGTCGGCGGCGCGCTCAAGGCGCTCGATCTCGCCAAGGCCGGCAAGCCAAATTTCAGCCTGTTGCGTCCGCCGGGGCATCACGCCACGAAGGAACGCGCGATGGGATTTTGCTACCTCGGCTCGGTCGCCATCGCCGCGCTCGAGGCCAAGGCGACCGGCTCGAAAAAAGTCGCCGTGTTCGACTTCGACGTGCATCACGGCAACGGCACCGAGGACATCCTGGCCAAACGCGACGGCGTGGCCTTCTTTTCCATCCACCAACACCCCGCCTACCCCGGCACCGGCACCGAGTCGTTCGACAACTGCCGCAACTACACCGCCCGGCCCAATCTGCCGCGCGAGGATTACCGCAAAACCGCCGAGCACGCCGTCGCCGATCTTAAGGCGTACGACCCCGATCTCGTCATCGTCTCCGCCGGTTTCGACGCCTACGCCGGCGACCCGCTCTGCAACCAGAAACTCAGCGCGGAGGACTTCCGCTGGTTCGGCAAAACGCTCGCCGGTCTCGGCTTGCCGGTGGCCAGCGCGATGGAGGGCGGCTACAGCGACGACCTGCCCGACCTCGTGCTCGCCTATCTGCGAGGCCTCCTCGGCAAGTAAAAACCTGTCGTCTTCGGCACCAAGCCGCTCTACATTTCGGCCGTGGCATACGAGTTCAAATTCGTCCGCACCGTCGAGTTTTCCGAGACAGACATGGCCGGCATCGTGCATTTCTCCAACTACTGCAAATATATGGAGGCGGCCGAGCACCGGTTTGTCCGATCGATCGGCTACTCCATCGTCGCCGACCAAACCGACCCGCGGATCGGCTGGCCGCGCGTCCACGTTGAGTTCGCCTACAAAAAACCGCTGCGCTTCGAGGATGAAATCGAGATTCACCTGCTCGTCGCCAGGCTGCGTTCCAAGTCGATCACCTACAAATTCCGGTTCAATAAAATCAACGGCGAAAAACGCGAACTCGCCGCCACCGGTGAGATGACCGCTGTCTGCGTTTCAATCGCCGGGCACGGCACTATGAAAGCCTGCTCCATCCCGGCCGAGGTCGCCGCCCAAATCGAGGTTGCACCCGCCGGGTTGCTCGAGGACTGACCCGTGCCCGGACTGCTTGGCATCGAGTGCGGCGCCACCCACACCGTCGCGTTGCACGAGAGCGGCGGCCAAGTTGTCCGCGCCGGGTTCGGCCCGGCCAACCTCCGGTTGCTCGACGACACGCAGTTGGCCAGGCATCTCCGGCAGATCGCCAAGCAATTCCCCAAGCCAAGCGCCGTCGCCATCGGCATGGCCGGCGCCCGCACTCCCGCCGATAAACTGCGACTCCGCCGCGCCGCCACCCGCGCTTGGCCAAACGCCGCCATCCACGCCACCAACGATCTCGAAACCGCCCTCGCTGCCGACACCCAGCGCAAACCGGCCACCCGCGTGCTCGTGCTCAGCGGCACCGGCTCCTGCTGCTTCGGCCAGTCGCCCGACGGCGCCACGGCCAAGATCGGCGGCTGGGGCCACATTCTCGGCGACAAAAGCAGTGGCTACGAAATCGGCCTGCGCGCCCTCAAGGCCTGCGTGTTTTATCTCGACCGCGACGGCACGTGGTCGACGCTTGGCCAACGGCTGCTCTGCCGGTTGCAACTCAACTCCCCCGACCAACTCATCGACTGGGTCGCCCAAGCCGACAAGGCCGAAGTCGCCGGCTTGGCCCGCGAAGTGTTCGCCGCATGGGCCAAGCGCGACAAAATCGCCGCCGACATTCTCAATGGCGCGGCCGACACCTTGACCAAGGACGCCTGCGCCTGTGCCAAGAAACTCGCCGGCAAAACCAGGCCGGTTCGGTTTCTGCTCGCCGGCAGCGTGCTGCTCAAGCAACCCAAGTTCGCCGCCAAGGTGGCCAAGGCTATCCGCGCCCGGCGGCCCGGTTCGCAGGTCGCCACGCTGAAAAATGAAAGTTACACCGGCGCACTCAACCTCGCCCGCCGCCTGGCCAAGCTCCCGCCGGCCAAGCCAAGCGCCACCGTCTGGGCCGACCGCTCGGCCATCCCCGTGCCCGGCCTCGCCCAGCTTGGCCAAGCGCCGACCGAGCAGCGACACCCGCGCTCGATGCAGCTCGACCGCATGCCGCTTGGCCAGGCTGTCGACCTGTTTCTCGACGAGGACAGCCAACTCCCCGCCGCCATCGCCCGCGAGAAAAACAAAATCGTGCGAGTGATCGGCTGGGTGCGCGATGCGTTCCAAAACGGGGGGCGGCTTTTCTACTGCGGTGCGGGCACTAGCGGCCGCTTGGGCGTGCTCGACGCCAGCGAATGCCCGCCCACTTTCCGTGTCGACCCTGAGCAGGTGCAGGGCATCATCGCCGGTGGCCAACCGGCGTTGTACCGCTCGATCGAGGGCGCCGAGGACGACCCCGACGCCGGTGCCGAGGCGGTGCGTTTTCGCGGTGTCAGAAAAAAGGACGTGTTCATCGGCATCGCCGCCAGCGGCCGGACGCCGTTCGTGTGGGGCGGCATCTGGGAGGCCAACCGGCGCGGCGCGAAAACCGCGCTGCTCTGTTTCAACCCAACGCTGAAAATTCCACGCGACAACCGGCCGGGCGTCGTGATCAAGCCGGACCTTGGCCCCGAGTTGCTGACCGGCTCCACCCGGCTCAAGAGCGGCACCGCCACCAAGCTGATCCTGAACATGATCACCACGCTGGCGATGGCCAAGAGCGGCAAAGTCATCGGCAACTTGATGATCGACCTCGACCCCAGCAACACCAAGCTGCGCGACCGGGCAGTGCGCATCGTCCGCCAACTCACCAACGCCACCGAGGCCGAAGCCAGGCGCGCCCTCGAGCAAACGCAGTGGGACGTCAAAAAAGCCGCCGCCCGCCTGGCCAAGCGGTAACCTTCGCGGAAGCGTCTTGGAGTGCGGCCGGCTGGGACAGCCGGCCCGGCCTATTGCTTTGTAAATCTGGTTTCGATCAGAAACTGGCACTCAGGCCAACACCGAATGTTCGCGGCCAGCCGGGGATGTGCAGGATCATGCCGGCGGGGCGCGGGGCGGCCGGATTGGAATAGTCAGTGTAGCGCAGGTCCAGGGCGTTGTTGGAGTAGCCTTCGTCGGTCAGGTTACGCCAGTAAGCGAACAGTTCCCAGTTGTCCCGCTTGTAGCTGATACGGCCGTTGACGAGTGCATAGGCATCCTGCTCAGCAGTGTTGGCCTCGTCGAGCCAGTAGGTACCGATACCCTGCACCTCCCACTGCATGGAAAGGTTCCACGGCAGCTGGATGTGCGCCGCAAGGTTAGCGGTGTACTCGGGAACAAAGTTGATGTCGTTGCCGCCGAACTCGTAGCCGGCCGCCATCGGGCCAAGCACGCCGCGCAAAACGTTGTCGGTGTAGCTCTCGAACTCCGCGTTAACCAGGCCAACCGCAGCGCTGAGCGTGATGGTTTCGCTGGCCTGCGCCTCGGCCTCGAGCTCAACACCGTAGCTTGTGGCTTCCTCGGCGTTGACCATGTAGGCCTCGGTGGGATTCATTGGGTTCAGGCGGTAAACCTGATAATTCTCGAAGTCGCTGTAAAAGGCAGCGACGCGGGTGTGCACCCGGCCATCGTTCCACGAGGAGGACCAGCCGAGCTCGTAATTCCACGACTCGGCGGAGTCGTACTGCGCGCTCTCCGGTGAACCGCCGTAAAAGTTGAAACCGCCGGACTGGAAGCCCTTGGCCACGCTGGCGTAGAGGGTATCGGTCTCGCTCAGGCTGTACGACGCACCGAGCTTGGGCAGCACGTCATCCCAGTCGTCGCTGCTGTTGACCGAGTTGGAGTTGTTGCTTCTGTTGATCGACCGCTCGCTGTTTTGGTAGCGCAACCCGCCGGTCAGCGTCAGGCCGCTCTCGATCGTGTAACTGCTCTGCCAATACAGGGCCGTGTCCTCGTCGGACAACGTCGAGGTGGTGTAGTCCGGCACCGGGCCGGGAATGAAGCCAAACTGCGGATGAAACAACCCGGCCGGGTACAGCGAGCCGGAGACGTTGTCCATCTCGCGGTCGGCGTAATAGGCGCCGAGCGTCCATTGGTACGACTCGTTGGCGTCGCCGGAGCCAAGCCGAATCTCCTGTGAGAACTGCTCCACGTCCGGCTGGCTGACGCCGATGACCGGTATGAAGCCCATCTCGGCAACCGGCTGCGGGATGGCGGTGAAATCAAAATCCTGCTGCAAGTCCTGCTCCCAGTTGCGGAAAGCCGTGACTGAACTCAGTGTGAAATGCTCGCCGCTGAAGTCGGCGCTCAGCGCGTACGTGGTCACGTCAGTGTTCACGTAGCCCGGCACGTCGCGACTCACCTTGAACGGGCCGGCATCGGAGAGTGGGCTGTAGGTCGGCGTGAAGCCGTCGTCGTAGCGCTCGCTCGATGCCGTCAAGCGGATCGTCCACGGCTCACTCGGCGTGAGGACGAATTGCAGCCGGCCGGCGACCGACTCGCGGCCGTCGATCTCCTGACCCGTGGGCAGGTTAGTGACGAAGCCGTCGCGGTCGTTGTACAGGCCGCTGAAGCTCACGCCGATTTGCCCGGTGAGCGGCCCGCTGGCGTTCAAGCGATACTCCCGCGTGCCGTGGTTGCCGTAGCCAAGCCCGGCGGAACCGACCCACTCCGCGCCCGGTTGACGGGTGCGGACGTTGATGATGCCGCCCGGCGCGGCGCTGGCACCGAAGAGCGTCCCCTGCGGGCCGCGCAAAAACTCGATGTGATCCACGTCGTAAAGCGACAAGCCGCGGGACATCATGTCCGTGTACGGAATGCCATCGACGTAAAGGCCAACCGCCGACTGGCCGACCCCGAAATTGTTCTCACGCAAACCGCGCACGCTGAACTTCGGCATGCGCGTGTTGTTCGCGTCGAAGACGGTAAAGTTGGGCAGCGCCGTCTGGATATCGCGCACCTCCTGAATGCCGCCCAGCGTGATCGTGTCGCCGCTGAGCAGCGTCACCGAGCGCGACTCGGTTTGCGGCGCCTCGGAGATGATCATCACCGGCGGCAACTGGCCGGCGTCCCCATCGGATTGAGCCAGACCCCCTTGGCCAAGCGCCCCCAGCACGGCCAAGGTTGAGCCAAGCACCAGCGGTTTCGTCCATGTTTTGTTGTTTGATTTCATTGGTTTGTCGTTCGATTGAAAAGTGCGTTTAATACGGTTGGCTTGACTGTTCGGTTACAGCAACCCGGATAATCCGTGGGG
>Ga0066383_10000292_pt1 | contig 17349 bp, 20 predicted proteins | sample Knorr_S23_td_Bot_FD_70950 | JGI IMG/M metagenome (GOLD analysis project Ga0066383, IMG submission 70950) | Marine microbial communities from Southern Atlantic Ocean transect - Knorr_S23_td_Bottom_ad_3770_LV_A | ecosystem: Environmental > Aquatic > Marine > Oceanic | place: Southern Atlantic...
TGAGACGAACGCCTGCGCGGTTAACGGGACAGCCTGCCTAATTGGCCTTCTTTTTGTCATCGCCGTCGTCCTGATCGGCTTCTTCGAAAGAGGCGTCGCCGGACTCTTCCGCCTTGGCGTCTTTAGAATCCTCTTCCGGGGCGTCTTTTGCGTCTTCTTCCGGATCGACCTCTTCGAATTCGGCATCGACCACCGAGCCATCGTCTTCATCCGCGTCGCCGGAAGCGTCGCCGTCACCACCATCACCGCCATCGCCGGCTTCCGCCGCGGCGGCTTCTTCCTGGCTGGCCTTGTACATGGCTTCGCCCAGCTTCATGGAGACTTCCGACAAGGCTTCGGTCTTGGCCTGCAGGGCCTCGGGATCGGCGTCTTCGTCTTCAAGGGCGTCTTTCAGGTCCTTGACGGCGTCCTCGATGGCCTGGCGGTCTTCATCGGGAACCTTGTCGCCGTATTCCTTGAGGTTTTTCTCAGAGCCGTGGACAAGGGCATCGGCGGAGTTGCGGACCTCAACGCCTTCGCGGCGCTTTTTGTCCTCTTCGGCGTGGCTTTCGGCGTCCTTGACCATGTCGTCGATATCGCTGTCTGACAGCCCGCCAGACGCCTGGATGCGGATTTGCTGTTCCTTTCCGGTCGCCTTGTCCTTGGCCGAAACGTTGACGATGCCGTTGGCGTCGATGTCAAAGGTGACATCGACCTGCGGCATGCCGCGGGGCGCCCGGGGTAGATCAACCAGATCAAACTGACCCAGCACCTTGTTGTCGGCGGCCATTTCCCGTTCGCCCTGGAAGACCCGGATGGTGACCGCGGTCTGATTGTCCTCGGCGGTGGAAAAAACTTGGCTTTTGCGGGTCGGGATGGTGGTGTTGCGATCGATCAGGCGGGTGAAGACACCGCCCAGCGTTTCGATGCCGAGGCTCAAGGGGGTGACGTCCAACAGCAACACATCCTTGACGTCGCCTTGCAGGACGCCGCCCTGGATGGCGGCACCGATGGCGACGACCTCATCCGGGTTGACGCCCTTATGCGGCTCGCGGCCGAAAAAGTCCTTCACCGTTTCGGTGACCTTGGGCATGCGGGTCATGCCGCCGACCATGATCACTTCTTCGATTTCCGACGCCTTCAAGCCGGCATCCTTGAGGGCCTTTTTACAAGGCTCCACGGTGCGCTGGATCAGGTCATCGACCAGGCTTTCCAGCTTGGCCCGCGTCAGTTTGATGTTGAGATGCTGGGGGCCGCTTTGATCGGCGGTGATGAACGGCAGGTTGACCTCGGTCTGCATGGTCGACGACAGTTCGATCTTGGCCTTTTCCGCCGATTCCTTGAGCCGTTGCAGCGCCAGTTTGTCTTCGCGCAGGTCGATGCCGGTGTCTTTCTTGAACTCAACGGCCAGGTAATCGACGATGCGAATGTCGAAATCCTCGCCGCCTAAGAAGGTGTCGCCGTTGGTGGATTTAACTTCGAACACGCCGTCGCCGATTTCAAGGATGGAGACGTCAAAGGTGCCGCCGCCGAGATCATAAACGGCGATTATGCCGGATTCGTTTTTCTCAAGCCCATAGGCGAGGGCGGCCGCCGTCGGCTCATTAATTATGCGCAGCACCTCAAGGCCGGCGATCTTGCCGGCATCCTTGGTCGCTTGGCGTTGGGAATCGTTGAAATAGGCGGGCACCGTGATCACCGCCTGGGTCGGTTCCTCGCCCAGGAACTTACCGGCGGTTTCCTTCATTTTCTGAAGGATGAAGCCGCTGACCTGGCTGGGGGAATATTTTTTGCCTTCGATTTCGACCCAGGCATCACCGTTTTCGCCCTCGACGATGTCATAGGACACCAGCTTCTTGTCCTTTTCGGTGATCGGATCGTCGTAGCGCCGCCCGATCAGCCGCTTGATGGCGGACAGCGTGTTGCTGGGATTGGTCACCGCCTGGCGCTTGGCCGACTGGCCGACGAGCCGCTCGCCGCCTTCGGCAAAGGCGACCATGGATGGCGTCGTCCGCGTGCCTTCGGCATTTTCTATGACCTTGGCGTCCTTACCGTCCATGACGGCGACGCAGGAATTGGTTGTTCCTAAATCGATACCGATAACTTTACTCATCTGATCCTCTTTATTGTTGACCCCTTGACCCCGGCCGGCTTGGGCACCGTTTGCAAGGTCCTTACATTAATCCATTGGGTTCGTTTCGCGTTGCGAACAGTCCGGCGATATATATGTTTCAGCCGGGGGGTGCGCAACCGCCGTAGTGATATTTTCCATAAAAATATTGTTATTGGGAAACGCCGGAAAGCCAGGCGAAAGCGTCAAAGATCCTCGTCAAGCTGTGTGCCTGGCTCTTCGCCCTTGTCTTCGTAGGCGGTCTGGCCTTCTTTGCTCGCCACGGTTTCCGGTTCTTCAGCGTTGGCGGCAGTTTCTTTGGCGCCGCCTTTGGAAACGCCGACCTTGGCCGGGCGCAACAGCCGATCCTTAAGCACATAGCCGGTTTCAACGACCTGAACCACGGTGCCGGGGGGTTTAGAGGCATCGTCCATTTCGAACAGGGCTTCGTGCAGGTTATGGTCGAATTTCTCGCCCATGGCCTCGATGACTTTAATACCGTACCGCTCAAACGCATTGTTGACCTCCCGGGCGGTCATCTCCAAGCCGACCATGATCTGCTCGACGGCGGCGTCTTTCTGGCGGGTTTCGGGATCGACGCTGTCCATGGCCCGATGCAGGTTGTCGCTGAGCGCCAGCATGTCGCGGGCAAAGTTGGAAATCGCGTATTTAGAGGCATCTTCTTTGTCCCGTACGGCGCGGCGGCGGATGTTTTCGGTTTCGGCAAGGGCGCGGAGCAGCTTGTCATTAAGGTCGGCGACCGTGGCTTCCAGGTCTTCTTCTTCCTCCTCGGGCACCTCTTCCGGGACGTCCCCGGGGCTCGTCTCTTCGTTCGACTCCGCCTCGACTGCGCCTTCTTCCGCTGTTTCGTCCGCCTCGCCTTCCGGCAATTTTTCGGCGTCGGGTTCCTGATCAAGATTGGTGTCCGGGGTCTTAGTGGCTTCGGCGCCCGGTTCGATTTCGTTATCGTTGTCTTCAGGGTTCATTGTACTCAGCTCTGTTGTCTGGGTGGATAAAGTCTAGCTTATGGTGTCCATAAGCTAGACTTTGTCCACTAGCAGGCGGCTTATCAATTTCGAGGTGTAATCAACCATCGGAATGATGTGCGCGTAATTAATACGGGTCGGGCCGATTACGCCGATGGCGCCGACAATGGTTTCCGACGAGTTTTTATAAGGGCCGACGATCATCGAGCAACCGGCCAGATTGAACAAGCTATTATCGGCGCCGATAAAAATCTGCACCCCTTCGGCGGTATCGGTGAGCGACAGCAGCTTCAACATCTCGCCTTTGGTCTCCAAAGCATTGAACAGGGTGCGGATCTGTTCCAGGTCGGAGGCGGCGGTGACGTCTTCCAGCAAATGAGCCTGGCCGCGAACGATCAACGAGCCTTCCTGGCTGTCACCGGCCCAGGTCGCCAGGCCGCTTTCCACCACCCGGGTGGTCAATTCATCCAATTCGGCCTGGTGAGCATCCAGTTCCGCCATGATTTCGTCATAGGCCTCGCCCAGGGTGCGGCCGACCAGGCGCGCACTGAGGAAATTGGTCGCTTCCACCAGGGCTGATGCCGGCAGGGCGCGGGGCGTTTGGATGACCCTGTTTTCAACGATGCCGTTTTCCGACACTAGCACCACCAGGGTGCGGCCTGGGCTAAGGTTGACGAATTCGATATGGCGAAGCGGGCTTTTGGCTTTCGGCGCCAGCACCAGAGACGCGCAGCGCGATAACCCCGAAAGCGCCTGCGTCGCATCCTCCAGCAGGCCTTCCAAATTGTTCTGGGTGCCGGCGCACTGCACATCGATGGCGTTGCGTTCTTTTTCGGTGAGGTTGCCGACTTCCAGGATGCCGTCGACAAACAGGCGCAGGCCGGCTTCCGTCGGCATCCGTCCCGCCGAGGTGTGCGGCGCGAACAACAGCCCGGAATCCTCCAGGTCGGCCATGACGTTGCGGATCGTTGCCGGCGACAGGTTCATGGAAAACCGTTTTGACAATGTCCGCGAGCCGACTGGCTCACCGGTTTCCACATAGGATTCGATGATCCGGCGCAAGATCTCTCGGGAGCGTTGGTTCAGTTCTGTAATCATCGGCCCGTTAGCGATAGCAGGGATTTGGGGGGAACTTAGGTTCGCAGCACCCGAGCGTCAACGCAGCAGCGTAAAAACAGCCTAATTCTTTACCTCACGGGGTGGGCGGGGTAGTAATCCCGACATGAATACCAAATTTACGGAAAGGCCCTCCGGGCGGGCCGCCGACGCGCTTCGCGCCGTCACCCTGGAGCCGGACGTCGCCAAACACGCCGAAGGCTCGTGCCTGACCAGTTTCGGCGACACCAAGGTGATGATCACCGCCACCGTTGAGGAACGGGTGCCCGGCTGGCTCCGGGATTCCGGCCACGGCTGGGTGACCGCCGAATACGGCATGTTGCCCCGGGCCACCAACACGCGCACCAACCGCGAGGCCAAGTCGGGCCAGCAATCCGGGCGCAGCCAGGAAATCCAACGCCTGATCGGCCGCAGCCTGCGCGCCGTCACCGACCTGAAGGCGATGGGGGAAATGTCGGTGCGCCTCGATTGTGACGTCCTCCAGGCCGACGGCGGCACCCGTACGGCCTCCATCACCGGCGCCTATGTGGCGCTGCGCCGCGCTTTAGAGCGCTGCGTCACGCTCGGTATTCTCGACACCGTGCCGCTAAAGGATCATGTCGCCGCCGTTTCTTGTGGAATTTATAATGGCGTGGCGGTGCTGGACCTGGACTACGCCGAAGACAGCAACGCCGACGCAGACGCCAACTTCGTCTTTACCGGCAGCGGCGATATCGTCGAGGTTCAGGGCACGGCGGAGGCCGGGCCGTTTTCCAGGGCGGCCTTCGACGAATTGATGGATCTGGCGGCCAAGGGCAACGCCGAATTGGTGGCGCACCAGAAAAAAGTCTTCGAGGCTTCTTAAGGCCTCCGACAGATGTCACGCCACTTCGATGACCCCACCCTGGTGATCGCCAGCCACAACCCCGGCAAGGTGCGGGAGATTGCCGCCCTGTTGGCCCCTTTCGGCGCCAAGGTGGTGTCGGCGGGGGAGCTAAACCTGGAAGAGCCCGAGGAAACCGGCACCACTTTTATTGCCAATGCGGAACTCAAAGCCCGGGCGACGGCGGAAGCCTCGGGGCTGCCGGCGCTGGCCGACGATTCCGGGTTGGTGGTGACTGCCTTGGGCGGTGACCCCGGGATTTATTCGGCCCGCTGGGCCGGGCCGGACAAAGATTTCGGGCTCGCCATGCAAAAGGTCGAAGACGGGCTTCAGGGCAAAGAGGATAGGACCGCCCATTTCGCCTGCGCCTTGAGCCTGTGCTGGCCCGATGATGGCCAGAGGGTCCATTTGGAAACCTTCGAGGGGAACGTGCACGGGGTGCTGGTATGGCCGCCGCGTGGCGACAAGGGGTTCGGCTATGATCCGGTATTCATGGCCGACGGCGACACCATCACCTTCGGCGAGATGGACCAAGATAAAAAACACCAAATCAGCCATCGCGCGGACGCTTTTAGGAAGCTGGTCGATGCCTGCTTCAGGAATTAGCCTTTATATCCATTGGCCGTTTTGCGCGTCGAAATGCCCTTATTGTGATTTCAACAGCCATGTCGCCGATAGCGTCGATCATCACCGCTGGCGGCGCGGGTTGTTAGCGGAGCTCGGTTATTTCGCAAATGAAACAAAAGGCCGGCAATTAACCAGCATCTTTTTCGGCGGCGGTACGCCTTCGTTGATGGAGCCGGAAACAACGGCGGCGCTGATAGAAGCCGCCAAGACCCATTGGCAGCCTGTGGACGGCCTTGAAATCACCCTGGAAGCCAATCCTTCCACAGCCGAAACAAAACGATTCCAGGCCTTCCGGGACGCCGGTGTCAACCGCCTGTCGCTGGGCGTACAATCGTTTCGGGACTCCTACCTTGGCTTTTTAGGACGCGGTCACTCCGCCGCCGAGGCCATGGACGCCATTCGCCTGGCAGCGGCGACCTTTTCCCGTTTTTCTTTCGATCTGATCTATGGATTGCCGGGCCAAACGGCAGACGACTTCGGCCAGGACCTGGATCAGGCGCTTCAATTGGCGAGGGGGCATCTATCGGTGTATCAGCTCACCATCGAGCCGGGCACGGCCTTTCACCGCGACGCCGTCGTCGCCGCCAATGAGGACACCGGGGCGGAAATGTACGAAATGTGCCAGCAACGCCTCACGGTGGCCGGGATGCCGGCCTATGAAGTTTCCAATCACGCCGGGCCCGGAAAGGAATGCCGCCATAACTTGGAGATTTGGCGCGGCGGCGATTACGTCGGCGTCGGCCCCGGCGCCCATGGCCATGTGACCGGGAATGCCGGAACCGATTCGATTTATCAGATCCACCAGCCCGAGCGCTGGCTCGCCGCCGTCGAGGTTAAGAAACACGGCACCGCCAAGCGCCAGGCCCTAACCCCCGATGAACGCGCCGAGGAAATCCTGATGACGGGCCTGAGGCTGACCGAAGGCGTCAACCAAGACCAATTTAGGGCCCTCACCGGCCTAGAACTTGGAGACCGGCTCGATCCCGGCGGGCTTGAGAAGATGGTTGAAGGCGGATTTCTGGTCTCCGACGACGTCGGGGTCCGCGTCACCACTACCGGGCGTCTGTGCCTAAACGAGGTTTTGCGGCAGTTGCTGGTGGCTTAATTGATCGTCACCTGGAACATTTCCTGCGCCCGGCTGATGATCTCGGGACCACGCCGGCCGACCTTCATCACCGCCAACCCCCGCTCGGCAAGACCGCCGGGCAGGAACCGGAAAATGCCATCCCGGCCCCAAAATCCGCTGGGAACGGTAATCGCGGCGGCGGAAAAATTGGCGCCCTTGTCGGCCTGCGCCAGGACCATCGCCAACGCCGTCGCGTCATAGGCCAACGTCGCCAGCCGGGGCGGGGCGCGGCCATAGGCTTCCTTATAGGCGGTTTCAAAATCCATCCGAGCCGCCGGCGAAGGCGCCGCGAACCAGCCCCCTACCAGGGCCGGTTCGGCGCCAAGACCAGGTATGTCCCATTGCCCGGTGCCCAGCATCCGCACCTTGGCAGGATCGATATCATAAAACGGTAGAAGCGCGGCAATGGCTTGCAGCCGTTTGCCGCCGTCAGCCAGCAACAGCGCGTCAAACGGCAAATCGCCGATGGTCTGCAGTTTTTCCAGCCGCTTTAGGGCGCGCCTGGATACCTCGTCCTCGTTGCCTTCCAATTCCTTACGCTGCGCCAGAAGGGCGTGGCGGCGGGCGTCGTAATTGGCCAAAGCGCGAACGGCGGGGCTAAAATCGGTGGCATGAGGATCATAATACTGGACTCTGGAAATGGTGGCGGCGTTGGCGGCAACGGCGGCTTCCAGAGCACTGACCACGGTCTCTCCATAGATATTATCGGGCGCCAGGGCGGCAAATCGCCGCACCCCCTTGGCCCGGGCATAGGCGACGATCCGGCTGATTTCTGCGCTCGGCAGGAAGCCCATGGTGTAGGTGCCTCCGCCGGCCACGGACCGATCCGACGAAAAGGCGACCACAGGCACGTTGGCGGCGCGGGCAATCGCCCCCGCCGCCCGCGTCGATGCAGACAACAAGGGTCCCAGAATCATCGCCGCGCCATCGCCGATAGCGGCGCTGGCGGCCGCAGTGGCGGCCCCGGGAGCGCCTTTGGTGTCATGCACCAATAACTCAAAACTTTTATCGGCGAAATTGAAAACCGCCAACTGCGCCGCATTCAGCATCGCTTGGCCGAGTCCGGCGTTGGGGCCGCTCAAGGGCAACAACAAGGCCACCCGAACGGTTTCCCCGGACGCCGGCGGCACCGTGGAGCGAGACAGCGGCGCCAACGCCATTGCGTCTGGGTTCGAAGGCTGGATCAGGTACGGCGTGAACGAAGGCCATTGCTGGCCATTTTTCTTCGCCCCCCCGGGTGCAGATGGGGCGGCAGTTGAGGGAACAGGTGGTGGAACTGATGCGGAAGCATTCGGGGCTACAGTCGGGCCTTTTGCAACGGGCGGGATCCCCGTCACCGGGGGTGACGGTGGCGGTTCAAACGGGAATAGGATCTCTGGTTTTTCGCCGGGCCCGACAACGGCGGGCATTGACGCCGGCAACCCTTGGGCCGGTGTCCGGGTCGCTTGCGATGGCGGCTGGGTGGCCTCAGGGCTGTTCGCACCTTGCAACCAGGGCGGTAATTGGGAAGACTGGCAGCCCCCCAGCAACAACATCACGGCGAACAGCCATGCCACCGCGTAGGGACGCGAAAAACAAATCAACAAACCGTTCATCGGAGGTAGCACCCTCTCCTTCTCCTGCGGGTTCACGGAAACGTCCCGCCGCGGTTCAGACGTTTGAGGGGCTGGCAGTCGTCGCTACCCCCATCGGCCATGCCCGCGACATTACCCTTCGCGCGCTTGATATTCTAGAACAAGCCGACGCCATCGCCTGCGAGGACACACGGGTCACGGCCAAGCTGTTAGCGATCTATGGCATTTCCAGGCCCCTGGTGGCTTATCATGAACACAACGCAGAACGGGCGCGGCCGGGGCTGATCAAACGGCTTAAAGGTGGCGAAAACGTGGCGTTGGTATCTGACGCCGGTACACCGCTGGTTTCCGACCCTGGGTACAAACTGGTTCGCGCCTGCATAGACGAAGGCATTGCCGTCACGCCGTTGCCTGGTGCGTCATCGGTGATGTGCGCCCTGGTCGTCTCGGGGCTGCCCACGGACCGTTTCTTTTTCGCCGGTTTCCTGCCGCAAAAATCATCCGCACGGCAACGCGCCCTCAAGGGACTCGCCGACATTCCGGGGACGTTGGTGTTCATGGAATCGGCAAAGCGCCTGGCCGCCTCCTTAAGCGACATGGCCCAGATCCTGGGCCACCGGGACGCCGCCATGACCCGCGAATTGACCAAAATGTTCGAAGAAGTCCGGCGCGCGCCTTTAAGCAAATTGGCCGAATATTATCAGGCTGCGGGTGCGCCCAAGGGTGAGGTGACCATCGTCATCGCCCCCCCTGACAAAACTGTGGCCATGAATGATGCCGAATTGGACCGGCTTCTCACCCAGGCGCTAAGCGAAGGATCGGTGCGCGACGCCGCCGATACGGTCGCCGTCATTAGCGGCCACTCCCGGCGCAAGGTCTATGCCCGCGCCCTCGCTCTAAAGAAGGGCGGGGCCTAGTGGACAAAAAACAGACGGCGGAAAAATTCGGCCGTTTCGCCGAAACGCTGGCGGCATGGTCGCTCAGGATAAAGGGCTTTCGGATTATCGCCCGTGGTTTCCGCACCCCCGTCGGCGAAATCGATATCATTGCCCGGCGCGGCGGCCTGTTGGTTTTTATCGAGGTCAAAGCCAGGCGGAACATCACCGATGCGGCCGAATCCGTACGGCCGCGCCAAACCGGCCGCATCACCCGCGCCTCAGGTGCATTTGTGCAGGACCATCCGTCCTTTGATGGATTGGATGAGCGGTTTGATGTAATTTTGGTGTCCCCATGGCGATGGCCGGTGCATCTTGTGGACGCCTGGCGTCCAGAGTTTTAGAATAGCGATTCGCGTGCCAGAGCACCGACGCTGAGCAAGGCCGAACCGGATGACCGACGCTGCATGTTTTAATAGTTTCCGCCGAACCTCTCCTGTGCACCAGGCCCTGGCCGTTGCTCTTTTAATTTCAATGGGGGCGCTTGGGGGTTGTGCCGGGGCCGTCATCGGCGGTGGCGCCGCCGTCGGCACCGCCGCCTATCAGGAACGCGGTATTCAGGGTGTCGCCCGTGACATGGCGACCGCGACCCGGATGCGAACCAAGTTGCTTGACGCCGGTGAAGGTTACGTTACCGGTATCGGCGTCGAGGTTTTCGAGGGCCGAATCCTGTTGACCGGCGCCCTATTGTCCGAGGACATGCGGGCGCAAGCGGTAAGCATGGCTTGGAAGACCGATGGCGTCAAAGACGTCCTCAATGAAATTCAAATCGGAAACTCCAGCCTCAGGGACTTGGCCACGGATTCGTGGATCACCACCCAGTTACAGTCGAAAATCACCTTGGATAAGAATATTTTGGCGATTAATTATTTTATCGAGACGGTAAACGCGACCATTTATTTGATCGGCGTCGCCCAACATCAGCAGGAATTGAAACGGGTGATCGCACACGCCAAAAACATCAATTACGTCAAACAAATCATCAACCACGTGCGGATTAAAAAGGGCGCGTCTTGAGACGGCCCCCTAACATGTCCTCGGACATTCGACGTCGCCTGATCGAAATCGGTATCGCCGATGACGCGGACATTGACCTCGGCCACGCCGCGTTGATCCTGGCCGCCGCCGACCGCCCGGGGGTGCCGCTTGAGCCCTACCACCGGCATCTGGAGAGTATTGCCGCCGAGGTTTGCGAATATGTGGGGCAAGGAGAAAATGAGGCCAATTCCAAAACCGATCTTGATCTCAGAATCGAGGCCCTGGTCCAGGTCATCGTCCGACGCTACGGCTATGGCGGCGGCGAAGACGTTTTCGACGACCTCGATGCCGCCAATCTGATGCGGGTGATCGACAGCCGTTCCGGCCTGCCGGTGGCACTGGGGATAATTTTTATTGCCACCGGGCGGGCGCTGGGCTGGGCCATCACCGGGCTTGAATTCCCCGGCCATTTTCTCATCCGCCTGGAAACGGGAGGGGAGCGCAAAATCATCGACCCCTTCGGCGGCGGCACCGTCATGGAGGCCCCTGACCTGCGCGACATGTTCAAGGCGGTGGCCGGCAACCATGTCGAATTAACGCCCGACCATTGCCGCGACACCACCAACCGCGGGGTCCTGTTACGCCTGCAAAACAACATCAAAGCCCGCCTGGTGCGGGGGAACCGATGGGATGACGCCGTGGAGGCGATCGAGACCATGGTGCTGTTCGCGCCTCATCAGGCCGATTTGTGGCATGAGGTGGGATTACTGCATGCCAGGCTCGATCACATCAAAGACGCGGTCCGGGCACTGGAAGAATACCTGCGCCAAACCGGCGGCGAGGATGTGGGCTATAACGCGTCGGTGCTGTTGCAAGAACTGCGCGCCAAGCTAAATTAAAATCTTCCAGCGCATGCCGTATGAATGACAAAAGGAAAATACCAAGGATCGTTGATAATGACCTATAGAGACGGCTTACCAAGGTTTTCGGCTAGGAGCGTGCGCTGTTGCGATACGGGGCATCGCGAAGCGTGCACGACGCTGTCCGAAAGACTTGGCAAGCCGCCGTTCCGGTCGCGTATGCAGTCCGCCCGGGGCCACGGGGTGTCCCCGTATTTTAATGGCGGGGGGTGCCCCCGGGACCCCCGAGGGCGTCGGAAAGCCTTGACGATGCACCGCATCGCCTGCAGCTTTCCTCCTACCCGACGGACCGCATACGCGATCTCTATGAATCATTATCAACGATCTTTGGTATAACGCCATGGCGTTAAAGGTGGCCATTCAAATGGACCATATCCGGTCCATCGACATCGACGCCGACAGCACCTTCGTGTTGGCGCTTGAGGCGCAAGAGCGCGGCCATGTGCTCTATCACTATACACCCGAACAACTTTCCTTCGCCGGCGGCCGGGTTCAGGCCATGGCGGCGGCATTACAGGTTCGGCGCAAAAACGGTGACCACTTCACCTTGGGGCCACCGGAAACAATCGACCTTGCGGACATGGACGTGGTCCTGCTGCGCCAGGATCCTCCCTTCGATATGTCCTATATCACGACAACGCATTTGCTCGACCTGGTCCACCCCGCCACCCTGGTCGTCAACGACCCGGCCGAGGTCAGAAACGCGCCCGAAAAAATTTTCATCACCCAGTTTCCTGAATTGATGCCACCGACCCTGATCACTACCGAGCGCGACCGTATTCTCGCCTTTCGCACCGAGCATAAAGACATCATCATCAAGCCGCTCTACGGCAACGGCGGCGCCGGGGTTTTTCACGTCGCACCGGACGATGAAAACCTGAACGCCCTGCTGGAAATGTTTGCAGACATCTACCGCGAACCAATCATCGCCCAGGCCTATTTGCCGGATGTCCGCGCCGGCGACAAACGCATCATTCTCATTGACGGCAAGGCCGCCGGCGCCATCAACAGAATTCCCGAAGCCGGCGAGGCGCGCGCCAACATGCACGCCGGGGCGGAGCCGGTGAAGACGACGCTGACCGACCGGGACAAAGAAATCTGCGACGCAATTGGGCCTGAATTAAAGTCGCGCGGACTGATTTTCGTCGGCATCGACGTCATCGGCGGCTATCTCACCGAGATCAATGTCACGTCGCCCACCGGCCTTCAGGAGATCAACCGCTTCGACGGCGTCAACCTGGAAGCGCAAATCTGGGACGCCATCGAGGCAAAGCTGTAAGAAAAACTTTTTTTCGAGCGCCGCCATGGCGGCAGGGCTAAGCTCGCCATCGGGGCCCAGGGACTGTGGGATCCAGGCGGCGGTCTCGATGGCGTCACGAACGGTGGTATCGGCGGCGGTTTCGGCGAAGGCGGCCTCGGCCTCGATGGCCACCGGGTCTTCGATGTCATCGGTAACCGGCGCGTCATCTTTCGGTTTTTCTTCGGGCAGCGCCTTGATGATCGATGTGACCCAGCCGTCGTCTTCGCTATCGGGAAAAAGAAGGTTGCCGGTTCTGCTCACGAAGGACCAATGCGCTTAAAGGGGTTAACCACGGCGGATATCGGTCGATTCTACATGGGCTTTGAGAGACTGTGAATCCCCACTTCAGGGGAGCCCGCAAGCGTTTCTAAACATTGAATTTGTAGATAAGTCGGCGGCAGCGGAAATGTGGGGTATCTGCCAAAAACAGCGAATCGGGGGTTTTCGTAACGCCTTGATAATGTTCAGACCCGTTTGATCATGCCGCCGAGATCACGACCGGCGAAGATATGAACATGAAAGTGGGGCACCTCTTGGTGCGCGTCGGCACCGTTGTTGGCCAGAAAACGGTAACCGGCCTCAACCGCGCCCAGGTCTCGCGCCACCTTGCCGACGGCACGGAAAAACCCGGTAATTTCCGCTTCCGTTCCGTTCTTGGAAAAATCATCCATGGACTCATAGGCGCCCTTGGGGATGACCAGGACATGGGTGGGCGCTTGCGGATTGATATCCTTGAACGCCAGCGCGGTGTCGTCTTCATAGACGTTATCGCAGGGAATTTCGCCGCGCAGGATTTTAGCGAAAATATTTTCCGGATCGTAAGCCATGGCGCAATCCTTTTTCAGTCACTGTCCCTTGCCGCTTTTTCTTCCACCCCGGAAGTGCCGGCCCGGCTTGCCAGTTCGTCGAAGACGTCTTCGGGGGTAATGTCCTGTTCTGCCCACAACACCATCAGGTGATAGAGAAGATCGGCGCTTTCGGAAACCACGCGGGCCGGCGTATCGCGAAGCGCGGCGACGATCACCTCGGTGGATTCCTCACCGATTTTCCTGGAAATGTGCTCGACCCCGCCATCAAAAAGCTGCGCCGTATAAGAGGTATCGGGGTCGGCGCCCTTTCTGCTTTTGATGACCCTAAACAGTTCATTGAGAAAACGGCTGGACATATGGTCTTCGGTCATGGTGTGCCTTTTTTAAGTGCCGGCCGGATTATCCCTGACGGCGGCGCCGGCAGCCTTCATATAGGCCTTGGCTTCGGCAATGGTATAGGTCCCGAAATGAAAAATCGAGGCTGCCAACACCGCCGACGCATGCCCTTCGGTGACGCCTTCGACGAGGTGATCCAAGGTGCCGACGCCTCCGGACGCGATCACCGGCACCGTCAGCGCATCGGCTACGGCACGGGTCAGCCCTATGTTGAAGCCTTTTTGGGTGCCGTCCCGGTCCATGGACGTCAGCAATATTTCACCGGCCCCCAGTTCGGCCATGCGCTGGCTCCAGCCGATGGCCTCGATGCCGGTGGCTTCGCGGCCGCCGTGGGTGAAAATCTCGTAGGCATCCGGGCCGGTGGATTTGGCATCAACAGAAACGACGATGCATTGGCTGCCGAACTTTTCCGCCGCCTCACCGACAAAATCGGGGTTTTTGACCGCCGCCGTGTTGATGGCGACTTTATCGGCGCCGGCCAGCAACAGTTTTCGGATGTCTTCGATTTTCCGTACCCCGCCGCCCACGGTCAACGGCATGAAACATTGTTCCGCCGTGTGATTAACGACGTCGTAAATGGTGTCGCGATTGTCAGAGCTGGCGGTGATATCGAGGAAGCAAAGCTCATCCGCCCCGGCCTGATCATAGACCCGGGCCTGTTCCACAGGATCGCCGGCATCCACCAAATCGACGAAATTAACCCCCTTGACGACGCGGCCGGCGTCGACATCCAAACAGGGAATAATTCGGATCTTCAACATCAGTTCAGCAACTCCACGGCGGCGGCCAAATCAATGCGACCGTCATAAAGGGCGCGGCCGGAAATGACGCCTTCCAGCAATCCGGTGCCGGCGGCTTTCAAGGCCTCCAGGTCTTCGAGGGAGGAAACCCCGCCGGATGCGATCACCGGCACCGAAACCGCGTTTGCCAGTCCCACCGTAGCCTCGATGTTGGGGCCGTCCATGGCGCCGTCTCGGGCGATATCCGTATAAATGATGGCGGCGACGCCGCAATCCTCAAATTCCTTGGCCAATTCCAAACCGGTGATTTCCGACAATTCTGTCCAACCCTCGACGGCGACCATGCCGTCCCTGGCATCGATGCCCACCACCACCCGGTCGGGATGCCGCTTGCAGGCCTGTTTGACCAGATCGGGGTCGCGCACCGCGACGGTGCCCAAGATAACCCGCCGAACGCCCCGATCGAGCCAGAAATCGATAGTCTGCATGTCCCGAATGCCGCCGCCCAGCTGAACTGGAATATCGATACGATCGAGAATGCCGCTGACCGCATCTTCGTTCACCGGACGCCCGGAAAAGGCGCCGTTGAGGTCAACCACATGCAGCCACTTGGCGCCGGCGTCGGCAAATCCCTTGGCCTGGCCTGCCGGGTCATCGCCGAACACCGTCACCTGGTCCATGTCGCCCTGGAACAAGCGGACGCATTGGCCGTCTTTTAAATCGATGGCGGGAAAAAATATCATTCGGTCATGGCCGCCATTTCAGGAAATTGGTGATCAACCGTAAGCCCACGGCCTGACTTTTTTCCGGGTGAAACTGGGTACCGACCAGATTATCGCGACCGGCCACCGCGACCACGGGACCGCCGTAATCGACGCTCGCCAGAACCTGCGATGGGTCCGTGGGGACCAGCCCGTAGGAGTGGACGAAATACACGTGCGCCCCGCCGCCGAGGCCCTCGAATAAAGGGTGCGATGTGGCTTCTATATTGAGTTCGTTCCAACCCATGTGGGGAATTTTCAAGCTGGCGTCGGTGGGCGTCAAGGCGACCACCTCGCCCGGCACCCACCCGAAACCGGGAGTATCGACGTGTTCGCGCCCGATGTCACCCATCAACTGCATGCCGACGCAGATGCCTAAGAAAGGCTTGCCCGCGCCGATCACTTGGGCGGTGAGCACGTCTTCCATGCCGTCCAAAGCGCCCAGGCCGCGGCGGCAATCGGCGAAGGCGCCGACGCCGGGCAGCACGATGTGCGTCGCCCCGTCTAAGTCCCCAGCGTTGCCGGTGACGATGACGTCGAGGCCGAGCCCGGCTTCGGCGATGGCGCGCTCGAACGCTTTTGCCGCCGAGCGCAGATTGCCGGAACCGTAATCGATAATGGCGACCGTCATGATGAAAAATCGGCGGCCAGCGCCGGGTCCGTGTCCAGATACCGTCGCAGCGCATGGTCCTTATTGAGGCCGCTGACGACGGCGTCAACGGCGAAGCCTAATTGGGCCAGCTTTTCCTGCCTATAGTCGTTGGCCAGATAGCCGATGATGGCGGCGACGCCCAAGACCACGGTGGCCTGGGTCAAGGGGTCGGGGCGCAAATAATGAATGCCGGCACTAATGGCAATATGGGCCGCCAAAATCAGCGCCGCCGCCAGCCAAAGCCGGTGCCACAGCGCCCATAAGAACGACAGGAAAAACGCCGGCCAGGAAAACCCCTCCTTTACCAGGACCACGTCACGTTCCGGATCAAGGCCGTGACGGCGCAAGTGAACGGTATAAGTATTCATGGTCAACAACCTGGCTTTAAAAGCGGGGCGGCCTCAGAGCGAGCCGCCGAGAACCCCTTTGGTGGACGGCACGGCGTCGCTCTTGCGTGGATCAATTTCAATGGCCTGGCGTAACGCCCGGGCCAGGCCCTTATAACAGGATTCGACAATGTGGTGATTGTTCTCGCCGTATATGTTTTCCACGTGCAAGGTTACTCCGGCGGCCTGGGCGAAGGCCTGGAACCATTCCTTGAACAATTCGGTATCCATCTCGCCCAGTTTGGGGCGGGTGAATTCCACCTTCCAGATCAAATAGGGGCGATTGGAAATATCCAGGGCGACATGGGTCAGCGTCTCATCCATGGGGATCTGGGCGGCGCCATAGCGCGTGATCCCGGCGCGGTTGCCGAGGGCCTCGGCCACCGCCTCGCCGATGGCGATGCCGGTGTCCTCGTTGGTGTGGTGAAAGTCAATGTGCAGGTCGCCCTTGGCCTCCACTTCCAAGTCGATCAGGCTGTGCCGCGACAATTGCTCCAACATGTGGTCGAGAAAGCCGATCCCGGTACTGACAGTATACTCGCCGGTGCCGTCGAGATTGACGGCGGCGCGAATTTGGGTCTCCTTGGTGCGGCGTTCGATAGTGGCGGTGCGCATGGTCGTGTCTCCTGACGGGCGGGGCGGAACCGGTTGCAGTAGGTTGGAGGAAACATTGGCGGCGCCCAGCAGATCCGCAGGACCGCAGTCCAGGCCGACGGCAAGCCGTTCCATCCAGCCTTGGGTCAGCTTGCGCCGCCCGGCTTCCAGGTGTCCGACCTGTTGCCCGGTGGTGCCGATCCGTTTGGCCAGATCCTGCTGACTTAGGCCATTTTGCTTCCTTAAGTCGCGAATTTTATTTGTCATGAATAAATATAAACATAATGTTTATATTTATTCAAACATTATGTTGTTAAATGGTTGAATTTCGCCGCCCTAACACAATCAACCGGCTTGGGGCACTCGCGGGATACTTAACACCCTGCCGCGGACGAAACCAGCCCCCCAACACCAAAGGGGGTTGGACTTGCACCCGCCGTTTTACAAGCCCAAATCTGTCGCTATAGTCCCGGGCCTGTCCTTCGGTTGGGGCAATAC
>Ga0066383_10000293_pt1 | contig 17344 bp, 19 predicted proteins | sample Knorr_S23_td_Bot_FD_70950 | JGI IMG/M metagenome (GOLD analysis project Ga0066383, IMG submission 70950) | Marine microbial communities from Southern Atlantic Ocean transect - Knorr_S23_td_Bottom_ad_3770_LV_A | ecosystem: Environmental > Aquatic > Marine > Oceanic | place: Southern Atlantic...
AAAAAATACTACAAGAATGCGTGTCGGTCTTTTTATCCGACACTACCCCACCTTGCTGGACCCCTATACCCACCTTTTTTAGTTGAAAACTGAAAAGCCAGTGACAGGACCAGTGGAAGCAGTATATTACAGCACTTTTTTTCATTAACCAGACTAATTCAGGCTACATAACAAATGCCTCCGTTTTACAGAGGCATCGTCTAAAAAGTGCGGAGAGGGAGAGATTCGAACTCTCGAACCAGATTATCTCCGGTTACTCACTTAGCAGGCGAGCGCCTTCAGCCAGCTCGGCCACCTCTCCAAGTGTTATAAGTATGTTGATTTTACGACGGGGAAATTACCCAATGAGTCAAGCACGGACAAACTGTTTCCCGCTCAATTGGATCACAGCACCTTTTAATTCCATGCCTAATAATAAAGTAAGTGTTTTAGTTAAGTGAACACCAGATGTGGATACAATTTCATCGATATGCTGCGGTTGGTGATTGAGGCATTTTAAAAGAATTCGTTCCTCGTCTGATAAATGTAGATCTATTTTTTCCTGCAGCGGTTGATGAGTATTGAATAAGCACGGCTGAATCTGTTCAATGATTTGCTTACCCCATTCTAATGGAAAAGCACCATTGCGTATGAGTCTGTTTGTGCCTTTGCTTTGCGCATCTGTTGCCCTGCCGGGAACTGCAAATACATCCCTGTTCTGATCGATGGCATTGAATGCAGTGAGCATGGCACCACTCTTATGCCCTGCTTCCACCACCACTGTTGCATGGGCAAGTCCGCTGATAACTCGGTTACGCTGGGGAAAATTGCTGGCATTTGGTTTCGTTCCGAATTTGAATTCTGAAATAATCGTACCTGCTGCACATATATCCTGATATAATTTTCTGTTTTCAGAAGGATATACAACATCAATCCCGCAACCCAATACCCCGATGGTACGGGATTTGTTTTTTACCGTTTCTTTATGGGCTATGGTATCGATACCCCGTGCCAGGCCGCTCACAACTGTGATCTGCGCTGCATTCATATCAGCAGTAATGGCTTTGGTCATGCTGCGGCCGTAGGGAGTCAATTTTCGTGTACCAACAATAGCTACCGCATCCTCTTCTTTTTTGAGGGGCTGGCCGATTGTATACAGCAATACAGGAGGATCATAAATCTTCTTTAACAATAAAGGATAATCTTCATCCCAGATTGTATAGATTGTTACATTTTTCTTTTCAGCTTTTTCAATCTGCTCTAATCCAAATCCAAAATCCTTGTACTTCAAAATAGCTTCCGCAAGTCCAATATCCACGCCAGATCGCTGGCATAATTCTTTTTTTGATGCATTGAACACATTTTCTCCATGCTCAAAATGAGCCAGCAGGTTACGAACCCTTTGCGGCCCTATTTTAGGTACGTTTAAGAGATTAATTATTTGTGCTCGTTCAGTCTTTTTCATGCAGTACTTCAGTAATGCTGGAAATCAATTCACTCACACCTTTGTTTGTAACAGATGAAATGTCAATGTAGTTATCCATGTTTGACCAGTGCTTTACAGATGCATCGTTTAACAGGTCTGTTTTTGTCCTGATGATCAATTTTTGTTTTTTTGCCAAATCAGGATTATACGTTATTAATTCTGACGATAACGTATCAAAAACCGCTTTGGGATCTTCTTCTAAGCAGTCAATCATAAATAATAAAACTTGTGTTCTTTCCACGTGTTTTAAGAATTGATGTCCCAGCCCTTTCCCTGCAGCCGCACCTTCAATAAGTCCCGGTATGTCTGCCATAACAAAGGATTTATAATCACCGTATTTCACAATCCCCAGGTTCGGCTCCAGTGTTGTAAAGGGATAATCAGCAATTTTAGGCCTCGCGGCGGAGACGATAGATAACAACGTTGATTTTCCGGCATTGGGTAAGCCCACCAATCCGACATCAGCTAATACTTTTAATTCCAGCGCAAATGATTTTGATTCGCCATCCAAACCCGGTTGGGCATAGCGTGGAGTTTGTCGGGTAGGTGATTTAAAACGGGCATTGCCTTTTCCGCCCTTGCCTCCTTTTAAGGCAGAAAACTCCTGTTGATCCTTAACCATATCAGCAACCACATTCTTTGACTTCATATCTTTTATTATGGTTCCTGTTGGTACACGAATCATTATATCAGTTCCATTTTTACCTGTCTTCTGATTGGAAGCACCATGTTGACCTTTATCAGCTGCATAGGTTTTTTTATAGCGTATATCCTGGAGTGTATGTAATTGCTTATCCACAACAAAAATGACGTCACCGCCCTTGCCGCCATCACCCCCATCCGGTCCGCCCTTGGGAACAAACTTTTCCCTGCGAAAAGTAACTGCTCCTGAGCCGCCTTTTCCGGAAATACATTTGATAACTGTATAATCAATAAACATGATAATTAAATTTAAAACAAAAAAGGTGCGCACCTGGCGCACCTTTATTCACAAAGTGTAATGGTTATTACATATTGTTAATGATTGCTTCCGCAAAGCCAGAAGTGGACATTTTGGTCGCCCCTTCCATTTGTCTCTCCAGATCATAGGTCACTTTCTTCTGTTTGATCGTTTCCTGCATGGCATCAACGATCATTTTATGTGCCTCCTCCCAGCCCATATAATCCAGCATCATGACACCGGATAGAATGATCGAACAGGGATTGACCTTATCCATATTCGTGTATTTCGGTGCAGTACCATGTGTAGCTTCAAACAACGCCACTTGATGAGACATATTTGCTCCCGGAGCCATACCGAGTCCTCCTATCTGAGCCGCACATGCGTCAGAAAGGTAATCTCCATTTAGATTAGAGGTCGCTATTACATCATATTCCTCCGGACGAAGCAGTATCTGCTGGAACATGGCATCGGCGATCCTGTCCTTGATGATTACCTTTTCACGGGCCATGCCGGCAGACTCATCCCAGAATGTTTCTTCAGAAATGACTTGTTCAGAAAATTCTTCTTTAGCCAGCTGGTAGCCCCACTCACAAAAAGCGCCTTCAGTATATTTCATTATATTGCCCTTGTGGACCAAGGTAACGCTTTTTTTGTTATGCTGAATCGCATATTCAATGGCTTTTTTGATTAAGCGCTTTGAACCAAAGGGACTGATGGGCTTGATGCCAATTCCGGAGTGTTCCCTGATATTTTTTCCAAATTTATCGCGTATAAATTCAATCATTTGGTTTGCTTCTTCAGAATCACTTTCCCATTCAATACCAGCATAAACGTCTTCAGTGTTTTCTCTAAATATGACCACGTTGAGTTTGCCTGGCTTTAAAACTGGACTGGGAACACCTACAAAATGCTTTACAGGACGTACACATGCAAATAGGTCCAATATTTGACGTAATGAAACATTTAAGCTGCGCATTCCACCGCCAACCGGAGTGGTTAATGGTCCTTTAATAGAGATGAAATATTCTTGAATAGCATGCGGTGTTTCATCCGGTAGCCATTTACCAAATAAGTTATATGATTTTTCTCCGGCAAAAATTTCCATCCAGTGAATTTTACGTTTACCGTTGTATGCTTTTTTGACTGCGGCAGTAATTACCTGTTCAGCAGCATGCCATATATCAGGACCGATTCCATCTCCTTCAATAAATGGAATGATCGGATTGTCAGGAATGACAAGTTGATCGTTTTTTAGAGTGATCTTTTTACCGTCAGCCGGATGTGTGTAATGATAGTTTTCAGTAGTCAATCTTTTGCTTTCTTAACAGTTTTTGATGGTTCTTTTTTCTTTGTTTCTTTTTTGTCCTTTGGCGGCTTTTTTTCATTCTTATAATCGGTTAAATAAAAACCCGATCCTTTGAATATTAAACCAGATCCGCCACTCACTAAACGCCGCACTACACGCTTACATACGGGACATGTTTTGCGCGGTGTTTCAGACATAGATTGAAAGAGTTCAAACGTATGTCCGCACTTATTACAAATGTAGTCGTATGTAGGCATTAATTATTATTTAGATTAGATTAAAATAGTCTGAATCAGCTGGAAAATTTACAATATTTCAGCTATTCAATTTTGATTGTAATTGCTCCAAAACGTACACCGGGACATATTCGGATACATCACCTTCCAATTTTGCAATATCCTTTAATATAGATGAATTCAAGTGGACATATTTTTCACTGGGCATCATAAAAATAGTTGTGATCTCCGGTGCCATATTATAATTCATCATGGCCATTTGAAACTCATATTCAAAATCACTGACATGTCTTAATCCTCTAATAATAGCCAGTGCTGAATTTTCCTTTGCAAAATCAACTGTCAAAATTTTAGTGGATTCAACTCTTATATTAGACAAATGGCCAGTGGATTTGCTAATCATTTCCATCCGTTCTGCTACAGAAAATAACTGTTGTTTATCCGGGTTATTGGCAACGACAAATATCAGTTCATCAAATAATTTCGACGCACGTTCAGCAATATCCAAATGGCCGTTGGTTATGGGATCAAAAGTGCCGGGGTAAATAATTTTTTTCATTTCATCCAGAAATTTAGCTGTGTGTCACCATAAATCCTTACATCTGCGCTTTCAGGTAATTCAATACCAGTTCTTGTTTCTAGAATAAAGGTACCTGAAGGTGTAATGCGATCACAACCTAATTTAACCAGTTCCGGCAACTCTTTGCACGTATATGGCGGATCTGCAAAAATGATGTCATGTTCTCTACATGTTTTTAAAAAATTCAACGAATATTTCTTATTGATAGAAAAAATATTCTTCTCAAAATTGTGTACATTTTCATGTAAAAGCTTAATTGTGGTATAATCATTTTCCACAAACGTAACATTATCTGAACCTCTACTGGCTGCTTCAAAACCAATGATTCCGCTGCCGGAATATAGATCAAGAAATGATAACCCATTCAACGGCCCCAATATGTCAAACAGACTCTTGCGAATGCGGGATTGGGTCGGTCGGTATGATGTCGACGAAATCGTCTTTATTGAACGGCCCTTAAAACGGCCGGCCAGGATGCGCATTAAGCTCCTTTGCGCTCAAATATAGAAATGTAAAATACAGACTGTGTTGCACCTGTTTCTGGATCAGTTTTGATAATGGATTTTCTTAATAATATGTTTTCTTCAAGACTCTGTAATGTCTTAAAAAAATTTATCCTGTTTTGTTCTCCTGTAATTTTGAGTATAAAGGGTGTTTGAATTAATGATCCTTTATCAATGCTCTGCAGCTTTTTTGCCAATACATCATGAGTGGCTATTGCAGCCTGGAACGAATTAACGCTACCGGTAATTCCGGTTTCTGTGGCTTTCTTCAATGGTAGTTTAAAATCATAAAAGTGCTTAAATCCTCCACAACAATCTATTCCCTGCACAGAATAATTGATCATTGCTCCAAGATCTGTTAGCTCTGGTTCTACTTCTTCACCATTCATTATCTCTAACTGCATATCTCTACCACCTACAGATAAAAAACTGACATTCCTGTGCTCAAAATTATTATAAATAAAATCTATTCCAGAAATCATCGAATTTGAAAAACCCATTATTTCAACTAACTGACTTGGATAAGTAGAGTCAATAATATTTTCTATTTTTACAGTTGGTTGCGGCATCTCTTCTTTTTTGAATTTTTTAATAATATCATCGATGGGTATAAAGTCAGGATTTTTTACATATATTGACATCATAATTGATAAGATGAAAATAAGGATAGTTATAAAGATAACAACATTTTGAAGATTATTTGGTTTGCTTTCTTGAACCTTTTCCGCTGGTTTGGTTTGCTTTTTCTCTGGTTTAACAGTGTCTTCTTTTTTAGCCATGTCCTCTTGAATTTGCGGCTCATCAATTTTTTCTATTAATCCTGCAGTAGAAAAAAGATTAAATTTTGATCTGCTGAATCTGTCGTCAGCCATCATGCTTTGGATAGCCAATAAATGGTACGGCATTTCATCCAGCCCTTCTGTAGTCTCTGCACTTACTTTAGCAAATGGTTTAATATGCTGCAATTTGTTTTCTGACCAATGTTCTTGCTTCTTTTCTGATAACTTATCTAAACTGTAAACAGGGTTTAAATTTTTCCGTGGAGCATTTTTATGAATTTTTAATAATTCTTCAATATCAGATTTAAACCCAAATGATTTAGAAACTTTCCACTCCCCTTTGATAAATCGTACACTTCCCGCATATAGTTTATTTCTTTTAATAACAAAAAGGTCATATCCTTTACCAGCATCACTGATGACACCAAAGGTTCGATTTGTAGGTCCAGTAAATACCATTGCTTCAGTACCGAGCCAAATGGGTTCAGCGCCATATTCACTGATTGAAAGTTTTATATCAGAAATAAGCAGCGTGGGGACGTGGATAACATGTTTAATATTATCCTGAATGTTTTCAGCAAAAGTTAGATAATCGACACCTTTTTCTCCAAGCCGCTGATCTTTTTGCCAAAGGATATAATCCCATGTATCGGCTGCACCCATACCTGCGTCCACTTCGGTAAAATCATGATGGACCCAGTAATCTGGAATGGTTACAAACGCTTCATGGCCATCCAGTTGAACTTCACTGGATAGGGTTTTAAATGCTTGTTCTAAAATTGCATTGAAAACTTTGTCATTACCGCGGGCATCATCCAAATCACCCGTAAGAGGAATTTGAGATATTTGAGTTAGAATGGATTTATCATCGCCCTGTGACCATACTGAACACAGGAGCGATGATTCGTTAAATGAGAGATAAATCACAGTGAGAACCTAGTCCCAACTGCGTAAACCGTCATTAATATATCCGTGGTTATATGCTTTAAATGAAAATATTAAATAACGGCTTTCCTTATAAAGTTCAGTAATGGGACTGGCGACTCGAACACTGCTTTTATTATCAGCGATGGTGATCTTGTAGCGTTCCTGTGTTAATGGGCAGTAAAGCATGGACACATCGGGCTGGTATGAATCATAATAATTGGTCAGCTCAGAACGTTCTTTTGATTCTGTGGCGATTTTTTCTACAAAATTAGGATTCGCTTCGTATTCAGCTAACTTTTTATGCTGGACAAATATGGTATCATTCCTGGCTAAATCTTCTAAATATATCACAATAGTATGGGTTGTATCCGTTATGGTATCACGACGGATTTTAAAAAAACCGAATGTTGTGTCAAAATCGACGTCAAATCCTTTGGGTATGTTTACAGCAACATCTTTGCCATTTAAAGACAACACTCTTTCATCAAGATAGGTTGAGTCAGCCATTATTGAATCCCGGACAGCATTTATAAGATTAATGGCCCAAAGACCATCAACATTAAAGGAATCAGTCAACGTGTTGTAAAATGATTCTACATCAAAAACATTCTGAATATAAAACCGACTTTGCTCTTCTGCATGAGCTTCTTCCTCCCAAATGGCTTTGGGAACGTATATAGTAAAGATCATAAATATAAATGAAAGGATAATAAACAGTTCCAATAAATCAGAGCGAAATTGTCGGTTACTTAATTTTTTTATCATATTATTTTATTTGTATGAATGGTTTCAGTTGATCCAGAGTTTTTTGCCCAATTCCTTTAATTTTCAACAGGTCTTCAATTGATTTAAATGGGCCAAAATCATCTCGATATTGTATAATTTTTTCAGCCGTTACAGGACCGATTTTAGGTAATGTCATCAAATCGTTTTTTGAGGCTGTATTTACATCCAGCGATTTTACGGAAATCTTGGGTTTAATGTCATCCGATTTTGATAAATTTTCTTGAGTGTAATTCAACTTTGATTCATCAATATCAATGCTCAATGATTTGAATTCAGCAATTTCATTTTCTATTTGTTCAGAAAAATCCGGTTTAAAATACGTTTTTTAATTGTCCCCACACCCAGTCCAACAGCTACTGATATAATAAAGAATTGGAAAACAAAACGCTCCTTTTGAGTAAGAACAGTCATTACAGTTTAATTTTCCGATAGGGTTGCTTTACTTTATTCTCTTTTGATTCCAATTCTTCAAAAATAGATTTTTGTTTTTTATTTAATCCTGATGGTGTTTCCACATGGACACGCACCAATTGATCTCCCCGTGATGATCCACGCATTACAGGAAATCCCTTTTTACGCATTCGTAAGATTTGTCCGGACTGAATTCCTGGTGGAATTTTCAAGCTGACTTTTCCACCATCAATCGTAGGTACTTCTATCGATGTGCCCAAAGCAGACATACTAAATGAAATAACTGCTTCCAAAAATACATTTTCACCATCACGTACGAAATGCGGATGGTTTTCTTCTTCAAAAAATACAACAAGATCCCCGGCAGGCTGCCCGGTCTCACCTTTATTACCCTGCCCATCCAAACGCATATAATTACCTGATTCTACACCAGCAGGAACTTTGACCTTTACTGAAACACTCTTCCTGACTAGTCCATTACTGCAACTCTTACACGGTTTAGTAATGACTTTTCCTGTCCCTTTACAAATAGGACATTCCCTTTCAACTACCGATTGAAAAATAAAAGATTGAGACATTTGTCGTACTCGACCGGCGCCGCCGCATTGTTGACATGTAGTTGGGCTTACGCCCGGAGCTGCACCGCTACCCTGGCAGGTTATACAGTGTTCAAGGCGTTTGATTTTTATTGTTTTTTCAACACCTGTAACAATTTCACTGTATGTGAGTCCTATTGTTACGCGTAGATCTTTACCGCGTCGAATGGTTTGTCCTACCCTGCGACCACCAAAAATACTTCCAAATATATCACTGCCGAAAACATCACCAAATTGACTGAAAATATCATCCATGGACATATGATGAAATCCACCGCTGCTAAACCCTTGAGTTTGATCACCCATCCCAACACCTGCATGGCCGAATTGATCATATTGCTGACGTTTTCGATTGTCACTTAATACACTATACGCTTCTGCAGCTTCCTTGAATTTTGATTCTGCTTCATTATCCCCAGGATTTTTATCCGGATGATTTTTTAAAGCGACTTTGCGGTAGGCTTTTTTGATTTCGTCACTGGAAGCGTTATTACTGACTCCCAAGACACTATATAAATCTCTCATGCTTTTTTTACAACAACCTTGGCGTGGCGAATAATGCGGTCTTTATACTTATATCCTTTCTCAAACACCTCCAGAATTTCATTTTCCTTTTTCCCCTCTTCTTCTCTGACCATTAAGGCATCATGTAATTCAGAATCATGAATATCTCCCACTTCGCAGAACGATTCGATACCGCGCTCTTCAAATAGTTTATGGATCTTTTGCAAGATTAAATCCATTCCCTTTTTAATCGAATCAGAACTATCCTTGTGTTCCGGATGATCCACTGCATCTTTCATACGATCAAGATCGTCAGCAATGGAAAGCATATTTTTGATGACGTCCTCTCCTTCATAGCGAAAAAGGTTAATGATTTCCTTTTCCTTTCGCTTGCGAAAATTATCAAATTCAGCTTTTAAACGGACATGCTTATCTTCCACTTCACTTAATTGCAGGGTTAATTCTTCAATGTTTTTTTCAAGCTGCTGTTCCCTGCTAGCTTTATTTTTCTTGAGTTTTGTTTTCTTTGTTTTCTTTTCTTTTTCCGTTTTAACAGACACGATTCATGATCTCCGTAAAATTGTTCAATATTCTTATGACATTGGCATAGGGAATACGTGTAGGACCTAAAATGCCGATCTGACCTTGAAATGATGATCCACCGAAAACATGTGTCACAATGGTGCAGTCATTATAGATAGTTTCCATATTCTCACTACCGATGAGCATATAATTATTCTGTTTATTCAAATATGTTTTGAAATATTGTGTTACGTTTTCATTATCGATCGCTAACAATGTTTTTTGCAGGTTTTCCACATGCTGATATTCAGGTTGATCCAATAATTCTCTATTTGAAGAAGTAAAGACTAACTCACTGTCAGGAATCATAAAGTGTTCTTCCGGGCTGTGTAAAAGGATTTGAATTATTTCATGATCAGCCAGGGGTGAATCCTGCATGCGTTCGGTAATCGTATTTTGTATTTCTTTCAGGGTCAGTCCCAATAATTTTTCTTTTAATAGCGTGGTGACATTAAGAATATCATTTTCACTAATGGCCACATTCATATTGAGCACAATAGATCGTACTAATCCGGACTTCATTCCCAATACAACCATTACGCGATCAGATGATAAAGGCAGCAATTCAATTTCATTCAATATGCTGCGATCATAATGCAGAATCATTGCAACACCAAACAAATGACTGATGTTGGACAGCATTGCAGCAGTTGTCTGCAATATATCATCAACACTGTTTGATGATATATTCAGTTTCTTCTCAATCGTATTATAGTTTTCCAATAAAGTGTCAGTCTGCTGCATCAAATGATCGACATAATAGCGATAACCCACATCAGTGGGTACACGACCTGATGATGTATATGTATGCATCATTAAATTCTTTTTTTCCAGGCTCGCCATGGCATTTCTCAATGTGGCGGAACTGCAGTCAAAAGCATGTTTTTGCTTGAGTACATTTGAACCGATTGGCACATGATTCAAAATGTAATCTTCCACAACTGCTTTTAGAACTTGCTGCTCTCGATGGGTGATTTCTGTCTTTTTTATATTCATAATAAGTAGTGAATTTAGATAGTTTCCAATTTGGGAAACAAGTTGCTATTCCGAGGAGAAATTACTTTATAAACTTGGATATCGCCCGGCTGCTGCCAAAGAGACTTATCACCACAGCAATCAGGAATAACCAGCCTAAAAACATCCATTGTACATTAATGGTAAAAGTAGTCAACTGGCTTAAAATTTCGTTTGCCCCATACACTGCTCCATAAAGTAATGCTGAAGCTAAAATAGCACCTAGAATTGCTTGCAAGACTCCTTCGAGTATAAAGGGTATACGGATAAATGTATTTGTGGCGCCAAGCATTTTTAATGCTTTGATCAAGTCTTTATTCGAATAAATCGTCAGTTTGATAGTATTGGCTATAATCATAACTGTAACAAGTATGATTGCAAATGCGATCCCCGACAATCCTAACAAGCCGCGCTCATAAAAGCTCTCAATTCTGCTAATGAGGTGTCCTTGATGATTAACCGTATCAACCCCCTCAATTTCCTTAATACGCTCAATGATTGGAGTAATTATTAAATAACCATCATATTTTCGTTTTACGTTAACAACACAACTGACAGGTAGAGGATTATAATCGAGGAATTCTGTTAAATCATCACCAAACTGTGATTTATAAACTTTGAGAGCCTCTTCTTTTGTAATCAGTGTTGTGGTGTATACACCTGGAATCATCCTTATTTTTTGAACATACTGAATAGCTTGTTCATTGGTGACTGTACCTTTAAAAAATACTTCAATTTTATATTTTGTCCGCATGTACTCAATAAGTTTATGTGTATTCTGTTCCGCGATGAATAAAACACCAATTGTAGAAAGAGACAGAAAAACAGAGAAGACAGCAGTAAACACAGTCAATTTATGCCGCCATAAATTTTTTAAACCTTCACCAAGTAAAAAAAGAAACTTATCCATTATTGACTACGCAACCTCCCATCATGAATTTCAACAATTCGATGATTACGGCTTTTAATCAAGCTATAATTATGGGAAGCCATCAATACAGTGGTACCCTCGCTATTTATTTCTTCAAGTAATTTGATAAGATCAAATGACGTCACTGGATCAAGATTACCCGTTGGTTCATCTGCCAGGATAATTTCAGGATCCTTAATTATCGCTCGAGCTAAACATGCACGCTGCTGTTCTCCTCCAGATAATTCTTCAGGATAATGGTCTTCCAGTCCTGTAAGTCCAACTTCTTCCAAAACTTCTTCGACTATATCAGCAATATCTTTTTGACTGTGCCCAATTACATGTAAAGGTAATGCTACATTTTCAAAAAGATTGCGATCATCCAGTAAATAATAATTCTGAGAGATTATTCCGATTGTTCTACGTAAAACTGGTATTTTTCTTTTTTTGATTGAATCAGAGTCAAATTTTCCAATGGTAACCCTACCACTTTCTGGAAAAATTTCCATATACAGTAAATTTAATAGTGTACTTTTCCCAGAACCAGTGGGGCCGATTAGAAATACAAATTCACCTTCATCTATTGTGAAATCAATATTCGCCAGACCAAAGCCCTTGCGATATGTATAAGATACATTTTCAAGTTGAATCATTACGTCAATCTATAAACGAATTTTATGTGGTAACAACGCTGGTCTTTACTTAATTAAATAATAAAATAATAAACACTATGTAGCCTATAAGCAATATACCGGATGTTATTTTGGAAATAGGCTGCTTCATTAAAGCGATCGGAAAAAGAACAACTCCAAAGGCTATCATAAATGGTATTTCCAATTGCATGATTTCTAGGGGAACATGAAATGGATATAAAAAACTGACCAAGCCAATGACAGATAAAATATTGAATAAATTTGATCCGATAATATTACCAACTGATATACCATGTTCTTTATGAAAAGCAGCGACAATTGATGTAGCCAATTCCGGTAATGATGTTCCCAGAGCAACGACTGACATGCCTATAACGATATCACTAACGCCAAGTAATTCAGCCAGAGAGACTGCACCTTCAACAAAAAGCTTTGAACCAAAATAGAGGAAAATGGATCCAAACAGAAGATAAAAAAAGCATTTTGATATTGAATCTTTACCATCGATATCTTTTTCTACACGATGACGAGGATTAGAGATAGAATACCAAGAATATCCTATGATGCCTCCAAATAAGATTGCTCCTTCCCAGCGGTTAATCATTCCATCAAAACAAAAGTAAGTAAAAACCAAAGCAGCGATCATATAAATGATTAGATCCTTGCGAATGTTTAAATACGTAATGGTCAATGGAAATATGAACGCACTCAAGCCCATGACCAAACCTACATTAGCTATATTTGAACCTATAACATTACCAATCGCAATAGACGAATGATCTTTAGCTGCTGCTGCTAGACTCACTACCATTTCTGGAAGTGATGTTCCAAAGGCAATAATTGTTAATCCAATTACAAGTGGAGACAAGCCCAATCGAGCTGCTAAATGACTCCCACCGTGGACAATCTTTTCTGCTCCATAATAAAGGAGCAAACCACCTAATATTAATAATGTAAAACTTAAGGTCATTCTGAATAGAGATTATGGGCGTTGATAAATTCCCAAACAGGCTGAGTAACCATATAGCGAATTGTTTTATCTTCTCCCCAGCGTTTGCGAATAGTTGTAGACGAAATTTCAAAACGGGGTATATTTGCAAACTGAATCTGTTTTAACACCCATCTGGGAATGGAACTTGGCCTGAATCCCGGTCTAATGGCAACCAAGACCTGACATTCCTTCAAAATTTCTTCGGCATGTTCCCATTTGTGAAAACTCATAAGCGAATCACTGCCGATTAAATAATATATCTTATTTTCCCCCAGATTTTCAGTTTTCTTGTAATCTTTAATTGTATCAATAGTAAATGAAATTCCGCCTCTCTCCAAATCTATTTCTGAAATATCAAAATTTGGATTACCGGAAACAGCCATTTTCAACATGGAAAGCCGACGTTCAACTTTTGAAATATTATCTTTAAATGGAGGTTGGTTTGCCAAAACAAAAATGATTTTTTCAAAATCTTCTACTTCTGCTACAGTTTGGGCAACCAGCAAGTGGCCAATATGTGGAGGGTCAAATGTACCGCCGAAGAGACAAACTTTTTTCATGACTAATTAATTCTTATCATTTTGTTTTATAAATTTTTCTGCTTCTGCTAACTGGTCATCATTTGAAAACTGCTTCCTGTTATTTGCCAGATAATCAACAGCTTTTTCTATCTCACCAGCTAAGGCATGACATTTAACGATTTGTAAATGCGCATCATCTACTAATTCAGTATCATAATAATTTGCAAGCAGATCTTCATAAGTTATGATAGCTGATGCATACTCTTCCATTTTAACATATAAACGACCCGATTCGTATAATTTTGTAGCGAGCTTATTGCGCATGTTTGTAATCGTTGTTAAAGCTTCTTCATGAAATTCTGTATTTGGATAATCATCCAGAAATTCCTGTAATTTACTCAATGCTCGTTCTGTGGAAGATTGCTCATGATAATATTTAGGAGATTGCTCTACATAACATTGACATATACGCCAGCGTGCTTTTTGAACATATTCACTAAACCCCATGCGCCGGATCAAACGATCATATTCAGCGATAGCTAAAATATATTCTTTATTTAAAAAATATGACTCACCTAAAAAGAATTGTGCATCATCTCCTAAATCAGTATGCAATCCCCGAATGGCCACACTATTGAATTCTTCCTGTGCCCGCATATAGCGTTTCTTTTCGAGATAATTCGTGGCACGGTCAAATTGTTTCTGCAGATCTACTTCTTCCGGTTTCGTTGATGAGCACGATGTAATGATTAAAAATGTAAAAAGAATAATAAAATAACGTTTTTTCATTTATTTACCATTGGTAAGAAACGGTTATACCGCCAATACCGTATTTATTGCGTGGATCATAATATAATCCTACGTCAGTATTAGATTGTTTTGCTTTGGCTCGAGCATTTCGCTGATTTGTGAATACTGCTTCCATTCCGCTGATCACATGATTAAACATGATAGCACTAACAGCATAATTTGCCATTCTTAACAGATCATTACTGCGACTGCGTTGATTATTATAATCTGCCTTATTGGGCGTCATCAAAATTATCTCAATCGTATCTTCAACAGTTTTTTCTTCAATATAATATTCTAGAATATCATCCCAACCGCCGACAAACTGATCATATTTTCCAATATTCTCATAAAAATGCTGATCCTGTAAAACAGTAACATTATCATTATATATCCATTCCGGATGAGCAGTTAATGAATCTGAAGAAATGTATTTACCAAATTCTTCGGCCAATGAACCTGATAAATGCAATACAAATTTGTGAGTTCCATCAAGTTTGAAATCATCGTATGGAATCAGACCTGCAATGGGATTTAAGAGTGTATTTTCTACCCAACTTCTTAATGACCAGTGATTATCACCAAATATTTCATATTGTTTGCGAATATCTTCTGCTTGTTTGTTCCATTCAATCCAACCCAGAATTGACACAACCTCGATACCGACAAATATCGCCGATTTCCAAAGCGGATCACCATTGTTATACTGCCCCAAGCCGGGAAGCATCAGTGAATACAGCATGGGCTTTGCAGGATAATTCACAAAAGCGACTGTATCTATTGCTGAAGATTCAGTGGTATCATTTTTTATGAACTTCGTTGCAGAGTTATAGTCTAAACCAAGTGCCGGCTGAAAACGATCATCATACAAAAATAGATCGCCCGCTGCCAAGTGAGTAAATATTAGTGTTATTCCTAAAATTTTGATCATATTAAAATCCAAATAAGAGTTTGAAATAATATCTGTCTTCGTCTCCGTATGCAAACGTTTCCTCATTGATCGTTTTTTCAAATTTGTCGAGTCCACGGTGCATTTCAAGCTCTATGGCGGTCGGGAAATTATAAAAGGAAAAGCCATTAAATCGCCATTGAATTCCACTGGAGTGTAATAAATTATTTTCATCAAAATCACCATTCCAGGCATTACCAGTTTGATAAACAAAGCCCAATACACTGTTTTGTAAAATAAACCAGCCCAATTGAATATGCTTTTGCGTAAATAACGGAACTCGAAAAGTTATATCATTAATGAGTTGACGTGTTCCCTCAATACTGTAAAAAGGATAACCTTTCATACCGATCATTCCGCCGCCGAAGAAATTGAAAAAAGGATCAACATTGTCATTGGAGAGCCAGCCAATTTGTGTTCCCAGTGATACCGTCCAGCGATTTGTATACGGAATTGAAATATGGTAGGATCCATCTAAATTGATGCGCCAAGTATTGTTATCAGCAAAATCTGCGACCAATGTTCCTGCATCAGAAAGATTCAAACCGGTTATAAAATCGTTTTCCTCATACATTGCTGATACATTCGCTGTATACCCTTTTGCAGGATTAATATTGCTGTCAGCCAGTCTTTTAACGTTATTCAATTGCCATTTTACACCATTGATCCATCCACGGTAATAATCATAAGCCACACCGGCCATGAGATTTTCCTGTTGAATTGTTTCCTTTACAAAAGCTCTGTAAACCTGCCAAGTAGAAACCAATTCCATTTGTGTAATTCCGAATAAAGGAAATCGCATTCCGGCATTGAACTGTGTTAAACGGAATTTTAAATTATCATCCAACTCATAAGATGAATAAAAATTGGTTTGCTGAATGTTGCGCGTTAAATAAAAGACTTCCGCAAAAAGTGTTGGGTAAAATCGATTGAATTCGAATATGAAAAACAAATCAACATCTTTTACTTTATTTACAGTTGCGCCGCCAAATACATTCAATCTTTCTAACACTTCTGATGAATAAAAATAAAAACCGGGTTTAACAGTTTCATAATCAACCATTAGCCTTGGTAAAACAAACATAGTCGTAAAATCGTCAGTATACGTTTTGGAATCTGTATCATCATGCTTAACGATAGGATCAGAATATCCAGAATTTCTCATGAAATAATTCGGACTGTAACCAACAATATCATTTTCGACAATTTTAGGATCGGATAGTAGAGCAATTTTATATTGTCCATTTTCATATAATGAATACACAATTTCACTGTTATCATTTAAATCAGGCATAAATGCGCCGCCGGATACATTAGTGACATAGTGTTCATCATCTATACGCAAATTATAGATACCGGATCGATCATCAGAATAGATCAATTCACCATTAGAATAATTAACATCACGTTCATCCCAGAGTTCATTTGCAAATATCATTTCTGTCGTTGAATCTGTCAATGAGTACAAATAAATATCACGATAATGATGCTGCGTTCTATTGTATAACAATCGATGATTTTCAGGATCATAACTCAATCCGCGTAAAATTGAGTGATCATCGAAATGGGTTAATTGAGTGACTTGTGTTGTTTTCAAATCGTAGTGGTAAATATTCTGACTCCCATCATGTGATGACAAAAATGCAAGTGAACTATCACTGGAAATAAAAACAGGATTATATGCCCTTTGATGCCTGGTAATACGTTTTTCTTTCTTCTTTTCCAGGTCATACACATAAATATCAAAATATTTTGATCCATGCTTATTTGGGATTGTTGGCTTTTTGGTATAATAAATATAATTGCCGGATGAATGCCACGCTGGTGCGAACAATGCTCCGCCATCTAACTTTTTGCTTTCCTGCTTCTCTAAATCGTATAAAAATAAATCCGTCTGCC
>Ga0066383_10000299_pt1 | contig 17255 bp, 18 predicted proteins | sample Knorr_S23_td_Bot_FD_70950 | JGI IMG/M metagenome (GOLD analysis project Ga0066383, IMG submission 70950) | Marine microbial communities from Southern Atlantic Ocean transect - Knorr_S23_td_Bottom_ad_3770_LV_A | ecosystem: Environmental > Aquatic > Marine > Oceanic | place: Southern Atlantic...
ATGAGTCTGTTTATACCCACCTGGCCATTCTGGCTCACTGCACTGATCGCCGTCATGCTGGGTGCGAGCACTAACGGGGTGCTCGGCCTGCTGATGTCCGAATTTGCCCGGCTCGCACCCGAGGATAAAGTGGGTGAGACCGTAGGTGGTGCCCAGTTCTTCCTGTTCTTCGGGATCGTCAGTGGCCCACCAATATTCGGTGCTATGGTTGAGTTCGGTGGTGGCTACGGTAACGCCTTTTATCTAATCGCCACTACGACGCTCGCAGCCGGTTGTTTGCTGTTGCTCATCGCAAGGCACGGTCGCCCTGGATAAGATCAGTAATTTCACAATCGAGTGACGGCCTCTATGGTTCGTTTGTTTTGTTTTAGCAGAAACCATAACTAGCGACACACTCCTATCAGAACAAAAGTAATCGGGTTATTTAATATTTCGTAAACATCAGAAGAAACGATAGCAAGATCTGACCAGAAAGAGGTTGGACCTAAGTAAGAAATACAATTAAATAATTTCGTCCAACATCAATAACGAATCTGCAATTATTTGCGCACCCTTCGCCAGAGACTCGGGGCTGGCATACTCTTTCTCGTTGTGACTAATACCTTTATGACATGGTACGAAGACCATGCCACTGGGGCAGAAAGAATTCATATAACGAGCGTCATGGCCTGCGCCGGACGGAAGGTATTTGAAGGAGTAAGCTCTCTGCTTTGCACATTCTTCAACAACTTCTTGCACCATACCCTCAAACGATGTTGGTAGTGCGCTCCGAGTCTCCACTACCTCAGTGCTGCACCTTATCGCCGTCTTTTTACACACTTCTGCAACTTGGTCTCCTAATGTTTGCAAAACCGCGGTGTCGGGATGACGGAAATCGATTGTAAATAGCACTCGTCCGGGTACAACTGCTAGCGAACCTGGGGATACCTCAAAACGGCCGATTGTAAATCGCACTTTATCCTCTGGGTCATAGAAAACCTCTCGCAATGCGTTGACAATATTGACCGCATCCATAAAAGCATCCTGACGATTCCTCTCTGGGGTCGTACCAGCATGGGCCTCCTCTCCGATAACCTGTATCTCAAACTTTCTTGTTCCCTGAATTCCGGTAACTATTCCAATATCGATATTTTCATTTTCAAGAATGGGCCCCTGCTCGATGTGTAATTCTAAATATGCCGCGATAGGTGTTCCAAGCTGACGCACTGTCGCCCAATTAACTCTTGTTCTAAGCGCATCGACTGCTGTTTCTATCGACACTCCTTCTCTATCTGTGGCCGCAAGCATACGTTCGATTGGCGTATCACCCACATAAACAGCAGATCCCATTTCAGACGGTCGAAATCGAGTCCCTTCCTCATTGTTCCATATAACAACTTCAATGGGATGGCGAGTACAGATTTCAGCATCATCGATAACTTCCATCGCTTCGACTGCTGCTAAAACACCAGAAATACCATCGAATCGCCCTCCTGTTGGCTGGGTATCACTGTGCGAACCACTTACTAAGGCCGGGCAATGGGGATCTGACCCGGCCCGCCGCATAAACTGATTACCGTAGTCGTCGATTTCTACTAAAAAGTTACGCTTGCGGGCCCATGATGCCAGTTGCCAATGGACCTCAACATCTGGGATTGTCAGTGCCGCTCTATTCACACCTCCTCTTTCGGTTGCCCCGAGCTTTGCCATATCTATATGCCGTTGCCATAAACGGTCGAGATCAACTCGCAGTAAATCATCCAGATTACATCCCACATTGATACCCCTTCGGTGAATTACTGACTATATTATCCATCGAACAAAATCTGTTTTAGACTGTAGCGAAAATGTAGCGCAAAGCTGTCAAAACATGTCAGTTAGAGTCGCATTTGCTAATTTTAAGGCTTGTAAGTGATTGAGTTTATTAGTGACATAGTAGGGTTGTTGCCTTCGGGAGGCAGGGGTCGCTGGTTCAACTCCAGCCGCGCCCACCATTTTCCACTGCTTTTAGGCAAATTTCGCTGGTCCATTCCTACTCCGAATTTGTCCTGTGCTGAACATTTTATGCTAGCCACTGCATCAAGTTCCGAACTTTGTCCGAATCTCACTTTGATGCAGCGTTTATAATTTCTATTCTCTTACATACCTCCGCTACGAGGACTTCTGCATGGCGATTACCAGTCTACCAACCCAGCCAATGATGTCAGATGCCGAATGGGAAACACGATGTGACCTTGCGGCGCTCTATCGCATATTTCATCACCTGCGTATGACCGACCTGATTTATACCCACATGACGGCTCGAATCCCGGGAGAGGACAACACGTTTTTAATCAATAATTATGGCGAGATGTTCGACGAGGTGACAGCATCTTCGTTAGTCAAAATGGATTTTGAAGGTAGCGTCATTGGTGATCAGGACAGTTACAATGAAGCCGGATTTACTATCCACAGTGGTGTCTACCAAGCGCGACCAGATGTTACGTGCGTGGCCCATACGCACACCAACGCAGGCGTCGCCATTTCCATCACTAAGCAAGGCTTGCTGCCCATTAGTCAGGACGCGGCAGTAGTAATAGACGAGGTCGGCTATCACGATTACGGCACCCCAGCGACTCAGGCAGAGTGTGACGCTCTCGGACGCAGTTGCAAAGATATTAACTGTGTCATACTGAGGAACCACGGCCTGTTGACGCTAGGTGCGAGCATCCCGGCCGCCTTTCTACGCATGTATTTTCTTGAACACGCCTGCTCTGAGCAGGTTGCGGCTACGTCTCTCAATACCGAACTAACACCGATAGCTCCGGAAGTGCTGGAAGATGTAACGCAGCGTTATGGAACTTATCGCGCCAACGACGATTTTGGCAAACTGGAATGGAGCGCCATGATCCGTTTGCTTGAGAGAAACGGCATTCAGTACAAGCAGTAGTGGCTAACAACTATTGATCGTCAGGCGTGGACCACCCTTCGGCCTAGCGGCCGGTGGGGTGGTTACGATCCAACTCAACCGCAGTCAATCGGCCATCGCGGATAATCGAAATACACCCACAGCGGAACCGACAAAGCGCACACCCGCCGTATATCCTGCGGTCCGCACTAATGCTGTTTGCTACTGTGGTCACCTTAGGGGCTGTTTTGAGAGGATTACTCAACTGCCTAACCTTACTTCTCAAAACCCTTTGAATTATCGTCCTTGTAGAATCCAACCGTGTTCTGGAATACGTTTAGCTTACGATAAATTGCCAACAGCACGGCACCTTCATCCGAGTGGGTCTCGTGAAAAGACCCCGGTTGGCGCCAAACGAACTTTCCAGCCCGACATATTCCGTCGTGGTCGTAGAAAGATCCTTCAAGAACGAAGGATTGTTCAATTTCTGGATGTTTGTGCATTGGAAGTGTCGCACCCGGTTCCCATTTCAGAAGACAAGTCATTTCACCCTTGTCTTTATCTACGTAAAGAACCTTAATCTGAATTGACTCGGTTGCCATTCGATTTGAGATGGATCGACGTAGGTAGAAGCGGCGATGGTTGGTTGAATTTTAGATTTTTCAGTTGCCACTGCTATCACCTCAGATTGAAACTTTGATTCATCGTTTATGTCTACTTTATCCTGAACATCCTTCTAAACCGGTAAATCTCTCTGCAGAAACAGGCAAAGGAATGTGTAGATGAGTTTCAGTCGGGCTGATTTACCACGAGGAATATTGTGCACCCATCATTTGCCCGTCAACTTTCACCGACAAATGCAATGGCTTCAATCTCAACCAGCATGGTCGGTTCCGCAAGATGTGCCTGCACTGTGGTGCGGGCCGGTGGCATATCCCCAAATATCCGTGAAAAGACATCGTTCATCTTCTGAAAGTCTTCGATATTTTTCAGGTAAACCGTACATTTAAGGACATCCTCAGGTGAGGCACCCCCTTCGGCAAGAACAGATAACACATTGTGCAGGGTCTGCTCGGTTTGTGCGACAACATCGCCGATACCAGTGACCTCACCTGTTTCGTCCCACGCCACTTGTCCGGCGGTGAATACGAACCCACCCCCTGCTGTGCCGGGTGCATAGGGATAGGTGGGCCTTGGTTGAAAGTCAAGGTGAGGTGGGCACAGCGTTATTTTAGGCATTGTTTTCATCCTGTCAGTCCCATATGAGTGAACCAGATATACAAGTTCTGTCGATATACAAAAAGGGGGTGGGCACCCCTTGGGTTAGTGTACGAATCTAGACTCAGAAAGATTCACAATTCGACTCCATTAGAGTCACCAATCACTATGACTCAAGATATCTGGAGTATGATCCAAAAACATGTTGACTATTTGGCTACCGTAATCATGTGGTCACGTTCGGACTAAATTTATAGGAGAAAAATAAAATGTCGGTATACCTGATGACTGAGGCTGTAGTACACGATGTAGAAGCGTACGAAAAATACAAAGAACAGGCACCACAGTATGTGGCACGCCATGGTGGAGAATACTGTTGTCGAGGTGGAAAGGTCGATGTCCTAGTAGGTGACTGGCACCCAGATCGAATCGTCATGTTGAAGTTTCCGTCACGAGAAGCACTTGATGCGTTGGCATCTGACCCTGACTACAGTCCATGGAAAAAACTCAGGGAGTCACTTACCACGATTAAGACACAGATTATTCTCGAAGGGGTTTAAACAGAATACAAGAATTCACACCCAATACACTGGTTGGAATAATTATGGCCTCCAATGACCATAACGATTGCAAGGACAGATTTCCCCTATAGAGATCACTATGGCCAAAATTCATACGCTCACAGTCGAACCTATGACCGAGAACAGCTTTAAACCCTTTGGTGAAGTCTGGTCTGCATCTGAAAAACCTTCTGACCGACGCATTTTGTTCCCGACTTCATATAGCCACGATGGCCAATCGACCGTTCACGTGATTTGGCAACCTCAAGGCGGGCTAAAATTCGACCAGCTCGAACGACATTTTGGGGTTACACAGAGTTTTGTTCAATTGTCCGGAGGTTCAGCTGTAGTATGTGCCGCAGCCCCGACTGACCCAGACAACCTTCATGATATTCCACTACCTGGAGATGTACGTGCTTTCCTGATAGATCCCAGCATAGGATACTCTTTCAAGCGCGGGACCTGGCATTCGCTGAACCGTCATATTCTGGATCAGAATGGGGCGACATTTCTAATTCTGAATTCGAACCCCAACCCTACCCAGGTGGTTAACTATCAGACCGGCTCTGGTTACTTGTCGAAAGACCTTGACGTGGATCAGAGTCCTGCGATTCTGAGTTACACAAATATGGATAGCATCGAATTTGAGATTGAAGCATGACAACTTATCGCCGGAACAATATGAATTCGGCTAGATGTAGGATGCCAGATTAACGCTATCACCGTGGGGGTTGGGGAGAGTACCTCCTACTTCGACTGCGCTGAAACAAGGTCCGTTCCTGTTCTCTCCAGTTCATTCAGGTCCGTTTACGTGGAGTCGGAGCTTGTTTCTTAAACGATTTCAGGACTATTGGTGAGCAGCGCTCTGCCTTCACACGACAGGGGCCGGAGGTTCAAATCCAGCCGCGCCCACCATTTTCTACTGCTTTTAGGTCATTTTCACTGGCCACTTTCTGCTCCGAATTTGTCGTGTGCTGAAAATTTGATGCTAACCACCGCATCATACAGGTGACCTAGTCCTAAATAAGCATACCGTTCAGTGTTCTGAATACTGGAATGACAACGCTGTTTGCTCATCTTAAACAGTGATACTCTATCCATTAAGGGTCGACTAGCAGAGAAAAGAGGTCGCGAACTCTATCCACCCTGGAAATGGAAACAAACTAATTAACCGTAAGGCGTGGCATCACCATCAGCCCGAAGTTTTGTCACCTCCAGAACTCTGTCTCTTATACGAGCGCACCACTCAGAGCCAATATCGTCTTGCCACCAAACGAGTTCATTACTTTCGGCTGAGAATTCATAAGGCTGACTACCAGAGTTTCGCGTTGGGTGCCATTGCGCAGCTAACTCGGGGAAAAGTGCTTTCAACTGGTTGGTAGTATCTATACGGCCTGGTATGTCTCTAGGTCCGTCCACCACAATGCCATCCTCAAACCAGGCATCCATTAGACCCCAGTAGAGGCCCATGTGGCCACCAATTCTAGCAACTTCCTGATGTGGATTCTCGTAACACCAAATTACATTTTCTTTACTTCTAACTTCGGTGCGTACAGACCAATAGGAAGCGTGGCCTTTGTATGGACAGTAAGTGCTGTGGTCAGACAGTTCAAGCAGCGAAAGCTCAACATCCGAACGAGGAAAGTAATATATTGGGGCATGCCCAAGTTCATACATTACTCTAGTTTTAGAGGACGATGCGATAGTTTCACCACCAAATTCTACGCGAACCTCAGCAGGAATAAGATCAAAGTTAACTACATAGGCAGTATTGAGATGCCAACCATTTATATCTAATTGATTTGTCGGTTCCACAACAAATTCTCCCTTAAGTCTATAACTCCAACCAATTGTTTTTAGAGCGCACCAAAAGGAGCAGAAACAAGCTTCATCCCACTATCTTAAACCTAAAATTTGGTTGTCGACGTTCAATTGGCGTAGTCTAAATCGCCCATCAAGCTTTCTCCCTCAGGCGGTAGCCAACTTTTCCGTTCGCCTGCATATTCCTCACCCGCATTACCGCTAACAGTTGTACGCCACATGATTCGTCCATGTTGCTCGGCATCGAACCAGGTTGCAGAATGGAGCAAGTTTCGATTGTCGTGAATCACCAAGTCACCAGCATCCCAATCATGGGCATAAGTAAATTGTGGTTGTGTGTAGTGAGTCATGAGTTTATAAATCAGACGACCACCGGCACCGTCAGGCCCGGTGTCCATGTCGGCCACGGGCCCCAGGATCCAATCCAACTGACCCTCTTCACAAAGATACAGCGCAGGCTGTCCAGTCACCGGGTGAATCCGCACGATGGGTTGGGCTTGGGACGCTTGATGAGGTTCCAATGGGGTGGGAATTTCTCCCGCCCGCACGGCGTCTTCGCCGCGACCAGTCCACGGTATTGCGTGAATGGCTGATAACCCTGCGACCGTTTGCTGCATTTCTCGACTTAAGGATGAATAGGCCGCGGTACCGTCGGCATACAGAGTTTGCCCTTGGCCTTTCGGGCTCGGTTGCATAGCGTAGAACAGTGAGATATCTGGCGGTGGTCTGCGAAAACTTTGATCGGTATGCCAGCCTTTTCGGTGAGGAAATTGCATTGGCAACTTACCGTCTGGCATGGTCGGTGGGTCGGGTAGGTCAGGCACGGGAAAACTCATCGGTGGTAAGTTGGATATCACAATAACTTCCGGCACCTGGGAATGAATTAAACGTTCCGGCGTGAGTGTTTTGTGATAGTTCTCGACCTCCGAGCCAAACAATCGACTCAGTCGGACCAATAACGAGGGATCATCGTTGATATCGTTCAAGTCCCTGAACACCATTAAGCCGTGAGCCTCATAGAAAGCGTCTAATACAGGCTTCGGATCGTGTTCGAGCTGCGTGACTAGTGCTTGGGCCCTTACATTTGGAATGAGTTCGACACCAAATGTGGCCCCTGGTAAGGTCCTAATTTGATAGCTTGAAGTGACGTGCATAATTCAGATAATCGAAAAAACAAATTCAACATTTACTACTAGTGATACGCTATCTGCGCTAAATCCTCTAGAGAGGAAACAAGTTCATGACGAGAAATTTCCTGCCCTATCAACACGAGTCGGCCGATCTCTCCCTCACTCTGAAAACTTACGGTCTCCAAAGGATAGAGTATGTGTTGAACTGCTTGTATAACAGAAGGTGCCTCCTGACCTTCAAAGTGAATAATTCCTTTCAAGCGCAGTAGATTGCCCCTATAGCGCTCATGAAGTTGGTTCACCCATTTCTCGAACACCCGAAAGTCCATCGGGCCTTCCATTGCCCTTGATACTTCAAATATCCCATCACCATGTGCAGGTTTGTGAACTTCCCCTGAAATTACTGGGAATTGTGTCGTTTTTGAATCTCCAAATCCCGGCAACAGCCTAGGATTCATCTCTCCATTCGACGAAAATATGATTGGTGCCGTTGAGTTAATATTTCGAATCCTTTCCTGCAGTGACTTATAATTTTCTGCCACATCCATTTTTGAGACGATCAGGCAATCTGCCAGTGCAGTTTGTTTGACCGAAACCGAAAAGTTCTCCAGGGTCTGGGCGCCAAGTACACCGTCAATGACAGTTGATAATCCTGCAAACTGAAATCGACTAAACCGCAATGGGTCAGTCATCAGCGTTTGTATAATCGGGACTGGATCGGCAATTCCCGTTGTCTCAATTACCAATCGTTCAAAAGCTGGAATCTCTGATCGAGTAGCCCTATCCAGCAGGGTGCGCATTGTATCGACAAGATCATTGCGCAACTGGCAACAGAGACATCCATTAGGCAACAGAGCTAATTGCTCATCAGCCACCTCCAAAAGCAGGTGATCTAAGCCCATCTCCCCCAATTCATTCACAATAACAGCTGTATCTGAAAAAATACTTGACTTCAGAATTCGAGCAAGCAAGGTAGTTTTTCCACTGCCAAGAAACCCTGTAATTATCGATACTGGTATGGGATTCTCATCAATCAGGTAAGCGGAAACATCAGCAACGGAAGAAAAACCACCCTTCATTGGTTGGAGCGATTGTCGCCTGCTTCCTCAATCGTTAACGGTTCGTTCCACGTGTTATTCCAAAATGAATTGGGATCACACGTAAAAGTGTGGAATGCACCAACCAGTGGTGGACTAGGCTTTCCACTTCGACGTTGATTCAACTCATCACGAGCAGTCTTCACAACAGCTGGCTGAGTAACCAACTCCATCATAGCCAAAGCCAAAGCTTCCGATGCAACAAGAGCCGAGGGAATCTCTGCATCGCTTCCGGCACAGGCGGTTCGTGCCCAGTGGTGAAACGGCACTGCAGATGGTAGCGCCCAACTAATTCGACCTAATGGAATATGCCAACTCGCTTCCCCATCATCCTGACTAGAAGTGTCATATCCATCGTCGATGTAATCGATTCCTCGGTGCAGTTCAAACTCTTCACCTGGGGCACAAGCCGCTACTAGTTCCTGGAACCAGGTGATATGCTCATCAGTCCATTTTGGTGGACCGACGATCTCAAGCTGACGGAACAACAGCTTTCCAATCGTTTCGTTCGGCAGATAACTGCGTGTTGCTGTGAGAAACTGTTCACGACATCGCGTATTGTTTAATGAAGCCGCACCCTGGCAAATACGAACGACGTAGTGATACACCTCCTTAGCCCTTGCATAGTCGACATGCCTAACATAGACCCACAATCGAGCCTCGTCGGGGCTGATATTTGGCATCAATCCGCCCGTTCGAACCGTATGTTCTACAGAACAGTCTGGGAACTGGTGTGCACGAAGCCTTTCAATTGACTGTACAGCTAGCTCAACCGAGTCCAGTGCATTCTGTGAACCTCCTCGACTCGAATGACCTGCCTCGCCGGAGTACACAAATTCCCCGCTAATTAATGATTGATTTGGTCTAACTTTCGCTGCTGTTTTGTAGCTACCGTGTGTTGCGAGAAGGACGTCTGTGCCATCAAAAACGCCTTCCCGTAGCATGGCAACCTTACCCCACAACAACTCTTCTGCCGGACATCCAAAAAGAACAACCTCTCCATCAATTTTCAGTTTTGAAAGTACCTTTTTTACTGCAATGGCTGCTCCAGTTGTCCCTGCACCTATCCAGTTATGACCACAGCCATGACCAGCTTCTCTTTCAACAAAATCACGTAGAGGTAGGGATGAATTCGCAAGCCCAGGCAACGCATCATATTCAGCCAATAAACCTATAGTAGGTTTGCCTTTTCCGTACCGAGCAGTGAAGGCCGTCGGCAAACCTCCAACTGCATTTTCCACGACAAACCCGCTACTTTCGCACCAATCTGCCAACAAACTCGAAGATTGTCTTTCCAACATGCCTATCTCTGCTAGAGACCACAGCTTGCGAGAAATTTCGATCATTTCAATCCTGATCTCTTCCCAGGATTGACGGACGATTTCAGAAAGATCTTGTTTCATCATGCCAGTAAAATCTCTGATATTCTGTCAGACATAAATATGGCCTCCGAGATACTTCAAGCCGCTATCACAGGCTATCGTAACTACTCTCTGGCCCGGCTTCATCTCTTTTGCTAGTTCTATTGCGCCAGCTACATTTAGTCCCGTTGAGGCGCCGCAAAATATTCCCTCCTCCTTTGCTAGCCTCCTACACATTGAAAATCCTTTCTCTTGGTCGACAGTACGAATTTCACTTAAAACCGTACGATCTAGAAACGGCGGCTCAAAACCGACACCTACGCCTTCAACTTTATGTGCGCCTCCTTTGCCTGTTGTTAAGAACGGCGACTGGGCAGGTTCAAATGCTACCACGCTTACTTTTGAGCCTGACTTAGCCAGTCCTTGCCAAGTGCCCATAAGTGCACCGCCTGTTCCTACAGAAGCACAAAACAAATCAATATCGCAACCAAGTGTATTAGCTATTTCTTGGCCCATAGGCTCGTAACCAACCGTTACGTCAGGAGAGCCAAATTGGTCACGATAATATGCATTTGAGGTATTACACAGTCTCAACGCTCTGTCTTTCATCCTCTCTATCAACTCAGGCTGGCAGTACCGGCAGTGGCAGGCACCGACTCTCTTGGGCGTTCCATGAGCCTCGAAGCGTACCGTGCCGCACAGGCATCCGCCCTGGTGAACTGTGTTGTCTTCCATATCTATCTCTGGGGGCCTTTTTCAGCCCGTCTTCGGTTTCACTTCTTTTGAATTACACCATCGAACTCGCCGGAACTCGACCCCTGTGGGATGAAACTGCCAACCGGCGTTTCACACCCGTCAGCACAAAGTCTGTTCAGTCACAGACCACCAGGTCGTGACCGAGGGTCGTCAACCGGTCGACACCGGTGTCGGTGATGAGCACTGGGTCACCCAGTGCTACTGCAAGTTCTGCATCCCAGTCAGCAAGGATGCCGTGCAGCATGAACGTCATGCCGGGCTTCAGGATATGAGTGTCGGTCAACTTGATGCGCAGGTTGTCAATCCACGTGGGCGGATAGCCGATACCGATGCCGTAGCCGCAGTGACGGGTTCGTCGGTCGATGCCGTTGACGAGATATACCCCGTGCATCGCCTCGGCGACATCGGCCGTCGCCACACCGGGCCCGGCGACCTCCAGACCGGCCTGAAGCGCTTCTCTGAGAATGCCGTGCAGGCGCTGCTGCACGGCGACCGGCGCACCAATAGCTGCAGAGCGGACACCGACCGCGTGATAGCGCCGGAAACACGCCCCGATCTCGAGGTTCACCGGGTCGTGAGCCTTGAGCTCCCGGCGAAGCGCCGCGCCATGGGTCTGATGCAGTGTGCGGGGACCGGACTCGAGCGGCGGTGCCACAGCAGGAAACTCACCGCCGGCCGCGTAGATCGACTGCATCACTGCCCCGTGAACATCACACTCCCGGGTGCCCTCGTGCATCGCGGCAAACCCCGCACGCATCCCGATGTCGAACAACGTACCGGCCTCGCGCATGCAGGCGACTTCGGCCGGAGACTTCTCAAGGCGAAGGTCGGTCAGAAGCGCTGAGGCATCGACGATACTTGCCGCGGCGAGGTGTACCGCCAGGCGGGCATAAAACACCGGCAGCAAGCCATGGGTCTGCAACTCCATCCCGATCCGGCAGCCGGTAATGTCAACGAATTCGCGTACGATAGCGGCAGTGAATTCGGTCGGGTCGTTGCGGTGGTCGTCGTACCAGACGCGGATGTCTTCGGCAACCGAAGTTTCACGAATAATGTGTGCATCCACTTCCCGGCAGAGGTAAACAACCCGTGGATCGTCGCGCGAGACGACCAGAACCTGGTAGTAGCTGTAGCCGATCTGGTCATAACCTGTGAGATAGAACATCTGGTCCTGGCCGAAGACCAGCACCACGTCCAGATTCTGATCGGCCATTTGTTCGCGGACCCTGGCAAGCCGCGCGTCGAATTCTTGTCGATCAAATGCCAGGCTCATCTAAACGACCTCCAGCGGCACATCGCCGCCGCCGACCAGTTGCTCCAAACCCTCGCCGGTGAGGGTCCAGGTGCCGCCCTGGATGATGCCGATGTCCTCGTGATCCAGTTGCAGGTAGGCGTGAAGCACGAACACCATCCCGGGCACCAGGGTCTCATCGAAGCCGCGGCTGATCTGCAGAGTCTCGAGCCACACCGGGGGATACGCCAGGCCGATCCCGTAACCGAAGCGCATGTTGGCGTAAGCCTCGAGCCCGGCGGCGCGAACCGGCACCAAAGAGGCGACCTCGACATCGGCCACCCGAGCGCCCGGCCGGCAGGCGCCGATTCCGGCCGCAAGTGACGCCCGGGCCACCTCGTAAAGCTCGGCTGCCCTGGCACCCGGGGTCCCGCAGGCCATGGTGTGCACGGCGGTGGCATGGTAGCGGTGCGAGACCCCGGCAAACTCGAAGTGCGCAAGATCGCCGGTCTCGATGACCCGCGCCCTCGGTGTGGCGTGGCCCCCGGGGGTACGGGGACCACTGGAGATCTCGGTGGGAATAGCCCAGTAGTCGCTGCCCGATCTGCGCATCGCGTCTTCGAGCGCAGCGGCCACTTCGATCTCGGTTGTTCCCGCCCGCAGAGCATCCCGGGCCACCGCCAGCCCCTGATTGGCATAGCCCGCGGCCTCGCGTACATAAGCCATCTCGGTCTCGGACTTGATAATCCTGAGATCGCCGAGCACCCGGGTCGCGTCGGCGATCTCACCCGGTGCCAGCGCTGCGCTCAGTTCGGCGTAAAGCGCAGCGTTCAGAGTGTAAGACGAAAGCTCCATTGCGATCCGGCCACCGGTCCAGCCTTTCTCACGGGCGACAGCGGCCACGAGGCTGGCAAAGTCATCGGCGAATAGTTGATAACTGCGAAGGTCCGAAACCCAGCTGGTCTCGGTGGCGAGCCGGGTGTCGACATTACGCACGATGAGGGTGGGTTCGTCGTCGCCGCCGACCGAGAACACCAGGGCCTGCGGGCTGTTGACCCCCACCCAAGCGTCATAGCCCGCAAGGTAATAGTGGGTCTCGGGCGCCACCGAGATGCACACCTCGAAACCCGCTTCTCCGAGTTTCTCCCGGGCTCTTGCGAGACGCCCCTGGTGTTCCGCACGACTGAATGCGGCATAGGTCGGTGACATAGCGGCGGGTCCCCTTGGCGTTAGGTCAGGACAGCGGCCTGCACGGGCAGGCGTTTTACACCCGCTATCTTACGCTTCTGCCTTGAGTGGGTTAAGAGGACGGGCACCCAACCACAGCGTGAGAGTGTTCACCGGCCGACCCGGTCAGACTTTCATTCGGGGGCCTACCTATGACGCTCTGTTAATCCTTTGCAAAAGGGCAGTGCGGGCGTTCAAAAAGGCGTTCGAGATAGGCCTGAAGTCCACTCAAGCTATCTAACAGTCCCTGGCGGCGTCCCCAGTTCACAGTCCAGCCGACGATGATGTCGGTGACCGTGAAGCGGTTTTCAACCAGGAAGTCCTGACACAAAAGCACATCGTTCAACACTGATGCGGCGCGCCCGAACATCATGGCATTCTGCTCGAACCCTGCCTCAATCCGCTGCTCTTCGGGCAGGACAAACTTGTTCACCGCCGTATTCCAAAGCCATGCTTCCATTTCTGTCAGTGCAAAGGATGTCCACTGATCATGCTGGCCGCGCGCCCAACTGCCAGGTTTGGCAATTAAGTCAATGTCTGGCGCATGATCCGCAAGATAGGTACAAATCGCAGCTGACTCGAAAAGCACTTTGCCGTCTACGATCGCGACAGGTAGTTTGCCGACCGGGTATACCGCTTTGACCTCATCACTTATAGCAAGATCCGATCTCCCCAGAGAATTAAAGGAGATCCCGGCTTCCAGAAGCGTCCAGCGACAACGAGCAGAGCGTGAAGTTCCGGACTCATACAATGTTACGTCCACAATATTCCTTCCTGGTGATCGTTGCGACTACTCTTAACTCTTATGATAGTCGCTCTCCGGCGCCTCCGAGTCACGATACTCGACGCCCACTTCCTTGAAATTTTCTGAGCTCTGGTGAGGCCCGCCTAGAGTTTCGCACCGTTGAATGCGGCGTAGGTGGGTGACATGAGTGTCCGGTCCGATCAGGCTTTCGACCATGTCAAGCAGTCTCGAATCATTGATCAGCATACGGAAGATCGGGTGTTGCAAATGCGCTGTGCGAATCTGGTAGACCTGAAAGTCTTCGTCACGATCCGATCCAGACTGAACGTTCTCAAGAGCCTGATCCTGCTTCAGACGGTCGATCGTTTCCATGTAACAGACTCGAAGGCGATCCACCTCGGCCGTGTCGAGGAAGCCGTCCGCAAGGACAAAGCCATTCTCAAAAAAGCATCGATCTGTTCTTGGTCGAGTCTCAACGGTTTACCTTGGGGATTTGGTTCGAGGTTTCAGAAAACGAAGAATAAACAGCAAGTTTTCCGGGCACAACCAGCCACTAGGGGGCAAGACCCGATCCCACACCTGATTCGATAACGTTCCTGGGCCAGCGATCTTCGATGATTAAAAGTCAGTGACTGAAGATCCTGGCGCGCTGCGGCAGGCTACACGGCAGTCAGCCAGTGCTCGTACTGGGGAAGTCGCCCGCGGGTCGCCGCATCGTAGATGTCGAAGACGGCTCTCGTTTTCGATCCGACCTCGCCGTCACCGATGGGGTAGCCGTCGATGTTTACGATCGGCATGACTTCGTAACCAGAACCACACAGAAAGACCTCTTCGCAGAGATAGAGCTCTGTGCGGTCGATCTCACGCTGCTGAACCTCGACACCCAGTTCTGATTCACACAGCTCAATCAGCGTGGCGCGGGTGACACTCTCAAGGATGCTGCCGGTGATCGTCGGCGTGATCACGACGCCGTCACGCACAGCCATCAGGCAGGCACCGGCACTCTCGGCCACTTTTCCTGAACCCGTCAGCAGGATCGCTTCGTCGTAGCCGTCGGTGCGGGCCTGGATGGTGGCGAGACGCCCGTTCTGATAATTGGCTGAACATTTGATCCTTGGCGGCATGCTGGAATCTTCGATCCGGTGCCAGGAACTGACCTGGGCCCGGGCGGCTTTATCGCTCAGTGATTTGTCATGGCGACCAACCGCCAGGCAGCCCAGTGCAATCGGTGCCGTGGCGTCTAGAAAGCCCTCGCTGAGAACATAGGCCGAGAGCCGGATGTGGGTATCTTCGTGCAGCTCATTGGCCTTGATGACGTCCGTCACGACTTCAGTCAGGTGACTCACAGACCAGTCCTGCTCGAAGCGCATAATCCGCATGCTGTCCTGCAGGCGCAGCAGGTGTTCGGGCAAGCGGAAGACAGTGAGCCGGCCCTCGTCCCCGAGATAGGCGCAGATGCCTTCGAACACCGTGGCACCGTACTTGACTGCACCACTCAAGACATGCACGGTCGCCTCGCGTTCCGGCACGATCCGGCCGTTGAAGTAGATCTTGGATCCAGTGGCCGCAAATTCAACCATCGGTTCTGTCCTCCTGGGTTCACCAGCAAACTGTTGGGTTTTATCTCTACAGACGCCAGGGGCAGTGTGCAATTGTCGACTCCGGCGTGCGCGAAGAATAAACCCCTGTCACGTTTTGTACAATTGCCGGGGATGATTCCGTCCTCCTACGCCGCACTGCCCTTTCCTGCGATTGCGTTCGAGACGCGGCCTGGGACTTCACCATCCCAGCCGGAATAGTCCCCCATCCCGGCGGTTAAAGAAGGAGACCTTCAAGTGACGCAAACCCATACCAGCCGAAGCTTGAAGGTGGGGCTCATGTTGCCCCAGACCGATGGCATGCGCGGCGCTGGCGTGCGCGGCTGGTCCGAGGTCAGCGCTATGGAGAGACTTCGCCGAAGACATCGGCTTCGACTCACTGTGGGTGGTCGATCACCTGCTCTACAGACTGGAAGGAGAAGAGCAGCCCAGGGGCGTCTGGGAGTCGTGGCCATTTCTCTCTGCTCTGGCGGCCATTACCCGACGGGTGGAACTGGGAACCCTGGTGCTCGCGATGGGCTGGCGGAATCCTGCCCTGCTGGCGAAGATGGCGGACACGGTGGACGAGATCAGCGCGGGCCGGCTGATCCTGGGCCTGGGTTCTGGCTATCACCAGCTGGAATACGACTTCTCTGGCTTTCTGGAAGAAGTTGGTGTGACCGTAATGAAAAAGGTCGGCAACGGCGTCTACATAGGGGAGACCCTCGAGATCAAAGACTTTCAAATAGCCGGTGTGCAACGACGATACATAACGACTGCCCAGGGACATCGTCTTCTTGTGGTCAGGTGGAATAAAACGATGATCGGTCATCTCCAGGACATCCGATTCAAATGTACCGGTTATTTCGGAATCCCCCAGTCCGGGCCATAGCGTTGCCTGAGATAATCTTCGGGAGGATTAGGAACCAGAAACGTCTCGCCAAGAAATTTGATCTCCTTGAGTTCCGTGTGCAGGCTGAGAGATATTTGAACAACGGGCCACTGATAAATATTGTCTCCAATAATTCGATAACAGTTCCAGTCGATCGGCACATCATATTTCCTCATCTCGACCTCGAGACCGATCTCGCTGACGGTCACGTTTGGGTCAAATCCTTGTTGACTGAATAGGTCGACCGCCTCGTACATCCGCTCTTCGGTAAGACCGTGCAACCCAATCACTGAGCCCACATCCAGATCATCGTCCCAAGTTATCAGGGAGTCGTCTCTCACTGCCCCAAGACAGGTTCCATGGCGCAGGAAGAACACGATACCGAGTTGATCAAGAACGTGCTTGGTTTCTTTCAATACCGTCTCCGCGACGGTCCTGTCCATAGGTTCAAATACAGAAGCTTGCATGCGTAGTAGTCTGCTTAGGTCGAAGCACTCCGATAACAGTCAACCGATAACTAGACTCTCTGAGGCATCAGAGCGATTGCCTTCTTCAAATATTCCTAATTCCCATCAAACCATCGTAGGATTATGCCCGCTGGCGAACCCGGAACAGTGTTTGGAAATGAACCTTTTTTTACAGAGAATAATCAGCTGAAATGGGAAGATTCCGGGTGTTTGTTATTTGATTGACAAATACTCGTCGAGATTATTGGGTTTCTTAATCTGATGGTGCCCGCATTCATCAAGCAAACCCAGCTGCTTTGCCCCGGTG
>Ga0066383_10000304_pt1 | contig 17086 bp, 17 predicted proteins | sample Knorr_S23_td_Bot_FD_70950 | JGI IMG/M metagenome (GOLD analysis project Ga0066383, IMG submission 70950) | Marine microbial communities from Southern Atlantic Ocean transect - Knorr_S23_td_Bottom_ad_3770_LV_A | ecosystem: Environmental > Aquatic > Marine > Oceanic | place: Southern Atlantic...
TCGCGGGCACGACCTTCATCGTATTCTTGATCATGGCGTTCATGCTGGGCGAGGTCACGGTATTCCCCGAGAAGATCCGGTACGTGCTCGGAGAGAATGGCGGCGACGAGGACCGCTTTGCCAAGGTGGTTACCGAGGTGCAGACGTACCTGGGCATCAAGACGATGGTCTCGGCGGCGACCGGACTGGTTCTGGGGCTGTGGGCCAGTGTCATGAACCTCGAGTTCCCGCTGCTGCTGGGACTGATCGCGTTGGTGCTCAACTACGTGCCGACTGTGGGCTCGATGATCGCGGCCGTGCCCGCGGTTCTCCTGAGTATCGTCTTGTTCGGAAGTGTCCCGCACGCTCTGGGTGTGGCCATGGGCTACGTCGTCGTGAATGTCCTCTTCGGAAACATTCTCGAGCCCAATCTGTTGGGGCGCCGGCTCGGCCTGTCTACGCTCGTCGTGATCCTGTCGCTGCTCTTTTGGGGGTGGGCCTGGGGTCCGCTTGGGGCGCTGCTGTCCGTGCCGCTTACGGTGATGGTGAAGATCTGGCTGGAGAACACGCACGATTTGCGCTGGGTGGCGGTGTTATTGGACAAGTCACCACCACCGGTGCCGGTCGGTGGCGAAGCGGAGGCGGTGTAGCGATGCCGAGAGTCGAGTTCGATGCGCTGCCTGATCGTGGTCGCCTTTGGGTCTTCCCCGCGACTCAGGCGCTCACGTCCGCCCAATCTGATGCGTTCTTGCACGAGGTCGACTCCTTCCTGGATGCCTGGGCTGCACACGGAATTCCGCTCCGTTGCGGCAGGCAACTGAGAGACGACCAGTTTCTGATCATCGGCGTGGATGTGGATGCTGAAGCCCCATCCGGCTGCTCGATCGACGCTCTCGTGAACAGCTTACGCGGCCTGGGCACGGAGCTGAGCGTATCGCTCATCGATCATGCTCCCGTGTGGTACCGAGCCGGAGACCAGATCCGGAGTGCGACCCGCGCTGAGTTCCGTGCGCTTGCCAAGGGGGGGACGGTAGGGCCGGAGACCCATGTGTTCGACACGAGCCTGACCACGATCGGAAGCTTCCGCGCCGGGGAGCTCGAGCGGCCAGCGGTTTCGACATGGCACGGCCAGGCCTTTTTCGGGGATCAGGCCAGCAACTGATCGGCCAGAAATCGAGCGGCCTCCTGTTCGCCCCAAAAACGGGGCGCCCATGGGGTGCCCTCGAGGAAGCCGACGTGTCCGCCCCGGCGGTGGCGCACCATGCTCAGCTGCGGGTTCTCCAGTAACGGCTGTATCGGGATGGAGTCGGTCGGTAGGAACGGATCGTCCTCGGCGTGCAGCAGCAGTGTGGGGATACGGATCGCCTCCAAGAAACCGGAGCTGCTGCAGACCCGATAGTAGTGCGCCGCGTCCTCAAAACCGTTGAGAGGAGCCGTCGCACGGTCATCGAATTCCCAGATCGTGCGGGCCGAGAAGACGGCCTCGAGCTCGAGCAAGGGCTCGAGCATCTTTTCCTTCGAACGCACCTTGGAGTGCAGAGAGCGCAGGAAGTGGGCCGCGTAGAAGCGGCCCATGCGTGATTGCTCGAGCAGCCTGGAACCCGCGGCGAGGTCGTAGGGCACCGATATCGCCGCCGCCACGTCCACCAGACCAGATCCGCCCAGCGGATCCTCGCCGAGCAGCTTCAAGAGCACGTTTCCCCCGAGGGAGAAACCTAGTGCGCCGATCCGGTGCGAAGGGTGCTGCGCTCGGATTCGCTCCAACACGAGGCGCGGGTCGCCTGTTTCTCCCGAATGGTAGAAGTGGGGCGTCCGGTTGGGCTCTCCACCGCAGCCACGGAAGTTCAAGACTACAGGCCTGACGCCACGGGCGATGAATTCCCGGCACACGCTGCGCACGTTCCCGCGCTCGGCAGATCCCTCGAGGCCATGCAGCACCAACACGATCGGTGCCGAGGGGTCCACTTCCGGAGCCCAGTCGAGGTCCAGGAAGTCGCCGTCGGGTACTTCGATGCGTTCCCGCTCATAGGTCGGCCCCGAGGCCGAACGGAGGATGCGCGCAAGCAGGGTTTGCGCGTGGGGTCCAGAGGCCCAGGCGGCGGCTCGAAACGGTCTGGGTTCGAAGGTCACCCGGGAAGATGGCCGCTCCTCGAAGTCTAGGAAATGCCTGAAACGCAGGGCCGATCCAGGACGTAGGAGCCGTGTAACCGGGCTGGACCACATCGAGAAGAAGTGACGGGACGATGAAGCTGATCGCTGTGCTGGTGCTGGCGCTTGCCAAAGGACTGCAGGAAACGCCGCCCGACGACCGTCTCTACGGGCGCGTGTACACAACGGGAGGCAATGTATACGAGGGCTACCTCAGGTGGAGTCCAACGAAGGCAGTTGGTCCGATCTGCTCAACGGCAACAAGGAGATACCTCGTCGCCACCTGCTGGAGGCCGAGGACCTGGATGAGGAGCATTTCCGCGAGCGGTGGCGCTCCCGCGGCATACGTTTCCTCGGAATCCGCATCACCTAGGACGAAGACGAAGATGCGGTTACCAGCGCGGCCTCGGGCATCCGTTTCGGCCACGTACGTATGCGGGCCGACATGCGGCTCGGACTAGAGGCTGGCGCCGGAAAAGGGTGGGGTGGGCTCACGACACAGCGCATGTGGCACTTGGGTGGACCCTCATCGCTACGTGGGTACGACCTGCGTCGCCTGACTGGCACCAGCTTCGTCAGGGCGAGGGGCGAGCTGGCACGCACCTATTCATTCGGCTCGCTATCGCTCTTCTCCGACGTTGCTTGGGCGGGGGAGTCCGAGAGCTATCACTTCGAGGACGCGCTGTACTCCGTGGGCGTGGGTCTCTCCTTGGCGGACGGGCTGGTCCGGATGGACTCGGCGTGGGGGCTCCGGCAGCCGCGCGCCTACCGCTTCGACCTGTACCTGGACGCCATTCTCTAGAGATTGCGTTCCATGAAACCTGCGAGATCGGTCTCGCGAGTGCAGGCAAGGACACCGAGGGCTCTCAGTTCTTCCTCGCGCATACGCGGCTCCCGCACCTCGACGGTGGTTATACCGTGTTTGGGTGGGTAGTGGAGGGGCTGGGCGTGATGGATAGCATCATGCGAGGAGACCAGATCGTTACCGCTTCCGTGATCACGAGCGGGTGGGCGCAGAGGAAGTGAATCTCGCGTCGATTTCTTATTGCACCATTTGGCACTAAACACTGTGATCGTATTAAGACTGGCGGTTATTGACCGGTAGTCGGGGATTGTTTACGGTGTTTACATGTCATATCAACGAAAGAAGATCCTGGCCGCGGCCGTCGAGCTCTATTTACAGGACGGCCTCGACGGCTTCTCAATGCGGAAGCTAGCGAAGCAAATCGGGGTCACCGCGCCGGCCTTGTACCGGCACTACGACGGCAAGGAGCACCTACTAGCCGATGTGATGCGCGAGGCACACCGCGCCTTCATCTCGTACCTCTATCAGGCGATCGAGGCACCTACGCCGCTCGAACGCTTTGTTCGCGCGGGCCAGGGCTTTCTCGACTTCGCGCTCGAGCATCCTCGGTGGCACGTGATCCTGTACTTCGGTCCGGAGGATCTCGGCATGGTCGAGCTGCCCGCCGACATCGAGGCGATGAGTGGCGCGCGCCATCAGTTCTGGATCGACCGCGTGCGCGAGTGCATGGACGCCGGAATCCTGAAGGAGGGGGACCCGACGCAGACGGGTCTGACGATGTGGGCACACGCGCATGGACTCCTGCAGCTGTACCGGCAGGGGCATCTACGGATCGCTGAGACAGAGTTCCGCGCGCTCTTTGAGGAATCGGCCGGGCGCCTCTGGAGCGGGGTCGCTACCGAGGCTTTCGCCGCGCAATTCGCCGACCGCCAATCAGACGCTTCGGCCTCCGTCGAAGCCTGAGAAGGGAAGGGAAGGAATGATTCAAATTCATATTCGCCGGTTCAGCACTGCGGTACCGGTAGCGTTCATACTGCTTTTCGTCGTAAGGGCCTTGGGGCTGACCGAGCTCGAGGCGCAAGAGTTGGTGAGTGCGATGGGGCTCGAGCAGGTCGTGCGCACGGCGCTCGGCAGCAACCGCGACGTGATTGCTGCGCGGCTGGGACTGCGCGAGGCCAACGAACGCGTCTCTGAGGCGCGCAGCAGCGTGTACCCCACCGTGGACTTCAACGTCGGGTACACGCGCAACATATCGCCCACGGTGAACTTCTTGCCGGCTTCGATATTCGATCCCACGGCCGGTCCTGACGACTACATCGGCGTGCAGTTCGGCGCGGACAACCAGTGGACGTCGTCGGTGAACGTGGAGCAAGCGCTCTTCAAACCGAGCGTGTTGGTGGGGCTCGGCGCCGCTGGCCGTTTCAAGAGCCTGCAAGAAGAGTCCGTGCGAGGCCAGACCCAGGTCGTGGTGACGAGAGTCCGTTTGGCGTACTACCAACTGCTGCTCTCGCAGGAGCAGGAGCGGCTGACCGAGAATTCGCTGCACCGCGTGCGCAAGTCACTCGAGGAGACGCAGGCGCTGCACCGAGCTGGCTTGGCGTCGGAGTACGATGTGCTCCGTCTCCAGGTCGAGCTCGCCAACCTGGAGCCCAACGTACAGCGCGCGCGGAACGCTTCCATGCAGGCGCGGCGTCAGATCGCGGTAGAGCTCGACATCTCGGACCAGGAGTCTCTGGAGGTCACCGGCTCCCTCGCTGAGATGGATCTCGAGGACCTGACAGCCAATACACCGGCCAACCGAGAGATTCTGGCGTTCACGGGATTCCAGGGTGATCTCGGAGACGCGGTGCAGGTCGCGAGTGAGTTGCGCTCCGACGTTCGTCAACTCGCGCTCAACGAAGACCTGCGCCGGAGCGAGATGCGACTCGAGCAGGTGAGCTACCTGCCCGAAGTGACTCTATTTGGGAACTACATCATCAACGCGCAGGACAACGGCAGCCCGAACTTTTTCGCCCGAGGGGACGGACAACGCGCGTACACACGGCTGGTCGGTGTGCGCGTGAGCCTGCCGATCTTCCAGGGCTTCCGACGCGATGCACGCATTGACCAGAAGCGCGCGCTCGTGCGCCAGGCCGAAGCTCAGACGGAGAAGGGGATCGACCAGGCGGTAGCGCAGGCCAAAGGCCTCGTTGAGGCGACCGACGAGGCGCACCAGCGCGCTCGGGGTCAGCGCCTGGCGGTCCGTCAGGCAGAGCGCGGATTCGAGATCGCCAGCGCTCAGTATCGAGAGGGGCTCAGCAGCCAACTGGAGCTTACCGACTCCGAGGTCGCCCTTCGGCAGAGTGAGTTCAACTACGCACAGGCTGTTTACGACTACTTGGTGGCCCGGGCTCAGCTCGACGAGGCGACGGGGCGTGTCCCTCTCGTGGACGTCGATGCCCAGGGCGACCGATTCTAAGTGGGATGGATGACGATGAGGACGGTCATGAAGAATAGAGAGACGAAGCGGGCGTTGATCCGGCTGCCAGCGGTACTCGTTGGCGTGGCCATGGCGGGATGTGGCGCGGCTCAGGCTGACGCCGTGGACGACGCACTCGGGACCGAGGCGACCGTGCGTGTGATCAACGTCGAGACCTCCACCGTCACTCCTCAGGACTTCGTAGAGGATATCCGGCTCACCTCCACGGTAATGGCGAACCAAGACGTACTGGTCGCGGCGGAGGAGAGCGGGGTCATTCGAGAGATACTGCTGGACAAGGGCCGCCGAGCAATCGCCGGTGACCCAATCGCCAAGATCGACGACAGGGTGCTCTCGGCCGACGTGGCTCAGGCGCGTGCACGGTCTGAGTTCGCCTCCCAAACGTGGCAGCGTCGCAAACGCCTCTGGGAGGAGGATCAGGTTGGTTCGGAGATCGCATACCTCGAGGCGAAGTTCGCCCAAGAACAGGCTGCGGCGACCCTCGCTGGCCTCGAGACGCGGCTCGCGCGTACGGTAATCCGCGCCCCGTTCTCGGGCATCTTCGAAGAGCGCCACATCGAGGTCGGATCGATGGTGAGCCCCGGTCAATCCGTGGGCCGCCTCGTCGATCTCGACCCAGTCAAGGTGGTCGCGGGGGTTCCTGAGCGATATGCCGCCGACGTCGCAGTCGGCGCACAAGCTACGCTCACGTTCGACGTGCTGGGGGACGAGGTCTTCACGGCACCACTCCGGTACGTAGGTGCGACGGTGGATCCGCAGAACCGAACCTTCCTGGTCGAGCTCGAGCTCCCAAATCCCGACGGGCTGATCAAACCACAGATGATCGCAAACATGTCCTTGACACGGCGCGAAGTGCCCGACGCGATCGTCGTGCCACAGAACGCGCTCGTGCGCGTCGAGCATGGGTATGTCGTGTTCGTGGTCTTCGAGCAGAACGAGCACACCGTGGCGCGAGCACGTGCGGTCGAGCTCGGTCCCACACGTCGCAACTTGGTCGTGATCGAAGCGGGGGTAGAGGCCGGTGACCAACTCATCGTGGTTGGCCAGAGGAGCGTGTCTGACGGCGACCGCGTCAGCGTAGTCGGCCGGAGGGACTGAGCGTGATCATGAATAAGGACGGACGTGAGCAGGGGAGAAGCGGCGGCGAGCCGCCGCAGGACTTCCGCATGCTTGAGCGCTTCAAGGAGTTCCGAGCGACGAGCTTCGCGGTCGAGCACAGAACCGCGGTCATGGTCCTTTTGTTCATCATCGTGCTCACGGGTGCGCTCTCCTACCGGGCGACTCCGAAGGAGTCCTTCCCCGAGATCGCGATCCCTATGGTTGCGATCAACACGATCTACCCCGGTGTGTCTCCGTCGGACGTCGAGAGCCAGGTCACGCGCGTCATCGAAGAGGAACTGTCGACGATCAGCGACATCGAGGAGCTGATTTCGACGTCGATCGAGGGGTACTCGAGCATAACGGCTCAGTTCGGAACGACGGTCAACCTGGATGAAGCCCTGCAACAGGTGCGTGAGAAGGTCGACCTCGCCAAGCCCGATCTGCCGGACGACGCGGAGGATCCGACGATCGTCGAGATGAACTTCTCCGAAATCCCGATCATGCAGGTGAACTTGTCCGGAGACTTCGGACTGGTTCGGCTCAAGGAGTTGGCGGAGGACCTTCAGGACGAGATCGAGGCGATCCCGGCGGTGCTACGAGCGGACTTGCACGGAGGACTCGAGCGTGAAGTAAGGGTCGATGTCGACCTTTCGCGCCTACAGTTCTATGGGGTCGAGCTCAGCGATGTAATCGAAGCGATCCAGAACGAGAACGTGAACATCCCTGGTGGCTCCATCAACGTCGGAGACACGAAGTATTTGGTACGCGTGGACGGTGAGTTCGACGACCCGACGCTCATCGCAGACCTCGTCATCAAGATCGAGGGCGGGCGGCCGATCTACGTTCGCGATGTCGCTACGGTCGACTTCGGATTCGCGGAGCGCGAGACGTTTGCGCGCATGGAAGGGAGCGCGGTAGTCACGCTCGATGTGGTGAAGCGCTCCGGCCAGAACATCATCGAGACCGCGGCGGCGGTGAAAGCCGAAGTGGACGCGATGCTACCACTGATGCCGCCATCCGGGTCGATCGTGATCACGTCCGACATGTCCGAACAGATCGACGAGATGGTTTCGAGCCTCGAAAACAACATCGTCAGCGGCCTGATTCTGATCGTGGTCATCCTACTGTTCTTCCTGGGCGCTGGCACGTCGATGTTCGTGGCTGTTTCGATCCCCGCGTCCATGTTCCTGTCCTTCGTGCTTCTGAAGCTCATGGGCATGACCATGAACATGATCGTGCTGTTCAGCTTGATTCTTGCGTTGGGCATGCTCGTCGATAACGCGATCGTGGTAGTCGAGAACATCTACCGGTATCTGGAAGAGGGCTGGGACCGGACGATCGCCGCCAAGAAGGCCACCGGTGAGGTCGCGGTGCCGATCATCGCGGCGACCGCGACTACGCTGGCGGCGTTCGCTCCGCTGCTGTTCTGGCCTGGAGAGATCGGTGAGTTCATGAGCTACATGCCGCGCACGCTCATCGTAACGCTATCTAGCTCGCTGTTCGTCGCCATCGTCATCATCCCCACGTTGTGCGCGATGTTCATGACCTTGGACTCGACCCCGAGGAAGCCGTTGCGGCCCGCGATGCGCTGGGCGCTGATCGGCGGGGCCGTGCTCGCGTTCCTGGCCGTCGCCGGGGTCAACCAGCTCACTGCCGTCCTACTCACCGTGACGTTCGTAGGCCTTTGGGCGCTGCACCGCTTTCTCTTGGAAGGCCTGTCCCGGCGCTTCCAAACTGGATTGCTGCCGCGCATCATGGACCTCTATGAGCGCCAACTGCGTTTCGCGCTAGGCAACCGGCTCCTGCTCGTGGGCGGTACCGTCGTCGCGTTCATCACAACCGCCGTGGTGTTCGCCATGTTCGGTACCGGCACGGAGTTCTTCCCGGAGAGCATGCCTCCTCCGCGGCTCTTGGTCGATATCGAGACGCCTGTCGGTACCCGCGCCGCCGTCACTGACTCGATCGTGCTTCGCGTAGAGGAGGAGCTCAAGAGCCTTGGAGGACGGGAGGACTGGGAATCCGTCGTCGCCGTCACGGGCAGCGCCGGCGGCAGTGGGAATCCGATGGCGGCTGGGATGAGTGGACCGGAGGGCGGCCGCGTGACCGTCTCGCTTGTCAACTTCCAAGACCGCGGTCGGGACGCCTTCGACATGCTCGCCGAGATGCAGCGCACAATCGGACGTGGCATTGCCGGAGCCACGATCACGGTCGACAAGGTCACGGAGGGTCCTGTCCAGGGCGCGCCGGTAAGCATTGAGTTGGTGGGAGAGGATCCTGTGCGGTTGAAGGCGCTGTCCACGGAGATGCTCGACGTTCTCGAGGCTGCACCGGTGTATCGAAAGCTCGTCGGTCTCGAGAGCGATTTGGATGCGGCACGGCCCGAGCTCTCGGTTCAGGTCGATCGCGAGAAGGCTGCGCTGTACGACTTGAACACGTCCGAGGTGGGTCGCGCGATTCGCGGGGCGATCAACGGGATCGAGGCAGCCAAGTACCGCGACGGGAACGACGAGTACGACATCATCGTTCGACTCGCCGAGCCCTATCGGCAGGAGTTGGAAGGCTTGCGCGAGCTGACCGTGATGGCCGAAGGGGGCATCCAGGTGCCCCTGGTGTCGATCGCGACATGGAGCGTCGAGGAGGGTGCCGGGACCATCCGCAGGAAGGACCAGACCCGCATGGCGACCATCACATCGGACGTCGCGGCAGGCTACACGAACAACGCGGTGCTCGCGGAAGTCCAGGAGTCCTTGCAGAAGTTCGAGGGCCGTCTGCCCTCTGGCTATACACTGCGCTACACAGGGCAGTCGCAGGATCAGGACGAGGCGCAAGCTTTCTTGGGCGGTGCGTTCCTCACGGCGCTGATGTTGATCGGCTTCATTTTGATAAGCCAGTTCAATTCGGTCGTGAAGCCCATCATCATCCTGACCTCCGTGATCATGTCGACCATGGGGGTGCTGTTAGGGCTCATGATCTTCCGCATGCCTTTCGGTGTCATCAACACCGGCGTCGGCATTATCTCACTGGCGGGGATCGTGGTGAACAATGGGATCATCTTGATCGACTACATCGACGTGTTGCGAGAGCGCGACCACATGGACCGACGTGAGGCGCTCGTGCAGGGGGGGCTGACGCGATTCCGTCCCGTCGTACTCACGGCTTTGACGACCGCTCTCGGTCTGGCACCGTTGGCAATCGGCTTGAACTTCGACTTCTTCGGCCTGTACACCTCCCTCAATCCGGAACTCTATTGGGGTGGGGAGCAGGCGGCGTGGTGGGGGCCGATGGCGATTGCGATCATTGCGGGTATTCTGTTCGCGACGTTCTTGACCCTGATCCTGGTACCGGTCATGTACTCGCTCATCGATGACACGACGGACTTCGTCCGGCGCCACTTCCTCAACACGGAAGGCGCGAGCTCTGGGACGGGAGAAAGCACCGACGGCGAAGTCGGGCAAGAGACGGGCGCGGGCCCGCGCGAGGGAGTGGCTTCGCCTGCGACTTCCGCACCCGTGGGGGTGACCAGGGAGAGAGTCGACACGGACCCGTTCTCGATGCCGGGCCTCGATCCACAAACCGATGCGCTCTAGTCACCATGGCTGACGCTGGGCAACGAGAGGGCGGCCACGTTGCTCCTGAAGCCGTGACACCGGAGTAGGCTGTGGGGCGAGTGATTCAGGATCTCATGGCTGGCCGGCTCGGGCGGGGATTCGTGCCGCTTGGGGTGCTCTCGGTGGTAGGACTGCTCGAGTTGCTGTCCATCGACTTCATAGCCGGCGACGGGTTGGTTCTGGTTCTGGTGCTGGGGGCCATCGCCGCGGGGGTAGCGATGCTCTCGTACGGGCTTCGTGTTTCGCAACTCGCGTTTGGGCGCGCGAAGCGTCCGTGGATGTCTGCCGCGATGCTCTTCAGCTTGATTCCTCCGGGCTTCGCCGTATATGTGCTGGCTTGGCGGGGGCTTCGTTTGTTTGTGGTCGGCACCGGCGTCTCCGGATTGGCGACTGCGGGCTTCTTCACTGTGGCAGGTGCGTGGACCATGTATTCCTGGACCAAAGTGGCGGAACTAGAGCGGTTGTCGCTGGCGATGGGGACAGCCGGGAAGGAGACATGAGCCGATGAGACGTCGCATCGTACTTGGCCTCGCGGTCCTCACCGCGATCGTCTTTTCGGGCCAGGCGCTCGAGGGTCAACGAGCCCGCCAGGGACAGTTCAGCCTGGAGAACGCCCGTCTTTTCTACGAAGTGATCGGCACGGGCGAGCCCATCGTGATCGTGCACGGTGGCCCCGGCCTCGACCATTCGTATCTCCAGCCGGGCCTGGACGTTCTGGCCGCGCAGAACACCCTCATCTATTACGACCAGCGTGGCACGGGACGTTCGGAGGCCGAGCTCGACAGCGGCGTGGTCAACTTCGACGCGTTCGTCGATGACATCGACGCTCTTCGACAGGTGCTGGGGCACGACAAGATCACGGTGCTGACCCACTCGTTCGGCACGCTGCTCGGGATCGAATATGCGCGTCGGTACGCCGACAATCTGACCGCGCTCATCCTCATGAACCCGACAGAGCCGGGGACTCGGTTCGCGGACCAGACTCGCACACGGCACGCTGCTGCGACGACCGAAGAGGACACCGCGGAGATGCAGGAGCTCACGGCCACCGAGGCCTTTCAGGCACGCGATGCCGCGACGTTGAGCGAGTTCTACCGGGTGGTGTTTCGCGCAACGTTCCGAGATCGGACCCGCGTCGACGAGCTCGAACTGGATCTTTCCGAGCGCACCGCCAAGAACGGTCAGGACGTCGCGCGTCTTCTCGGTGAGAGCCTGGGCGTGGCCAATGGTGGCCTAGACTGGTGGGACCGCCTGGAGGACATCGCGGCTCCAACGCTTGTGGTGCACGGCCGGTACGACATCCCGCCCGTCGCCATGGCCCGTGCGCTGTCCGAGGCCATTCCGCGTGGCTCGCTCGCGGTGTTAGACAGCGGGCACTTTCCCTATATCGAAGACGCGGGGGGCCTGACCTCGGCTATAGCGGAGTTCCTGGGAGGTCTGGAGCGTTGAGAGACCTCCCCATCCGCCGGGTGCTGTGGGTCCTGCTGGCGTACGCTGTGGGCGCTGCGGTAGTGTTGCCCGGGATCGATTGGCTGCAGCGGGTTCTGGCGCTGCCTCCGCAGTTCGGAACGTTGGCGCGTGGCGGCATGCTGCTCGGCGTACCGCTCGCGATCGTGATCGCGTGGCGCTACCCGGAACTGGGAGCAGGGGAGCACACTCTGTTGAGCGACGTTGTGGTCAAGGACGACACCCGCCCGTAGTCGACATCGCGGACTGAGAGGACGCCTCGAATACGACCACCCAGTTACGCACGATCCTCTGTGTCGTCGTTCTCCGCGTAGCCCACGCCCACTTGCTCCGCTTCTGGTTGGAGACTGTTGGCGCGATGCGTCGGTGAGGCCATCCATGCGGCGAAGGCCGACGGAGCGGTAGCGAAACCCGCGGACGAGTTCTCCGCCACGAAGAGCCACGGATAGTTGACGCGGTCCGCACGATCAGCCGGTAAACTGCCGTCGGAGCCCCTGTGTCCTGAGAAGGCCCCCGCCGCCATGTCCTCGGCGTGCACCTGGGCCGCTCTCACGAGGCGGACGTCTACCCGCAACTCGGGCACCTTCTCGCGCGCTCGGGTGATGTTGAGCAGAGACACGATCTGCTGACCGAGAGTCGAGAGGCACGGCCGGCCCTCCCGTACCCGGCGCTCGTGAGAGGCCGCAGCCCGAAACCAGCAGGGTCGTGGCCGTACACAGCGCCCGGAGACGGAGTTTCACTGGAACGGGGCCGCGCAACGGGAACAGAACGCCGCAGCCGAGTCGCTGCTGATGTGCCCGCACTGCTTGCATACGCTTGTTTCGTCTCCCGCCCTCATGCGCGCCGCCGTCAGTTCAGCGGTCACGATGCCCGTCGGCACCGCGATGATCCCGTACCCTAGTATCATGACTAGCGAGGCGACCGCCTGGCCGAACGGACTCGACGGCGTGATGTCACCGTAGCCGACGGTCGTGAGGGTCACGACGGCCCAGTAGACCCCCCTGGGAATGCTCGTGAAGCCGGTCGCGGGGCCCTCGATCATGTACATGACGGCTCCGACGATGACGACCGTGCTGAGCACCGCGAGCAGGAAGACCGAGATCTTGTACCTGGCGGCGCGCAGTGCCGCCGCCAGCACGCTTGCCTCGCCCGTGTAGCGCGCCAGCTTGAGCACACGGAAGACCCGCATGACCCGGAGGATCCTGACAACCGCCAGGACCTGACCTCCGGGAACGAGAAGGGCCAAGTAGGTCGGAGATACCGCGGCGAGGTCTATAACGCCGAAGAAGCTCAGCGCGTAGGCACGCGGTCGGTCCACGCACCAGAGCCGAAGCCCGTATTCCACTGTGAAGAGCGCCGTGAACACCCATTCGAGAGACCGCAACAGGCGCGCGTGATCGTCCTGCCAGCCCTGGACGGACTCGAGCATCACCGTGGCAATGCTTCCCACGATTGCCAGGATCAACAACACGTCGAAGGCCTTCCCAGCGGGCGTATCGTGCCCGAAGATGACCTCGTAGGTGCGGGCGCGGGCGGAGCCTTCGGGCCCAGCCGAGTCGAAGTTTGCCATGGATCTCACGTTGGAGAATGGAGCGGTCGGCCTGAAAGCTAGCGGTCCTTGGTGGGGCGACGCCCGTCGCTTGCCACGCGAAGGCCCTTAGGAGCAACCGGATGAAGATCGAAGTGCGCGACATGATCCCGGAAGACTGGCCCGACGTCCGGGAGATCTATCGGTAAGGCATGGATTCCGGTGACGCGACCTTCGAGCACGAAATTCCCGGCTGGGGGGATTGGAACGCGAGACGGCACCTCACGTGCAGGCTTGTTGCTGAGTCCGATGGAGCGGTCGTGGGATTCGCCTGCGTGAGTCCCGCCTCCAGGCGTGCAGTCTACTCCGGGGTCTGCGAGATCATGGTCTACGTCGCTGCACGAAACCGCGGCCAACGTGTCGGGAGCCTGCTCATGGCCTCCATCGTCAGCGCCACAGAGGCGCAGGGCATGTGGATGCTCGAGGCGAGCATTTTTCCCGAGAGCGTTGCGTCGATTCGCGCACACGAGCCCGTCGGCTTCCGAGTCGTCGGCACGCGTGAGCGCATCGGTCGATTCCACGACGGTCGCTGGCGGGACACGGTTCTCATGGAACGCCTTAGCGCCCTCGCCGGGCTGGACTGACCACCAGCGCCTACCACGGGCTGCTAGGGTGTGATGCTGACCGAATAGCTCGTCGTGAATTCGATGAACTTGCTGATCTCGGTCATGTCTTGACCTACGAATCGGATGGTGTGGCTGTCAACACGATCTACGTTGGGCAGGTACGCCATCAGTTCGGCTGGCATGTAGTTCTTGAAGGCGATCTCAAGCTCGATGGGCCCTGCCATGACGTAGGGGCGGAAGCTGTCCAGACGACCGAGCGCTGCTTTCACTCTTTGGGCAATCAGCGCATAGGACGCCTCCGGCATCAGCGTGCGCGCGCTGTGGAAGCCGAGCGACCACTTCACTACCGCTCCCTCCATGTCTCCAATGACACGCCGCGCCTCTTCGACCACGGCGTCGTCGCCCGAGATCATCACGACCGGGACTCCGAAATCGCCGGCGATCGCGGCGTTGATGCTCGCCTCGAGCATCTCGACGCCGTTTAGACGTACCGCGGTGAGATTGGCGCTGGATATGGTGTGCGCGCGTACGCCTCGAGTATTTGTGGTGCCCGAGTGGTATCCGATAAAAATCGCCGCGTCGAACGTCTCGTCGATGCCCTCCATCATCATGTGAGGCCGCGGCCACGCGCGGATGAGTTGCACGTCCGGCGGCAGGTCCTCGATCAGGAGATTCTCGCCGTTCCCATGCGAGTCGGACACCAGGATCTCGGTCGCTCCCATCTCTCTCGCGGCGTCGATCGCGGCGTTCACCTCGCGGGTCATGATCGCCCGGAAGCGCTGATACTCGAACCCCGACGGTCCGAGCTGATCACTGGTCACTACGCCGACCACGCCCTCCATGTCTGCCGAGATGTACACCTTGAGGTCCTCCTGTTGGGCGGTCGCGGGATAGGCCGCGGCGAAGAGGGCGACTGCTGTGGTAGCTATGACGAAGCGCTTCATGTTGCCTCAGCGGGTGGCGGGTTTCGTGGCTTGCGTGAAGAGAGTGGAGGGGAACGCGCGTATGTTCGGGGGTAGGCAGCGAAGCGGCAACGCCGGGACATTACCCACTCCCCAATCCCTCCCGAGGCGGGACTCATGTTAGAAGCGATCGTGACCGTTGTAGTGTCGGCGGTATCTAACATGGTTTACCTCGACCTGAAGTGTAAAGGAATCCATGGATTTACTCGGTTTCTTGCGTTCTGGATGGGCAATCCGTGGACGTGGGTCACTTTCTTCGTGGTGCCAGAAGGGACTCAGCAGGTGTTCGAACCACCACCGGACGACGACGCACGTGTACTGCAAGAAGTCCGTAGAGACCGCCTGCTGAGAGAGCGAGCCACACAGGGCTGGACGATTGCAGAATCAGATCACGAGGCGACCACGCCTGAACTCTGAACGCGTGAGCGTCGGGGCATACCGCCCGGAGCGCCGAGACCTACGCGACCTTGTCCGGCTAGCGTTTCCGGTCGCGGTGGTCCAGATCGGCATGATGGCGATGGGAGCCATCGACACCATCATGGTCGGGCGGGTGACGCCCACTGACCTCGCAGCGGTTGCGATCGGTAATCTGTACTTCTTCGGCGTCGCGGTCTTTGGCATGGGTGTTTTGTTCGCGCTCGATCCCGTGATCTCCCAGGCGGTCGGAGCGCGAGATGCCGGCGCCGTGGCGCGCGGGGTGCAGCGCGGCGCCTTGCTGGCGCTACTCCTGACTGTGGTGGCGTCGCTATTGCTGCTGCCTTCGGGGCCGATCTTGAGCGCGTTGCGCCAGCCTGAGGATGTCGTGCCCGTCGCGGCCGCGTACGCGTGGGCCTCGATTCTGGGCGTCTACCCGTTCTACGGCTTTGTCGTGGTGCGCCAGAGCCTCCAGGCGATGGGTAAGATTCGCGCCCTGCTCTGGACGGTAGCCACGGCCAACGTGGTAAACGTCTTCTTGAACTGGATTCTGATTTACGGAAATCTGGGCGCGCCGGAGCTGGGCGCTGTTGGCTCGGGGTGGGGGACGAGCCTCTCGCGATGGTTCATGATGGTCATGCTCATGACGGTCGCCTGGCCGTTGCTGCGGCCGTCGTTGAGGCCACTGCGGCGCGATGTGCTTCAGCTCGCTCCCTTGGCTCGGTTGCTGCGTGTCGGCGCGCCCATCGGCGTACAACAATCTCTCGAGTTCGGGGTGTTCGGCGCCGCCGGATTGCTTATTGGGCTCATGGGGACCATTCCGGTGGCGAGCCACCAGGTCGCGCTGCAATTGGCCGCGCTGACCTTCATGATTCCGCTTGGCGTGGCGCAGGCTACCAGCGTCCTTGTGGGGCAGGCGGTTGGTCGGGCGGACCCGCCGGGCGCAAGGCGCGCCGCCGGATCCGGCCTTTTGGTCGGTGCGGGGTTCATGAGCGTGACTGCTGCTTTGTTCCTGCTAATCCCGGAGCCGCTGGCCGCGGTCTTCAGTGTCGATCAGTCGGTCATCGCCACCGCTGCGACGCTCCTGCCCATCGCTGGTGTTTTCCAGATTGTCGACGGACTTCAGGTGGTGGCCGCCGGCGCGCTGCGCGGTGTCGCCGACACTCGTGTGCCCATGATCCTGAACTTCGTGGGGTTCTGGCTGGTTGGCCTACCGGTCTGCGTGGTACTCGGCCTCGGCCTCGACCAGGGACCGACCGGGGTATGGTGGGGGCTGGCAATCGGCCTCGGCGTCGTCGCGATCCTGCTGCTGCGCCGGCTACGCATCAGATTCGGTGGGGCGTTGAAACGAGTCGTGATCGATGACACGGACATGGCACCAGTGAGTAGCCCATGACAGAGGCACAGGAACGGCACATCGAAGTGCCCAAGACCGCGCGTTACTGGGTGCTCGGCGAGGACATCGTGAGCCCTGACGAGCTCTGGTTCGTTCTGCACGGTTACCGGCAGCTCGCCGCTCGCTTCCTCCGGCGTTTCGAAGGGATCGCAGACGGAACCCGCCGTATCGTGGCGCCGGAGGCGCTGTCACGATTCTACGTGAGTCGGGAACCCGGCCGGCACGGCCCGGTCTCGGTAGTAGGCGGAACGTGGATGACCCGGGAGGACCGTGAGAACGAAATCCGCGACTACGTCCGATATCTGGACATGCTGCGCGATGAAGTCGGCGCCGACGGGACACCGACCACCGTGCTCGCTTTTTCGCAGGGGGTAGCGACCGCGTGCCGCTGGGTCACCTACGGTAGGATTCGCCCACGCCGTCTGGTGCTATGGGGAGACTACTTGCCCCCTGACCTCGACATGGGCGCGGCCCGCGTCGCCCTCGCGGACACCGAACTATTGATCGTGCGCGGCACCGCGGATCCGGCGCTCGACGAGAAGCTGCGGGCGCGAGAGCAGGCGAGCCTGGAGG
>Ga0066383_10000325_pt1 | contig 16650 bp, 15 predicted proteins | sample Knorr_S23_td_Bot_FD_70950 | JGI IMG/M metagenome (GOLD analysis project Ga0066383, IMG submission 70950) | Marine microbial communities from Southern Atlantic Ocean transect - Knorr_S23_td_Bottom_ad_3770_LV_A | ecosystem: Environmental > Aquatic > Marine > Oceanic | place: Southern Atlantic...
GGCGATACCCTGCCAGGCGGGACCAATAGCCATGATCCCGGCGGCGGTGAGACCCGCCAGCAGGCGCGCCGTGGTCAGTTGATTGGGGGTCACCGGCGTTCCCGCCAGGGGTTTGACCACCATCGGGCGGACCATGCGGTGTATCCAGGTGTTGTGGCTCATGAGGTGAGGAAATCCTTAAACCGTAACGCCACCTCGGCCGGGGTCACGGTCGGGCGGCCTAGGTACTTCATCGATCCCGGTTCGATACGCATATGGATCAGGTGTGGGCCGGGTTCCTTTTGGGCCATCGCCAGTGCCTGCGTAAAACCGTCGGCGCCGTCGCACTTTAAGCCACGGGCGTAACCGCAATCGGCGGCGACGGCGGCAAAATTCACCGAGCCGGACACCGTTGGCTGACCGCCGGTGGAATCGTAGGTGCCGTTGTCGAGAACGATATGAACCAGATTGGTCGGCGCATAGGCGCCGATGGTCGCCAGCGTCCCCATTTTCATCATCGCGGCGCCGTCGCCGTCCAACACCACCACCGGCTTGTCCGTATTTAAGGCGACGCCCAACCCCATGCCCGCGGCACAGCCCATGGAGCCGACTTGATAGAGGTGTTGGCGCCGGTCGGCAATGGTAAAAAGCTCACGTCCGCATTTACCGGTGGTGGCGATGATCCCGGTATCCTCGGACACCGTTGAAAGCACCAATTCCATTGCCTGATAACGCGTCATCGCCGCGCCTTGGCCGGAATAATCAGACGCTTCACCAGCGACGCGGGCCGGCGGCGCCATCATCTCGTCGCCGCCCCCGTCTTTAGCAACATCGTTACTAACGTCGCCTTTTTGCATGATGAAGGCGAACGGCAGCCCGGTGCTGTCCATTTCGGCCAGGGCTTCTTCGATCGCCGCCGGGGCGTTCGCCGCATCCGCCGGAAACGGCCGGTGCGGGACCTCCATCAGTTTCAATAGATCGGGCGTGATCCGGCCCATCAATTCGTGTTGGGGCTCATCCTTCAGCCCCGGCCCGGCCCGCCACGTGACCACCATCAGGGTCGGAATCCGGAACGGATAATTCAGCGATGTGATCGGATTGACGGCGTTGCCCAAACCTGAGTTTTGACAAATGACGGCGGTCCGGTGCCCGGCCAACCAGGCCCCGGACGCAATCGCCACCGCCTCACCCTCGCTGGCGGCACCGACATAGGAGAGATGTGGAGAGACGATGGCGCCATTGATCAGCGGCGTCAGAAAGGAACACGGAACACCGGTAAAAAAATCGATGCCGGCGGCAAATCCCCGATCAAGGAATTCGGCGGCGGCGATCACAGGAAATTGCCGGCCTTGGTGATGTCGGCGGCGTCGTCTACATCCAGCCATTGGCCGGGAACGTAAATCACCCGGATGGAAGTACCTTTTTCCGCTAACCGCGCGAACAAATCCGGCAGACTCATTTTCGGCAGGCTACCGTCCTTGCCCATAGCGGCGATTTCGTCGCACACTAGCTGGCTCCCCTTGGCGCTGAGCTTAGCGACACCGATCCATTCGCCATCAACCTCGGCGGGATCGAGATCGTTGCCGATGCGGCGCAGGCTCACCGAATCGTCATCCAAATAGTCACCGGAAAACGGCCGCGAGCACTGGATCAGGTCACGGACCCAACCGTCAGCATCGGAATTGCGTTCCTTCCACAGGGCATCCACCAGCACCGTAATGTCGTCTTCGGCGGCCAACAGCTGATCGAGATAATATTGGCGGAACAGGATGTCGCCGTAGGAAATGATGCAATCCCCCTGGATATGGTCTATGGCGGCGGAAAGGCTGGCGACTTCGCCGGTATTGTTGAAAAGGTCATTGTCGACGGTGGTGATCGACGGCAGGTTGATCTGCTCTTTCTTATAGCCGCGAACGACGGCGATATCCTGGACGCCGGAATCCTTGAACGTCTTGACCAGACGCGACAGCAGCGGCTTGCCCCGGACATCGATCATGCATTTCGGCTTGTCCTCGGTCAGTGCGCCTAACCGGGCGCCTCGGGATGCGGCTAGAATGACGGCGTTTGGCTTTTGGCCTTGTTGAGGCAGGTAGCGTTTTTCGGCCTCGGCCAGTTCGTCATTTCCGGTCAGTTCGAACACTTCCTTGACCAAGACCATATCGCCATCCACACCGGCCAGGCTTTGTTCGCGAAATATCCGGCGCGAGGTTTCGCGCATCACGGTAATGGCGGCACGAAGATTGTGGTTGGCCCAGATGGCGACGGAAATCCCGGCCTTGCGGAAATCATCGGTCGGGGTGCGGAAGTATTTGGTCGGCACGATGACGATAGGGCACCGGCCCGCCCATTCCTTGGCGAAGGCATCGATTTCATCGGGGGTGGAAAGTTTTGAATGAACCAGCACCGCATCGGCGCCGGCGGCATGATAGGCCTCGGCGCGCCTCAACGCTTCGTCGAGGCCGCGCCCGGCGATAAACGCCTCCAGGCGGGCAACGATGGAAAAATTCGGGTCGGTCTGGCTGTCCTTACCGGCTTTGATCTTGCCGCAAAACTCGTCCATGTCGGCCAGGGGCTGACCTTCACCGATAAAGGAATTGGTTTTGGGAAATAATTTATCCTCGATACAAATCCCGGCGATGCCGCGCTGGCAAAGCTTGGAAACAGCCCGGCGCATGTTGTTGAAATTGCCCCAACCGGTATCGCCATCGACCAGGATCGGCACATTGGTAGCATCGGCCATAAATTCCAACACATCCATGATCTGGGTCCATGACGCTTCGTTGTTGTCGCGAACGCCCAAGGCCGCCGACATCGAAAGCCCGGATGCCCAAATGCCCTTGAATCCGGCCTCTTCGACAATTTTCGCAGACAAGCCGTTGTGGGCTTCCATCAGGAATTCCAGTTCCGGCGACGTCAACATGGCGCGCAACTGCTCCGTTTTGGTCAAAGACGGAAGTGGGTTTGTTTGGTTTCGGCTGGGCGCTTCGCGCATTGAAATGGTCCTTACTATTCGTACATTTGTTTTGGTGGGGGCATATAACTCTTGTTTCCCTGTCGGTTCAAGACGGCGTTGATGCATAGCCCCTCTCGGATTAGTATCCCCTCGCCTTTTTATACAAGCCCCAAGGAACTTTTGTGCTGAACACGCCGATCCTTAGCGAAGAACAGATTGAGACGTTCGAGCGCGATGGTTATTTGATCGTCAGCCAAGCCTTCACTCCCGGTGAGGTGAAGCGCATCGAAACCTGGACCCAGGAACTGGTGGCGCTCCCGGAAGAATCGGGAAAACACTGGGTTTATCATGAAAAGAGCCTGAAGGGTGACGATGCCGACCTGATCAGCCGGATTGAAAATATCGTGCCGTTTCACGATGGGTTCGAGAAACTTAGCACGGTGCTGAAAGGCCCCGTCGGCCAGCTTCTTGGCGAGGAAGCAGCATTGTTCAAAGAAAAAATTAATTTCAAGATGGCCGGTGGTGACGGGTTCAAGCCGCATCAGGATTCACAGGCCGGATGGGATTCCTATGCCGATTTCTTCATCTCCGCCCTGGTCAGCATCGATGAGGCGACGGTTGAAAACGGCTGCCTACAGCTGGTCAACGGTCACCACAAACGGGGCTTGTTTAAATCCTGGGAGCCGTTGACCGAAGACGATATGGCCGATATGGAGTTCGTGCTGTGTCCGACCAAACCGGGCGACATTATCTTTTTCGATTGCTACGCGCCGCATGCTTCCGAACCCAATTTGACCGACCAGACCCGACGCCTTTATTACGCCACCTATAATCGGTTGTCGGAAGGCGATCATCTGGCTCAATACTACGCCGACAAACATAAGAATTACCCCCCCGACATCGACCGCGAGCCCGGCAAAGATTACGTGTTCAGAGTCTGAAGATACCGAGCCGCTGACGCCATGGACCCCTTCGTATTTTCCCTGGTCCTGGCCGCAGCCATCTTGCACGCTAGCTGGAACGCGCTGCTCAAAAGCGGTGGCGACCCCTGGGTGCGCATGGCCCTAACCAACATTATCGGCACGGGGTTCGGGCTGGCCATGCTGCCCTTTGTCGAATTTCCCAATGCCGAAGCCTGGCCGTTTATCTTCGGCTCCATCGCCGTTCACCAGATTTATTTTGTCACGGTATGCCTGCAATACCGATACGGCGACCTGTCCCATGTTTATCCCATCTCGCGAGGGATTGCGCCCATATTGGTCGCCATCGGAGCCTTCATTTTCGTCGGTGAGACCCTTCCACCCCTCGGCATCGTCGCCGTTGTCATCATATCCACCGCCATCATCAGCCTGACTTTCTCCTCCACCTGGAAGCCGGGCGAAGGCAAGGGCGTTCTTTTTGCGCTGATGACCGGCGGCACCATCGCCATGTATACGGTGATTGATGGACAAGGCGGGCGGCAGGCCCACGATATTGCCGGTTACATCGCCTATTTGTTTCTCCTAGACGCTTTGCCCTTCGGAATGCTGGTCTGGTATATGCGCCGGCACGAACTGTTCTCGGCACTCAAGGCCAACTTTAAATCCGGCGTGCTTAGCGGGGCACTATCCTTTCCCGCCTATGCACTGGTTATCTGGGCCATGAGCCTGAGCCCGCTAACCTATGTATCGGCGTTACGGGAAACCAGCGTAATCCTGGCGGTGTTGATTGGCACCCGGCTATTAGGCGAACCCTTCGGCGCCCGGCGCATCATCACCGCCACCGCCGTCGCCGCCGGGGTGATATTATTGCAGGTCAGCTAGCGGCTTTTTCGCCGAGGCTTTCCAGGATTCGGGGCATAATGACCTCTTCCGCAAAGGTCACGTCGGCGAGGAAATCGATTTCAGTCCACGGAATTCCGGTGACGTCCTCAAAATTGAAAGTTCCCACAGGTTCCGATTTCAGCACGTCGCGCATCGCGTCCTCATAGGGTGCGGTCAGGTCGTCTTTATCAATACGGGCCTGGACGGCGTCAGCGACCTTGACGGCAATCCCTGGGGACATCCGCATGAAACCGGGCCATTCGCCAATGGTGTGGTAGTCATCAGTGACCAGCTTGCCGAAATCTATGAGATCACCGTCACGGAGGCACAATTTTACCGGCTCGTCTCCGTCTTCGAATTCGTAATCCAAGGTGAAGCAGTTCGGATGGCGGGAATGAATTAGCCGGGCTAGGACGTCCGGGTGGTACAGAACGTCGGCGTCCATGAACATGACATCATCGCCGCTTCGCAGCACTTCATCGGCGGAATATAGCGACAGCAGGCCGCTTTCCTTATAGCGCGGGTTGAATATGGTGCGCACAAAGTCTTTCGGGCCCCCCAAGCCCTCCAGAATGGCATCGACCTCGGCCATAAGGTCCTCCTTGCGGTGACCGATCACCAACACAAGCTCATTGATGCCGTTGTCGAAAAGGCACTCCATATGGCGGGCTATAAGCGTCTTGCCGCCGAAACGGAGTATTGCCTTGGGCAGGTGATTGTTTTCGTCGCCGTGAAGACGCCTTCCGACTCCGGCGGCGAGCATGACCACTTTCATGAGATTTTAGTTACCCCCAACAATTCAGTTGCCGAATTCATAAAGCGGCATGCCCCTCGGGGCAAGTTCCCTTAGGGAACATATCCATTATCCCGAAACCACTGGACGGCATCGGCTAGGGCGTGCGCCGCGGGCCGGGGCGTATATCCCAATTCCTTCGCGGCAAGCATGTGGGTAAAGAACATCTTCTTCTTGGCCATCTTAAGCCCGTCGGTGGTGGCGAAGGGCTCGGTGCCGCCGCTTAGCCGGGCCCAGGTTTCGGCCACCAACGCGAAGGGCATGATCAAATTATGGGGGATTTTAAGGCGCGGCGGCCTGCCGCCGGTGATCTCGGCGAGGGCGCCAAGAATCTCTTTCAGCGACATATTCTCTCCGCCGAGAATATAGCGTTTTCCCACGTCTCCTTTATCGAAGGCCAGCAGGTGACCTTCCGCGACGTCATCCACATGAACCACATTGAGCCCGGTATCAACGTAGGCCGGCATCCGTCCGGAAGCCGCCTCGACGATCATCCGCCCGGTCGGCGTCGGCTTGATGTCGCGAGGCCCGATGGGCATTGACGGATTGACAATCACCACCGGCAGGCCTTGGCTTTTCACCAGTTCCCGGACTTCGGCCTCGGCCAGGAACTTGGATTGCTTATAAGGCCCGATCATGTCGGTGAATTGGACCGGGGTGTCTTCGTCCGCCGCACCTTCGCCCGGCACTGTGCCTAAGACCGCCACGGACGACGTATAGACAATACGCTCCACCCCGCATTCGCCGGCCGCCAGCATCAGGGATCGGGTGCCGTCCACGTTGGCCTTGAACATCGGTTCCGGCTTCGGCGCCCAGAGGCGATAATCGGCGGCGACATGGAACAGGCCGGCGCAGCCCCGCAAGGCGGGCTTAAGGCTGTCCGGTTCATGCAAATCGCCCTCGACGACCTCAACATCAAGGCCATCCAGATTTCGCCGATCGCTGGACGGTCGCACCAAGGCGCGAACCTCTAGGCCGCGACTGACCAATTTGCGCAAAATCGCAGAGCCGACAAATCCGGTGGCGCCGGTCATAAAAATCATCGATATCCGCTCTTATCAGGCATAAACATTTTTTTCATATGGAAAAAACCCACAAAAAAAGCTAAACACCCCTTAACCTTTGGCCCTGGAGAACTTATTTTCAACTACGGGGTCAAATTTTTAGTGGATAAAATCTACCGTATGGCATCGAAAAAGAAGAAAAAATTAGACGTTTGGTTGGCCAGTCCGCGTGGATTTTGCGCCGGCGTTGAACGCGCCATTGAAATCGTCGAACGCGCGTTGGAACTTCACGGGCCGCCAGTCTATGTGCGACACGAAATCGTTCACAACAAACGGGTGGTCGAAACCTTGCGTGACAAAGGCGCCGTCTTCGTCGAGGAAGTCGACGATATTCCGGATGGCGCGGTGACCATTTTCAGCGCCCATGGAGTCGCCGAAAAAATCGAGAACGAAGCCAAAAATCGTAGCCTGCCGGTCATCGACGCCACCTGTCCCTTGGTCTCCAAGGTCCACAAGGAAGGCCAGAACCACGCCAAAAAGGATCGCCAGGTCATCTTGATCGGCCATGAAGGCCATCCTGAGGTCGAAGGCACCCAAGGCCGCATTCCCGGTGGAGTCCTGTTGGTGACCAAGCCCGAGGATGTCGCCGGGCTCAAGGTCCGAAACCCGGATATGCTCGCCTATGTCACCCAGACGACCTTGAGCGTCGATGAAACCCGCGACGTGATCGAAGCGTTGAAAGCCCGTTTCCCGAATATCATCGGTCCCGACGTCAAGGACATCTGTTATGCCACCCAAAACCGCCAGCAAGCGGTGCGCGATCTTTCCGAACACGTTGATCTGCTGCTGGTAGTCGGCGCGACCAACAGTTCCAATTCCAACCGGCTCAGGGAAATCGGATCGGAACTGGGCATCCCCAGCTACCTGATCGACGACGCCGAAAATTTCGACCCCTCCTGGCTGGACGGCGTCAATATCGTCGGTGTATCGGCCGGTGCTTCCGCGCCCGAGGAATTGATCCAGGAAGTGATCGAACGCCTTAGCGAATTCTGCGATGTCAAATTGAAGAAGTTGGACGGGGTCGAGGAAAACATCACCTTCAAGTTACCCCGCGAACTAATAGACGCGGAGCGCAATAACGCTTCCGCCATCTGAAAGAACTCAACCTCTATGTCCATTCCCTTAATACAGAAAATTCGGGTCGGGTCCTACATCATGGGCCAGCGTCTCAAGGGCGTTGAAAAATACCCGCTGGTTTTGATGCTGGAACCTTTGTTCCGCTGTAATTTAGCGTGTTCCGGTTGCGGCAAGATCGACTATGAGGACGACATTCTCAACAAACGCCTCAGCGTCCAGGAATGCTTGGAGGCGGTTGATGAATGCGGGGCGCCAATCGTTTCCATCCCCGGCGGCGAGCCGTTGATCCACAAGGAAATTGTTGGAATCGTCGAAGGCATCACGGCGCGCAAGAAGTTTGTCTATTTATGCACCAATGCCTTGTTGCTGGAAAAAAAGCTGGATGAATTCACGCCGTCGGATTATTTGACCTTTTCCGTGCATCTGGACGGCCTGGAAGAACACCACGACCGCGCCGTTGACCAACCGGGAACCTTCAAACGCGCCGTCTCCGCCATTCGAGCGGCCAAAGCCAAAGGATTTCGAGTAAACGTCAACTGCACCCTGTTCGACCAAATGAACGCCGACGAGGCCGCCGAATTTTTCAATTTCGCCAGCAACGACCTTAAGGTCGAAGGCATTACCATTTCGCCGGGATACGCATACGAACGCGCCCCCAACCAAGAGCATTTCCTGAACAGGACCAAAACCAAGCAGTTGTTCAGGGATATCTTTAAACGCCAGGGGAACAATAAATGGCAATTCTCCCAGTCGGTCCTGTTCATGGATTTTCTGGCCGGCAATCAGCAATACCAGTGCATGCCCTGGGGCAACCCGACCCGCAACATTTTTGGGTGGCAGCGGCCGTGTTACTTGTTGAGCGAAGGCTACGCCGATAGCTTTGATGCGTTGATGCGGGAAACGCGTTGGGATGACTACGGCACCGGGCGGTACGAAAAATGCGCCAATTGCATGGTCCATTGCGGCTATGAGGCGACAGCGGTTACCGATGTCACCTCACATCCCCTAAAAGCCCTTGGCGTGTTCCTCAAGGGTATTGAAACCGAAAAACCGATGGCACCGGAAATTCCCTTGGACAAACAGCGCCCAGCTGAATTTGTCTTCGAGGGTTTGATCAAGACACTCAGCCAAAAAAAGGCCGAGCAAGAAGCCGCCCTAAAGTCCGAACAAGGGGCCAAGACGACCAGCAACGCTGCGTAAGGAAATAAGCGCCCTTTTGCTGTCGCTTTTCAACCTAAACAAACCGGGTACTTCCCAAGGATGCATAGCCAGCCCGGCAAGGATGGCTCCATAACTGGGGGTGCCGTTTTCAGAAATTTTCCCCGTAACCCAGGCCGGGATGGCGCGGCTGGCAGGATCGGCGACGGCCCTAATTGCCAGAAACAGAATCCCGGCCTCCTCGGCGGCGGCGGCAACGGCATGGCTTTCCATATCGACGAGGGCGGCGTCCCATTTCTCTGCCAGATTCAGCTTTGCCTCAGGCGTCGAGACAACCTTGTCGGACCCGGCGATGGTAGCAATGGTAGCCCCTTCGCCGAGGATCTCCCTGACACCTTCCAACCATGGCTTCGACGTTTCAAATGCCTGCCCCGCCGGGCTGACGACCTTTGACGCTATGATCAGGTCGCCCGGCACCAAATCTGGCCTCAACCCTCCCGCCAAACCGAAGCTCAACAAAGCCTGACAGCCGTCCTTGATCATTTCCTGTGACAAATTATAGGCCCGTTGTGTCCGAGCGGCGGCGCAACCCACATACGGACGGTCGTCGATTGGAAATACATCCAGGCAATCGGCTTCTTGTGCCAGCCCGGTAATGACTCCCAGGCGTCCCACGGGCTTAAAGGCCGTATTTAGGAAACTTAGAATTGGTTTTCTTGAGCGAACGATATCTGGATAACGTCCACAGCGGGAAATAGGCGCTATAGCCGTGGTAGCGGAGATAGAAAATGCGCGGAAAGCCGACGGCATTAAAATATTCTTCGTGCCAATTGCCGCCTTCGCGCTCTGCATTCAACAAATATTCTACACCGCGTGCAACGCTATTACTGTCCACTTCCCCGGCCGCCATCAGGCCCATCAGCGCCCAGGACGTCTGCGACGGAGTGCTGGTTTTTACCTCGTCGCGGCGGTACTGCCAATAAGTGGAGCAATCTTCGCCCCAACCACCGTCAGGGCGCTGCACGTATTTCAACCAATCTACGGCTTTGCGGATATGGCGGGCCTGCATGTTCTCCCCGGCGGCATTAAAGGCGCACAGAACTGACCAGGTTCCGTAGACATAGTTATTACCCCAGCGACCGAACCAGGACCCCTCCTTTTCCTGCTCGCTGCGGAGAAACGCCAGCCCCTTGGCCATCACCGGGTGATCTGTTTCATAGCCCAGTTGCGCCAGCATCCCCAAACACCGGGCACTAACGTCGGCCGTTGGCGGGTCCAGAAGGGCGCCGTGGTCAGCGAAGGGAAGGTTTTGCAGGAAAAAATGGTTGTTATCGGCGTCGAATGCCCCCCAACCGCCATTTATGCTCTGCATGCCGATGATCCATTCGGTGCCACGTTCAATGGCTTCGCGGTATTTTTCGGGATCGGCCCGATGCAGCGCCATGACAACGACGGCGGTGTCGTCCACATCCGGGTAATAATCATTCCAATATTGGAAAGCCCAGCCCCCGGGACGAACGTGGCCGCGATTGGCGGCCCAATCGCCTTGGACCTCGAATATTTGGCGCCCGAGCAGCCACTCATTGGCCTTGGCTAGAATCGGATCGTCCTTTGTCAGGCCTGATTCCAACATCGCGTGCGCAGCCAGCCCGGTATCCCAGACCGGCGACAGGCAAGGCTGGCAATAGCCCCAGTCATCGCGCAGCACTAAAAGCTTGTCGATAGCTTGGCGGCAAATGACGTAATCGGGATGGTCCTTCGGGTATTCCAGGGCATCGAAGGCCATCAGGGCATTGGCCATGGCTGGGAAAATTCCGCCCAGACCGTCCTCGCCGTTAAGCCGTTCAGAAATGAAGTCCACGGCCTTGCTGATGGCTCTGCGTTCCAACCATTTGGGCATTAACGGCTGCACCATCCGGGCGGCGTAATCGACGCCCAGCATCACCCAGCCCAAAAACTTGCCGGTTGGATTGGTAAGATAGAATCGATGTTCGTGCGCCGGCTTGACGAATAATTCCCGGATATCGACGCCGTGCTGATTGCGGGCCAGCGGCTTTAACGCCGCCAAAATTTTCAATGGCACCATCACCGTGCGGGACCAATAGGACACCTTGTTAATGTGAAACGGGGCCCATTTCGGCAACAGCAACGCCTCGACGCGGATCACCGGCACCGCCCGCCAAGGAACCTGTCCGAAAAGTGCCAAGGCAAACCGGGTGAAAACGTTGGCCTTGGCGGCGCCGCCATGTTCCAGGATAGCCTTGCGCGCCCATCTCATGTAGGGCGCCTCGATGTCCTCGCCGGTCAGCTTGAGAGCGAAATACGCCTTAACCGATGCGCTGAGATTGAAATCACCGTCATGATATAACGGCCAACCGCCGTGATCGCCCTGGGTTTCCTTGAGATAGGCCGCCAATTTGGATTCGGTATCTTCATCAACCTCATCCAGGTAGTGGTTTAGCATGATGTACTCAGACGGGATGGTGGCATCGGCTTCCAGTTCGAACGCCCAATGGCCGTCGGAAGCCTGACGATCAGCCAGCCAGGCGCGTGCCTCTTCGACGACGGCGTCTACTCCGTTTAAATCAAAATCCTTGGAGGCTTTTGACCCGTCTGTGGGGTGTGGGACTACTTCCAACTTGACCATGTAGGCCGCCTAGTTTCCAAATTTCTCAGAAGCACGTTTGGGGAATGCCCGATGCCGTCCCGCCGAAATGCCAATAGACCGTTTGTGTCAAATAAAACCAACTAATTCAAGTTTTCTAAGTCAGCGTCAGACGCCATGACACCGGACCTGAGGGTTCCCTCGATGGTCGCCGGAAGGCCGGTATCGGTCCAATCACCGGCCAGGAACAGGTTGTTCAACGCCGTTCTGGCCGGTGGCCGGCGCCCAACCTGGCTTGGTGTTTGCGCGAAGGTGGCGCGCTTTTCCTTGACGATTCGCCATGTCGGCATCGGTGCAACGCCTAGATTTAACGCCTTGGCGACGTCCGCCCACAGACGTCCGGCAATCACTTCCGTCGGCTGCTCGACCAAATCATCGGCGGCGCTGACAGTAACCGAAACGATATCGCCGCGCACGAATAGCCATTGCGCCACCCCGCCGATCAGTCCCAGAAATGAGAAGCCTTCGGTTTTTTGCGCCAGCCGGAAATGCCCGTTAACGATGGCGCGGAAATCATCCGGCGCGCCCAGGCCCGGCACCAATTCAGCGGCGGCGCTGGGCGGCACCGCCAGGATAATGCTGTCGCCCTCACCTAGGTTCACCGTGTCCTGGCCTAGGGTCAATGCTGTCACCCGGTTGCTGTCTATGGTGAGTTTTCTGAGCCGGTTATTGAAAGACACCTCGGCGCCCCGGTCCTTAAGGACCGCCAAGGCCGGATCGACGAAGCTTTCGCTTAATCCCACCTTGGCCGTCAACGGGCGGCAAGCCGACCCGCCCCGGCCCATCGTTTCAAAGATCACCGGCCACAACAGCGAAGCGGCGGCTTCATCACCATCGGTATTGAGAACGGCAACCGCCAGGGGCTCCCAAAAACGCCGGTAAAGGGCGTTATCAGGGCCTAAGCATTGGGCGACGGTGGCCTCCTTCCCGGCAAACGCCAAGTGAAACGCCTTCAAGTAATCTAAACGCCGGGCACCGGGAACGCGCCCACCTTTCGACAGCATCGCCCGGGGCAGGAAACCGGCGTCGAGGGCGACCGTCCATTGTTCGGCGCTTTCAAGGTCGTAAAAAGGGAATTCCGGCGCCGTGGGCCCGGTGAGACTGTCCGAAGCGCCAATTTCTTTCAGGTAGCCCATGACCGCCCGGTTGCCGCTAAGCACCAAGTGATTGCCATTGTCGATGCGGTGATCAAGAGTGGCGTCATGGTAGGATCGGCAGCGGCCACCGGCGTGGCCTGAGGCCTCATAAAGGCTGACGTCGCGCCCGGCCTTGAGCAGATTGATCGCTGCTGACAAGCCGGCAAGACCGGCGCCGACAATGTGCGTGTGCCCCGCCATTAAAAGACCCCATACCGCAGCACCACCCAGAACTTGCTAATATTGGACAAGCTCACCGGCTGGTTCAGGTGCTGCCAGCCACGCTGCTTGAGCTTGGTGAAAATACGCCTGTAGATTTCCATCATCATGATGGCAGGGCGAATTTGTTCTCGGTTGCATTCGGCGGCGGCGGCATCGGCCTGGCTAAAATGGCGCTGGGCGACGTCGGCCAGGGTCTCGCAGGCCTGTGGGAAGGCCGGATGCCTAAGAATGGACGGCAAATCCTCGGCATCGATGTCATAAGACTCCAACAGGTCGCGGGGAACGTACAAACGCCCGCGTTTAGCATCTTCGGAAATATCGCGCAGAATATTGGTCAATTGCAGGGCCAGGCCTTGGTGAAAGGCCAGCCGTTGGCCCATTTCATCGTCAAGGCCAAAGACACGGACGGACAGCCTTCCGACGGCGCAAGCGACGCGATCACAATACAGCGTCAGTTCGTCCATATCGGCGATTTTGATATTGATTTCGGCATCCATTTCCATACCGTCGATGACGGCGCGGAAATCTTCTTTTTTGAGCCCGAATACTGCCACCGGGCGCTGCAAGGCCAGGGCGATGGGATTTCTAGGCCTGTCCGCGTAAAGCCGTTCGATCTCGCCGCGCCAAAGTCCCAAGACGGCGCGTTTTTGCTCTTCGCCGTCGGCGCCGTCGGCGATATCGTCGACCTCGCGGCAGAATGCATAAATGGCGTACATGGCCTGGCGTTTTTGCTCAGGGAGTCGCCGCATAGCCCAATAAAACGACGTTCCGGCACGCCGCACGATGACTTCCACATAAGCTGTGGATTCTGCTTCGGTGAGGGGGGACGCAGTGCTCATGGGGCTATGGATACACGCAAGTGGCTTCTGCGTCACCCTTCCTAAGCGGTTTTGTAATGACGCCCTTTCCAGGCGCCGCCCCGGCCCCGCCAGTAACGGATAGCCGATGAAACCGTCATCAAGGTGAACAGAAACGCCGCCACCGGCAACAGCAGGCTCCACGCTTTCGGCATCCCATAGAGGATCAACGTCGGCCAGAAGGCAATTCCCATCAGCCCCCACCAGGTTAGAACCCCCAATGCCGCTCCAGCTCCCCCGCCGAGAACACCTGACGCCGCAATCGGCGGCACCAGATAGGCGATGCTCATGGCCAGCACCGTGCCGATCAGGGCCAGAATCGAGTTGCCCAACTGCCCGAAGGCGGTACGCGCCACCATCTCCCAGATTTCCGATAACGCCCCGTAGGCCCGCTCACTTCGCACCTTGTTCGACAGCCCGAGCCAGATGGGACCGTATTTTTTGATCTGCCCGGCCAGGGCGCAATCGTCAATCAAGCGGTCGCGAATAGAGTCGACGCCGCCGATATGGCGCAGGGCGCCGCGGCGGATCAACATGCACCCCCCCGCCGCCGCGGCAAGCGGGCGGGCCGGATCGTTGACCCACGGAAATGGGTACAGCTTCTGAAAAAAGAAAATAAACGCCGGGATCAGCAGCTTCTCCCACAAGCTTTCGCACCGGAGCCGTACCATTAATGAGACCAGGTTAAGCCCGTCGACCTCTGCCTTGGCCACCAACCGGCGCAGGCTTTCCGAATCATGGGTGATATCGGCGTCGGTCAACAAAACGTATGCGGCATCAGCGTCGATTTCCTCGGCGGCGTCGAGCCCTTGTTTCACTGCCCACAACTTGCCCGACCACCCATCGGCCAACGGCTTTCCGGTCACCACGCTCAGGCCCTTGGTCGCTGCGGCGTTAGCCACCTGGGCGGTGCCATCGTCGCTGTTGTCGTCGACCACGATTACCGAAACGGGGCCAGGGTAATCTTGTTCCAACAAGGACTTGACCGTACCCCCGATGGTCGGCGCCTCGTTGCGGGCCGGGATAACGCAGACTACACCGGGCCAGGGGTTCAAATCCGGGGTCGAATCAGTGAGGCGCTGATCGGCCCGCCAAAAACCGCCGCGCAGTATCAGTACGCCGACCCAGAAAAGCAGGGAAACGGACGCCACGATCAGGCCTGCCTGTTCCATTAGATCCAAACTCGGAGAGCGCCTTTGGCGCAGCACCAGATGTATTCACCCTTGGTCAATTGAACCCTTTCCGGCCCCAGTGGGTCACGTTCCCGCAGCCGCCGAACCAGTTGAAAGGCGATTTCCAGGATCGCCGCCGATTCCATCGCCAACCGCCGGCTTTTCAGGCCGTCCGGCAGCCCCTTGGCATCGGCCAACAGGGTTCCCGTGGCGCCCAGGCAACGGTCCAGAACCTGTCGCAGCGCCGGCGAAGTGCGGTCCTTAGCCAAGGTCTGGTCCAAGTCCTTGACGTCGATGCCCGCCGCGGCCATCCAATCCTCAGGCAGGTAAACCCGATCCAGGCTCAAATAGTCTTCCTGGCAGTCCTGTAAGTGATTGATCACCTGCAAGGCCATACACAACGCATCCGAGTGACCATAGCCATCGGCGGAACCGCCGTGTAAATCCAGAAGGTAGCGCCCGACCGGGGCCGCCGACAGAAGACAATACCCCATCAGGTCATCCCAATCCCGATAGCGTAATTTGGTGGCATCCTGCTTGAAGGCGGTAATCAGGTCGATGCAATGATCGCTCTTGACCCCGGTTTCTGTCAGGCTATCGCGCATTCTGTAGGCGGTTTGGTAGGCTAGATCCTTGTCGCCTTTGCCGAACAGGGCACGCTCAAACCCGTCGAGCCTTCGGACCTTTTCCTTTGCAGCCAAGTCGGGGCTATCGGCGATATCGTCGATGGCGCGGGCGAAAGCGTAAAATGTGGCGATGTGGGGACGCAACGCCGCCGGCAGCAGCCAAGAGCCGACGGGGAAATTTTCGTAGGCCGCATCCTTGCCCGACGGCGTTTCCACACCTGCACCGGGATCACCTTTAACTTTTGGCATCAGGGAGACAACCCGAAACGCGCCATCAGTAGTTGTCTTTTATCCGTTTCTTGAGTTCCACGAGCAAAGGGTTCAGTTCACCACCGTTTGATTTGATGAACGACGAGAATTCCGATTTCTGGGTCATAATCATGGAAATGCCTTCGACCATGACATCGATGATGGTGTAGACACCGTTCTTTTGCCTCACCCGCCAATTAACCTTCAGCGGTTTGGCGCCGTCATTGGCCTTTACCATGGTGGTATAGACAAGGGCGTCTTTCTTGTTTCGTACCTCGACACGCTTAACCAGCAGTTTTTCACCCGAATATTTTTCAAACCGCTCGGCGTAGATAACCACCATCAAGTCCTCGAAAAGCTTGAGGTATTCACTCTTTACCTCGTCACTGGCCTTTCGCCAATGGCGCCCAATCACAAATTTCGCGATACCCTTAAGGGCAAAATTCTTGTGCATCAGGGTACGGAAACGGTCGGCGCGTTCAGCTTTGGTAATGTCCTTGACCGTCAGCATGGTAATCGCGTCTTCGGTCACTCCCTTGATAAAATTCATGGCGCCATCGCCGAATTCATCGGCGCGGGCCGTGCCCGGTAGCGAGCCAAAGGAGATCAAGGCAACAATCAATATGGAAGCCAGCCAGGGGCTGAAAAAATTACTACGGCGTGCCATAAAAAAAACCCTCCGGAAACTATCCCGTATCCTATCAGATTAGGAAAATCCTGTCGGCACGGAAATTCGCAATCCGCAATGACCAGAATATCCCTTCTCCGATACTACAGACTGCCAAAGGCACAGAGGAAATCAAAGAAGAATCGGCACCGCCCCTGAGAAATCAGCTTCCTGCAAATAGGCCGAAGAAAAATCCGCAAATTTAACATTTGCGCCTTTGAAAATTGCTT
>Ga0066383_10000344_pt1 | contig 16388 bp, 17 predicted proteins | sample Knorr_S23_td_Bot_FD_70950 | JGI IMG/M metagenome (GOLD analysis project Ga0066383, IMG submission 70950) | Marine microbial communities from Southern Atlantic Ocean transect - Knorr_S23_td_Bottom_ad_3770_LV_A | ecosystem: Environmental > Aquatic > Marine > Oceanic | place: Southern Atlantic...
AGTGCACGAAACGCGGCTGCGCCAAGCGGTAATAGCAATGCCCACAGTGGCCAAACTGCTTTGGTCTTTCCCGGACGGGTCAAAAGCGCAATCGCAAACACAATCACGACGGTACCGGCCAACACGGGTGGGGTGAACGACTCTCCCAGCAGGGTAACGGCAAACAGTGCCGCGAAGAGCGGGGCTGTCGAGGCAAGCGTTGTCGTCAACGTTGGGCCCAGATGCCGCACACCGGCGAGTGCCAGATTGGCCGAGAGAAAAGGTCGAAACAACCCGATGACAGCAAAAACCACCACCGCGGATGTTAACCAGTAAGCCTTGTGTAGAAACCAGGGGGCCATCAACCAGTACAACATCGAAGCGGCCAGAATCTGGATCAGTGTCCCAGTGCGGCTGTCTGCATAACGTAAACCGAGGTTCTGAAACTGCACGCTGACAGCGAACAGGAAGGCCGAGGTAAAGGCGAGGAGCGTTGGCGAAAGAATCGGAAGTCTCGCTCGTGTCAGAAAATGGAATCAACCATCGTAGGTCTGTTGCCCGACGTCTCGATGCCACGTTCGATAGAGATGGCGCCGTGCTTGAGACGCAGCTGAATCGGTAAACCCGCTGCGATAGTGTCCGATGTCAAGGTTATTCAAGTACTGTAACTGGCCCCGTTCAAGGGGTGCCTCAAGCCACATGTCCGACGCACAAAGCACTTCTTCCACCGCGTTGAGGGCGTCATCGAGCTCTTTCGGTATGTCACGACCTGCGACGTCATAACCCTTGCGCACCAGAGACACATTAACGCGGGCCTGCAAGCGCTTACCGTCCCATGCGAAGAACGGCATTTCTGCAGTGCGAGCAGCACCTTCGGCGTGTTCACCCTGGCGATCAAACAGCAGCGGTTGATATAACCGGGCCAATAGTTGGGGATAGCGTTCCAATAATCGGTTGTGCAAGGTGTAAAGACTGCAAAACCGGCTAACACCGCCCTCCATGGCAGGCTGACAACAGAACAGGCCGACGTAATGTGGTGGACTCCGACCAAACGCATTGTCGGTATGAAAGAAGAGTTCGACCCGCGTTCGCGATCCCCGCACGCCGTAACGGTATGCCTCACCCGTGTCGGTCACTTCGTACAACATATCCCCCTGCCAGGTCTGGGCCACAGGCCGACCTAACCACTGGCCGATCACCCAGAAACATGCGATCAAATCCGGCACCGGATATTGGTCCATCGGTAGGCCATCGAGAACACAAAAACCGCAACCCGTATCCAGCCGATCGCGCACCTCAACCATGCATTGGGCCAGATGGGGTGCGTCTTGTGCACTCGCTGTGCGCGAGAGATAGGACGCTGGACTGGTGCCAAACACCTTTGCCATCTGCCCGATCTCTGCAATCGATGCCGGTGACATGACAACCGACCAATCCTCAACACCAAGATCCGTCGCCATCCAGGCTCGTGGAGCCGGCACCACATCAGTGAGCATACCCCCGGCATCAGTGACATGATTGATAACTGGCATTAGTTCAAAACGGGGCGTCGGGGCAAAAGAAGCCTGGTAAAGCCGCTCGGTCGCACGGTGTCTCGTCCGTCATCGACAGATGCATCACCAACGGGCTTGTTGCATTGTAGCGCTATAACCGATGCAGCCGCGTTGTATAGTGGCGTGATAGCCGATCAGGCTTTCGCCAACAATCAAGGCTAAACGACCCCCGTTCTAGAGGACAAAAAGATGCGAATCAATTACGCCACCCAAGTGACTCGAATCGACGGTACTGAAGCCGACTTTTCGGATTACTCCGGCCAGGTACTGCTGATCGTGAATACAGCCAGTGCGTGTGGCTATACCCCGCAATATCGGGGGCTCCAAGCGCTCTACCAACGTTTCAAAGACCACGGGTTTTCGGTGCTCGGCTTTCCGTGTAACCAATTCGGTAGCCAGGAGCCCGGCACGGCTGATGAGATTCGAGATTTTTGCGAGCAAAAGTTCTCTGTTACCTTTCCACTGTTCGCCAAAATTGACGTCAATGGGCCAGATACTCATCCACTCTACCAACAGCTGAAGTCTGCCAAGCCCGGACTGCTCGGAAGCCAAGACATTAAATGGAACTTCACCAAGTTCCTGGTCTCACGAGACGGTGAAGTGCAAAAACGGTATGGTTCGCAGAAGGACCCGAATGACCTCGAGCCGGCTATTCTTGAGGCGCTTGGCGAGAGCGGGGCAAGCCATTAAAAGCCCATGCCGGGAGCCTTCGGTATACCGATGGCGAGCCGATAGACGCCCTGAAAGCGATCAAACACCAGCCTTATCATAATAAACTATCAATTAAAACAATTACTTATATGTATATTGCCAACCAAGTTCAGTTTTTCTTGTAATTGACTAATCAATTAAATCCTAATATATTAATGAGTCCGCCTAGCTAGGCAATACGGGAGGTGACAATCGTGCACTTCATTGAGACGCTGCGTCGTTGGGTTGGGGCACTGACCGAACTTGGTCTGGTCCTCATAGCACTGGGTGTAATACTGCAAATCTTGTTCGGTAGTACTAATGGTGCAGTACCATTTCTGCCAGTCGATATCATCGGCAGTGTGGTTGGCTTGGTTAAAGGACTGGGCGCCGAAGGGCTAGTCGGCTTAGTTGCTCTCGGTATCATTGCCTGGACTTTTAACAGGCAATCTCGTTCGACCTGAAGAGTTAAGTGGTAATTGGAAAGGGGGCTGGCAACAGCCCCTTTTTCTTTGTCTGAACTCAGCCCACCGACTCGAGTCCTTTCATATCGCCGCTGGCCTCGTCCAGTCACCGGAGGGTACGCTTCAGTAGATGTTTCGCTCCACCAAGGGCTGGTGCTGCGCCACCCGCTGGTAACCCAGACGCGCCAGATCAAGCGTGCGATAGTGACCGTAGATCAGCAGCTCAGAGATAGCGCGACCAACAGCTGGACTCTGTTGAACCCCGTGTCCTGAAAAGCCATTCGCCAATACCAGGTTATCGCAAGCATCGTGGTAGCCCAGCAACGCGTTCTGGTCAAGGACATTAAACGCATAATGCCCGGTCCATCCACCGTTCGCCTTGATCGCCTCAAAAGCCGGCACTCGATGGGCCAGCATGGGCCAGAGATCTCGCTCGAACAAGTCGTGATCCATCTCGAAGTCGAGGCAATCGGGATCATCCTCTGGCTTGGGTGACATCCCACAGATAAAACCCGTGCCTTCCGGGCGAAAGTAAAGACCGGTCGGGTCAAACACCAGCGGACAATCGGGTATCGTCGCCCGGCACTCGAAACGAACGATTTGACGCTTTCGTGGGCGCACCGGGAGGTCGGTGCCCGCCATTTGTGCAATCAGGTGTGCCCGTGCACCTGCCGCATTGACCACCGTGTCACAGCTCACTGCACCACCGCTCTCCAGTTTAGCTGCGATGATTCGCGCGCCGACTCGCTTTAAGCCGACCACTCGGGCTTCCCGATAGTCTGCCCCCAGGCTGATTGCCTTGCGCCGAAACCCCTGTAACAAGGCGTAAGGGTCAATCCAGCCTTCGTTTCGTGCACCAAAAGCACCCACCGCCAGGTCTGCCACATTCAGCCAGGGAAATCGTTCAGCCAACGCTGCCTGATCAAGACGCAAAGTGTCTACGCCTTCGTCACGTTGCACCGCAAGATTCTCATCCAAGAGCACCTGCCCGGATGCCGAAGCCAAAATGAGATAACCCGCCTCCCGGAATCCGAGCACCGGCCCCTCCCCGTCCACCGCCAGTCGCTCGGCAGCACTCGCATAAAACTCGAGGCCAAACTTTGCAATGGCAATGTTCTCAGGCACCGAATATTGCAGCCGAATGCCGCCCAGTGAGCGCGAAGTGGAGGCAAACTGGTAGCTTGAGTCCTGCTCCAACACCACCACCTTGCCATCGAAATCAGATGATGAACACAGGAAATAGGCAATCGCGCTGCCGATCACACCGCCCCCAATGATTAGCACATCGGCATCGTTTGACATGAGATCAGATGCCTGGTGGTAACAACCGGATGTTGAGCTGACGCTCGCACCAATGCGCGTGCCGCAACAACCCGCTCTCGTCAAATGCATCGGTAGCGAGTTGGATACCAAGGGGCAAACCAGATGCCGCAAGGCCCGTGGGTAGTGTAATGGTGGGTAGACCACAGGCCGTCCAGGGACCCTGAAAAAGCGTATCCCCCGTATTGGTCAAATCCGCCAAGGCCGGAGTCGGTGTGGATGGGGTCATCAACACATCAACCGCCTGTGCCAGGCGCCGCGCATCGGCTGTAAAAGCGAGCCGGCGCTCCAGCGCTCGGCTGTAAGTCAAACCATCAGTCGCGAGGCCCCGTTCAATGAGATCGCTCAGCATCGGACCGTAATCGTTGGCCCGCTGCCGGTACATCGACTCGTGAAAGGTCGCTGCCTCCACCGCCATGATCACCACCTGGTCCTCCATCGATTCGGCAAAACTCCCTGGTAACGACAGCGTCACCACCTCCGCACCGGCACCGGCGAGCACTGCCGACACCGAGTCGATGTGCTCGCGTGTCTCCACGTCAGCATTATCGAAAAAGAAGTCTTTCAACAGCCCGATGCGCGGCGCACTACCTTGGTCCAGGGCGGTCAGATAATCCGGCACGACATCAGTCACACAAACCGGATCGCCGCTATCGGCACCGGCCATCACCTGCAACACAAGGGCCGCATCTTCAACCGAACGCGTCATCCAACCCACGTGATCCAAAGACCAGCTGACAGGAATCACGCCACGTCGACTGACTCGGCCGAAAGTGGGCTTAAGACCCACGACACCGTTGTAAGCAGCAGGTCTTAGCACGGAGCCGCGGGTCTGCGAACCAAACGCCACCGCACAATGTCGCGCGGCCACCGCCACCGCGGAACCGCTGCTGGATCCGCCCGGCGTGTGCGCCGCATTCCATGGATTAATTGTCGGTGAGGGGTCACCGCAAGCAAACTCGGTGGTCACTGTCTTGCCAAGAATAATTGCACCCGCAGCTTTGAGTCGCACCACGCTAGTCGCGTCCTCATTCGGTACATGGTTGGCGTACACCTTGGAGCACGCCGTAGTTGGGATGCCCGCAGTACAGTAAATGTCCTTGAGCGCGACGGGCACGCCGTGCAGCGCCCCTTTGCCCTCCCCTTTTTGCTGCGCTGCGTCACAGGTTTCGGCTGCCGCGAGGACCGTATCCCGATCCAGGTAAACCCACGCTTTGAGCTCGCTGTGCGCCTCGATTCGTGTCAGTAAAGCCTCGGTCAATTCCACAGAGGATAACGAGCCCTCACGAATTTTCTTAGCCGACTCGGCAACACCCAGTTCATGTATTTCGGTCATGTGATCTCCTGTCCGAGCCATCCTATTCCAACAAACCGCCGCTCGCCAGTGTAACCATCAGTGGCGGATGCACTTCGAACTGGACGACCCGGATTCCTTCCGGTTGGGGTGACACGGTGGACAACCGCTCACCCCCAACCAAATTTCTCAAACTCTGGCCTACGCTGCTGATGCATGATCAATTGCCTGACGCTCAAACACCGAACCGACTCCTTGCAGAAGAGATCGAGCAGCGCGATGCAGCCGAGAGCGACCTGACAACCGCTTATCGCGATCGCAACTTCTTTGAATCCGAACAGCCTGCCATCGGCTGGCTACGCGAGTGCATCAACCAGGCCGTAATTCACTACCTCAAACAAACAGCTGTCGACTACCCGCTTGAATGGCATCTCCAAGGTTGGCCCAATATCAATCGGTTTGGCGACTAGCACAACCTGCACAACCACCCACACGCCTGGTTATCGGGCACCTACTATGTTGCTGTACCTAGCGAGATCGAACCGTTACCAGGGCGCAGTGACCGCACCCCTGGAGCGATCTCTTTTTTTGACCCCCGGCCCCAAGCCAACATGACGGCGATCCGACACGATCCACAGGTTGATCCAGAGCATCGCATGCAGTCGGCACCCGGCATGATCCTTATGTGGCCCGCCTTCCTTCATCATCTAGTGCACTCCAATCTGTCCCAGACACCGCGTATTTCCATCTCTTTTAACATCGTGTTGAAACAATCCAGCGCACATCTGCCCCGCCAGTAACCATCTGTATCAGGGAACCAGCACCAAGTCAGTCCGGCATTTCCTCGAACGCCTTGATCTCGTCATCGATCGGTGTTGACGGTAGCCTGCGACCGGCATACACATTGGCTCTTGGCTGAAACCAGCTGGCGTCGGTAATCGTACCCACGCGGATACCCCGTCGACCGGAATTGGCGCTATTGCGGGTAAACAATTGAGAGCCACACTTGGGGCAGAAGTACTTGGTGGCCGTGTTGCCACGATCGGTCTCGTGCGAAAAAGAATGCAACTCGCCTGAGTTGACCGTCAACATGTTTTCACTAACAAAGACAAAACTTGCATAGACACCGCCACCGGAACGGCGGCAATCATCGCAGTGGCAGTTGGCCTGGAACATCGGCTCACTCGCACACGCGTACTCAACCGCACCACACAGACAACGGCCACTGAATTCATGGGCCATACGCGTTTCCTTTGTTGATCGCGGGCAAATGAGAATACTGCGTCACCTTGATCTAAACCACCCCATATTTCTTACATAGTGCAATCAAGCAACCGCCGCTCACCGACGTCAAAGTCAATTCACGCTCTGCAAGATCGGAAGCCACAGGGCCAGCTGTGGAAACTTCATCACAAGAGCAAGCCCCAGTATTTGCAAGCCCATAAAAGGCCACAGGGAGCTATAGATATCCTGCAGCGTGATTTCTGGTGGGGCCACTCCCTTAAGATAAAAAGCAGCCGGTCCAAAGGGCGGAGACAAGTAAGAAATCTGCATATTCATGCAAAAAAGGATGCCAAACCAAATGGCAGCCCATTGCGGATCCAGCCCAAATGCGGGCGCCAGGTCCCGCACAATCGGCACAAAAATCGGCATGGTCAACAACATAATACCAATCCAGTCGATGAAGAAGCCGAGCACCAGGAGAATACCCATCATGATAAGCAGAATGACGATGGGTGCAAAAGGCAGTCCCGTCATCAAATCTCTGACGAAATCGATACCACCCATCAGGTTGTAAACGCCGATCAGGGCGCTCGCACCAAACACCAGCCACAGAATCACGCCACAGGTCATCATGGTCTGATGCAATGATTCTCGAATCAACGTCCAGGTCAGTTCTTTGCGAATACAGGTACAGATCAAGACCCCGACGACGCCCATGCCAGCGGCCTCACTGACGGACGCGATACCGCCATAGATGGTCCCTAGCACCATACCCACGACCATCACTGGCAACAAAATATCACGCACCATCAACAGTTTGTCCCGAATCGTCAACGGACCCGCCTCCGTTGGTGCAGGTGGACCGAGCTCTGGGTTCAGGTAGCAACGAATCAAGATGTAGGCAACGTAAATCGTTGCCAGTAATAATCCGGGGATAATCGTGGCTAGGAATAGGTCACCAATGGATACTTCTGCCGTCAAGCCATAGAAGATCAGCACGATACTGGGCGGTATCATGGTGCCCAATCCTCCACCGGCACAGACTGTGCCGATGGCCAACTTACGGTCATAGCCACGCGCCAGCATCTGCGGCAGTGCGACCAGTCCGAGCAGCACAATTTCGCCACCGATGATACCGGTCATCGCGGCCATGAGAACGGCGACAGCCATCGTTTGAATCGCCAGTCCACCCTTGAGGTTGCCCGCCAACACATGCATAGCGCTGAACAGATCGCGTGCAATCCCTGATCGCTCAAGCACCGAAGCCATCAGGACGAACATCGGTACCGCGATTAATGCATAAACACTCACAAAGCCGTAAACCCGGCTTGCAATCAGGGGCAACGCCATTGGCCCATACAACCCTAGCGCAAACCCAAAAGCGATGAGGCCGGTCACAAAAGCGAGTGGCAGTCCGATCACAAGCAACAACACCATCGACCCCAGCATAATTAACGTGAGAATCTCGATACTCATGATGTCGCTTTCCTACAAAACCCGTCCACCGTTTGCCACAGCTGGACCAGCGACTGCACCAACATAGCGACAGCCGCTAAAAACAAAACACTCTTGAGATAAGCCGGTATGGGCACATCCCACGCGTGTGCGCTGGTCTCGAACCCGCAGAACTGCACTCGACAATCCCAGACCTGCCAGGCCACTGCAGGCATTGCTACTTTCATTGCAGCCCAAGTTAAAAGGCCTAGAAAGACCACGACCAACAATGCGTTGATCAACTCAAGCACATTCCTCACTCCCCGTGGAACGGCATCATAGATCACCGTGATTGCGATATGACGTCGCGCCTGCAGACAGTAACACCCAGCCATCAGGAAACCAGTGGCCGACAGCGCCGTGGCACCATCATGCACCCAAGTGGTTGGGGCATTAAAAACATACCGCATCACGACCTCGTAGCAGGTAATGATGACGCTGAGGAGAAAAACGTAACTCAGTTTTTCTCCAATCAACAGCGACATTCGATCAATCAAGTTTAGACGGGGCATTAACTACTCACGCATGATCACATGGATCACCATTGCTCTTTAAAAAAAGGAAGCAGGCGGGACACTCTGCGCCCCGCCTGCTAAATCACTTTTGCAGCGACTTATCTGTTTAGTCGAGCAAGTGCAGCTTCTTTAAGAAAGCAACTTGGCTGTCGACTAGTTTTCTTGCCAACGGGCTTTTCTTACCAAACTCATCCCACTCAATCATTGCAACCTTACGAAAGCGGGTACGCTCTTCCTTTGACCAATTCACCAGTGTCACACCCTGGGCGATCGCGGCATCAGCCGCAGCAATATCACCCATGATGATGCTCTGTACCATGTCGCGTGCAAATTCCTTAGTGGCTGTCTCAACAATGGCTTTGACGTCGTCAGGCAGTGCATTCCACCTTTTCATGTTGACTGCAAAATCGGCCGCCGGTGCTGAATGAAAGCCCGGGTACAGTGGATAAGGTGCAATCTTGTGGTAACCCAGATCCTGGTTCATGCTAAGCGTGCCCCAATCAGTACCATCGATCACGCCGCGCTCAAGCGCTGTAAACACTTCACTACCGGGCAAAGTGACAACGCCCGCTCCAATACGGCGCCAAATTGCAGCACCCATGCCTTCTGGTGCCCGCATCTTGATGCCCTGCTTCTTGAAGTCATCGATCGAGTGCAGCGGCTTGTTAAACGGCATGGATTCTTGTCCAAACCAAACCGGGCCTACGTAATAAACACCGAATTTTCCATAAGCTTCACGACAAAGATCGGTACCGCCGCCATATTCAAACCACAGCTGCGCCTGGTAAGTATTTTCAAACGCACCGTTCAGTTCGGTACAGACCTGTAGGCCAGGCTCTTTACCCGCAAAATAAGCGCCGCCGGTGTGCTGTGCATCCAAAATACCGGCGCCTACCGCTTCTAATGTCTCGGTGTGCTTCACTACCGAATGCACTGGCAGTGTCTTGATCTCCAACCGCCCGTTGGTCATCTTATAAACGTTGGCGGCAAAACGCACAAACGCTTTTTGATTAACCGTTCCGTCTTGCCACAGTGACTGCGCTTTCCAAGTCCACTCGGCTGCTTGAGCACTAACCCCCGCGAGCGCTACCGCCACACCGACAACAGCAATGGTAATTGTTTTCTTTACACTATCTCTCATCATTTCCTCCTTATGTACATCGTTGTGCCTACATGAATAAGGGGTGCTTGAATGTATCCGTGCACCGCTACCTTTGATCTCTCGTCGAGATATCAGTTAGTCTACTTAATCAGAGTTTTCGGAACCCCGTCAACCTTGTGGACCATATGGGAATAAACCAATGGGAAAACTACTCAAGCCATCGTCGACAGGACAATACGTAGAGAAAGGTTATTGCCACCCGATTGATGTCTTAACACGTGAAGAAGCCGCGGTCTGCCTTGCCCACTTAGAACGCTATGAGTCAAACATAGGCCAATCGATCGATGGCAAGTACCGTCACAAACCCCATTTGTTGTTTCCTTGGCTACACGACCTTATCTGTCACCCGCGAGTGCTTGATGCGGTCGAGGACCTGCTCGGTCCCAATATTCTGTGTTGGGGGTCAAGTTTTTTTATCAAGGAACCCGAGGATCCCGGGTATGTCTCGTGGCACCAGGACGCCACCTACTGGGGGTTAGATCAACCTGACGTTTGCACCGCCTGGATCGCATTAACACCCAGCACGCGGGCCAATGGATGCATGCGTGTGGCAAGCGGCAGTCACGGTGAACAACTAACCCATACCGACACCTTTCACAAAGACAACCTGCTGAGCCGTGGCCAGGAAATCAATGCCGAAGTCGACGAGAAAGATGCGGTTGACCTGGAACTGTTGCCAGGCCAGATGTCGCTTCATCACGTGCGCATCATCCACGGATCTAATCCGAACCCGACGAAGACGCGCCGGGTTGGTTTTGCTATCCGTTATATCGCGGCGACGGTTCGCCAGTCACTGGGGCCACGGGATTTTGCGACCCTCGTCCGAGGCAAGGTTGTCAACGATTTCTGGGAACTCGAGCCACGCCCGAAAGACGAGCTTGACGCCGAGGCGCTCGCCTATCACGAGCACATGTGCGACGTACAGGCAAAAATGTTGTTTGCCGGCGCAGAAAATGCAAAACCCTTTCAGGCCCGCTCCGAGCGCTCATCACCTCTTTAGACTGGACGGATCCAGATTCGATTGTCGTGAAAAGCCGCTCCCCCGACCGGGGCCACTCGGTCAGCGCCAGTTAACACATTGATCCCTTTGCCATCTTCGAATGCACTATTGGGCCAGATGCTCTCTACAATCACGACGCCACGCTGAACACCGTCGAACACCTGGGTACTGATCTTTAATTCGCCCCGCGGGTTACCGAGTCGAATCATGGCGCCATCTGTTACCCCCAATTCGTGCGCATCCTCCGGGTGCATCATGGCGCTGGGTCGCTGCTCACGCCGAATAGAGGTGGGTGTTTCGTTAAACGTTGAGTTGAGGTAATGACGGCTGGGCGCGGTTACCAACCGGTAGGGCATTTCTGCGTTCGCTTCTTCAATACTCGGCCAATAATCCGGGAGACTGGGCAATACGACGTCAGCTGGCCCAAAACCATGCGGCTTGAGGGCTGACCAGTCTGGCGAAAAGTGGTACTTGCCATCGGCATGAGCAAACCCATCAAGATAGTGGGCCTCGCGAAACGGGGGCTGGCAGTCAATCCAGCGCTCGCGTGCCAGGTTTTCTAGATCGCCCCAACCCGAATCACGCAGCGTCCGGTCAATCAACTCGCGCTCGCTCATGGCAAAACCCGGGTGCTCAGCACCAACCCGACGGGCCAGTGCGCAAACCACTTCGTGGTTGTTACGGCAACCTTCGGGTGGCTCGACAATCTTGGGGCCCAGTAAAACATGCTGGTGACCACCACCCTGGTAGAGGTCATCGTGCTCCAGAAACATAGTGGCTGGGAGCACGATATCAGCAACCTCGGCGGTCTCCGTCATGAACTGCTCGTGCACGCAGACGAAAAGATCTTTGCGCGCGAAACCCGCGTGCACTCGATTAAGGTCCGGTGCCACGGACATCGGGTTGGTGTTCTGAATAAATAGGGCTGTAATCGGCGGTCCATCACCGAGATCACTCGCATCCCCTGTCAGCACCGCACCGATACGCGATTGGTCGAGGATACGCACGTTGCGGTCGCGCACATCCAGCCCCTCGATCATGGTTCGATCCCAATGATAAATATCACCGTTGTTGTGGAACGCACCACCGCCTTCGTGGCGCCAGGCGCCCGTCACAGCCGCTACTGACAAAGCGGCATGCATGTTGAACGCGCCGTTACGCTGGCGCGTAAACCCGTAGCCCAGGCGCAGGAACGTCCGGGCAGTGGTGCCGATCATGCGTGCCAATTCTTCGATGGTCTCGACCGGCACTCCAGTAATGGCCGATGCCCACGCGGGCGTCTTTGACTGCAGATGTGCCTCGAGCGCGTCCGGGCAATCGGTGTACTCAGCGAGATAGTCACGATCAGCATGCCCATCGCGAAACAATACATGCATCACACCACAAGCAAGCGCGCCATCAGTGCCCGGTCGAACACACACAAATAGGTCTGCCTGCTTGGCGGTTCCGTTACGGTAGGTGTCGATGACCACAATCTTGGCGCCCCGATCACGACGCGCCTTTAACACATGCGTCATGACGTTGATCTGCGTACTGGCAGCGTTGGATCCCCAGATCACCACCAGATCTGAACGCGCCATCTCACGCGGGTCGCTGCCCGCAAGGCGACCCGTGCCGGCTATAAAACCGTTGAAGGACAGTGTGGTACAGATCGTTGAGTACTGCCCGGAATACCCCTTGGCATGACGCAATCGGTTGATGCCATCACGCATCACAAAACCCATGGTGCCCGCATAAAAATACGGCCACACCGCCTCGGCACCATGCACTTGCTCAGCCCGAAGCAACGCCTCGGCAACCTCATCCAACGCATCGTCCCAACCAATCGGCTCGAAGGTTCCATTGCCCTTGTCGCCGCGGCGGCGCAGCGGCTGAGTTAAGCGTTCGGGGTGATAAAGGCGCTCGTGGTAACGGGCCACCTTCGAGCAAATGACGCCGGACGTGTAAGTATTTTCCCTAGCCCCTCTGACACGAGTAATGGTGCCCCCGTGAGCGGTCTCAACCTCCAACGCGCAGGTGGAAGGGCAATCATGCGGACAAACGCTGTAATGGATCACGCGATCAACTCGAAGGTTAGGGGCAAGCGCTCATTCTAGGGGTTTTTGGTCGCCTTGACCCATTCGCCATCCGCTGCAAGCAGGCGATAGCAACAGACACCCTGATATGCTCTCATCTATCGCTCTCCACGACGCACAACGCACGCACGAACATCATGCATAACCCCAGAAGCCGCTATTCCTGGGCGCTCTACGATTGGGCCAATTCAGCCTTTGCCACCACCGTGATGGCCGCATTCTTTCCAATCTTCTGGTCAGACTATTGGAGTGGCGACCTCAGCCCCGAAGAGAGCACCTTCTGGCTGGGTGCGGGCAACTCAATTGCAAGCCTGGTGTCGGTGATTCTGGCCCCGATCTTCGGTGCCATGGCAGACGCAGGCGGCCTTCGCAAACGCATGCTGGCCGCATTTGCCTGTCTTGGTACGGTTGCTACCGCCGGGCTTTTCTTGGTCGAACAGGGTGCGTGGCCGCTTGCGATCCTGCTCTACGGTATCGCTTCAGTCGGTTTTAGAAGCGGTAACGTCTTCTACGATGCACTACTCGTCCTTGTGGCGCCAGCATCGATTCGACACCGTGTGTCTGCGCTCGGCTTCGCGCTCGGCTACCTGGGCGGGGGGCTATTGTTCCTGATCAACGTGGCGATGACGTTGAAGCCAACCTGGTTTGGCCTCGCCGATGCTGCGAGTGCCGTGCGCTGGTCGTTCCTCACCGTGGGTGTCTGGTGGCTGGTGTTCTCGCTACCACTCTTCCTGTGGGTCGACGAGCCTTTGCCGAAAGGTCAGCGCCGGCGGGTTGATATCGCCCGCACCTTCGCTGCACTCGGTCACACTTTCCGGCACCTTAGTGAATATCGCGCCACATGGGCATTCCTGTTTGCCTACTGGCTATACATCGATGGCGTCGACACCATTGTCGTGATGGCAGCAGACTACGGCAAGAAACTCGGTTTCGAGACGACAATACTGATCGGCGCCATCCTGATGATCCAGTTCATCGCGTTTCCTGCCGCTCTCGTCTTTGGACGCCTCGGTGAGCGCTACGGCCCCAAGCGCGGCATCTGGATCGCGATTGTCACCTACATGGGTGTCACCGCTTACGCCAGCATCATGACCTCGCCTGTTGAACTGCTAGTCCTCGCAGCCATCATCGGCCTGGTCCAAGGTGGAATCCAGTCTCTCAGTCGTTCACTCTTCAGCCTGCTGATCCCACAAGACAAGAACGCCGAGTTCTTCGGCTTCTACAACGTGGTCGGCAAAGCCGCTGCCGTGATCGGCCCCATCTTGGTGGGCTTCGTGACCCTGACAAGCGGCAGCCCACGCATTGGTATGGCCTCTATCCTCATCCTGTTCGCGCTTGCTCTGGTATTTTTCAAGCGGGTCGAGGAACCGCGCCCACACTAAGGTGCCGAACACCACAGCCCGCGTGCTTCGAGCACAGCCTTCAGCCGTGCCGGGTAGTCAGTCATCAGACCATCGACACCGAGATCAAGCAGCCGGTTCATTTCGCTCACCTCGTTAACAGTCCACACGTGGACCGGTATAGCGCGTGCATGCATTGCACCAACGAAGCGACGATCGACTATCAGGATACCGTTCCACCACACCGGCACCTGCGCGCAGGCGGCGCCACCGCCGCGCCACGGCCATCCAAGGCTGGCAAACCGCGCCCGAGCAGACTCAGCCCGTGCCATCGAGGTGCAGATACCAGGCAATGCTTGTCGCACCCGTTTTAAACGGTTGCCGTTAAACGAGCCTATGCAGACACGCGCTTCGGCGCGTGTGCGACGGATGACATCAATCAGCGGGCCAACTACAGCGTCTGATTTTGGGTCGATATTGATCCGTGCGCTAGGAAATGCGCCAAGCAAATCTTCGAGCAGGGGAACCGGCTCGCGTCCACCGACCCGGGCACAGCGTACCTGATCATAGTCCAGCTTCGCGATGGTACCGCGCTGATCCGTCACACGGTCGAGGCTGGCATCATGGAACGCGAGAAGCACGTTGTCGCGCGTGACATGCACGTCTGTCTCAAGATAACGAAAACCAAGACGCAGCGCACCCTCAAACGCGACAAGGGTATTTTCCGGACCCACCGAGTGGTCACCGCGGTGCGCGAAAGCAAGCACCCCGTCGTGTTCAAGAAACGGATGCGCGGCCATGCTTTAGCGTTCCTACTCTAAATTGGTCAACACAATACATAGTCATCATCAGGAATGGCCTAGCCAACGCCTCGACCTCAACACCGTTCTTCACAGGTCATTAATCATCTAGTGACGTCGGATCGACCGGCTTGTGCCGCAGCTTGGTCGCGATAAAACGCCGGTGGGGGATGTGCAGGAGCCGCTGAATCTTACGCATCAGGTGCACCTCGTGATCATCGAGGCGCCCGTCAGCATAGACCACTTGCCACATCCACTCGACCAACTTTTCCCGCTCATCGAGAGACCAATTTGCATTGATCAGGGCCGTAAAGCCGTGCAGATCAGTTGCTTCACGCGCCGCGGTCTCAGCGAGTTGCAATAGAGCCGATGCACTGCTTTCATCGAGACCAAACTGCTGGTTAACCAACGATTCAATTAATGCTTGCTCTTCAGAACCGAGGTCATAATCGGACCGCGCGACTTCAAACAATAGCGCTGCTGCCGCTAAGTTGAGCCGCATCGGCGCTTCCGTTTTATCGCTCTCGCTGGGCGACACCAGATAGGTATTAAAGAACCGCTGGAGACCTTCAATCATGAAAACCCACCTCAGGAACTCGTCCGCACACCACTATCGACTCCCATTGTAGAAATCACCATCGCGCGCACAGGACGGCCTTCAATCCGCTTCGCGCGATACGATTGGCCCACAGGCCTCTCGCTGGCGATCGCGCTGACTGTCGTAAATAATCTCACAGCTAAGGGCCTCATCACCTCGTTCAAGCCGATAGGTCGATATAGAAACCCTACGCACCAGGTGCTGATAGGGCGGCAGACCCGCGCGTGACTCTACTCGATCAACCTTGTGTGTGATCACCCACTCCTGCTGCTGCAGGCGATAGACGCTGTCTGCGGCAACCATGTCTGCGCTCGCGACAACAACGGTTGCCAACAACGCGCTCACACATCCTCCCCACGTTCTCGTTACCACGCTCTGCCGCTCCTTCAATGTCAGCAACCACAGGAGTCTAGTCGCGTACCGGTAAGAGTGACAATCACAGCGCATGTTGGGTCAGCATAGACGCGTGCCTGCTGGAGCGTCACACTCGGCCCATTCACACCATTTGAGCATTTTTTCTGTGAATACACGGGGCGCACCGTATCGTGTCGTTTTCACCGGCAGCGAATGCACCGGCAAGAGCGCACTCGCCCGTGCCCTATCGGCCGAGCGACTGGCGCCTTATTCCGACGAAGCCGCCCGACTTTTTGTCACGGAAAATGGGCGCGAGATTGTTGAACCAGACCTTGCAGTGATTGCCGCTCATCAGCGCACAGTCGAAGACGCCGCGATCACAAAGGCTACGGCGCTTGTGCTGCACGACACTGATCTCTTTTCGACCGTGATCTACGCTCAACATTACTTCGGCAACGATGCGAGCGAGGTGCTGGATAGCGCCCGAGAACGACGGGCTCACCTCTATCTGCTTTGCGACACCGAT
>Ga0066383_10000364_pt1 | contig 16073 bp, 16 predicted proteins | sample Knorr_S23_td_Bot_FD_70950 | JGI IMG/M metagenome (GOLD analysis project Ga0066383, IMG submission 70950) | Marine microbial communities from Southern Atlantic Ocean transect - Knorr_S23_td_Bottom_ad_3770_LV_A | ecosystem: Environmental > Aquatic > Marine > Oceanic | place: Southern Atlantic...
TCGTGGAGATATTCTGATGCTGTTGATGATCGACAATTACGACAGTTTTACCTATAACCTGTACCAATACCTGTCCGAACTGGGCGCCGACGTGGTCACGGTGCGCAACGACAAAACGACTCTGGAAGACATCGAAGCCATGTCCCCCCGGGGAATAATCATCTCTCCGGGACCCTCGACGCCACTGGAGGCGGGCATCTCCAATGACGTGATCCAGCATTTCGGGCCCAATCTGCCCGTTTTGGGTGTCTGCCTGGGTCACCAATGCGTCGGCCACGTTTATGGAGCAAAAGTAGATCGGGCCGACGAGATACGCCATGGAAAGACATCCATGGTCCACCACAACGGGCAGGGAGTTTTGGCGGGGCTGCCCCAGCCATTTGAAGCCATCCGCTACCACTCGCTGGTGGTCTACCAAGATTCTCTGCCGGACTGTTTGGAGGTCACCGCCTGGACAGACCGGGGGTTAATCATGGGTCTGCGCCACAAGGAATACCCGGTGGAGGGGGTCCAGTTCCACCCCGAATCCATCATGACCCCCGACGGCAAAGCGTTGCTGCAAAACTTTTTAGACCGGGTGGAGATGCATGGGTAGGAGAGTTAACGTGACTCGGGCCGTGATAAACTTGAGAGGATGGCTGCGAGTTTGCTAGTCGATTATGTCGCTACTTCCAGAAAGGTTCTAGCTATGATCGAAGAAAATAACAGCGACCCGGCTCCGTAATTGCTGTCGTCCGATTTCGAATTCTCTAATCATGCGATAAAAATGCTCGAAGAGAGGAAAATCCCTCGGGAGTGGGTTATGCTCGCCCTGGAATCTCCTGATCATACTGAGATTGGGGCCGACAACAACGTCCACTACATTAAGGAGTCCAATAAATTCGGCCCTCGTACCTTTCGTGTGATAGTCAATCCCCGCGCTACACCCAACCGAGTTATTACGTTTTTCTTCGACCGCCGCTTGAGGACGCCACTATGAGACTCAGATTAGACAAAGACTGCGACGCGCTGTACCTCCGGCTTGACGATTCCGAGATCGGAGAATCGGAAGAGGTGAAACCCGGCGTTATTTTGGACTTCAACGCCGAAGGGAAAGTGGTCGGTGTTGAGATTCTTAATCTAAGCGAACGAGTACCTGCTGAGCAGCTCCGGATTCTTCAATTTGAAACTTAGTGCAACCGGTGAACTGGCTTTGGTGCCGCCTCGCTTGATTCGGGGAGCAAAATAAATGATCAGAGAGTCCATCGACACGGTGGTTTCCGGCCGGTCCCTCACCATGGAGGAGGCGTCCTCAGTGATGCGGGAGATCATGGAGGGTGAGGCCACGCCGGCCCAACTGGGCGCGTTTTTAACCGCTCTCGCCTTGAAGGGAGAGACCACCCAGGAGATCACCGGCATGGCCAGGGTGATGCGGGACATGGCCCTAAGAGTGGAGGTGGACGGCGAGTTGGTGGACACAGTCGGCACCGGGGGCGACGGTAAGAACACTTTCAACATTTCCACCGCCACCGCCTTTGTCGCGGCGGGCGCGGGGCTGAAGGTAGCCAAGCACGGTAATCGGGCCGCCTCGGGGTCCTGCGGCAGCGCCGACGTCCTGGAGGCCTTGGGAGTCCAGATCGAACTCTCACCGGTCGCGGTGGCCCAGTGTATCAACGAAGTGGGCGTTGGGTTTATGTTCGCTCCGGCCTTCCACCCGGCAATGCGTCACGCCGGCCCAGTGCGCCGGGAGATCGGGATCCGTACCGTTTTCAATATCCTGGGTCCGTTGACCAACCCTGCGGGAGCCCAGACTCAGCTACTGGGTGTGGCTTTCCCGGAGCTTGGCGGAATCATGGCCGAGGTTCTGGGGCTCTTGGGCTCCCACCACGCCATGATCGTTCACGGCGCCGGGGGATTGGACGAGATTTCCCTTTCAGGCGATACCTCCGTATGGGAGGTGCGGAGAGGACAGGTTGAGGAGTGGACCATACGGGTGGAGGACACCGGCCTGCCGGAAACACCCATCGAGGCCATCCGCGGAGGGAGCAAAGAAGAAAACGCCGCCACCATGCTGAGGCTCTTCCAGGGAGAGCAGGGGGCGGTCCGGGACATGGTGCTGCTTAACAGCGCCGGCGTCCTGATGGTGGGCGACAAGGCGGAAACCATACGCCAGGGAGTCGAGATGTCGGCCGGGATTATAGACAGCGGAGCCGCGCTTGCCAAGCTCGACCAGATGGTTGAAGTGACCCAGCGGTTCAGACAACATGCCACGTGAAACCGGTACTGTGGACTGCCCACGCTCGGGATAAACTTAAGCTAATCCAAAACCAAGGATTCATTGTAGACGAGGATTCGATAGTCAGCGCATTGCACCAGCCGCAACAAATTGTACCCGGATTTTCTGGGCGATTGATCGCGCAAGCAGCCCTTGATGATGAGCACGTTATCATGGTGGTATATGAAGAGACAAACGTAATTACATTGGTGACTTTATATCCTGGAATGCGTAGCAGATATGAAAGTTAAATATAGCCGGGACGTGGACATACTTTCGATACGGCTTTCGGACGATCCCTTCGATCACGCCGAGGAGAGTGAGGGCATAATCACCCATTTCTCTAAACAGGGGAAACCCGTATTACTAGAGATTCAGGGAGCCCGCGATTTCCTTCTTAGCTCAATAACCAGCCTGATCGAAGAATCGGAGGTTACGCTTCCCTAAATGCCTAACATCGTTGACGAAATTGTAGCCGCTAAGACCCAGGAACTGGCCCAACAAAAGTTGGCCGTATCCTTGGCCGATCTGAAGAAAACAATCGCCGCTCAACCGAAAGCCTTGTCGTTGGCGGAGGCGTTGGGGGCCGGCGGGGTGCAACTCATCGCCGAGGTCAAGAAAGCTTCGCCGTCCCGGGGGCTGCTTCGCCCCAACTTCGACCCGGTGGAGCTGGCGGACATCTACTCCAGCAACGGAGCGGCGGCTATCTCGGTACTCACTGACCCTCGGTTTCAGGGCGAGTTAGAGCACATAGTCCAGATCAAACAAGCCGGAGCTTCCCGAACCGCACCGGTGTTGCGCAAAGACTTCATTTTCGACCCGTACCAGGTCTACGAAGCCAGGGCCGCTGGAGCCGACGCCATCCTGCTCATCGTGGCCATCTTGTCACCGTCACAGATAAACGAATACCTGGAGATAGCGTCGGAACTGGGCATGGACTGTCTTGTAGAGACCCACGACGAACAAGAGATGGAGATCGCGGCCAACGCCGGGGCTGTAATCATCGGCATCAACAACCGGGATCTCCGCACCTTCAAAACCGACCTGGCGGTGACCGAGCGTTTGGCGCCCTTGGCGCCCATGGGAAAAATCGTAGTCAGCGAGAGCGGTATCCATCAGCCAGATCACTTAACGCAACTGGCCGGGTGCGGGGTCAACGCGGTCTTGGTGGGAGAAGCCCTGGTCACGTCAGACGATGTCGCCGGAAAAGTCCGGGAACTTGCGGGCCAGGCCGTCTCGCCGGCAAAGCCATGACTCAAGCCGTAACAAAGGTCAAGATCTGCGGCATACGGACGCTCTCTGACGCCCAAGTGGCCGCCCAGGCCGGCGCCGACTTTATCGGTTTGGTGTTCGTTCCCGGCCGGCGCAGGCGATTGGAATTGGATGTAGCCCGAAAACTGGTCGAAGGCCTAAAAAATGGTCCAGGCGGAATTCCCCGGGTAGTGGGGCTATTCGCCGACCAGCCTCTTGAAGAAGTGAACCACATCATCGAAACCTGCAACTTGGACATGGCCCAACTGTGCGGGACCGAATCCCTGGACTATTGCAGCGATACCAAAGCCGAAGTGATCAAGGTGGTGCACGTCCCCCAGTCGCCGTCGTCTCCGGAGCCCCAAGGAGAACTGGTCAAGAAGATGACATCCTACCGGGAGAACGGCTGCCTGGTCACCCTAGACCGGCTGGTCGAGGGATTACAGGGAGGGACCGGAGAGAGCTTCGACTGGAGCATCGCCGCCGCCGTGGCCGAGTCAGGAAACTCGTTCATCCTGGCCGGAGGGCTGTCTCCGGACAACGTGGCCAAGGCCGTGACCACCGTTGCTCCTTGGGGTTTGGACGTTTCCACCGGTGTAGAGACCAACGGGGATAAAGACCACAAAAAGATCAGGGACTTCTTATCCATCGCGAAACAGCGCTCAGTCTTAAAGAGCTGAAGGCTGACCGCTGATAGCTGAAAGCTAAAACCCGAGGTGTTCCAATGGTCGTAGAAAATCAGACAAGCCTGCCCGACGAGCGGGGCCGCTTTGGGGACTTTGGCGGGAAGTTCGTTCCGGAGACGTTGATGGCCGCCCTGGAAGAGCTGGAAACGGCCTACCGGGAGGTCAAAGAAGATCAGCAGTTCCAGGACCGGCTGGGGCATTTACTTCGTACCTACGCCGGCCGGCCAACTCCTCTGTATCACGCCGAAAACTTGAGCCGCCACTGCGGCGGCGCCCGTATATACCTGAAGCGGGAAGACTTGGCCCACACTGGTGCTCATAAGATCAACAACGCCCTGGGTCAGGCCCTCTTGGCACAGCACATGGGAAAACAGCGGATCATCGCAGAAACCGGCGCGGGGCAGCACGGAGTGGCTGCGGCCACCGCCTGCGCCATGCTGGGACTGGAATGTATCGTCTATATGGGAGAGGGAGACATCCGAAGGCAGTCTCTGAACGTCTACCGGATGCGGCTGCTGGAGGCCGAGGTAATCTCCGTGGGGTCGGGCACCCGGACGTTGAAAGACGCCATAAACGAGGCCATCCGAGACTGGGTCACCAACGTCGACACCACCCACTATCTTATCGGCAGCGTGGTCGGTCCTCATCCTTACCCCATGCTGGTTCGGGACTTTCAATTGGTGATAGGCCGCGAGGCGAGGAGCCAGGTGTTGGAAGCCGCCGGACACTTGCCGGACTACGTTGTGGCCTGTGTCGGAGGAGGCAGCAACGCCATCGGGACCTTCCATCCCTTCGTCGGTGATGAGGGAGTAAAACTACGTGGAGTAGAGGCTGGCGGAGAAGGGATCGACAGCAAAAAGCACTCGGCTACCCTTACCGCCGGCCGGACCGGCGTGCTGCACGGCTCCATGTCCTACTTGCTCCAGGACGAGCATGGCCAAGTTAACGAGACCCACAGTATCTCCGCCGGATTGGACTATCCCGGAGTCGGACCGGAGCACAGCTACCTTAAAGATTCGGGCCGGGCCGAATATTCGGAGGTCACCGACTCCCAGGCCTTGGAGGGATTCCACCTCCTGTGCCGCACCGAGGGAATCATTCCGGCCCTGGAGTCTTCCCACGCTATCTACTACGCCAGCCAATTGGCCGGGGAACTTAGCCAAGACCACATCATCCTGGTGTGTCTCAGCGGACGGGGCGACAAAGACATCGATATAGTGGCCAAAGCCAGTGGGATAGAGATATAAAAAGAACCCACGGTTGGACGGGACGGGGCATATTGTTATAATGTGCCCCGCTCAACTTGATTCGTCACATAAGGAGTTTGGATCATGGATATGGGATTGCAGGATAAAGTCGCCATCATCACCGGCGGCAGCTACGGCATCGGCAAGGCGGCGGCCTTGAGCATGGCTAGAGAAGGGGCCCGAGTGATTCTGGTAGCCCGGCGGGCGGACGTGCTGGATGAAGCCTGCCAGGACATCAAGACCGCCACCGAAGGCATCGCGATTCCGGTGGTGGGAGACGTGAGCGACCACGAAATCGCCGATCGGGTAGTGAAGACCGCCCTCGACAATTTCGGGCGGGTAGACATTCTGGTGAACAATGCCGGAGCTTCCATGGCCAAGTCATTCGAAGAAGTTACCGATGACGAGTGGGAATTCGACTTCGATCTGAAGGTTTGGGGAGCGGTCCGATTCATCCGTTCGGTGGTCCCCGAGATGCGCAAAGTGGGCGGGGGCCGTATCATCAACGTCACCAACCTGGGCGGCCGGACTCCCGGCGCGGCGTCCATGCCCACTTCCATCTCCCGAGCGGCGGGCCAAGCGATCACCAAGGGACTTTCGCGGGACTTGGCCAAGGACAATATCCTGGTAACGACCGTGTGCATCGGCCTGATCAAGAGCGGCCAGGCGGAAAGACGGTTGGACCGAATGCAGACGGCTAACGCCAACGCGACCATCGAGGAAGTTTGGGCCGAATCGGTACGCGGCCGGGGAGTCCCTCTGGGCCGGATGGGCGAAGCCGAGGAAGCGGGCGACGTTATAACCTTCTTAGCCTCGGACCGGGCCAGCTATCTAACAGGCATCGCGGTTAACATCGACGGCGGAAATTCGGCCGTCCTTTAGGGTTGTCACCCCCGAAAACGGGCGATGCACCCAAATACGATGCCCCAAAGCTCAGGAGCCCAAAACAGCGCCGGATCAACACGGCAGTTTGTCTCTAGACTCGCCCTAAAACGCGACACACCGGAGTGACAAACGAACAGTGGTGGACTAAGCTGTATCAAGGAATCAGTCAAAAGCGCGACTGATTCCATATCCCAATAGGTGGAGAAACGGTGTGAATAGGTCTTATCTAAACGAATTACAGCCATCCCCCAGACTCTTACTGGGTCCCGGCCCCAGCAGCGTCCACCCCCGGGTGCTCCACGCCATGACCCTTCCCGTCGTGGGCCACTTGGACCCGGAGTTCTTCCAGGTGATGGACGAAGTTGGGGACATGCTCCGGGAGGTCTTTCACACCGAGAATTTCATGACCCTGCCCCTGTCATCCACCGGCACCGGCGCCATGGAAGCCGCCTGCGCCAACGTCCTGGAGCGCGGGGACACCATGGTCGTCTGCCGCAACGGTTTCTTCGGAGACAGGCTGGCCGATATCGCGGCGCGTTGCGGGGCCGAAGTTCACATAGTGGACTCGCCCTGGGGCAAGCCCGCGGACCTGGACACTCTGGCGGCCGAACTGGACAAACACCCCAACGTCAAGGCAGTGGGTATGGTCCACGCGGAAACTTCCACCGGCGTGTTGACTCCCCTGCAAGAGATGGTTGATCTGGTCCACCGCAAGGGGGCACTGATAATCGTGGACGTGGTTACCTCCCTAGGTGGCCATGACGTACGGATGGACGATTGGGACATCGACGTGGCCTACGGCGCCAGCCAGAAATGCTTGGGCGCTCCTCCGGGATTGGCCCCCATCAGCTTTGGACCACGGGCCATGGAGGTTATCAACTCCCGCAAGTCCCAAGTGCAGAGCTTTTACTTCAACGTGAAGGACTTGGAAACCTATTGGTCCCAGACTCGCGCCTATCACCACACGTCACCCATATCCATGACCTACGCATTGCGGGAAGCCCTCAGGATGTTGATGGAGGAAGGGTTGGAGCCCCGCATCAAGCGCCACGCCCGGGTAGCCTCGGCCCTCAGGGCAGGTCTAGAAGCGATGGGCATCGCTTTGCTGGCCGACCCGGAGTACCGCCTCAATCCTTTAACCACCGCAGTGGTGCCTGAAGGAGTAGATGACGCCGCTGTTCGGCGCACCTTGCTGAACGATTACAACATCGAGATCGGCGGCGGGCTGGGGGACCTTCGCGGAAAGGCTTGGCGCATCGGCCTGATGGGTGATGGAGCCAGGGAAACTAACGTGTTCTCTCTTTTGTCGGCCCTGGAAATGACTCTTTCAGGACTGGGCTATGAAGTGGCTCACGGCGCCAGCCTGTCCGCCGCCCAGCGAGACCTGGCGTCATTCGACAGTTCAACCTAAGAGCGCTCCGGCGACGGCTCCTCTCGATAGGCTTCGTCCAGAATATCCACCACGTGGATCACCCTAGCCGGCGTTCCCATCTGACGAAGCCCCTGCTCGATCTGCACCATGCAGCCAGGATTGGCAGTGATCACTTGGCTGGCGCCGGTGGCGGCGATATGGCCCATCTTAGTCCCGAGGATCTTGGCCGACAATTCAGGCTGCGCCGCCGAATATATCCCCGCCCCACCGCAGCACTTTGAAGACTCCTCCATCTCCACCAACTCCAAACCAGGGATGGCATTTAGAATGGCGCGGGGTTGAGATGAGATACGCTGGGCGTGAACCAAGTGACAAGGGTCCTGGTAAGTAACTTTCCGGTTCAACTGCGCCTTCGGCGGATCAAATGGAAGATCGACCAGCACTTCGGTGACGTCCTGCGTCAGCTCTGCGAAGCGTCGCGCCGGCTCGGCGTAGCGCGGGTCGTCCGCCAATAGGTCCTGGTACTCCTTCATGTTGGACCCGCAACCGGCCGAAGACGTAACGATCAGGTCCACCCCGGCAGCCAGGAAGACGTCAATGTTTATTCGGGCCATCCGGCGCGCCATCTTCAGATCACCGCTGTGAAGGTTAAGGGCCCCGCAGCAGCCCTGTCCCATGGGCACGACCACGTCGCAGCCATTCCTCGTAAGGACTCGCACCGTGGCCGCCATCGTGCTGCCCTGCATCAGGGGCATAACGCAGCCTGAAAGAAGTCCTACGGTCAGTTTCTTTGGCGAGGTTGCCGGATATACGGTTTTGCTCGGCCCGAAAAACGGTCCGTTGAACGTGGGGATCTGAGCCTCCAGATGGCTCAATGGTCCCGGCAATAATCGCAGGATCCGGCTTTTGCGTATCAGGTTCTGAATACCCATCCGCTGGTAAGCCCGTATGAAATGAGCCCCCAGACGGAGCCGTTTTGGACTGGGCAGCGCCGCTCTGAGGAACAAGCGGCTGATCCATCTCAACCGGGCCGACTGTTGCTTTTGAGAAAGGACCTGAGCCCGAGTCATCTCCATGATCCGGCCGTAAGGCACACCAGACGGGCAAACGGCTTCGCAGGCACGGCACTGAAGGCATTGATCCCAGTGAGACACCACCAGAGAGTTGATGCCAACCCGGCCTTCGTTCACCGCTTTCATCAATGCGATGCGGCCCCGGGGCGACTCGGTTTCCAGGGACGTCTCGGAGTACGTCGGGCAGGCGCTGAGGCACAGCCCGCAGTGTACGCAACGGTACATGTCGGCTTCGGCAGGCATATCCTCACCGCTGAATCCACCTCGTGACATCGCGGGAGCCTCCAGGGGCCCGGGCTGGCCGGCCGGCAGTGAGGCTTCTGGATCAGCCACTACATGCCTCCCACAAACCGGCCGGGGTTCAAGATGCCCGCCGGGTCGAATTTTTGCTTTATTTTCCGCATTATTTCAAGCCCAATAGGGGGATCGCCCCACACTTCAACTTGCCGTTTCAGTGCCGGCGGGGCATGCTCCACTACCACCGATCCGCCCAATTCACGACCCAGCGCTTGTACCCGGCCGACGACGTCGATGAGATGGGGCTCATCGAACCGTCCCAGCCAGCCTTCCTCGGAAGAGAGGGCAACGGCGCTCCCCTGACCGGAATGGAGCGCTCCCGACCACCAGTGGAACCGGACCAGACCGAATCCGGGGTCCGCAACGATCTCGGGCGGCGAGTCCGACGGACCTTGGGGGATCTGGGCGTGTCTACCTCCACCGGACAGTTCTTCATTTGAAGGCTGGTCGAACCAACCGGCTACTTGTCCCACCATCGAAGGCGAAACGTTAACTTTAATGCTCAGAAAGGGCGGATCTTCGCTGTTCCAGCCCACGTCGGTGAGCTGCCGTAACAGCCCGGAACCTTGTGGGCCGCTTATTTCCTCTACTCGCGCCGCTCCCTGGCCCTGGATCAATCGGGAAGCCTCGCTGAGCTTCCGCCGCACCGCCCTCACGCGCCCCGAGAAAAATGCCAGCATGACCGCTTCTTGGGAAGCTTCGCCGGTGGCCAAATCGGACCCTAGCTCACCCCCTGCCATGGAAAGAGAAAGACGCTGGGACATGGACGAGTTGACGACTTGCAACCCGTGGGGCGCGTAGACCTGCCGCAACAACTGGGACCCGGCATCGATGGCAGACTCCATGGATGGGAAAACAGCCACCAGAGCATTGGAATCCACAGGCAGCGGTATCAACTTGAAAGTAGCTTCCAATATGATTCCCAGCGTGCCCATGGAGCCGGTGTACAGTTTGCCTAGGTCGTAGCCGGTGACGTTCTTCACCACCTTGCCGCCCGCCTTTGTTTCCACACCTCGGGCGTTGACTACTCCGATGCCTATGAGCCAGTCCCGGGGTAACCCGTAGCCGAACCGCAGGGGGCCGCTGGCGTTGGAAGCCAATATGCCGCCGACAGTGGCCTTGGCCGGCATCGGCGCTTCGATGGCCAGGAACTTGCCTCCTTTAGCCAACTCCCGTTGCAGGGAATCCAGACTGATTCCAGCCTCCACGGTGGCAGTAAGGTCGGCGGGCTGATAGTCGATCACCCGATCGTACCGGCTCAGGTCTAGGATCAGGTCCACCCGTTCGGGCAACCCTCCCAGACAGACCTGGGTGCCACCGCCCCAGGGGAAAACAGCTACGCCTTCCGATGCGGCCCACCGGATGACCTCAACGATCTCCTGCCGCTGTTGTGGCCGAACAACAGCTCTGGGCGTCACTCCGTCGATGGAGTAGCCTGCCAAGCTCTCCTCCGGCAGCACAGAGCTGCTATCCACGAGATCAGTGAGTTGTTGGTTAATAGTGGGCACCGGCACGATCACCCAGCCTTAAGATACTCGTCCAGCTTATCAGGAAAGTTCACGGTCATGCCGTCGGCTCCAGCGTCCACGACCTGCCGCATCAAGTCAGTCGTGGTGACTCGCCACGCCCGAACTACGAACCCCTTCTGGTGCAGATCGTTTACCAGCTCGGCCGTTACTTCGGAGGCCGGCGGACACAGTTGCACCAGCTTCAAATCTTGGGCCTGGGTTATCACCGATTCGTTGATCTCCGGCACCAGCCAGCCCGAGTACAGTTCCGGAGCGTAGGTCCGTACTTCCTCCAGGGGAGTCAAGTCGAAGGAAGTGATGGTGGTGACACGGCCAAGACTGAAGCCCCTGACCAGATCGGCGGTCCGGTGGGCCAGACCCGGAGACCGGCCTTTGATCTCAATATGGAAGTGAAGCCAACCCTTGTACCGCTCTAACAGATGAGCCAGGGTGGGAATAGGCTCGCCTTTGAACTCCTCCGAGAACCATCCACCGGCATCCAAGGGCCGCAGCTGGTCCAGAGTCTGATTCACCACGGGACCCGAGCCGCTGGTGGTGCGGTCCAGGGTGTCGTCATGGATAACGACGACGTGGCCGTCTGCGGAGAAATGCACGTCGAACTCTACGTTGTCCACACCCAGCGCCAATGCCTTGTCGAAGGCGGCAAAGGTGTTTTCCGGAGTGTAGGCCGACGCTCCCCGATGAGCAATATTGATAAAATCGCGAGGCGGCACTATCGGCTCTACTAGATGGACAAGCCCGGCTCCGGGCGTCGGGCCGGCGGTAGGTAGTGGATGCCATCGGGGAAAATCTTACCAGGATTAAGGCGGTTCTCCGGGGCGAACGCCTCCCGCACCAGGCGCATCGCCGCCATGTCGTCCTCAGTGAACACCAGGTGCATCAATTCCTTCTTCTCCAAGCCCACTCCATGCTCACCAGTAAGGGTACCGCCGGCATCGACGCAGACTTTCATCACCTCGGCACCGGCAGCGACGATCGCGGCCATGGCGCCTGGCTTGCGCTCGTCAAAGAGCAGACATGGATGCAGATTGCCGTCCCCGGCGTGGAAAACGTTGGCGATGGGTATGCCGTGTTCTTGACTGATCTCGGCCACCCGGCGCAATACCTGGGTCAACTGGGTGCGTGGCACCACGCCATCCACCAAATAGTAGTTGGGCGCCAAACTGCCCAAAGCGCCCAAGGCGCCCTTGCGGCCCACCCATAGAATGTCCCGGTCTTCGGCTTTCTCAGCGGTTCGCACCTGGGTGGGGCCCGACTCCCAGAGAGCGGCCTCCACCTCTTCCCCTATCTCGTCCACTTCCTCTTGTAGGCCTTCCAATTCAATCAGGAGCACCGCTCCGGCGTCGTCAGGGTAACCGGCATCCATAACGTTTTGCACCGCGCGGATGCTGAGAGCGTCGATCATCTCCAAGGCCGCCGGAACAATGCCATGGCCGATGACGGCGGAGACTGCGGTGCAAGCCGAATCTACATCAGGGAAGATTCCCAGGAAAGTCTTGACCGCCTCAGGTTGGGGCAAAAGCCGCACAGTGATCTTGGTAGCCACGCCGAATGTTCCCTCGGAACCGGTGAACACGCCTCGAAGGTCGTAGCCCGGCGTTTCCCGGGCCATGCTGCCCAGATACACTATCTCGCCGTCCTCCAGAACCACCTCCATTCCCAGAACGTGATTAGTGGTGGTGCCGTAGGCCAGGCAGTGGGGCCCTCCGGCGTTCTCGGCGATATTGCCGCCCAGGCTGCAAGCTTTCTGGCTAGATGGGTCCGGAGCGTAGCGTAGACCGAATCGGTGCGCGTAGACATCCAGGTCCAGGTTGATCACTCCCGGTTCCACCGTAGCCGTCCGGTTTTCGGTGTCCACGTCTAGGATATGGTGCATCCTGGTGAAGGCGATCTGGACGCCTCCGGGGGAAGAGATGGCGCCTCCGCTTAGTCCGGTACCCGCACCTCGGCCTACGACGCTCAGCGATTCTCCGTAGGCCAACGCCATGACCTGGCTGACCTCTTCAACAGATATGGGAAACACCACCGCGCCCGGCATACCCCGGTCCACCGACCCGTCGTACTCGAAGACAAGCAAATCTTCCGGGTAATGGATGACGTTTTCCGCCCCAACAACGGCTTTGGCCTGGTCTAAAAAGCGGCTCATCGGACCGGGAGGAAGCACCTTTATCTCCTCAGATCAGCTCGTTCGGCAGCCCCGTTGGCGACTCGATTCGATGATAGACCAGCGAGAGGCACCTTGGCAAGAAATGCGACTCTTAAGCCAAGCACGCCTTGGGTCTTAGGTCGTCTCGGGATGTCGACCCAGACTTCACAGATCCCGACGAATGGGACGAAGTGCGGCCAACTGACCGAGGGTGTAAAATCGGAGTGGCAGATTTACTTGGGCTCGACCGGGCCGCTCTTAGAACCCCTTCGAATCATAGGGCAGGGAATATTATGCAACGGAAATTTTCTATCAGTCAGAAAGTGCGCATCAAGACCAGCGAGGGTACTTATAGGGAGCCGCCTAACGACGCGAAGGGCGTCGAAGGAACCATCGCGGAGCAACACATCGCCGATTGGCTGGAAGCTAGCGAAATCGTGCCGATGGAGCCTTTTAGGTCATACTACGTAGAGATCTCCGAAACCCACACCGTTCTCGTGGGTGAGGATTGGCTCGAGCCCGCATAAGCAAGCCAGCGGTTCGCCCCGATCCCATCGGGGTAACCACGAACGCGATTAAAACGCCGGGTTACGCCAGCCAATCTTCTACCTGAAATGCTAGGAGGATCCCTTTGGACTTTCAAATCGCTGTACTGGCCGGTGATGGTATCGGACCGGAGGTCACCGCTCAAGGAGCCAATGTCCTCGAGACCGTAGGCCGGGTATTCGGCCATAATTTCCGTTTGGAGTATGGCGACGTTGGCGGGATTTCCATCGACAACCACGGCACGCCCCTGCTGCCGGAAGTCAGTGACCTGGCGGCGTCGGCCGACGCCGTATTGTTCGGCGCGGTGGGCGGTCCCAAATGGGACGACCCCAGCGCCTCGGTACGCCCGGAAGACGGCCTTCTGGAGCTCCGCACCCGCCTCGGTGTGTTCGCTAACATCCGTCCGGTTAAAGTCTACCCATGGCTGCTGGACGCCAGCTCACTGAAACCTTCGGTTATCGAAGGTGTGGACCTCGTGGTAGTGCGGGAATTGACCGGCGGCCTCTATTATGCCCAGCCCAAAGGCCGCCACGAGACAGACCAGGGTTGGACGGCCGTAGACACCATGCGTTACAGCGAAGGGGAGCTGGAACGTATCCTGAGGGTAGGGTTTGAGCTGGCCCAAGGCCGCCGGCACAAACTGACCTCCGTGGATAAGGCCAACGTATTGGAATGCTCCCGGCTGTGGCGCCAGACGGCGAACCGGCTGGCCCCGGAATACCCCGACGTTGAACTGGAACATGCCCTGGTGGACTCCTGCACCATGCACTTGATCCAACGCCCGGTGGAGTTCGATGTTATCGTGGCCGAGAATACCTTCGGCGACATATTGAGCGACGAGACATCGGTGCTGGCCGGCTCCATGGGCCTGCTACCCTCGGCCAGCCTGTCGGGAGTGCCTATGCCAGGCCGGCGTACCAGCGGGTTTTACGAGCCGATCCACGGTACGGCTCCGGACATTGCCGGCCGGGACATCGCCAACCCCATCGGCTCCATTCTCAGCGTTGCCCTGTTGCTACGTTACTCCCTGGGACTCACCGAAGAGGCCGTGGGAGTAGAAAAAGCGGTGGACGATGTACTGTCGGCCGGTCACCGCACGGTAGATATTTCCAACGCCGGGGCTTCTTCCGTGGGAACGCAAGAGTTGGGGAAGCGCATCACAGACGCCCTGGAATCCTCCAGGTGACCGGGGTCATCTTTCTCACGGCAGCCACGATCCGGATGGGACGTACATAAATGGCGGGAGACCTGGCGATTCCGGTGATCGTGTTTCTGGTTAGCGCCGTATCGGTGATCTTTTTCGGGATACGCCTGGCCGTCTACGGGGACGCTCTTGCCAGCCTTACCGGTTGGGGGCGATTATTCGTAGGAAGCGTCTTGGTTGCCCTGGCCACATCTTTGCCCGAGCTGTCCACCAACATCTCCGCCGTCCGGCTGGACCCTCCCAACCCATCCCTGGCAGTGGGCAACGTCATGGGCGCCAACATGCTCAACATGTTCAACATGTCGTTGGTCGCTCTTATCTTCGGGGGCAAACGGTTCCTCCAGCAAATCGCGCCTCAGCAGGGCTATCTGGTCGCTTTGGCGGTGCTTTTGACGGGGCTGGCGGTGCTCTTCGGCGCGATAAAATTGGACATATCCCTGTGGCAGATCGGTCTGTCGTCCCTGATTCTCATAGTTGTATTTGTGGTGGGCATGCGGGTGGTCTACGTGACCAAACCCCCGGAGAAAGATTCCGCCGACGAAGCAGACACGGGAAGCATGACTCTCAAACGCGCCTGGGCGTTGTTCCTCTGCGTCTGTGGGGGGGTGGTGATTGCCGGGTTTTTCCTGGCCTGGAGCACCGACCGCATAGCCGATATCACTGGCGTAGCCTCTAGCACCCTTGGTATCTTAGCCGTTTCCTTTGTAACCACGATGCCGGAGATGTCGTCGGCCATCGCCGCCGCGCGAATCGGAGCGGCCGACCTAGGGGTGGCCGGTCTCTTCGGTAGCAACGCGTTCAACGTAACGATCCTATTTTTCGCCGACCCATTCTACCGGGACGGCGTTCTGAGCAGTCAAACCGAGCCGGCCCACTTCATCGCCGGGGGCATGGCCGTCGGGCTGATGCTGGTGGCACTGGCGCTGATCTTGGCTCGCAACCGGCTCAAAGCCCCTTTGGTATCGGCCGTATTGGTCTTGGTGATGCTGGCTTACGTCGCCGGTGCGATAGCCGTGGCCACGGTGGGTGGCGCGGGTGGAGACACCATCCAGCGCACGGCTATCGCCCTGATTCAATTCCCGTGGTAGCTTTCTCAATAACCGCCTCTAGTTCCGCCCTAACCGATGCGTCTCCCAGGGTGGCAACAGCCGCGTTCAGCGTAGACCGGTACCGGGCCTGAAAATCCGCCGGCCCATCATCACCGTGCAGTAAGAAGGCCTCCATCAGCCGCCGCGTCAGCCAATCCGGCCCCTGCTTACTGAGCAGACCCTGCAAAAGATCCCCATCTCCCTCCAATGCATTGATCAAACCGGGCACCACCTTGGACCTATCCTCGTCGTAAGCGAAATAGGCCAACGACTCCGCCACCAAACCGGTCTCTCCCCGTTCGTCAAAGGCCACGATCAAGTCTGATGCCAGGGCAGCGTCGGCGTGCATCAACCGGTAAATGATTCTGGCCGGCGACGATACCACGGCATCGCTTTGCCGTGGTATCGTCAAAGCGGTTTCCAGGCCGCTTCGAAGCACGGCCGTGGCGGCGGCGGGATGATTCTGTATGAAGCCTTCCAAAGGGAAAGACGGTT
>Ga0066383_10000373_pt1 | contig 15965 bp, 10 predicted proteins | sample Knorr_S23_td_Bot_FD_70950 | JGI IMG/M metagenome (GOLD analysis project Ga0066383, IMG submission 70950) | Marine microbial communities from Southern Atlantic Ocean transect - Knorr_S23_td_Bottom_ad_3770_LV_A | ecosystem: Environmental > Aquatic > Marine > Oceanic | place: Southern Atlantic...
TTTCAGCTGGAAAATGATCTTCGTTATCATTGGTTTAACTGGCTTGTTATGGCTGATCCCATGGTTAGTGCTAGTAAAATCTCCACCGAAATCTCATCCGTGGATTACCGAAGAGGAGCGTGAGTATATTTTGAGTGGTCAGAGAAATCGGGATCTAGATAGCGATGATGAATATGATGAAGGATATAACCCTTCGACAGCTCAACTATTGTCTCACAAGCAAAGCTGGGGAGTAATTGTTGCATCTGCGGCGATTGATCCCATTTGGTGGCTGTTTGTTTTCTGGATCCCAATTTACCTTTCAGAGGTCTATGGGATGGATGTAAAAACTATCGGCATCTATGGTTGGGTACCGTATGTAGGTGCGATGCTAGGTGCATGGTTTGGCGGTTTACTGGCACAGAATAGACTAAAGTCCGGTTGGACAGTTAATAAAACACGCAAGGTCATCATAACCCTTGGTTGTTTGATTATGTTGCCTACTTTACTAGCAATGTCCAATCCAGGCGCTCCAATAAACGCTGTAATTTTGATGGCGGTAATTTTATTTGGGTTTCAAACAGCAATTGGTAATATTCAAACACTGCCAAGTGATTTATTTGGTGGTAAGACGATTGGCACGCTTGCAGGATTCTCTGGAATGGCAGCCAAGTTGGGCGCGGCGGCATTGACTGCCCTAGTTCCCTGGCTTACATCAGGTGGGAATTATACGCCGGTCTTCGTTATTGGAGCTGCTTTAGCGGTGATCGCTATGCTCAGCATTTGGATTTTATGTCCAACGATTGAACCAATGAAACCCAAGAACCAATGAACAATAACTTTCAATTAAATAATAATGTAGTGAGGTAATATAAATGTTGAATTGGAATAGTGAGCTGCAGCAAGATAAAGTTGAGTAGATCATGTCGGTATCAGTAGCAATAATAGGTGAGTGTATGCTCGAGTTGACGCATGCAGGTATTCCGAACTCAGGTGTAGCAAAGCTAATGAAGATGGGTTATGGCGGTGATACGATAAATACTTCTATTTATCTTTCCAGAAACGATATTGCTGTGAGTTATATCACAGGGTTAGGCGACGACAAAATTAGTGACTGGCTCCTCGAAGAATGGACCAAAGAGGGGATTGACTGTTCGTTAGTTGCTCGCATGTCAAACTCGGTGCCCGGCATATACATGATTAACATAGATGAAGACGGCGAACGTTCGTTTTTGTACTGGCGCAAAGACTCTCCAGCCAGCCGGTTGATTGATGATGCAGATTATGCCGCAAAACTCTCTCAATCCATTACTGCGTACGACTACCTTTACTTGTCGGGAATTAGTTTGGCAATACTCAAAAGTGAGTCACGCGAGCGATTATTTGATTTGTTAGAGAAATATCGCGAACAAGGCGGCAAGCTTATTTTTGATGGAAACTACCGACCTAATCTATGGCCTAGTAGCGCCGTCACTCAGCAAGCGTATGCCCAGATGTATCGGATGACAGATGTAGCTTTGCCTACTTTCGAAGATGAGGCACTACTGTTTGGGTTTGAGTCTGCAGAACAGGTGTTGCAGTCTATCCAAGATTATGGTGTGTCAGAAATAGTAGTTAAGATGGGAGTAGATGGATGTCTAGCTCTGCATGATGGGATCGTTAACTACGTTGCAGCTCCATTGGTTGATCCAGTGGATACCACTGCAGCTGGTGACTCTTTCAATGCCGGATATTTAGCAGCTCGGCTTAAGGCCTGTTCTGGAATTGACGCCTGCTCTGCCGGTCACACATTAGCATCAAAAGTGATCCAACATAGTGGCGCAATCATCCCAACGGAGCTTAAATCTTCATAACATGCATTTCCCAAGATTTATTCCGACCATTACTGTTAAATCTTTTCATGAAAGTGATCTAATTAAGAAGATTATCCTTGGTTCATCAATTAATTGTGTTGAAGCTACACTTAGAGATGGGTTTTCAGTTGATGGAATAAATTCCTTGGCAGATACAGACGGCTTGAATGTTGGTTTAGGGACTGTTTACCATCCTGATCAACTCGCTGAGATTAACTTAGAAAAAATTAAATTTATTGTCTCGCCAGGCTTTTCTTTGGAACTCTATGAGTTTACTCAGCGTGAGGAAATACTCTATATACCTGGTATTGAAACATCTTCTGAAATCATTAGGGCTGTAAATAACAATCTCATGATCTTAAAATTTTTCCCAGCTGAACCATCCGGAGGAATAGAAAAGCTCAAAGCCTATCAACCTGTATTTGATCAAGTGAAATTTATCTGTACTGGAGGTATAAATCTAAAAAATTATAGTGATTATCTTAAGCAAGATAATGTTTGTGCGCTAGCGGGGAGTTTTGTCTTGCCTAGAGATTTTATTGAGAATGATCTTATAAACGATGCAATTATCCATCTAAATAACTTATAAGATCTAGTTGATCACTGGATGTTCAGACTCAAGTGGAGATAAGCCCAGAATACTATCAGCGATTTTTTCGGCAATCATTATTATGATGGCATTTAGGGAATACAAGAAAAGTGGTGTACAAACACTTTGAGAACAAAATGAATGGGCATTAGATATATATAGGGGGAGGGGCTATGGCGACCTGCATGGCGCATAAGCAACAAAATTACTTATGTTGACAGCAAAATAATTTCTGTATAATTGTCTCTTGAATACGTACACGATCTACTTTTTTTTACATCAGACTGTGACCGTTGCGTGACTTACGTTAGTGCGCATAAGTAAATTATTTTCTGAAAGATTGTATTCACACCAAATAGAGAGAGCAGGCTTGGCAAGGTTGAGAAAGCCAGTTTGTATCAAGTTTTCCTTTTTAGTCAACTACCCATAGAAACCCAATAAGATAAGGCTTTGAAGCCTGTTCTAGGTAAATATTGGGTTTTTATAAAACCACAGACTCGTTACCACATTGGTTTGAGTTTTGGTTTGAGTTTAAGCATATATCATCAAGCTAATAATACCTGGATTCATCAAGTTGTAATTTCTCTTCTGCGCTATAGGCAATATCAGGTATCTGCTCGCCGTCTCGTAGCGTAGTATCCATTATAGCGATCTGCTTTTCTTTCTCTTTATTCATACTTTACCTAAACCCAGATGAATACTTTTGTATCGATATTTTCATTATTGAAATACCTTTTGGGCGAGGATATTCTACCGTCTAAAAGGTCAAATATAGCTCTACAACTTTGCCATCGCTTCATAAATTCACCGGGTCCTTCCTTGATGGGTCAATCCCATATTTTTTAATTGCCTTAGATACAATTCTACCATCTATCATACCTTGATCAGAAAGTGCTTTAAGAGTTGTAATTACTATAAACCATCTGTCAACTTCAAAATGTTTTCGTAACGCAGACCTAGCATCACTTCTACCGTATCCATCGGTTCCTAAGGAAATAAATGTTCCTGGTATCCATCGTTGGATCTGGTCAGGTATAATTTGCATATAATCAGTGGCTGCTATAAAAGGCCCTGTGCTAGAAGATAGGCAGCTCTGAATATAATTTTTTTTGGGTTGCTTATCTGGATTCAAATTATTCCACCTTTCCATCTGAAGTGCATTTCTTCGTAACTCATTAAAACTTGTTACCGACCAAACATCTGAATCAACCCCAAAATCCTTAAGAAGAATCTCAGAAGATGCGAGTACTTCTCTTAAAATAGTTCCAGAGCCCATAAGTTGTGCTTTCAATTTTTTCTTGCCACCTCTTTTTAGACGATACATGCCTTTTAGAATCCCATTGGATACGCCTTTTGGAATGGATGGTTGAATATAATTCTCGTTCATACATGTTATGTAATAAAAAATATTCTCTTGATTCCCAATCATCCGCTTCAAACCATCATGAATAATTACTGCTAACTCATAAGCATATGTTGGATCATAAGAAATACAATTTGGGATGGTCGATGCATGAATGAGACTATGACCATCCTGATGTTGAAGACCCTCTCCCGCTAATGTCGTCCGACCAGCAGTACCGCCCATTAAAAACCCTCGAGATTGGAGATCACCGCCTGCCCAAATAAAATCACCAATACGTTGAAACCCAAACATTGAATAATAAATATAAAAAGGAATTGTCTGGGTATTATGATTGCTATAGGAGGTCCCTGCTGCCAACCAAGAACAAAAAGCGCCTGCTTCATTGATGCCTTCCTCTAAAATTTGACCTTTTTTATCTTCGCGATAATACATTAGCTGTCCAGCGTCCTGCGGTGTATATAGCTGGCCTTTAGACGAATAAATACCTATTTTCCGGAACATTCCTTCCATACCGAATGTACGTGCCTCATCAGGAACAATTGGAACAATATTTTTACCAATTTTTTTATCTCGAACTAGCGCCGTTAACATTCGAATAAATGCCATAGTTGTAGATATCTCCCTATCACCACTTCCATCCAGTTGAGTTTTAAAAATCTTCAATGCAGGAATCATTAGTTTAGGGCCTTTAATCCGACGTTTTGGCAGATACCCTCCTAATGATTGTCGTCTCTCATGTAAATACTGCATTTCGATACTATTGGAATCGGGTTTGCAATAAGGAATGCTATCAATATCTTTGTTCGATACCGGTATGTTAAAACGATCTCGAAACTCTTTTAGTGCTTCAATATTTAATTTTTTTTGTTGGTGCGCTGTATTTTTACCTTCGCCAGCAGAACCCATACCAAATCCTTTAACAGTCTTGGCTAGAATAACGGTTGGCCTACCTTTATGATTCAATGCATTTTTATATGCTGAATAGACTTTTATTGCGTCATGACCGCCTCTATTTAGGCGCCATATATCCTCATCAGACATGTTAGCAACCATTTCATCAGTCTCAGGATATCGACCAAAGAAATGTTTACGAACATAATCTCCGCCTTTAGATTTAAAATTTTGATATTCTCCATCTACACATTCTTCCATAACACGTTGTAATAAACCGTCATGATCCTTGGCTAATAAGGGATCCCACCGAGAACCCCAAATTACCTTAATTACATTCCAACCTGCGCCTCCAAAAGCAGCTTCTAGCTCCTGAATAATTTTGCCATTTCCTCGAACTGGTCCATCAAGGCGTTGAAGATTACAGTTAACAACAAACACCAAATTATCTAACCCCTCTCGAACAGGCATAGTAATTGCGCCAAGTGATTCAGGCTCGTCCATTTCGCCATCTCCAATAAAACACCATACTTTCCTGTCACTGGATGGAATAAGTTCACGATGTTCCATGTAACGCATAAATCGAGCTTGATAAATAGCCATCATAGGCCCTAAACCCATTGAAACTGTAGGAAACTGCCAAAATTCTGGCATTAACCATGGGTGTGGATAGGATGATAAACCGCCTCCACCAACTTCTTGGCGAAAGCGATTAAGTTGTTGCTCGGTTAAACGTCCTTCTAGATAAGCACGAGAGTAAATGCCTGGCGCGGAGTGTCCTTGCATAAACACCATATCTCCGCCTTGAGCTTTGTTATGTGCACGCCAAAAATGATTGAATCCTACTTCGTACAGTGTAGCTGAAGATGCATAGGTTGCAATATGACCGCCATATTCAGAAGTCTGTCTATTCGAGAGTACAACCATAGCCATAGCATTCCAACGAATATAAGCTTCAATTCTTTTCTCAATTGAACGGTCTCCAGGATATTTTTCCTGCATTCCCACTGGAATGGTATTGAGGTAGGCGGTATTTGGGGAAAATGGTAAATACGCACCAGAACGTCTCGCGTAATCAACCATCTGATTCAGGAGATATTGCGCCCTATCAGGGCCATATTGACGAAGAACAGAACCTATAGATTCAACCCATTCTTTCGTTTCGGTAGGATCAACATCATCAAATTGGTTAAAATTACTCATTTAAAATAAGAGGAGCTGTCAATCAAATAAATCAACTTGGTTTTTTAATTATTCCAAATTGGACTAAGTGGTGGGGCTAGGCGGGATTTATTTTTCATCTTCTTCATGTCCTAACATGAACTCTGGGTATGCTTTACTACCTGTTTCCCACATATCTTGTCCGCCCAGTTCTTCTTCCCTACCTATTCGAATACCTATTGTATTCTTAAGTGCAAACCATATTACATAGGATGAAGAAAATACAAAGGCAAAGATCGTTGCAGTTCCTATTGCTTGTTCTGTAAATGTTGCATCAGTATTTAATATTGGTACCAACATAAGCCCTAAAACACCGGCAACACCATGAACACTGATTGCACCCACCGGGTCGTCAATACCCCACTTCTCAAGATAACTCATGGAGAGCGGAATGATTAAACCACCTAATCCACCATAGATGATTGAAACATATGGTGAAGGTGTTAAGGGGTCAGCAGTAATTACGACCAGTCCAGCTAATGCACCATTACATACTGCATTTAATGGAACTCTTCCTAACCATAATTTGGATAATACCAAAGCAGATATTAAACCGGATGCAGCCGCAGTATTTGTATTAACAAATATCTTTGCAACCGCATTTGCATTCTCAAAACCAGAGATTGCAAGTTGTGAACCACCATTGAATCCAAACCAACCCATCCAAAGAATGAGAGTTCCCAGTGCAACTTGAGCTGCATTGGAACCATGTATTGGTTTTGGCAATCCGTTCTTATCGTACTTTCCTATTCTGGGCCCGAGTAACAATACCCCTGCAAGTGCAGCTGACGCCCCCGCCATATGAACGATTCCAGAGCCAGCAAAGTCATAAAAACCTCTTTGACTTAACCATCCACCACCCCAAGACCATGCACCCTGTATAGGGTAGATTAATGCAGTAAAGATTGTTGCAAACAGGAGGAATGTCCAGAGTTTCTTTCTTTCTGCTACTGCACCAGACACAATTGACATTGCAGTTGCGACAAATACAACTTGAAAAAAGAAATCAGACCATAGTGCATGATCATCTGGTGGGTTCCACCCATACATGAGTCCATATCCTGCTAGTAAAAAACTGATTGATGCAACACTGTAGAGTGCAACATTTTTAATTAATATTTCCGTAACATTTTTACTACGAATTGAACCAGCTTCTAACATGGTAAAACCTGTAGCCATCCACATGACCAGTGTTCCCATAACTAAAAAATATAGGGTGTTTAATGAGTATTCCATTTGTTTTCTATCCTCTTTTCTTTGATTTATAATTGTTTCAAATTGATTCCATTCTAAAATTAATTTTATATAGTTACCTCCCTGGCAATAAGGCAGACAAGAATATAGAGAATGAGCATGAAGGCCACACCCATTCTCCGTTTATTCAAAAAGAGAAGGATTTCCCGATATTAAATACTAAGAAGTTATCTCCTGAAGACCCGGTTAGAGCACTGTCAGAACTAATATATTTAACGGTTGCATCTACTTCTCCAAGGGTAAATCCATAAGCCAATTCAAAATATCTTCCATCAAAATCTTCCGAAAAATCTCCGATAGTTATATAAAAACCACTATCAAATCCGTATGACGCAGATATAAAAGTGTAATCTTGAGTATCGCCATCGAAATTGTCATATTCACCAAAGGCGCTATTGAATGAAAAAGATTTATATGTGAAACCTAGATTAACCTCTTCGTAAGTATCATCAAAATCGTCTGTATAGTAATAACCGGTGAATCCTAAACTGTAAGAAAAATCCTCATTCTCACTGGACCCTGAATAACCAAAAAATCCATCAACCTCTAAGCCATCAGTCACTTGGGCTGCCCAAGTACCCACATAAAATCCATTAGAAGAGTAATCTAGACCAGCAGATGCAGAAGATTTCTCTTGAGCTATACCCCTAAAAATATACTCACTCTCAAAACCAACATTGGCCGAAACATCTGCCTGAACTTCCATTGTTAAAAACGATAAAAAAACAGAGGTCAGTAAAGATGACAGCATTATCATTTTATTCTTCCTTTTCACTATTAATTCTCCTTGATAAGTTACTTAGACAATTGAGATCTCTTGATTCCTAAAAATCATTAATTGATTTCACGTCTTGAAATCGGTTAAATTTTTAAAAAATGGGGACGCTCTCAGAGAATTGTTTAGCTTCTTGCTGTAAATTCTTCTAATTTTAGTTGGAAAAAAGGATTTGTTGATCGTGAGATAAACGGTCCCGTTTCTTCAGCTCTCGCCTACTTGCGTCTCAATTGTCAGCACGTGCATTGAACCAGAACTTAATGTAAGTGTCAAATCTAGTAATTGGTCATACCAATATAAAGGATATTGTTATGCCAATATATTGCTTATGTTTAACTATTTTGTAAGAATAAATAAGAGATGTAAAAAATATAGATGCATTCACAGATTTACATGAGGTGTAAACAAATGAAAACAAAAATTACAAAAGATGCAGGGTTATTGAGGCGCTCACTCTTTAGTAGAAAGCTACTATTTACAATCTTGGTTTGTGCGCTTGCAGGTTTATCCAGCTTAGGCTTTGCTCAAACCGAGATAGAAGAAGTTGTTGTTACTGGTATCCGCGCTTCTCTTAAAAGTGCACTTGCTGAGAAGCGGAATTCAGATAACCTTATTGAGGTGGTCGTCGCTGAGGACATCGGTAAACTACCTGATCAAAATCTTGCAGAAGTACTGGAAAATATCACAGGGGTCCAAATTACTCGTACGGCGGGTGTCGGTACCGGTGTTCAAATCCGTGGTACCAACGCAAACCGAATCGAAATTAATGGTGTCTCTACCGTAGGCTCTGGCTCTGGTCGAAGTGGTATTGATTTTGAAGATATAAATGCGTCAATTATTGCTGCTGTTGAAGTTATTAAATCCCCTGAAGCTAAGACCACTGAGGGTTCTGTGGGCGGTGTAATTAACCTGAGAACCATACGTCCGCTTGATTTGAAAGAAACCTTCGGCTCCGTTCGGTATCTAATGGAAGACAGCAGTCTAAGCTCTGAAAGCGCCCAACCAAGAATTTCAGGCGCTTGGGGAAACAAATGGTCGACTGATTCAGGCGAGTTCGGTATTGTTATCAGCGGTAGCTTGACTGAACAAGAAGCTGTGTCATTCCGGCCGCGTGTCGACCACGATAATATTTCTTCGCCTCCTGGGGCAAATCCTTCTGAATTTCTTGGTATTCAGTTCCTGATTCAGGAGCAAGAGAATGATGATTATGAAACCGGAAATCTTGCCACAACCTTTGAATGGGCACCTAGTGACAACGTGAAGTTTCACTTCGATGCCATTATTACTGAGCAGGAGCGAAGTCGAGACCAATATAGGCTGCAGGCATCGGGTGTGAGTACGTTAAGACACCTTAGTATTCCTACTGCATTTACTACAGTGGACTTCGGTGTAGGTCCTGGGACTTTCCCGCAGGCACTTCAGGGCACGCTCGAGCCAGTTCTGTCTCATGATGATGATGATCCAAACTTGCGTTTCTCAAGCGAGACAAACTCTCGTGTCACAGATACTGAAGTATTTTCATTTGGTGGTGAATGGGTAGGGGCTAAATTGACTGCAAGTTTTGAGATTACAAGGGCCAGCTCAGACACAGTGACTCCAAACTTAAGTACAACTTTGAACTTTATTAATCCTAACTGCCCTCTAGACGGTACGAGTAATGATAACTGTGTGCCATTTAAATATGATTTGTCAGGAGGCACATTGTCATGGGGTGTCAATTTTGACTCACCATTTGCACCTTCAAAAGCAGATTTGCTGAACCCTGCCAATGTTGTTCTGGATCAGGTGGCAGTAGATCGCAACACTAACAATAATAAAGATGATACTTTGCGCTTAGATTTTACTTATGACTTAGATTGGAATGCTATAAACTCCTTAGATTTTGGCTTTCGTTACAGTGATTCTTCAAGTAAATTTGAAGATATTGGTGATCGTATTGGTGGCTTCAGTAAAATGATAGATAGCCCTAATGGTACTCTTTTTTCAGAACTTCTTGTTCAGGGGCCAACTAACTACAATTCTGGGGACGGCAGAACCTTATTCATTCAGAATTTCCTACTTCTCGATCCAGATCGCTCCTTTTCTGATCCAGAAGGGACGATCGCAATTCTGCAAGCTGCTGTTATAGCTCACGATCCGACTAGCCCTGATATTCTAAACCTCAAATCGAATGAGAATGCCTTCTATAATGTCAGTGAAGAAACCTCGGCGTTGTATGTCCAAGCAAATTTTAAGAATGGTATTTTCAGGGGTAACTTTGGTCTGCGTTATGTAGAGACTGATATTGACTCAGTCGCGTTTGGTCCTAAGGACGCTAGTGGAAATAGGTCACTGCAGTCTACAAAAGGTTCTTATGATTTTGTACTACCACGCGTGAATATAGTAGCAGAGGTGAGGGATGACTTGCTCGTTCGTTTTGGTTATGGATCTGATATCAGACGTCCTAGTTTCAGCACTCTAAATACTGGATTTACTTTTGACCCTAGCGAAAATTCTTTTGTTAAATTAGGTAACCCCAGTCTAGAGCCTGAGGAAGTTGATTCATTCGATATAGCGGCTGAATGGTATTTTGCTCCCTCAGCCGTAGTGAGTGTCGGTTACTTTAAAAAGAAGCGTACAAACATATTTGGTCAATATTATGAAGGCGCTTTGCTTATTGCCGATGCTAGTAGTACGAGTGGCTTCATCCGTGAGACTGACTCATCATGTCCAGGTGGCGGTATCTATAACCCAATAGTTGTACCTAATGTTTTGGGTGACCCATCTCAACTTGGAATGTGTGTTGATTTCACTCAACCTGGAAATGATCCTGCTACTACAACTCAGAAAGGTATAGAGATTGCCTTCCAATACGACTTGTCAAGCCGTGAAGATGAACTCGGTTGGGCATCAGGTTTTGGTGTGCTTGCAAACTTCACTAGTCAGGACTTCAGCGGTGGCTCTGAACTTGATTGCACTTCAGGTCGAGGAAAGGCTGTCCTTGGTGATGTCTGTAAACTAAGAGGCCTTCTTGATTTTTCTGATACTGCTTACAACTTAACCTTGTTCTATGAGAAGTTTGGCGTTTCAGCCAGAATGCGTTATACATGGCGTGACGGCTTCCGCACGAACGATTTCGCTGGTGGTGCTAACACAAGCGGCAGCAGTACGTTCAGCTTCCCTGTTCATACCCTAGATAGAGGTCAGCTGAATGCCAGTATCCGCTATGCTGTAAATGATAATCTCAATGTTGGTATGGAGGTTGTTAACCTGCTTGAAGAGGGTATTAATCAACATTGTGTTAGTGAAACTGGACCTCTATGTTTTGTTGGAATTCCGGATCGACGTGTTACGATTGGTGCCAGCTATAAATGGTAACTTAGTCACTTTAAAAAGCCCCAGCTTATCTCCCTCATGCTAGTTGGGGCTTTTTTTTTGTAAAAAGCTAGACAAGGAAAATAGTAATTATGAAACTAAAAAATAAAGTAATTATTGTCACCGGGGGTGTTCGCGACATTGGACGTGCAGTCTCACTGGAACTAGCCGCGCAGGGCGCTAAACTTGCCATTAATTACTTTGGTAGCGAAGATCAGGCAGAAACTTTACGTCAACAGTTCGCAACTGACGGGGTAAAAGCTGTTATTGCCAAGGGTGACATGACCAAGTCTGCCGATGTGGAATCTCTGGTTATGCAAGCTACTAGTGCCTATGGACAGAAAGTTGATGGTTTAGTTAATGTTACAGGTGGAATGGTGCAACGCAAAACGTTAAATGAAATGGATGAGGAGTTTTTGGACCTTGTTATGAAGCTAAATTTTAATTCCACATTCTTGACTGTTAAGGCAGTCGTACCATTTATGACTAAAGGTGCTTCGATTGTGAATTTTGCTTCTCAAGCTGGGCGTGACGGCGGCGGCCCTGGTGCAGTAGCCTATGCTGCATCAAAAGGAGCGGTGATGACCTTCACGCGCTCTATGGCTAAAGAGCTTGGTCCTCGTGGGGTTCGTGTAAACTCACTGTGTGTGGGCATGGTCAGTACCACATTCCATGACACCTTTAGTAAAGATGTGGTACGAAAAAATGTAGCCAATTCTACTCCATTAAAGCGTGAGGGAAATCCTCAAGAAGTGGCAACCACTGTGAGCTTTTTGCTTTCTGAGGAAGCCTCATTTTTAACAGGCCTTAATCTGGATGTAAACGGCGGATTGCTGTTTTCATAAAAGGGCATTATATTCAAGGTTTCTAAGCAAGCCTAAAGTGGCTTGATGAAAGCATTAAATTTGTAAGTGCGAGGCTAACTCGTGATCGCGAATCGTTTACGCATGTTCGATACCTTAAGTTTCGCTGCATCCACTGCTTCTTTTTCGGACTCAGCATGCATCGCTTCGAGCAGTTCAGAGAAATGGCTGCGCATTGTATTGCGTGCAGACTTGGCATCTCCGGCTGCAATAGCGTCATAAATAGCAACATGATCTGCGATCCTAGCGTGTTTATCTTCTTCAGCGCAAACAGCTTGACGGGCTTTACTTATATGACTTAGATTCTCTTGTATGTCCCACAGAAAAGAAATTTGTTTGGCAATTACTCTATTGTGGGTTGCTTGGGCGATTAGTGTATGAAATTGTCTGTCTGCTCCAGATGATGATGTATCTATTACATCTTCCAACTCTATTTTTCGTAATGCTTTTTCCAATTCTTCCAGTTCATCTTGCTTGATCATTCTGGCTGCTAGTGCGACGGCTTCGCCTTCTAAAAGTACACGCGCTTCGAGCAACTCAAACGCACTAATTTCACGCCCGAAGTTATCGTTAATCAGATTGTTTCCGAGCACATAAGCGCCGGATCCAGCTTTAACTGAAACTTCTTCTTTTGCCGCTAGAGCAATAATGGCTTCCCTTATGGTGGGGCGACTAACTCCATAGCGTTCTGCAAGTTCGCGTTCAGTAGGTAAGCGACTGCCAACCGGGAATTCACCTTCTCTTATGAGGGCCGAAATCTTTTTGAATATTGTAATATACAATCTCTCTTTGCTTGACATTTTGGTACCTGTTCAATAGTTACTTTTTTAAGTTATCATAATAACATTCACATTCAAATAAATTGTAATACAATTTATCCCAACCTAAATTAATTTTAATGTTTTTTTACGTTTCTAATACCTCGTTAAAAGTTTATTGTGATCTAAATTCAGCACTTATATAAGTAAAATTAAGCTTTAGCAGTATCAAATTGCTTTATCAATTGAGTCTCTATTTACTTTTTTTGTATTGTGAATTGGTATTACAAAACTTATAATTGATAAGCATTTATAGCATTATTGGTAAGACATTTTGTAATTTGATTTACTGTTTTTTTGAGTTCCACTGATATGCTCAGGGGGGAAAATTTTCATTTTTGATGTAGATAGAAAAAATTCAAAAGTGAGTGATTAGAAAAAATTCAAAAGTGAGTGATGCGTATTCTACAAGAGAATATTTTTACCTTAAAAAAATCCTGTTATATGGGTTTCACCTTAAGTGTAATTAATTGATTGTTTTAACAGACAATATATTCAGAATGCTAAATAAAAATATAACTAAGAACTTCGGTCAAATTTTAGCTGTGATTTGCGTATGTTTTTTAGTTCATAACCTTAATGCATCTGAGTACGTAGTAAACGATAAAGCTGGTTATGCCGAGGCTGTGGCTAAACTGAATCCAGGGGATAGGATTGTTTTGCAAAACGGTGTTTGGTCTGATTTCGAGATGGTATTTGAAGGTCGTGGGACTAGTGAGAATCCGATCACGTTAATGGCAGAAACCAAGGGCAAGGTAATCCTTAGTGGTCAATCGAATTTAAGATTGGCTGGAGAGCATTTAGTCGTTTCGGGTTTAGTATTTAAGGGTGGTTATACACCAACCAGCTCAGTAATATCTTTTAGAAAAAACAAAGATGCTTTGGCAAATAATTCACGTGTGACCGAAACTGTTATCCATAACTTTAGTAATCCAGAACGGTTTGAAAATGATAGCTGGGTTACGATGTATGGTAAACATAATCGTTTTGATCATAACCATTTAGAAGGCAAGAGTAATAAAGGCGTGACAATGGCAGTGCGCCTGAACACCGAAGCTAGTCAGCAGAACTATCATAGAATTGACCATAACTACTTTGGTCCTCGTCAAATACTAGGCTCTAACGGTGGAGAAACATTGCGCATTGGTACAAGCCATTATTCTCTCACTAATTCTTTTACCGTAGTTGAAAACAATTACTTTGATCGTTGCGATGGCGAGCTTGAGATTATCTCTAATAAATCCGGTCACAATAAGTATCTTGGTAATGTGTTTTATCAGTCACGTGGAACATTGACCATGCGTCATGGAAATAACACCTTAGTAGAAAACAATCTTTTCTTTGGAAACGGCATGGATCACACGGGAGGAATCCGATTGATAAATAAACGCCAGACCATCCGCAACAATTATATGGAAGGCTTGACTGGTTATCGCTTCGGCGGAGCGCTAGTTGTAATGAACGGTGTACCTAACTCTAAGATCAACCGTTACCATCAAGTGGAAGACTCGATCATTGAAAATAACTCACTGATCAATTCTGACCATATTCAGTTAGCCGCTGGAAGTGACTTAGAACGTTCAGCGGTTCCGCTTAGGACGTCTTTTAAAAACAACCTGATTTACAACCATGATAGACGCGATCCTTTCACTATCTATGATGATATTAGTGGTATTTCGTTTGAAGGAAACGTCATTAATGACGTAAGGAATTTACAGATTAAACAAGGCTTTTCGAATAAAAAAATTAGCTTAAAGCGAGCGCAAAATAATTTGATGTATCCAAATTTTGTTGGTGTTGGAGTTGTCCAAGATCTTAAACCAATAACAAAAAATCAGGTGGGCGTCAGTTGGTACCCCAAGCCTGATGTAATGGCAACGTTTGACCGGGGTAAAACGATTTTAGTAGAACCAGGCTTAGATACGATTACTGTTGCGTTAAACTCTGCTGCAGATAGTGATGTGCTGAGTTTGGCCGATGGTAACTATACGATTTCTAGAGTGTTGAATCTTGACAAAGCCATCACAATTAAAGCCAAGTCTAGATCCCCAAACGTGACTATGGTCTTTGAGCGTGGGGCATTGTTTGAGATTCAACATGGCGGAAGTTTAAAGATAAGTGGCTTGAAAATTAGTGGTAGCGAGTCTCCAGATAGTGCTGGCAACAGTGTTATTCGAACGCAGCGTCGATCAATGCTGTCCAATTATCAATTAATAGTTGAAAACTCCGAGATCGTTGATTTAAACGTAAATCATTCATTTAGTTTTTTGAACGTCGCCAAGGGAACTTTTGCTGACCTCATTAAGATTAGTAATTCAAAATTCAAGAACATCACAGGCTCTATTTTGAGTTTGGATAAAGAAAGTGATGACTATGGAATCTATAATGCCGAATACGTAATCATACGGAATTCTATTTTCGAATCTGTGGAGGGCGATTTGGTCGACTTCTACAGAGGCGGGACGGATGAAAGCACTTTTGGTCCCCATTTTGAATTAAGCAACTCTTATATAAGGCAAGTAGGGTTTGGGGAACGCAATAAATCCCAAAGTTCTATTTTTCTGCACGGCGTCCAAGTAAGCGATATTCAAAATAATAGATTTGTTGCAAGCTCAGCTATTAAGGTTTTTCACACTGTTGGCGAACCAGTGACAAAGATAACTAATAATCAATTCATAGATACGCCGAAAATAGCAGTCAGGGAACTGAATAGTGATAAGCAGAATACCGCATTATTATCCGGAAATGATTACAGGCAGGAGGAATAAAGGATGTTAAGTCTCACCAGGCATTCGATGTTACAAATAATAGCGCTTATCTTTTTTGTGTTCGTTGGAGCAGTGAACGCAAAGTGGAATGATGCACATCCCAATTTGACTGTTACGCAAAAGGACATCGCTACTATCTTAATTCAAATTGACCAAGTACCCAGAGCCCAAGAGGCGCTCAAACAATTAATTAAAAAAGTTGACGCGATAATGACACAGCCCATTGACGTGCCT
>Ga0066383_10000377_pt1 | contig 15884 bp, 17 predicted proteins | sample Knorr_S23_td_Bot_FD_70950 | JGI IMG/M metagenome (GOLD analysis project Ga0066383, IMG submission 70950) | Marine microbial communities from Southern Atlantic Ocean transect - Knorr_S23_td_Bottom_ad_3770_LV_A | ecosystem: Environmental > Aquatic > Marine > Oceanic | place: Southern Atlantic...
GCAGCATTAGCGTCTGTTCTAGCAAAAATTATGGTAGGAACATTCATTACATCAGCGGCTAACCTTGCTGAATTTAAAGTTCTTATCTGTGTCTGTGTTGGTACCAAAACTTTACCGCCCATAGACCACATTTTTTCTCTGATGATAATTGATCCTCAAAATGAACTCCAGCAGCACCAGCCTCAATCATTGCTTTCATTAATTCGAATACATTTAAGGGTCCACCAAATCCTGATTCCGCATCAGCTAGGATAGGAAGCATTCTATCGTCAGATGTCACACCTTTGTTTTCAAATCTTTCCATAGTTTCCACTTGATCTGCCCTTAAAAGAGCAGAGTTGATTCTTTTTACAAGCGTTGGCACACTATCAACTGGGTATAAGCTTTGATCAGGATAAGTATTGCCTGACGTATTGGCATCGGCAGCAACTTGCCAACCAGATATGTATAGTGCTTTTAATCCTGCTTTTGCATGTTGTACGGCTTGATTTCCTGTTAGGACTCCGAATGTTTGCACAAAATCATCTTCATTAAGATATTTCCATAATTTTTCCGCACCTTGCCTAGCCAGTGAATATTCAATATTTACTGTGCCTCTTAGTTTTTGAACATCCCGAGGAGAATAGAGTCTCTCTAAGCTATTCCACCTAGAATCTATTTCTCTGTTGGAAGTGTTTATGTAATTTTGATCGTTGATATTTAGCGCAGTTTCAGCAGAACTCATTATTTAGTCTCCAATTATTTTAATAATATATATTTTCAAAAGCAGGTACACACAGTAAAAAAAGAATTTAGCTATGCAATAGATACATATTTGTTTTTACTAATCGATAGACCGTCTTAAAGTCCAACCATACCTACCGCTGTAATAGGCTTCAGTTCCCCTTATAGTGTCCAGATTATAGGATTTTTCAATATCCCTTCAGTCATATCAGATAAAATTCTGACACTATCCACCATTGATTCGTTTGTTTTTAATCGAGTACCACTAATTTTCATTTGGCTTGATGGCGTTGTCATTTTTATCTCCTTTTACATTTACACTATTTACTAATTGTTTTCATTATGCAATTTTTTATTGAATTTCTTAAGAAAAGTATGTAAATATTTGAATTGTAAAAAATGTAATTTTGTAAATATTGTAAATATGGAACCGAGTGAATTAACAAATATTGGGTCTAAAATAAGAAAAGTGAGGCGTTCAAAAGGTTTGTCTCAATCTGAATTATCTAAAAATTTAGGTATTTCAGCGAGTTATTTAAATTTATTAGAAAGTGGCAGAAGAAAAATAACTGTCCCTCTTCTTATTAAAATTGGCAATGAATTGGGGATATCGCTTAAGGATTTAACCCTTGAAAGCAATAAAAGAATATTATCAGATGTAATGGAAGTATTAAGTAATGAGTTATTTGAAGATTTGGACATAACTAATCACGAAACTACCGAGTTTATAAGTAGTAATCCCAATATTGCTAAAGCAATGCTTACTCTCAATGATTCTTATAAAAGTCTTAGAGAAGATATGCAAAATCGTTTGGAAGTTATGGAAGTTGAATCTTCAATAAAAGAGAGAAAATCAACACGATTACCAGTTGAAATTGTATCGGATTTTCTGCAAGAAAATAAAAATTACTTTGATAACATAGAAAGAAAAGCCGAAAGTATAAGAAATAAGATTTACTTTGAGGAGGGGCATCGAACAATTGGACATAGTTTAATCCAATATTTATTGAATGAACACAATACTAAAACTAAGGTTGTTTCCACTGAAGAGGATGAAAAATCAATCAAAAAATTTGATGAAAATAATAAAATTCTTTTTTTATCTGAGATGTTAACATATTCAGCAAGAAATTTTCATCTTGCATATCAGGTAGCGTATTTTGATGCCCATGAAATAATTAATAGAATAATTGAAGATAATAAAATTTATTCTGAAGAAGTTATTTCTTTATCAAAAATATCTTTATTCAATTATTTTGCAGCAGCTTTATTAATGCCATATGATGAATTTTTACAAAGTGCAAAAAAAAATAAATATGACGTTGAAATTCTAATGCATCATTTTGCTACTAGCTTTGAACAAGTTACTCATAGATTGACCAATCTGCAAAGACCGGGCAATGAAGGAGTTCCATTTCATTTTCTTAAAACAGATATTGCAGGCAATGTATCAAAAAGATTTTCTTTATCTGGAATTCATATACCTCGTCATGGAGGATCTTGTCCTAGATGGAATGTCTATATAGCTTTTTTAAATCCTGGTAGAATACATCCACAAATATCAAAAATGCCAGATGGCAAAACGTATTTTTGTATTGCCAAAGCTTTTGAAAAAGGAATTGAAAAACACGGTATGCCAAAAAGTTTTGTTTCGATAGGATTGGGCTGCGATATACAATATGCGAAGGAATTAACTTATTCTGAAGGTATGGATTTACAAAATAAAAAATTAGAAACACCGATTGGAGTTTCTTGTAGAATTTGTCCAAGAGAGGATTGTCAGCAAAGAGCTTTTCCACCAATTGATAAGGAATTAAAACTAGATATTAGTTACAGAGGAACTTCACCTTACGTAACGATTTAAATTTTAACTATCATTTTGCCAATATTTTTTCCATCAAGCAGATCAATGAATGCTTGAGGTGCATTTTCCAATCCCTCTACAACTGTTTCCCTCCATTTCATTTGTTTATTTGTAATCCATTGTTTCATATCATTTTCAAAATCTTCATAATCATCACCATGATCAAATATTAAAAAGCCTTTGATTGTTAAACGTTTCACCAATACATGAGCCATATTTTTTAAGCCTTCACCAGGAGAAGTTGCATTCATTTGTGATATACGACCACAAATAACTATTCTTCCATAATTTTTCATTCTAAAGATAGCAGCTTCTAAAAACTTACCCCCAACATTGTCAAAATAGAGATCATATCCTTCAGGAGATAAAGATTTTAGATGTAAAACCAGATTATCAACTTTGTTATAATTAAAAGCATGATCAACGCTCAATTCATTTTTTAACCATTCAACCTTTTCGTCATTGCCTGTGCTTGCAATAACTTTGCAACCCATGATTTTCGCAATTTGGCAAACAGTTGAACCAACGCTACCCCCAGCAGAAGATACGAGCACGGTTTGATTTTTTTTCAGCTTACCTATTCTAAATAAACCAATATATGCAGTATGACCAGTAAAGCCGAGTGGTCCAAGGTATGTTTGATTTGGAACATTAATTGGGTTAATTTTTTTTAAGTTGATGTAATTTGTTACAAATTTATCTCTCCATCCATACTCACTTAAAACGATATCGCCCTTTTGCAATTCTTTGGATTTGCTATCAATAACATGTCCTATGCATGAGCCTTCCATTGGTTTGCCTATTTCAAAAGGAGGTTTATAATTTTTTCTTTCAGTCATTCGTGCCCTCATGTAGGGATCAACTGAAACCCATTGATTTTGGATCATAACATCATCATCATTATCTAAAGAAATTTTTTTTTCCTTTAATTCAAATTGGGAGATATTAGGTTTTCCCAAGGGTATGTATTCTTTAAGGGCTATATATCTTGATAGTTCTGTCACTATTTAATTCTATATTTATTTTTTAGTTTTAAAAGATCTATTAGAAAATTATCTCGCATATTTGCCAAATGTTTAATTGATTTCCCTTTTGATTGTTTTTTAGTACCCTGAATTATCTTATTGCTTAGTTGTTTTGTCAATTTAGGCGCCTTAAGTTTCGTCCATGGCAATTTAAGAGCAGGCCCAAATTGCTCAAGCATATGTTTCATACCCATTTTTCCACCCGCTAAATGAAAAGATAAAAATGATCCCATTAATGGCCATCTCAGACCTGGTCCATGAATGATCGCTTCATCTAAATCTTCTGTTGAAGCATAGTTTTCATTTATTATATGCAGTGCTTCGCGCCACATTGATTCTTGTAATCGATCAGAGAGATATCCCGCTATTTCTTTTTTAAGAATCAGAGGGTACATTCCAATAGATTGATAAAATTTACTTGCCTTTTTTATATATAAGTTAGTTGTTTTTTTGCCTTTCACTAACTCCACAAGTGGCAATATATAAACAGGGTTGAAAGGATGAGCGATAATAAAACGCTCCGGATTTTTGCAAGCAGTTTGAATATTTGATGGAAGCAATCCCGATGAACTTGAAGCAATAATTGTTTTTTTATTTCCATGTTTGCTTATCTCTCTTACAACCTTCATTTTAATAGATTCATTTTCAGGAACATTTTCTTGAATTAGGTCAGCATCTTTGACGGCTTCTTCGATTGACTTTGCAAAAATTAAATTTTTTCTGTTGATGGAATTAATTTTATAAAATTTTTTAACAGATCTTTGCGTTCTAGTTATCTCATTTAACACAAATTTTTTTTGTTCCTTGTTTGGATCAAAAACATAGACAGTTTTTTTATTTGCTAAAAATCTAATGATCCATCCGGAACCTATAACCCCTGTGCCTATTACAGCAATTCTTTTAATAGAGGCGGTCACAGAAATATTTTAAAAATGTTTTTTTAATTTTAGTTTTTGTCTAGCTTCTTCAGGTGTTAAGATTTTTGCACCAAGATCACCAACAATTCTTGCAGCTTTTTCAACTAGCTGGGCATTAGAGGCAAACACACCTTTTTCAAGATGCAGATTATCTTCAAGACCTACACGAACATTGCCGCCTAATATTACAGCTTGTGCCACCATAGGCATTTGCGTACGACCAATGCCAAAACCAGCCCACATTCCCTCATCCGGAATCATGTCAGCCATTGCTTTCATTGAATTTGTATCAGCAGGCGAACCCCAAGGAATACCTAAACAAATCTGATACAAAGGAGGGTCATCAATTAACCCTTCTTTATATAACTGATTTGCAAACCACAAATGACCCATTTCAAAAGCTTCCATTTCAGGTTTAACTCCAAGCTCCTGCATTTTTTTAGCAGCAGCCCTAAGTTGTATAGGGGTATGGACAAACATCATATTTGTATCTCCGAAATTTAGCGAGCCGCAATCTAGAGTGCACAATTCGGGCAATAATTCTTCTATATGCTCTAGTCGATCCAAAGCGTGTATCATGTCTGTATTTGGACCAATAGGGTTTAAGGGATCTTTCCCTTCGCCTATTTCAAAATCACCCCCCATTCCTGTCGTAAAGTTGATTACAACATCGGTACCACTTGATCTAATTCTATCGGTAACTTCTTTGTAGTATTCTAATTTCCTACTTGGTTTTCCATCCGGCTCTCTAACATGAACATGCGCTACCGCCGCACCAGCCTTAGCGGCTTCTATGGCAGCCCCAGCAATCTGTTTTGGAGTAATCGGTAAGTCTGGATGTTTACCCGCAGTATCACCAGCGCCAGTAACGGCACAAGAAATTATTACGTTATTGTTCATTTTTGTTTTTTGTAGTATCTTATTTTTAATAGGGGAACAAGTGAGTATTTTTTTGAAAACTGGAAGAGTGAAATCTGAGTGGGCAGATTATAATGGTCACATGAACTTAGCTTTTTATATTTATTTATTCGATGGCGCCTGGGAAACTTTGTTGGAGAATTTTAATATTGGAGAAGAGTCAGCTATTAATCAAAAAAGAACTACTTTTGCCGTTGAGTCACATACCACTTATGACATGGAAGTAAAAGTTGGCGATGAAGTAGATCTAAATTTACTTTTTCTTGATCGCGATAAAAAACGCTTAGTGTACAAATTACAAATGATACAGAAAGAGAAAAAATATTTAGCATCAACTACTGAAGTCTGCTCTCTTTATGTTGATTTAGATAAGAGAAAAGTAGCCGAATTTGAAGATGAGAAATTGGCCTTGATTGATAAATTTATTAAAGAAAATGCACCGCAGTTTGAACCTGGTGAATTGCATTTAATTAAAAAATTAAAAAAATAATTATAAATTCCGATAAGGAACTCTGTTAAAAATTTTTCCAACTAATGGAATAAAATCAGTAAGTGAGATTGTATCATAATTGGGATCAAAAGAAGACTGATCCCATCTGTGACAAAAATTTATCGTATCTTCATAAAATTCATGTCCTTTGAATTGGTCACGAAGATTGCGATCTTTTCCATATTGGTGATTGTAGTAATAGGTCTGAAATAAACCGTGCTTTTCGACAATCCAGCGGGTTTTTTCACTTACAAAAGGTTTTAATACCGAAGCAGCAAGCTCAGAGTGATTTAAGGGGGCAATTTCATCACCGATATCATGCAATAATGCAGCTACTACCATTTCTTCTTCTGCATTCTCTCTCATTGCTCTTGAAGCTACTTGCAGGGAATGTTCAAGTCTAGATACTTTATAACCGCCCAATGAAGAATCTAATCCTTTAAGCACACGTATGACTCTTTCGGCAGTGCCTTCTATGAATTCATCTTCAAAATTAGCAAGAAGTTCATAATCCTCCTTGTCACCTTCACTCATTTGTGTGAATTTTACTGTTTTCATACTTATTTATAACTCAAAACTATAGGAATAAAACTCATTGTCTCTGATATAACCAATTTTTTCATACAATGATTGTGCGGTCAAATTATCTTTTGCAGTAGACAGTTCAATTCCTTTTGCGCCAATAGATTTGGCATATTCTTCTGATTTTTTCATTAATTTAATGCCAATTCCATATTTCCTGAATTCCTTTTTGACAAAGAGGTCGTATAAGATGATAATTTTTCCTAAATGTAATGAGCCAAATGTTTCGTACAATTGCACAAAGCCCATTACCTCTTTTTGTTTGTTTGTCGCAATAAAAATTATTGATTCATTATTTTTCATGCGCTCGCTGATATAATCAGTTGATTCATTAATATTCGAAACATATTTATAAAACTGCCTGTACAGATCAAATAATTCTCCTACTTGCTTAATGTGATTGACGTTTGCTTTTATAATTTCAAATTCCATTTTTATTTTTTATATACACGGTTCTTATTAGTCCAAACAATAATGATAAAAATGTAAATGAAATCAATGAATAAATAAAGCCTATGTTGCCAAAATAATCCATAGATGAACCAACAATAATTGGTCCAAAAAACTCACCTGATTCAAATACAATTATAAATACAGAAGTAGCTATGGAAAGTTCAGCTACATTCACGCGCTCTCCAAGATAAGCTAAAGTTACAGTATATAAACTAACACTTGCAATTCCATAAATTATTACAGCGATCCATATAATTGAAGTATTATTTAACAAAATTGGCCAAACTAAATGCATAGATAACAGCAAGATGATAAAATTTCTCTTATTTATTTTGTCCGCTAAGGCTCCAATAAAAGGTTGAGAGATTACACCGGCAAACAGTCCTATAAAAAATAAATAACCAATTTCCTTATCTGAAAAAAATTCATTAATCATGAAAGCTGGGAATAGTGCTCCAAAACTAGCATCATTAATTCCTCCAATAAAAATTGCTATGAAAATAAAAGGGGCTATTTTAATAAAAGAAAAATTTATTTTTTTATCAAGCTTAGGTATTTGTACATTTTCAACTTGTTTTTTAATCAAAATTAATATTGGTGAACGTATAAACATCAGACTGATTGCTAGGGTGATAGGTATAATTCCTTTTACACCAAAAAAACCAACAAATAATGGGCCCATAGCAAAACCAATTGTAATTGCTGAATTATAAAAACCGATAGCTTTACCTCTGTTATTATTATCTGAAACAAGATTGACCCATGTGTCCATTGTCATCCAAATCATTCCTCCAAAAACGCCCATTATAAAATGATTAATTGCTAGATTCAGAGGATTAAAAAAACTGAACATTAGTATCACACAAATAGTTTGTATAAGGATTGCAAGTGACATTGTTTTATACAAACCAATTTTATCCAAGATGTTTGAAACAATAAAACCAGCAGAAATTAACCCCAAAGAAAAACAGGCAGCAATTATGCCGATAGTGCCTTCGGTATAACCTTTGTATTTTGCCAGAATAACTATTAGTGTAAAAAAATACCCCAGTGCTATTCCCGTGAATAAGGCTGAGATTGATAAATATTTTACACTAGAGTTTATGCTTTTAAAATTTACATAACTACTTATTTTAGATAGCATATATAGCTAGCCCGACCACAAACCTTCTTTTTCTAATTTTTTCGTAGCGTTGGAAATCGCCTGGTATAACTTGTCAACTAAATCATCTACTTGTTCTTTTTGAATTATAAGAGCAGGGGATAAAACACAAATATGATAAATAGGTCGAATTATTAAACCTAGTTTAAGTGATTCTTCATCTATGCGCGAAGCTATTGCCTGATCTAATATTAGCGGATTTTTGCTATCTTTATCAATAACACATTCAATCCCAGCCATGAGTCCCATGCCACGCACGTCCCCAACAATGGGTATTTCGTATAATGTTTTTAGCTTTTGATGAAAATAGGGCGCAATATTTTTAACATGATCAAGAATTTTATCACGTTTAATAATTTCAATGTTCTTTAAAGCAGCAGCACACGATACTGGATGACCCGAATATGTAAAACCATGAAAGAATAAAGAGGAATCCTTGCTTATACTTTTCATTAATCTATCTGAAATTAAAACGGCTCCTAGAGGGATATATCCTGAAGTAATTCCTTTTGCAGAAGTTATAATATCCGGAATAATGCCAAATTCTTCTTGCGAGCAAAAGAAATGTCCAAGTCTTCCAAATCCTGTAACTACTTCGTCAGAAATGTACAGAATGTCATGTTTTTTACATATTTCCCAAAAACGTTTAATATAGTTTTTCGGAGGAACAATGCAACCACCAGATGCAAGAACAGGTTCTGCAATGTATGCTGCAACTTTATTTGGACCTATTTCTAATATTTTATCTTCAAACTCTTTTACTTTTTCATCACAAAAATCATCAACTGTTTGATTATCTTTTCTCCTATAGGGATTTGGGGAACCAACATGATGAATAAAAGTAGATTCAAAATCAAAATTATTTTTTTCCCTATCTTTTCCAGTTATTGATGCCGTTAAGTATGTGCTTCCGTGATAGGCTCGATCTCGAGAAATAATATGTTTTTTCTCCGGCCTTCCTAAAATGTTGTTATAAAGCATCATAAAGCGCAATGCTGTTTCATTGGCAGAGGAACCATCGGGGGTAAAAAATACTGTATTTAAATCACCAGGTGATAGCTCTGATAAGACAGAAGCTAATTCAGCTGCTTTTTCGGATGATTCTGAAAAAGGACTACAGTAATCCATGGTTTCAATTTGATTTTTAATAGCCTCCGCAATTTCTTTATTTCCATGACCGATATTATTACACCACATGCCTCCAGGACCATCAATGTAGCGTTTACCATTTTCATCGTATAAGTAAATGTTGTCTGACTTGACGATTAATTTTCTGTTGTAAGTCCCCCTATCTTTGAGGTCTTCATAGGGATGCAGAACAAGTTTATCTTTTTCATGTATTTCGCTTATGTAATCATTTTTCATTGACCAAATGTATCATTTGCTGAATATGCATTCAATGAAAATAGGGGAATTTGTTAGTTTTTTTAATTAATTAAAAAAAAATTATTCACCTTTCCATTTTGGTGAACTTTTTTTAACAAAAGACGTTGCGCCTTCTACTAGATCTTTACTGCCATAAACTTTTTTTACAGATTCTAACGAGCGTAAAGTTTGAAAAGCTGGTTGCTCATCTACATTTTCTGTCTCACGTAAAACTTCTTTGATTGATGAGTAAATTAAATTGGGCCCTTTAGCAATATTGTTTGCAATTTCTCTTGCTCTTTTTAGTAAATCTTTGCTGGGAACAATTTCATTTATTAAGCCCCAATGTTTTGCCTCTTTAACGTCCATCCAACGGCCTGTCATGAGAAATTCTACCGCTACATGATAAGGAATGCGTCGACGCAGTTTAATGGTGGCGGCATCTGCAATGACACCAACATTAATTTCAGGTAGCGCAAAGGTTGCATGTTCGGCCGCAACAATGATATCGGTTGAAATCATGATTTCAAGACCACCTCCGCAAGCAATGCCATTAATTGCCCCAATAATCGGTTTATTCATTTGAGGTAATTCTTGCAGTCCACCAAAACCACCAACCCCATAATCCGCATCGGCAGCTTCACCTTCACTAACTGCCTTAAGATCCCATCCAGCAGAAAAAAATTTTTCACCAGCTCCTGTTAATATTGCTACACGTAGATTATCGTCATCACGAAAATTCGCGAAGACATCCCCTAAAATAATGCTTGTTTTGCTATCGATTGCGTTTGCCTTCGGCCTGTCAATTGTAACTTCTAATATTGGACCATCTTTTTTTATTTTTATTGGATTACTCATAGTTATTTTATATCTTCTAAATAATGTATCAGTGCGTCTGCAGCAACGACTCCTTTCCCCTTAGTTCTAACTATTAAAGGATTAATATCCATTTCAATTAAACGAGAAGCATTTTTTTCAGCAAAAGTCCCAAGTTTCATAATTGTTTGAACAAGCTCTTCAATATCTGCTTGAGAATTGCCTCTATAACCTTTTAATAGTTTACTAATTTTTAGGCTATTAATTGCCTTTAAAATAGTAGATTTTGTTAAAGGAAGTAAAAGAGTAATACTGTCATTCATTAATTCTGTGTAAATTCCACCTGATCCAATTATTATTACAGGGCCAAAGAGATCATCAACTTTAATACCTATTATCATTTCAACTACCTGATCTTGAATCATTTTTTCTATGAGGATCTCATTCCCTAATTTTGATAAATATTTAAGACTTTTTTTAACTTCAGTTTCTGATTTAATATTTGTGAAAACGCCTTTGATTTCAGATTTATGGAAAATTTGTTTTGAGTTTATTTTTAAAACAACAGGAAAACCAATTTTTTTGGAATCTGCAAAAGCTCTGTCAGGATTAGATAAAATAGATTTAGGAATCTTAATTCCATTCTTTTTCAGTATTTTTTTTGATTGATATTCAGAGTAAGTTTTTATTGAAGCATTAGTTTTGTTATTTGATTTATAAACTTTTAATTTATTATACTTGGACCAAGCTTGACCAGTTAAAATTGAAGAGTGGATAGCATATAAGGATTCCTTTAATCCTTGCAAAGGCACGACACCTGATTTTAAACATTTATTACGAATATGTTTTGGCAAAGTTTCAGGAAGCGAGGCAATAATTACAGCAAATGTGTTTTTTTCTCTGGCTGATAATAGAAATTTATCTACTATCGCTTCCCATTCAGCAATATCGCATTCATTGATATTAGGAAAATCAAGCATTAAACCTACAAGATTAAAATTCGCTTTAAATATCAAGTCAAAAGTTTTTTTTAATGACACTGGATCATTCCAATTGTATGTCTGTAGATCAAACGGGTTTGAAATAATAACACCCTTGTGATTAACTTTTTTTAAATTTTTGATTATTTTTTTAGGTATAGGCGAATAATTAATAGCCAGTCCTTCAGATATGTCACCCAACATTGCCATATCCCCTCCAGAAGGTCCCATAATTGCAATTTTATTTCCCTTTAATGAACCAACTGTATGAAATATTTTTAGAGTTTCGCATAACTCTGACAATGTATTGCATCTTGCTACGCCTAGTTGATTAAATAAGGCATCATAAAAATCTTCTTTTCCACTGAGTGAACCAGTGTGACTCTTGATTGTTTTGGCAGAAATTTTTGATCGTCCAACTTTAACAATAGCCACCGGAACTTTTTTTTGTTTGGCATTTTCCAAAACTTTAATGAGTAATTCCACATTAGTAAAACCCTCAGCGTAAATTCCAATAGCCGTGACTCTTTTATCATTTAAAACATATTCAATTACATCTTCTATTGTTACGCATGTCTGATTGCCTACAGATATTATGTATCCAATTGGTAGCGATCTATGATTAAAACTAATTGTATTTCCAATTGTCCCGCTTTGACAGATTAAGGCAATACCACTTTTGGTTGGATTGCCCGCAATTTGATCGGACCATACAGATACCCTATCAAGATAATTTATAAATCCATAGCAGTTGGGTCCCAGGAAAGGCATTGCACCTGAGTTCTTTATTAACTCCTTTGTTCTTAACAAACCTTTTTTAGCACCAGTTTCTGAAAACCTTGAAGCTAAACACACAGCCCCACCAGTTCCCAAGGAAGAAAAATCTTTGATGACATTTACTGTTAAATCCCTTGATACAGCAATGTAAACACAGTCAGGAATACCCGGTAGATCCTTAAAATTTCTAAAGTATTTATTCTTTTTATTACTGGTTCTAGTTGGGTTAATGTGCCATATCGGGCCTTTAAATCCTAACTTATGATTTCCTTGTAAAACAAAATCAGTCCAATATCCCCCGACAACAGCCAAACTTTTAGGTTGGAAAAGTTTTTTTAAATTCACGAATAATTAAGCTCCAAGAGGTCTTAACAAAGAGCGAGAAATAATATGGCGCTGAATTTCACTTGTGCCTTCCCAAATTCTTTCAATTCTTGCATCACGCCATATTCTTTCAAGTGGAATATCTGACATCAAACCCATTCCCCCACAAATCTGAATTGCTTCATCGGACACACGACCAACCATTTCCGTACAAAATAATTTTGCCATTGCTGCGTCTTGTGATGTCAATGTTCCCTGATCAATTTTCCACGCTGATTCCATTAATATCAAGTTAGCAAGTTTTATCTCTGTAGCCATATCAGCAAGTTTAAAAGAAACACCCTGAAATTTTCCAATGACTTTTCCGAACTGTTTTCGATTAGCTGACCAATCAAGCGCTATATCAAAAGCGCGTTGTGCTCTTGCAACTGAAGTTGCTGAAACAGTGAGACGAGTTGCCTCAAGCCATGTATTCATTAATTCAAATCCCTTATCTTTTTCACCCAAGATATTTGCAGCTGGAATTTTACAATCATTAAAATGAATAATATTATTTACATATCCTCTGTGCGACACACAATCATACCCCTTGGCAACTTCCACGCCGGGCAGATCGAGGTCAACTAAAAAACACGAAAGTAGATTTCTTCCTTTCTCATCTTTTCCTGTGGAAGTAAAGAGAACAACAAAATCAGAGATATGCGCATTAGAAATAAAGTGTTTGGTACCATTAATGGTCCAGTCATCACCACTTTGAACGGCATTTGTTTTCATGCCACGCAAATCGGAACCGGCCTCTGGTTCAGTCATGGCAATGCAATCTTTGCGTTCTCCAGTGGTGGCTGGTTTTAAATATTCGTCAATTAATTTTCCAGTACATGCCATTAGAATGTTCTGCGGACGCCATGCAATTTCTGCAAGAGCAAGAGAAGTATGACCCAATTCTTTTTCAATAAGAGTAAGGTCAAACGCATTTAAGCCACCCCCGCCATATTCGGTAGGCATGTTGCAGGCATAAAGACCAAGTTCTTGACTTTTCTTTTTGATTTCCTGATAGAGTTCTTTGGGAAGATTGTCTGTTTTTTCTAAAAGCCCTTCATGTTGCATGAGCTCATTTTTAACAAAGGATTTTGTGCTTTTAATTAAAAGATTTTGTTCTTCAGAAAGTTTAAAGTCCATTAGAGCGCGAATGTACTTATAAAAAAATCCTTAATAAGTTTGGTAGCTTCATGTCCACCAGACAATACTGTTGTTGTTATAAATATAAGAGGAATACAAAAAACGGTTGTAATAAAAGTTAAAGTTAGTTTTTTCATTCTGTTAAAAATTTAATACTTTTTTTAATCGAATGTCCATATTATATGACTGTTTTGTTATTTAGTAATAAATAATAAAAGATTTTCTTTCAAAATTCCTAGTTTTTGGTGAATAAATTTTTTATGAATGTACTGATTTTGTATGTTATAGATACCGAGTAAATGAAATTATTATTCAAAATTCGAAAATTTTTTAGGCTCTCCCTACTTATAGCTCTCATTCCTTCACTGTTATTTGCAGAAGAATTAGGTGACAAAAATACATTAATTAACAAAGCCGCCTCAGCGGTAACTGATAGTGTGTCGGACACTTTTGGCAAATTAACTTCATTTAATGGGATTAAGAAAGCGGAACTTGAAATAGAAACTAAAAGTCAAAATTTTCAAAGTGACGTTAGAGCCTCTATTATTTCATCCTTGAGTGAGAATGAAAAGTTGAGAACCTATTGGTTAAACCAGACTAATTTTTCAGATCATAACGACAGACAAACACTAAATACTGGTTTTATATATAGGAATTTATCTTCTGATAATAAATGGGTACGAGGATTTAATTTATTTTATGATCATGAGTTCCCCAAAAACCATCAACGGGCTAGCGTGGGGTTGGAAATAAAATCTTCTGCCATTGAATTAAATTCAAATTATTATCAACGTTTGTCAGGAGACAAAACTGTTGGCACTACCACCGAGCGTGCAATGGATGGTGTGGATGTTGAAATCGGTATTCAGGTTCCCTACATGCCATCTTCAAAATTATTTTTTCAGGGATACGAGTGGGATGGGGTGGATTATGATGTTAAATCAGGGAACAAAATAAGTCTGAGAGTCCGTCCAACAGCAGCTTTGGAAATTGAGATTGGAGCAGAAGATAATGATAGATTAAGTGATTATAAAGGGACAGCAAAGATAACGTTTAGTAAAGCTTTTGGGGCAGGCCCCGAAAGAAATTCAGGGATGTACATTTCTGATAAAATGTTTGATTATCAGGATATGAGCGGCGAGGTATACGAGAAAGTTCGAAGACAGAACAGAATCGTTAAAACTGTGACAGGCACCGTTACAATAGCGAGAGGAACATAATAATGAAATTAATTAAATTATTATTTTGTGTATTATTGGTAAATTTCTTTTTTATTAATCCTGTTATTGCAGGTGAAGTTTTAGCAACCCCAACTAAATATGTAACATCAATGAAAAAATTTGAATTATGTACCTCATCGGCTTGTACTACTACAACTCTTTTAGGAGAAAAGAATCAAGACTTTGATATTGCATCAGCTACAGCGGGAGCGGATGTTGGCAGTTATATTTCTAGTTTTGCACTTGAAGTTGGAACAACCTATACACATGTTCGAGCAACAATCGGTACAACATTTACTGTTGCAGGATACATAACTGATGATAATTCCAATGGCATTTCACAAGATTATTGTGTCACTGTAGCATCTCCTACAACAGCTTCTTCACATACATCGCCAGCAATACAAGCCGGCTCTAATTCAACGACTACTGCAGATATGTCTTGGACTGTTCCTAATAGACTTGATGCTGATAATGGCTCTTTTTATGGAGATTTGGACGCAAGCTATACAACTAATGGAATTACTAAAACTAACGGTGCATCAACCTTTACCTGGATAGGAGCCTTGTCTTCTTCCTATACACCTACAGCAACCAGTGCCCCTAAATTCACAATGTCATTTGATGTAACAAATAAATTAGGACATGCAGGTGATGGTAGTGGTAACTGTGGAATATATATGTTACCACCAGCAGTTACTATTTCTCTTACGAATTAATAATTTTACATAATACTTTATATAAAAGCTGGAACAGTATTTTTTCTTTCGAGATTTATAAACTTTTTTTTAACAACTTTGCATTTTGCCCATATTTTTCTATATTCTAGTTCTTCCGGATGATAAATTTCAGCAAGAAACATTGTTCCTAGTTTCATATTCTCTTTATCAACATAACCTATAGCAATATTAGATTTGAGGGAAGGGGACCACATGGCTGCAGTCACTATACCAATTTCTTTTTTGGACTTGTTATATAAAACTGAGCCAACAGCAGGTTTATCACCTTGAACATCCAAACCAATAAGTTTTTTTTCAATGCCTCTGTTTTTTTGGTTAATTAAAGCCTCTTTTCCATTGAAATATTCTT
>Ga0066383_10000378_pt1 | contig 15876 bp, 14 predicted proteins | sample Knorr_S23_td_Bot_FD_70950 | JGI IMG/M metagenome (GOLD analysis project Ga0066383, IMG submission 70950) | Marine microbial communities from Southern Atlantic Ocean transect - Knorr_S23_td_Bottom_ad_3770_LV_A | ecosystem: Environmental > Aquatic > Marine > Oceanic | place: Southern Atlantic...
CAGCCGCCCACTTCTACCGACTTAACGTTTAGCTGCTGCGGGCCCGGGCCCGTTCCGCCAGCCCGCCAGCCGGGGCATTAGGCAGTTCTCCCAGTGCAATAGGCCATTGCTCCTATGTGTACACACCGCCAATCCCCGACTATGAAAAGGATTAACAGAATCCTGCGATCGCACCTGCGGTCACTTCCACATTGAGATATGAAGACAGGGAGTACTTGCAATCATGTCTGAAAACAATGGTGTAACGGGCGAGCGGCAGGTCGTCGTGTTCGACCTCAACGAAGAGGCCTATGGCGTCGACATCAGCCAGGTCAGGGAAATCATCCGCATGCAGGAAATTACCCGCGTACCACGGGCTCCCGAATTCGTCGAGGGCGTCATAAACCTCCGCGGCAAGGTGAACCCGGTGGTCGACCTCAGGGCGCGCTTCTCAATGCCCAGTACCGAGCGCACCGATGAGCACGGGATCGTCGTTGTCGATGTCGACGGCCAGGACATCGGAATGGTGGTTGATGCGGTGACGGAAGTCAGTCGCACACCATCTGACTCGATCGAGCCGCCTTCATCGGTAATAACCACCGACGACTCTGAGTACCTGACCGGCATCGTCAAGACCGACGACAAGCTCATCATCCTTCTCGACATTGCGAAGGTGATCAGTGAAAGTGAAGCTTCCGCCCTTGAAGAGATACAGCAGTCGCCCGACGCAGTCGCTGCGTAAGCGATTACAAATTCGTTGACGATTGGCGTTAGGTCAACCAGTTACTGAAAACATAAGCGCCGGGGTGCAGGGTTTTGCCACCCGCTGCCCCGGCGCTTTTGGTTGCTCCAGAAATTCTCTTACGTGTTCTTGCCCTGAGGTTTTTCGCCTACCAGCCGGGCTTCCCGGAACTCCACGCCCAGTTATCGGGCGGCCACACGTTGCGTCCGACCCGGGCGCCACCGTCGCGACTCGGGTCGTACCAGTCTTTCACCGTCTCAACCCATTTGCTGATATGTGGTGTGCCCTTGTGGTATTCGAACGCGTCGGGGTTGGCGTAGACCTCGTAGAGATACAATTCGGTCGGGTCCTTCACATTCTGGTAGACATCGAAGCGCAGGCACCCCGGCTCTTCGCTGGTCGAGCCAATGCCGTCGAGGGTAATCGCCTCGATATATGCATCCACCTTGTCTTTCTGGACGAATTTTGGCGAATGGATTACATGCAGGCTGGAAGCGAAGTAAACGTCGTCGACGATGTGGGCACGATATGAATCCCAGTTCGCATCGCCCTGTGGGAATACCGGCTTGCAGAACGAGACCTCTACCGCCCCATCGAACATGTCTTTTACCGCCGCATCCCACTTCTTGAAGTGTGGATACGTCTTGTGGGCCTCGAAAGCGGCTTCGTCGTTATACACCTCGCAGAAAGCGAACGAAGTCGGGTCATCGGCAGCCTGGATAATGTCGAACCGTCGGCAACCCGGCTCGTTCAAAACCGAGCCTTTTGCATCGCCGATCGAGGCGTCGATGAACTCGTCGATACGGTCTTGTTTGACCTTCACTCGCACCATCAGAATGTACATCACAACTCCAAAACGACCGGTCTGCCGGGCGGACCTCGCCTCATATAATTCAAGCCACCTAATATGCTGGCTGGCGGAGTATACGCGCGGCAGGCGAGCCCACCAAGTCGAACGCCAATCCTGAACCGCGATCACAGGTGAATTCTCTGGTAAGTGAATCACGCATCGAACACGATATCCGGGAGCTGGCATCCGCCCCCCGGAACTCACGCGAAAATCCCGCAGGACATGCGGAGGCGGCCGAATGGATTGCCGCTGAGTTCAAGCGGATCGGCCTGGTGGCTTCGCGCCAGTCTTTCGAAATTCCGGGGCAAACCCCGCCGCGGCAGGGCATCAACGTGATCGGAACCCTGAACGGTCGTACGGGCAATTCACCCGTTCCACGGAGTATGTTGATCGGCGCCCACTACGATACTGTTCCCGGATCGCCGGGTGCCGACGACAATGCGAGCGGAGTCGTTGCCTTGCTGGAATGCGCGCGAACGCTTGCCAGTGAGAAGAGTGATCGCGCGATCGCCTTCGTGGCGTTCGACGCCGAAGAGATGCAAACGCCAGCAGAGGGTCTTCATGGATCAACGGCCTACGTTGCACGGCTTACACCGTACGACACACCGGGTGCCGCGATCATATTCGAATCGGTAGGGTTCACTTCGACCTCTAAAAAACAGCGGTTGCCCGGTTCGTTCAGGTTCCTGTTCCGAAGGACCTACAAGGCATTGGTCCGGCAGAATTTTTCTGCCGAATCACTGTTGATTCTTTCCCGAGGACCAGGGCGGGCCATTTCAAGGGAGCTCGAAAAAAGCGCGGCGACGCCCGCTATCCAGCTGCCGATACTGCCGCTGGAAGTTCCGAGGTGGATGCCGATGTTTCGCAACCTGCGCCGCAGCGACCATGCGCCGTTCTGGCTCGCCGGTATTCCAGCGGTTATGATCAGCGACACGGCGAACTTCAGGAATCCGCACTACCACCGGCCCACAGACACACCTGACACCGTGGACCCCGGCCTGGTGGCGAAAGCGGCTCGCATGGTGATCAACGCGATCGAACGAGGCGCTATCTAGCGCACACTCCAGTCGAATCCGAGCCTAAAATTGGGACCCACTGGTCCCGGGTTTCGACCCTGAGTCCGGGTCCAGGTCCGGGTCGTCTTCGCCCGGTTTGTAATCGAGGTCGTCGTCTTCATCTAAATCAATTTCGGCCACGTCGGTGACGGTTCCAGGGGGGGGTACTGCGGCCGGTGCTGGCGCTGAAGGTCCCCCGGTTTTACCCAGCGGCGGCCAGGGTATTTTGCGGTCACCCCGCAGCGCTTTTGTTCGCGGCCAAACGACCCCTACCGCAAAGGCCAAAAGCCCGGCGATAATCCACGGGACAGTCTGACTGCGCCAGCCCCGCTGCCACGACTCGAGTGCACGCTGGAGTCGGACGACCGGTTCGTCGCTTTCCAGTTCAGCAGCCAGTCGCGGGTAATCCGTTCGAAATTCGGGGTTCACGTCGACAGCAAAATCAGGGTTCTGCTCGATCGCGACATCGACAAACGACCAGCCGACTCCAATACCCAGGTAGACGATCAGTGCAACCACCGCCGCGACGCCCCCGGCCCATTTCAGGCGGCCCATCCACCCACCACCGGCAATGAAAGCGATGGCTATTAGCGGTATTAGAACGACCACCCAGAGCAGCCAGCGTATGGCCAGCCCGGTTTTCATATAACCCCGCACATCCTCGAACTGCTGTGATAAATCCGGGCCCAGGGCGTCGATAAAATCTTTCTCTGTAATCACCACACCTGCAGCGAGAGTCTTGAGCTTTTCTTCGGCGTCGGCCCTGGATTCAGGATCGTTTTCATCTGAGATCATATTAAGCAGGTCCTGCTCGCTGAAGCTCAGGCCTTCAAGCACCCGCTTACGCGCATCTTCGAAAGGATTTTCTGATCCACCGGCCTGTGACCCGAAGTCTGATAAGGAATAAGAAATTTCCCCCGGAATCTGGTCAACCACAAAGGCCTCGACCTGCTGATCCATCTTAGGAACAAACGAGTTTAGAGCGATGTTGATCATGGGCCCCCCGGACAAACAGGGTGGAACCTTTCCAGATGTGACAGCAGCCGCGGCGCTGAACCTCTCGGCGGAAGAACCGCATGTAGGCAAAACCTCCAGAGTCCTTACCAGCTTGGTGCGCGCAAGTCCCTGCAGTTCCGCTACGGCGGCAGCCTTACGCTCAGACATGTCAATCGAGTAATTCAGATCATCTGAGTTCCCGATCATGTATTCGACCAGCACGTCGATTACAGCGTCTCCGTGCCCTCGGACCCAGTCACGGGGTGCAATAACTTCGACAGCTTCTGTAACTTCCTGTTCGCTCAGAGAAACGCCGAATCCGACGGATGTCGATTGATCCACAGTATTTTGTATAGCAGGGTCGATAACCTTCGTGAAGACCAGCTGATAAAGGGTGTCTTCAGCTTTAATTTTGTCCTTGAGAATCTCGCCGACGACGACAACACGATTATCGAGTTCGATTTCAATTTCGAAACCGTCGGAATCTCCTGCGAAGTACGGAGTGATTTCATCAATCGCGCCGAACAGCTGCTGTTCCACCCACTCAGGGGCAAATATCACGCGAGTGTTGTCCTCGTTCTCCTGCTCCGTGAAACTGATACCCAGTGCATTGCCGGATATCTGGGAAGTGAATTCTGCAATCTGAGGCACCAGCAGATCGTCTGTAACCTGTTCGATCAGGTTTAATTCCAAAACAAGAACCCGAACTGCATCCGGAACCGCACGAACGCGCTCCTGTACTTCCAGATCTATTTCGAACTCGTCAGTTTTACCAGTTACATATGGGACAACACCCCGCATGCTTTCCTCGAATTTTTGTTTCAGGTACTCCCGTGGAACCAGCGTCTCAAGGGACGAGGTTATAGCCGCCGCCGCGACGTCAGGATCATCAAAGCTGAGGGTCATAGGTTCCGATGAGTCGCTTAGGCCAGAGTCGACCTCAACACCTTTTGAGACAACATCGTGTACCAGGTTTTCCATCAGGTGGTCATACGCGTAGTTGAAGATCTCAGCATTATCCACCATTCCGATAACAACATCCGGTTTGGAGACTGTGTCCAGGACGTGATTAGCCGTCACCACGATAAAAAATAGAGGCAGAAACCAGGCGGCAAGCACCAGTGCCAGAATCTTGCGCATCAAAGATCTCCGTGAACCGCAACGCGTACCTGTTGCGAGTCTATCAACGTTTGACCTGGCGCAATCTGAATGGTTTTAGGAACATCGCATTCAGCCCCATTGTTCAAAACACGGTATTAACCCCGTCCCAGATATTCCTGGCCCAGCGGCAGAACAATTGCTTCCAGCATGTTTGCTCCAGGAGGGAGAGTGGCCGGCAAATGAACCTGAATCTCTGACCGGGTTGCGAATGGCTTTGGAAGCCGATTCCATGAGTGACGGCAATGACGCATCTCCGTCTGTCCGAGAATCTAAACCAGGGGATTAGAGCAAAACCGCCAGCTCCGTCCTTGCCCTCTGCCATAAAGAACCGCTTTGGAATAGCAATCGCGCTTGCTAAAGGGTCACCGAAACTTTTTAGCCATGAAGGACCTGCATTCCTTACTAACAGCCCGCGTTCCTTCATTGCAGGAATGTAGTCCCTGTAAATTCAAGCTGAAGGTCTAAGATTCGTTCTAGTTCGGTCTTCATGATTTCACCGGATTCGCAACCATATATCACCGGAAAATCGGCCATTTCGGTAATATCGTGTCTGCCTGGCTCGTCTCGTCCCGCACCTATGTGGCGCTGCGATCGACATAGACCGTCTTGGTATCGGTGAAGAACTCAATCGCAGCCTTGCCCTGCTCGCGGTCTCCGGAAGAACTCGCATACCGCCAAACGGCACCTGTGGTTCCACACCGGCGGTCTCACCGTTGATCTTCACGATTCCAGCCTCTATCCGGTCTGCAAAATCCAGCACTGAGTTCAGATTCCGGGTGAAGATACCTGCACTGAGCCCGTACTCAACTGCATTGGCAATATTCAGTGCTTCTTCGGAGTCTGCCGCAGAGATAAGTGACAGAACCGGTCCAAATATCTCTTCACAGGCTACGAACGCATCAGGGGCTACTTTTGTAATTACGGTCGGTTCAACATATGTACCGCTGTCGAAGTCGGGCCGCGGCATTCAACCTGTCGCCGTTGCGGGCGGCGATGACCACTGCACAGCCTTCATCGACAAACGCCTTTGCGATTCCCTTGCCGATTCCAGATCCACCGCCGGTAACGATCGCAATTTTTCCATCGAGCTGGCCCATTGATTTCTCCTGTTGGCTTTCATTCCGGGTTCGTTGTTGAGTAATTTGGACGCAAATGAATAGTTCCGGGCGAGTTCCGGCGGTCAGCACGCAGAGTTGAACTCCCGCTAACTGTTCTTTGGCTCGGAGTCCCCTGTGTAGACCTTCGTGCGGATCGCGGCAAATAGTGCCACAGCAGTGACGGCAGCGAAAACGAGGAACGTCAGGCTCCATCCATCGAGGAACGCCCCGGTGACGTTCGGGTCGGTAGAGTCAGCAAGCTCGTTCAGCTGCACTTCGACCCCGCGGCTCAACATGATCCCGGCGATAATCGCCGTCGCCAGCGCCTGGCCGATTACCGTACCGACGTTGCGCACCAGGTTCAGGAACGCGCTCATTGAACCGAGGTCGCCCCGGCCAACGGTCGATAGCGTGGCGCTCATGTTCGGAGCCATCCACATCCCCATGCCGAGGCCATTGGCGAACAGAACGGGCATCACGATCCACAGCGGGGTATCGCTTACGAAGAACGAGAACCAGACGTTTGTGACGATCAAGGTGCCGATGCCAATGAACGTGAACCTGCGGAATCCATACCTGTCGGAGAGCCGCCCCGATAACTGCGATGCCAGCCCCATTCCAACCGCGCCAACGAACATGATCATGCCTGCGGAACGCTGGTCGTGACCCATGAAGCTCTGCACGAACACGGGCATGAGGAAGAACGTTGACGAACCGCCGAGGAAGGCCAGAAAACGGGTGGATGTCGACCAGCTAAACGTGGGATTCTGGAAAAACCGCAAATTCAGCATCGGGTCTGGGATGCGAAGTTCCCACCAGACCAGCATTGCGAACAGCGCGGCGCTCAGGATGGCCCCACCGATTATCTGGATCGAAATCCAGTCGAATGCAAAGGGATTCGAAATCGTCAGTATGGTCAACGAAAGTGCAGCGGCCGATAAACCCGCACCGAGCCAGTCGTACTTTGATCCGATTTTTCTGGCCGTAGATCCGATCCGCTTGTCGTCCAGGACGAATATCGCGGCCACGATACCGACAGTAGTAGGCGCGGCAGTGAACAAGAACACCGCACGCCAGCCGAACTCCTGAATTACCGGCCCTGCGATGATCGGTCCGGCCGCCGCGCCGATGGCTACGGCCGTGGTGATCATCCCCAGCGCCTTGCCCCGTTCGTTGGACGGGAAGACCCCTACGATGATTGCGAATACGACGGCCTGCCCCATGGCGCTGCCGATAGACATCACGACCCTTGAAACGATCAGCATCTCCAGGGTTTGAGAACTGAAGGCAAGCAACGCACCAGCTACAAAGAACAGCATCCCGAAGATGTGGAATTTTTTACGGCCCGTAATATCCGATACGCGACCGAGCGGCAGCATGATTGCGCTGATGGTCAGCGAGGTTGAGATTGCGACCCAGGTCACTGTCCGCAGGGTTACGTTGAATTCATCGGCAATCGACGACAGCGCCAGGAAAACAATCGAAAAGTCCATGACCATCGCAAACAGGGCGATTGCGACAGTCCAGAACACTTTCCAGTGGTAGTTGTTCGAAATCGATCCCAATGGGGAGTCCGGTTGGACGTCGGTACAGTGATCTGCTTCGTGGCTGGTTTCTACTGGCAATTGTTGCAAACTGTCCTTGAACGCCGAGGTTGGTGCGGTGGCGAATTATAGGAGTTCAGTGGCCGATGTAAACGTGATCTATTAGCTCCACGTATAACTCTCCTCTTGCTTCACTGCCGAACGGCGTTTGCGCCAGCTGAAATTCGGTCTTCAGGAGCTTTTTTTACGATCGGTTAAGGTTCCATACGCAGACAACAAGACCGGTCCGGATTCGCTGGCCGGTATGGACTTTTTCCAAAAACGATTTGCATCCCTCCGCTCCAGTCGGGCGGAGGGCATTACGCTGGCCGACAATACAGTTACCCGGTCGACATCTTCTCATGACGTTGCCGGAATACTTCGTAAAGGACGATTCCGGCACTGACCGACGCGTTCAGTGATGCAAGCTTCCCGGCCATTGGGATTGACGCGATCTGATCACAGTTCTCGCGCACCAGCCTCGAAAGACCCTTGCCTTCAGAGCCCACGACAATCATTACCGACCCGGTGTAATCGGTCTCGGTATATTCGATATCGCCATCTGCATCGAGTCCTACGACCAGGACACCGACCTCTTTCAAGGCCTCGATCGTGCGGTTGAGATTGACCACTCTCGCGACCCTGACATGTTCGAGCGCACCAGCCGACGCACGCACCGCACCGGGCGTAATGCCAACTGCCCTCCGTTCGGGAATTATTAACCCGTGGACACCGGCAGCATCCGCTGTTCTGGCTATCGCACCGAGGTTGTGAGGGTCCTGTACGCCATCCAACATGACGATCAGGGCCGGTTCGCCCTTGCGGGTGGCCGCGGTCACGAAATCTTCGGGGCTGTGATACCTGGGGTCGGGCACAACTGCAATCACGCCCTGGCTTTTCTTGGTTTGCGACTGCCCCTCAAGTTCACGACGCGATACCGCGTCGACGGGGATACCAGCTGCCTCAGCAAGAATGATGATCTCGCGAAGTTGTGCCCCAAGCTCAAGGTCGTCAAACATTACCAGTCGCTCGATATCCCGCCCCGCGCGGAGTGATTCGAGCACGGCACGACGACCTTCTACGGTCTGACCATGAACTTTTTTAGCTCTTGAAAATCGCGACATGGAATAAATTATCGGGGTGGTGAGATATGAATCTGGCGGGTTGGCCGGTTGATTTAACCAATTGTCGGATTAAACCGCGCTAGAAGTGTAAGTTTCAGTGGTACTCAACGCCATTGGCTTCACCATTGAAGTTTCCCAAATTATCACCCGCTAAGGAGTCGACAATTGGTACGTGAACGCAACTACAGCACCAATCAACTGAAAAAGGCCATTGAGTCTGGGGGTGTAGGAGTCATAGCAAACGGTCCGAACAATTCGGACATGTGCGATTTCCTCGGGCATCTCGGGTTCGATGCGGCATTCATCGACTTTGAGCACGGAGGGGTTTCGTGGTCGGAACTGGCCGATATCACCAGGGCGTGTGAGCTCTGGGGAATGTCGAGCGTCGTGCGAGTGAACCGGCTTGACGAGGCGCAGATCCTGCGGACTCTCGATCAAGGCGCGAGCGCAGTAATGATTCCGCACGTAATAACAACGGCCGACGCCGAGCTTGCTGCAAGCGCATGTAAATATCCACCCAACGGGATCCGCGGAGTCGCCGGTGGCAGGCGGGCGTACGGAGTTGAAAACTATTTTCAAAAAGCCGACGACCAGGTGCAGTGCCTGGCACTGATTGAGGATTTCGAAGCGATCGCCAACCTTCGCGAACTAACCCAGGTCGATGGCATCGACGTCTTCTACGTGGCACCATCCGACATGGCGGCTTCGATGGGTCATACGGGTGATCCCGGCCACCCCGATGTTCAACGGTCGATTGAGGGCGCAATTGGGCAGATCGTCGATGCTGGGAGAGTGGCCGGAACGCTGGTAAATGACGACAATCTGGACCAGTTCCTGTCGATGGGTGTGCGGTGTGTCGGCGTTCCGTGGCAGTTGTGGCTCAGGGACTCTTCCGCAACGTTTCTTTCCCGCGTTACGGCAGCATCAGGGGCCCTTAACGGTTCAGTTTGATGAGTATTCCCCACAGGCCAATATGACCGATCAGCTTGCCAGCTAGGTCTGCCGCTTTCTCCGGTTAGTTCTTCCGTGGCTCAACGTAAGATCGATAAATCGATCTCCCCGAAAATTCCCTTCCGTAATCAAGAGCGGTCTTCACCAGAAGACCGCTCTGCGCGTTGACACAAAACCCGCACAATGCCAGCATTGGGCCTCTCAAACGCTATGATGGCGATCCTCCAAGTTCACCGATCGCTGGTGACCAACGAGCAGTTTTCCAATTACGATAGGCTCCACAACCGTTGGCCTCTGTCTCCGGTGGTTGATAAGACATGGTTTTTCGACGCACCGGACCACATTTGCACTATGACCAGACGAAAAAGGATTAACGATGGTAGAGCGGTATCAAAATTATGTTGGCGGAGCCTGGACTGACGCGACGAGCGGCGATGTTTCGACCAGCAGCAACCCGGCCGATCATTCGGACGTAATTGGTGAGTTCCAGGCATCGAATTCGGCCGATGCCGATGCCGCCATAACCGCCGCGTCAAACGCTAAAGAAGGCTGGCGTCGTACTTCTTCGCTGGTCCGGGGCGGCTACCTGTTCAAGGCCGCTACCTATCTCGAAAACAATCTCGAGGAGTATGCACAGGCCGTCACCCGGGAATCGGGCAAGGCAATCCTCGAGTCGCGCGGTGAAGTCGGCCGGGCGATCGCGCTGTTGCAGTACTACGGGGTCGAAGGCTCGAACCCGGTCGGCACCGTCGTCCCGTCCGTAAACCCCAACATCCTGCTGTACACGAACCGAATGCCGCTCGGTGTGATCAGCCTTATCACCCCGTGGAACTTCCCAATCGCGATTCCGATCTGGAAGATGGCACCTGCCCTCGTTTACGGAAACACGGTCGTGCTGAAGCCCGCTTCGGCCACACCACACGTTGCAACGCTGATAGCGAGGATGTGGGAAGCGGTCGACCTGCCGGCAGGCGTGTTCAACCTGCTGACGGGGTCAGGCGGGGCAGTTGGCAACGAGCTGGTCACAAGTTCACGTGTCAGTGCCATTTCTTTTACCGGTTCAACTCGAATTGGCATGCAAATCGCCGTCGATTCGGCGAAACACGGTAAAAAATATCAGCTGGAAATGGGCGGCAAGAACCCTGTCATCGTCCTGCCAGATGCGGATCTCGAGCAGGCCGCCGAAATAACCGTTTCGGGTGCCATGAAATACTCGGGTCAGAAATGCACGGCCACATCGCGGGCGATCGTTGTAGGAAACGTGATAGAAGAATTCACGAGCCTCGTGGTCGAAAAGACAATGGCCCTGAAGATCGGCCCCGGAGTCGATGCAGACTCCGTCGTCGTCCCGGTCATCGACCAGACTTCCAAGGACAACATTACGTCGATTATCGACCGCGGGGTTGCCGATGGTGGAACGGTGCTCACGGGCGGCGGCGCACCGACGGGCCCCGAATACGATTCCGGGACGTTTGTCGAGCCAACGGTAATCACGAAGGTCGCGCCGGATGCGTTCGTTGCGTGTGAAGAAATTTTCGGGCCGGTACTCTCGATAATCCCGGCGGCCAACGCCGAAGACGCACTCGAAATTGCCAACTCGGTAGAGTACGGACTGAGCGCAGGAATATTTACTCGAAACCTCAATTCGGTGCTCGATTTTGCCGACCGTATCGAAGCGGGCATCGTCAAGATCAACGGAGAAACGGCCGGCGTCGAACCACAGGTGCCGTTCGGGGGCATGAAAGCAAGTTCCACCGGGAGTCGGGAACAGGGAAAAGCGGCGATCGAGTTTTTCACCCAGTCAAAAACGATCTATGTCGATCGCAGCGCGACCTGAGCCGCGATCCGGTAAAACGTGGGGTGGGTGCACGACTCGCTAGCTCGTTGGTCGGTCTCGCCGAGGGAGCCGACCGTCGAACTGCGTGGGGTCTCAACAATCGGTTCAAGGGGGCAATGTAGTGGCAGATCGCACATTCAGCGGGGTCTTCCCGATCCTCCAAATGCCTTTCGATGAAGCAGGCCAGATCCTGTACGAAGACCTGCGCGCCGAGGTCGAGTACGCGGTCCGAGGCGGCGTCCACGGCGTTGGAATCGCTTATGGCTCGGAGATCGACAAACTCGACGACCACGAACGCGACGAGGTCCTCAGCGCTGTCGTCGATCAGGCCGAGGGCCGTATCAAGGTCGTAATGAACACCGGTGCGCCATCGACCGTTCAGGCGGTCCACTACACCCGTGTCGCGAAGGTCCTGGGCGCAGATGCCGTGATGATCGCCGCACCGGTCGTCCCGGGAATAGCAACGTCGCTCGTGCACCAGCACTTTCTCGAAATCGCAGAGAGCAGCGATCTTCCCATATTCATGCAGGACATGAAAAGCGCCAGCCTGTCCCCGGCCACGATGGCCGAACTTTCGAAGGCCCATGAAAACCTCTGCTACGCCAAAATCGAGACGCTGCCCACACCGAACAGGTTTACCGAAACCCGCGAACTTGCTGGCGAAGGCCTTTCGATGTTCGGCGGGGCGAACGGTGTGTTTTTCATAGAAGAAATGAGGCGCGGTGCGAAGGGCACGATGCAGGGCATTGCCCTGTGCGACGTGGTGAGGAAAACCTGGGACGCCTTTCAGGCAGGCGACGAGATCGCGGCCGAATCGATGTGGAATCTTTATCAACCGCTGGTCAAGCTCTACACGTTGGGGGAAGGCCAGCTCTACTGGATCGCCAAAGAGATTCTGCGCCGGCGCGGGGTGTTTACACATGCGTTCCCGCGTCTGCCGGCCGCAAAACCGGACCCGGAGACTTTCCGGGAACTCGACGCTCTGATCGAACGGCTCGGAGTGGCCCCAATTTGAGTGACCCGAGTCCGAGAGGCCAGACGAGGAGCCAGACGCCGGGCGGAGGCCGCGGAAGTGCTCTCAGACCGCAATTGGAGATGATTCGGCGAGGCGACCCCGTACCAGCGGTGCCACAGCCAGCTGCCGGGTACGGGCTGCGCAAGGTCCAACTCGAGGACCGGCAATCGTACTCGCAAACGTTCCGAACTGCATTCGATGAACCCTCGCCGTTCGCCGACCTGATTCGGAATATGCTGCCCGATGGTTTCTTCGTGGTCGAACATCAACCCACGGGGACGGTAGTTGCCGCATCGACGGCCGCAAAATACCCGAAGGCCCAGCATCCGGACGGACACAGTCTGCAGTGGGTGGTCGGACATGCCGATCACCTGGGCACAGGCTCTGGCCGGTCGACCGTGGCCGCCGCGACGCAAGTGCTCGCCGATTTGGCACCACGCTATTCGTATCTCTCTACCGACGACTTTCGACTACCAGCCATAAACATTTACCTGAAGTTGGGCTGGCAGCCGCTGCTGTTCCAACACGAACAAATAGCACGGTGGGCAACAGTTTTCGAAAAGCTCGGCATGGAGTTCAACGAAGATGACTGGCAAAAAACGCCGTAGGGCGGGCGGGTCGGTACCAGCCGATTGGCGGGACGGTACCGTTTTAGCCGGTTCGGCCAGCATCCCTCCGCGGGGGTCGGGAGGAGCACCGGGCCAAACCTCAGGCCTGGTCCATCACTCCCCCGGCGGTGGAACGACGACTTTGTCGTAAGGGTGGCGTGACCCGACCATGCCCGAGTGCTCGAACACGTCGAGGGCGGCGGTGTACAGGTCCTCTTCGACAGTGATACCCCCGTCCCACGTGCCCAGCTTCTGGTAGAAGCCAACCGCCGCTGCAATCGCACTCTCGGCCATGTCGGGGAAGAAACTCGCCTCGGCGCGGGCGACTTCGGCGGGGTCTGCTGTGTTCACCCACTCGCGAGTTGACCTGTAGGCAGCAGCAAAACGCTTCGCATCGTCGGTGCTGAGCCAGTCCCAACGGCAAACCAGACTCGAAAATGCAACCGGTCCGACCGCTTCTCCCACCGAAGCGACAATATGCCCTGCGCCATCGTGCTCAAGCTGCTGGGGGAAGGCTCCCTGCTCGTGGAAATAATCGCCTTCGCCATTTTTCCACTGGGCGACCATCTCATCGCCCCCGCCCGAGGCAATGTCGTCGACATCGGCGAGGTCTACTCCCTCCCGGTGAGCGCCGTAGCGGAGCATCGCTTCCGGCTGGCCACCGTGCACATGAAGGAACTTGCCGTGGAGCAGCTTGTGCCATGAAAAGTCTGAATCCGGCTCTCTGGCCGCAATGAAAAAGCCGTCGTACCGGTTGATCTGGGCGAACTGTGCGAATGCGGGTTTTTCGCCCTTATCGAGCGCGACCCAGCTCGCCGAAACCGCCGCCTGTGCAACGTCCATCCGCCCCTCGGCCACCGCTCCACCGCTGCTGCTGCCGGCTTCGACGACGTGATACTCGCCCGTAAGACCTTCCTTTTCCAGAAACCCCCCGGCGATCGTGCAGATAAGTGGACTGTAGAAGGCCGAGTGGCGAGACGCCATCAGGCGGATTGTGGTCATTTGGAGGTCCTTTGGCACTGGGATACTGGAAATACCGGGCACATATTGCACCAGCGGCTTTTTGAGCCGGGGCAACGCGCGCTGGCAGCGATTCTATACCGAGGTAGCACGTGTGATTTACTGCCAGATGAGTAACTGACCGTCGGTCGTCACAACGCCCAGTCCAATCCTGTTTTCAGCTCCGTCTGGTATTTCAACCGTCGCCAGGTTCGTGGCAAGTGGAGAACCTAGCGAGAGTTGCCACACCTCCGCAACCCCATCCTCGCTCCGGCGCAGGGCCGCCAGCGATTGTCGGTCACGCGATGGCACTAGCAGTTCGACATTGCCGTCACCATCGAAATCACCGGCACTCGCCATGTCGAGGTTCCGGGACCCGTTTACGTGCGACGAGTATTTCCGGGGAGCGATGCAACCAGTTCCAGCTTCCCTTCGGCCAGCCGGTAAAACTCGGCCACCCCGCCAATATGCGGAGTCTTGATTGTCGCCAACTCCATCGCGCCATCCGGGCCAAACGGTGCGACGGCCACCTGGTGTGTCCAGCGGAACCCTGTCCCGGTAGGCTCCGATACGGCCACTACTTCAACGATAGTACCGACCCTTTTCATTACGACCAACATCGCCCCCGTAGTCGGGTTGCTTACGGTACCGATAATTTCCTGCTCGCCGTCCTGATCGATATCGGCGAGCATCGGGTAAAGTCCCTCGAAAACATCGGTTTCTTCCAGTAAAGGGTGGGTCGCCTCGGCCCCGTCAACGGTCGGGACCGCCCACATCCCGCCCCATTCGATTGGATCGCCGATAGCGCCGTGGGGATACCGGTCGGTCGAGTCGGCATACGAGTAAAGCGTCGAATCGTCACTGATCATGAACGTGGCGTCGGGGGCATTTTGCAAAGAAATCGACGTTGTCGAATCTCCACGGTCGATCCTCAGCTCTCCGGTACCAAGTTCGCCCTCGCTGAATTCAACCTGTGCATCTGGCAGTAGCGTGGTGAGGCCATCGACCGCCCTCGTGGTTGTCAGTCGAATCTGCCCGTTAGTACCGACTATGAGCACCGGAGGTACCAGCGAAAAGTCTCCTGAGGAAGAATCGACCGGCAGTTCGACCGAATCCCCGTCTGACCCGACCCTGTAGCCAACGGAATTCCCGTCATTTCCGGTCACGACCCACACAACCCCGCCGTCCGGGTGAACCGCGGCATTCAACCAGACCGGAGAGTCGATTACTCCAGATACGTCGATGCGGATGGGCGTTGCTGGTAGTTCACCCTTCCCCGGCAAATACCGGTTTCCTGAAGGCTGACTGTAGGTGAATCCGACCGCGTGGACTTCTGTGCCGCCAGGGTCGACGATCGGTCCACCGGTCTCGCTGGTCTCGGCTGGTCCCAGAGTTTTCGGTCCCTCTTCGGCTGCTGAACCCCCGCAGGCAGTAACGGCTATCACAGAAACGGCCGCCAGCGTAAGCTTCAACAATCTCTCACGCCGCGAAGTTGCGGCACGGTACAACCCGCCACTAGCCTTCGTCATTATTTTCAAAAACTGGTTCACCTACGGGCTAGCAAGCGATTAAAATCGGCTGTGAAACTGCAAACGCCCATTGGCGATTGGCGACTGGCGATAATGGTCACCTGGCCTCGGTGCCAGATGGAAACGAACCAAGAAAGCGACTTCAGCCCCTATGTCCAGCCTTCGGATTACAAAGATAGAAGTCCACGAATTCACCTTCCCAATGAACGATGTGGGCAAAGACTATAACGGCTTTAACCTAGTCTACGAAAAGGGTTCAACGCAGACCGGCTACGCCTACGCCATGAAAATTCACACCAACGAGGGTGTCACAGGTGAGTACGTCGGTGGCGATTCCCCCAGTTTTGCCG
>Ga0066383_10000379_pt1 | contig 15872 bp, 14 predicted proteins | sample Knorr_S23_td_Bot_FD_70950 | JGI IMG/M metagenome (GOLD analysis project Ga0066383, IMG submission 70950) | Marine microbial communities from Southern Atlantic Ocean transect - Knorr_S23_td_Bottom_ad_3770_LV_A | ecosystem: Environmental > Aquatic > Marine > Oceanic | place: Southern Atlantic...
CAATCCTTCCATTTGCTTTTCAGTCATTACTCTCTCCCCAACTGGTTAAAAGAACTAAGCGTATCTATATCATAGCATACTTTATCTAGTTTGTCAAGTTTAGAAAGGAGAAAAGTAAGTAATGTGCCCGGGGTGGGAGTCGAACCCACACGAGATTGCTCTCACGTGATTTTGAGTCACGCGCGTCTGCCAATTCCGCCACCCGGGCGTGTTTGAAAAATGCCATAAAATAGTAGTAAAATCAAATAGAGATGACACGTACCATTGCTATTTGTAATCAGAAAGGTGGGGTAGGTAAAACTACTACCGCCACTAACTTAGGAGCTTATCTTGCTATTAATGGCAAGAAGGTTCTTTTGGTAGATTTTGATCCTCAGGCTAATGCTAGCTCCGGCCTTGGTTTTAATATTAAAGAAGGTGAGGGCAAAAGTATTTACGAAGGCGTTTTAGGTCAGCGGTTGGCTTTAGAGTTGGCTCGTGCTTCAGCTATTACTAACTACTACTATATTCCGGCTCATCCTAATTTAGCTGGTGTTACTGTAGAGCTACTTGATAAACCTAATCGAGAATACTACTTAAGCAATTTTTTGAAACCCATTGCTAATTTATACGACTACATCCTTATCGATCTCCCCCCAAGCGTTAGTCTTTTAACTATCAACGGTTTGGTAGCAGCCAAAGAAATTCTCATTCCTGTTCAGTGTGAGTATTATGGCCTAGAAGGTTTGGGTCAGATTTTGGAGACGGTTGATTTAATCAATCACAATCTAGGTGAAAATCTTAAAGTTGCTGGGGCTCTGTTAACTATGTATGATAATAGGGAACATCTCTCCCGTGAGGTGGCTCGAGAGTTAAGACGTCATTTTGTTGGTCATGTTTACGACGTTGAAATACCTCGAGCGGTAGCTTTAGCTGAGGCCCCTAGTTTTTCTAAGCCGATTTGTCTCTATGACCCTGAATCTGGTGGTGCTAAAGCTTACGAACGTCTTGCACGAGAAATCATTATCCAAGAAATAAACCAATCCAATCAAAAATATGCTCGGTCGTGGTCTTGAATCATTAATTCCTGATAAGAGTCAGGAAACAAATAACACTCCAACCCCTAAGCTCCAGCCTAAACCTCCGGTTAGTTCGGAATCCTCTGTTTTTCAGATTGAGGTTAATAAAATAAAGCCCAATCCTCATCAACCTCGAAAAGATTTTGATGAAGAATCGCTCAATGAGTTAGCCGCTTCTATTAGAGAGCTAGGAGTTATCCAACCATTAATTATTTCTAAGGTGGAGATAGAAACCGACATTGGTACTCAGGTAGAGTATCAGTTGATTGCCGGAGAGCGACGTTTAAAAGCTTCTAAGATAGCTGGCTTAGAAAGAGTCCCGGCTATTGTCAGAAAGATTGTTAATGAGAAGGACAAATTAGAGATAGCTATTGTTGAGAATGTTCAACGATCAGATCTCAATCCTATTGAAGCCGCACGTTCGTACGCCAAACTTCAGGAAGAGTTTGGTCTGACTCAAAGAGAGGTTGCGGCCAGGGTAGGTAAGAGTAGAGAAAGCATCTCCAACATTCTTCGCCTTCTCAATCTCCCCTCATATATTCAAGATGCTATTTCTGTAAAAAAGATTAGTGAAAGTCAGGGGCGTTTATTATTAGCTGTTAGCGACTCTCAACAACAACAGAGTTTATTTAATGAGATTACCAGAAACAATCTTAGTGTTCGTGAACTAAAAAATCGTATTGGCAATCTTAGAAGATCTACTAGCAACAATAGAGAGGGGGTTCCATCAACTCAAAATCCTGAATACGCTATTTTTGAAGAACGGCTCCAAGAAGTTTTGGGCACTAAAGTCTCTCTACAAAAAACAACTGATGGAGGAAAGATAATGATCAGTTTTTTCTCACCAGAAGAGTTTCAATCAATTATCAATAAAATTCTCTCTTCTTCTAACGAACCAGACGATAGTCAATTGATTTAACATTATCGAGAGCCTTTAGTTTAATAATTAGCTTTTCAATCTTGTTCTTATCAGTGATAGAACAAACTATTTTAATAATTTTTAGACGACCCTTCTTATCAGCCGCAGAAACATGGTGATCGGTAATGTTGATATGTGAGCGAGCTATTATTTCTGTGATGTCTTTTAGTAGACCGATCCGATCTTCAACAGACAGCTTGAACTCAGCCTCTTTTATTTCTGGCAGCAAGCTTTTATTTTGTTGACGGAGTTTAGATTTAATATGATTGCGAGCCAAGTTGGTTTTAATAAACCCCAGCCACACTTCAGAGGGACCTTTATTTTTTTGAGTTAGAATCTCAATAACATCACCAGTCTTTAATTTGGTATTAAGAGGCTTGTTCTCACCATTAATTTTTGATCCTATGCAGCTGTGACCAATCTCTGAGTGAATACAATAAGCAAAATCAACAGGGGTGGAGTCCTGAGGAAGGTCGATCACTATTCCTTTAGGAGTTAAGACTAGAGTTCTATCAACCAATAGATCTATTTTGAATGATTCGACGAACTTATTTGAGCCAGTTAGGTTTTGACGCCAATTCTTTAGCTGGTTGAACCACCCACTATCTTTTGTCTGAATTCTTTTTCCTAAATAACTGTCTTTGGGAAATTGTTTGTATAACCAGTGAGCCGCAATTCCATTATCTGCCAAATCATGCATAGCAGGAGTTCTAATCTGGATTTCAATTATCTTATTTTCAGGACCGTAAATAGTGGTGTGCAAACTTCTATAGTTATTTTCTTTAGGCAAGGCTATATAATCCTTGATTCGGCCAGGCACTGGTTGCCAGGCCTTATGAATAATACCTAAGGCCGCATAACAATCTTCAACGGTAGGGACAATGCAGCGAATAGCTACCAGGTCATAGATTTTGTCCATATCCATATCCAGCTTCTCCAATTTTTTGTATAAGCTGTAGTAACGTTTTGCTCGAGAATTAATTTTATCAAGCTTAATTTTATTTTTATTTAACTCTTCTTCAATTAAAGGCGTGATCATTTGTGCGTAGCGCTCTCTTTCATTGTAATGTTCTTTAATGTTGTCTATTAGCCAGTTGTATTCCCGAGGATAGACGTGAGGAAAAGATAAGTCTTCTAATTCTCCTGCTAAACGGAACATTCCTAGGCGATATGCTAAAGGAGCGTATACTTCGATTGCTAATATAGAGTGACGCTCTTCCTTAGGCGTCAAATGATTATTACTAATAGATCTCAAGTTATCTAAAAGATCAGCTAATTTGATTAGCAACACCCTGATATCTTTACTTGTAGCTAAAACGAATTTTCTTAAATTTTCTAACTCAACCTCTTCGCCTCGATAATTTGCTACCTTCAAATTACTAACACCATTAACAAGAAAAGATATATCTTTGCCAAATTCATTCTCCACCTCTTCTATACTAACTGAGGTAAAATCAATTAAGTCATGTAGTAAAGCGGCTGATATAGCGGTGCCATCTAATTGCCATTCAGCCAAGGTGGTGGCTGTTTTGACTACGTGATCAAAAAAATGCTGATCATTGGACTTCTTTTGGCCGGAGTGAGCTTTTTGAGAAAAATAGTAAGCTTTTTTTACCACCGGGCTATGTTCGATCCAGCCCTTTAAGGTATTCATACCTTCTTTCTATCAGTATCTTCCTCTCTTGACAAGATGTCTTTAAGATTACAGTATTTGAATAAGTACATTTTGTGTTTCTTTGACAAGGTAGAGAAAGGATTTGTGACATGAGGTCAGCAGAAAGGACTTCTGCAAAGAAGAAGGTGGTCGGTCTATTGTGTTTTACGGAATTGCCAGCTGAGAAGGGAGGAAAGTTAGCGGTCATTCTTCAAATTCGTGGTGATTATAATCATGAAAAGGAATGTCCCGAGTCATTTGCTGGGGGCTGTCAGGCAACAGTCAATGGTAGCAAAATGAGCAATGAGTCTGATGAGGAGACTCTTTTCAGAGAGGCTAAGGAAGAGTTAGGAGAAGCTTTCTCCTTGGAACTGTGGACCAATCCTAATCTCGATAAAATTCGATTGATTAATCGAAAAGAAACTGATCGAGTGGTGGCGGTCAATTATGCCCTCAAGATTCCTTATGTTTTTCTGGAAAACATTGAGTTAGGTCAATCAGTAGATGGGGTAAGATTCCTCACTCAAGATGAGTTGGCGAAGATTCAGGAGCTGGAAACATTTGATCGTGATACTGGGGTGACCGATGACAATGTCGTCGCTCTTTTTACAGATCAGATTGAAGCTCTGCAAAAGGCTTTTGAAGAATACAACATTGCCATTCCCGTGACCTGATCACGGTGGAGCGCCCTCTTAGGCGCTCTTTTTTATTTGTTTTGACAAATTTAATTTATTTCTATATAATGAAGGCAACTATAAAGGTCGCCTACGCGGCCTTTAATTTTAAAAATATGTTTGATTTAAAAACTCTTAACAATGCCGTTCAGCAAATCGCTGAAGAAAAAAACATTGATCCTAGTAAAGTCATTGAGGCGATTGAGGATTCTATCGCCGCTGCTTATAAACGTGAGTATGAAAAAAAAGGTGAGATTGTTAAGGCTAAATTTGATAATAAAAGTGGTGATGTAAAATTCTGGCAAGTTAAGACGGTAGTTGATGAGACAACTGTTGATATGAGCGAGCCAGTTGAAGGAGAGGAGGAGGCTCCGACAGAAAATGAAGAGGAAAAACTACCTCGATATAATGAAGATCGTCACATTCTATTAGAAGAAGCTAAAAAAAATGAAAAAGAAGCTAGCGTAGGTGATGAGGTCACTTTTCCTTTAGAGTCTCATAGTGATTTTGGTAGAATTGCTGCTCAGACAGCTAAGCAAGTTATTTTACAAAAACTAAGAGAGGCAGAGAGAGATTCTATTTTACAAGAGTTTAAAGATAAGGAGGGAGAGATTATTAGTGGCGTTGTGCAACGTTTTGAGCGGGGCAATGTTTACATCGACCTTGGCCGAGCCACCGGTATTATGTTTTATAACGAATCTATTCCTGGTGAACATTATCGTTCTGGAGATCGGATTAAATTTTACGTGCTAGCTATTCAAGAGGATGCTCGGACTCCAGGAATTGTTCTTTCTCGATCACATCCTAAATTTGTTAGTCGTCTTTTTGCTATGGAGGTGCCTGAGATAGCTGATGAGACTGTTGAGATCAAGGCTATCGCTCGAGAAGCTGGTAGTCGAACCAAGTTCGCAGTTTACTCCAATGTTGAAGGTATTGATCCAGTGGGTTCTTGCGTTGGTCAACGAGGAATGAGAGTAATGGCTGTTAGTAATGAGTTGGGTCAAGAGAAACTAGATATCATTGAATGGTCCGAAGATCCAGCTACCTTTATTGCTAACTCTTTGTCACCGGCTAAAGTGCAAATGGTAGAGATCTTACCAAAAAGAGAGGCTCAGGCCTTTGTGGCTGATGATCAGCTGAGCCTAGCTATTGGCAAGGGCGGGCAAAATGTTCGTTTAGCAGCTAAAATAACCGGATGGAAAATAGATGTTCGTTCTCAAAGCAATCCAGATGAAGTTCAGAAAAGTGGGATTGGTGAAATTAAAGAAGAAGAGGTAGATGAAAAACCAGCAGAAGAGAGCGTGGAAGTAAAAGATGAAAAACCAGCAGAAGAGAGTGTGGAAGTAAAAAAGGAAGAAGAAAAGATTTCTGAGCCTGAAAAAGAGGAAGAGACTAAAGTTGAAAAACCCTCTTCTGAAGAAGTGGAGGATAAAAAAGAAGAATAAAGCATGAGTATAATAAACTATTTAATTTTTATCCCAATTGTTGCTGCTATCGTTTATAGCATTTACACTATTTTTTGGTTGATGAAAAAGCCAGCTGGTAATGAGAAAGTTCAAGAGATTGGTAGAGCTATTCAAGCTGGTGCTAAAGCTTATCTTAATAAACAATATCGTACCTTAGCAGTAGTAATTGTTGCTCTTGGTGCATTAATCTATGCCTTTATTGATCCACTTACATCACTAGGCTTTCTATTAGGCGCAATCGTTTCATCTGTTACAGGATACATTGGTATGAATGTGGCAGTACGTGCCAACACTCGTACAGCAGAAGCTGCTCGAAAGGGTGTTGGCCCTTCATTAGCAATTGCTTTCAGGTCTGGTTCGGTAACTGGATTTCTTGTGGTTGCGTTAGGACTACTATCTGTAGCGGGTTTCTATTTAGCTACCAATAGCATTAGCTCAATCGTTGGCTTGGGTCTTGGTGCTAGTTTAATTTCTATTTTTGCTCGTGTTGGTGGCGGTATCTTTACCAAAGCTGCTGATGTCGGTGCTGACTTAGTTGGTAAAGTAGAGGTTGGTATTCCAGAAGATGATCCTCGTAACCCAGCTGTTATTGCTGATAACGTTGGTGACAACGTTGGTGATGTTGCTGGTATGGGAGCTGACCTGTTTGAATCATATGTTAGCTCTTTAATAGCCGCTATGATCTTAGGGTCTGTGGCGGTAGCAACTTTTGGTGCTAACGCGGTTGTCTTCCCTCTTATGTTAGCTGGCCTAGGCATTGTCACTAGCATCTTAGGCGTCTTCTTGGTTAGAACCTCTAACCCTGACAAGATTAGCGCTGCTATGCATAACGGTATTTTTGCTTCTGCTCTTCTTTTTGCTGGAGGCGCTTACTTCTTGGCTAACAAGTTTATTGAGGGCAATCCCCTTGATGTTTTCTGGTCAGTTATTGCTGGTCTAGTGGCGGGCCTCTTAATTGGTTTGATTACCAATTACTACACTTCTAGTGATTTTCGTCCTACCCAAGAAATTGCTGAAGCTTCTAAAACTGGTGCAGCTACTAATATTATTAGTGGTCTCTCTTACGGCATGATGTCCACCATTGCTCCAGTAGCAATTGTGGTGACCACTATTCTTTTAACTACTTGGTTGGCAGGTGTTTATGGTATTGCTATTGCTGCTGTAGGCATGCTTGCAACTCTTGGTATTACATTAGCCTCAGACACTTATGGCCCGGTAGCGGATAATGCTGCTGGTATTGCTGAGATGGCTGGCATGGGTGAGGATGTCAGAAAAACAGCTGAGACTTTAGACGCGGTTGGCAATACCACCGCTGCTATAGGCAAGGGGTTTGCTATCGGATCTGCTGTTCTAACATCGTTAGCCTTATTGGTAGCCTTCTTCAAGGTGGTTGGTTTAGAGGTTGTGAACTTAGGTGATCCAGTGGTAATAGCTGGACTATTCATTGGTGGCGTGATGCCCTTCCTATTCTCTGCTATGACAATGAAAGCTGTTGGTAAGGCGGCAATGAAGATTGTTCATGAAGTTCGTCGTCAGTTTAAAGAAATTCCTGGTTTGATGGAGGGTAAGGCCAAGCCTGATTATGAAAAGGTTGTTTCTATCGCTACCGAAGCAGCTCTTTGGGCAATGATTTTGCCTGGCTTCCTAGCCGTTATCATTCCAGTAGCTGTTGGCTTCGGTTTTGGTGACAAAGGAGCAGAGGCTTTGGTTGGTCTTCTTGTCGGCACTCTTGTCACCGGCTTTCTCATGGCTGTTATGATGGCTAACGCTGGTGGCGCTTGGGATAATGCAAAAAAATATATTGAAGCAGGAAATCTTGGGGGTAAGGGCTCTGCTACTCACAAAGCAGCTGTTGTTGGTGATACGGTAGGTGATCCTTTCAAAGATACTTCTGGACCTAGTCTTAATATCTTAATCAAGATTGTTAGCATCGTGGCGCTGATAATCGCTCCGCTACTCTAATATGAAACATACGATTAACAAAAAACCTGGCTCAATCATTGAACTGGGTGTTGAGCTAACCAAGGATGAGTTTCAGGAATATTGGCAGAAGGCTTCCGATCAAGCTACCTCACAGGTGGATCTCAAAGGTTTTCGTAAAGGCAAGGTTCCTAAAGAATTAGCCGAGAAGGCGGTTGATAAAGAAAAGGTTTTTGAGGTTGCTACTCAAGAGGCGGTTCGCTCCAGTTTGAATAATTTAGTTGAGGAGAATGATTGGACCTTGGTTGCTCAGCCAGAAATAGAGGTCACCTCTAGTGTTGATGGATTAAAATACAAGGGGACTATAATAACTTTTCCTGAGGTGAAGCTTAGTAACTACAAAAAAATTGCTGCTAGTAAGATGAAGGAAGTTAAAAGTAAGTTAGCAGATATTAAAGTTGAAGAAGATGATGTTAAAAAGTCTTTGGAGTGGCTACGTAACTCCAGGGCTCAGATCATAGCCGTTAGCAGAGAGGCTAAAAAGGGTGATGTTGTTAAGATCGATTATGAGGTTAATGGTGAAAAAAGCTCCGACCAGTTTATTTTAGGAGAAGGAAAATTCCTACCAGGCTTTGAAGTTAATATTTTGAATCATAAGGCAGGTGATGAAGAATCTTTTCAGCTAACAATCCCAGAAGATTACTGGAAGGAAGAGATGAGAGGCAAGCAACTCGACTTCAAAGTTAATCTTAAGGAGGTTTTTGAAAGAAAGTTACCAGAAATAAATGATGAGCTTGCTAAAGCCCTAGGGAACTTTAAAGATGTTGCTGAATTAAAAGAAAACATTAAAAAAGGCATTCTTGAAGAGAAGCAGGTTAAAGAAAAAGAAAAGGCTCATATTAATATAATTGATGAGATCATTAAATCCTCTCCGATTGAACCACCCCAAGTTATGATTGACCGTACTCTTGATGACTTGATTAAAGAATCAGAGGCTACTTGGAAAAATAGTGGCAAGTCTGAAGAAGAGGTTAGAAAAGATTTTGAACCAACAGCTAAAAAAAGAGTTTTATCTCATTTAGTTATTTACAAGATTGGTGAACAAGAAAATATTAATCCTACCGAAGAAGACTTAAAGCAAGAAATTCAAAAATATAATCACGATAAGATTTCACTTGATAATCAGAAATTCTACGATTATATTTATGGCGTAATACAAAATCGAAAAGTTTTTGAATTTTTTGATAATCAATAATTATGACAAAAGAACCCCAAAACTATATTATTCCGACAGTTGTTGAAAAATCAGTTAATGGTGAGCGAGCTTATGACATCTATTCCCGTCTTCTTAAAGAACGAATTATTTTTTTAGTTGGACCGGTAGCCGATGCTTTATCTAACACGGTTATTGCCCAATTATTATTCCTTGAACATCAAGATCCTAAAAAAGACATCAAGCTTTACATCAACACCCCCGGCGGATCTGTTACCGCTGGCATGGCTATCTATGACACCATACAATATGTTAAACCAGATGTTCATACCATTTGTGTGGGCCTAGCGGCTTCTATGGGAGCTGTTTTGTTAGCTTCTGGTGCCAAGGGGAAGAGAAGCGCTCTTCCTAACTCTGAGGTTATGTTACATCAAGTAATGGGTGGGGCTGAGGGGCAAGCTGTTGATATTGATATTGCAGCGCGGCATATTCTCAAAATCAAAGACAAGCTTAATCAGATCTTGGTTAATCACACGGGCCAATCTCTTGCTAAGATAGAAAAAGATACTGATCGAGACTTTTATCTTTCTGCTAATGAGGCCAAAAAGTATGGCCTTATAGACGAGATTGTTCGTAAGGGCTAAAATATAGTTATATGTCTATCTCTAACAAAGAATTGCTTTCTCGAGGCGTTGAGGAGGTAATTAATAAAACCGACCTACAAAAGCAACTTAAGTCTGGCAAAAAAATAAGGGTCAAGCTAGGAATCGATCCCACTGCCCCAGATCTTCACCTTGGCCACATGGTTGTTTTGAGGAAGCTCAGTCAATTTCAAGATGCTGGTCATAAGGTCGTTTTAATAATAGGTGACTTTACAGCTATGATTGGTGATCCAACTGATCGAGCTGGTGCTCGTGAGTCTTTGACTTCAGCTCAGGTTAAGAAAAACAAGAAGCACTATCTAGAGCAGGCAGGCAAGATACTTAATTTGAAAAAAGTTGAGATTAAATATAATAGTCAGTGGTTTAAAAAATTAGGTTTTAATAAGTTGCTAGACCTCATGGCCTCCTTTACGGTTCAGCAGTTAACAGAAAGAGAGGATTTTTCAAAAAGAATTAAGGAAGGTAAGCCAGTTAGCTACCATGAATTGATGTATCCTATCATGCAAGCGTATGACTCGGTGATTATCAAAGCTGATTTAGAGATTGGTGGCCGAGATCAGCGACTTAACATTTTGGCTGGTAGAAATTTAATGAATAAAATGAGCATGAAGCCACAGAACGTTCTTTTCCTACCTTTAATAGAGGGGACTGATGGAGTGAGAAAGATGAGTAAGAGTTTTGGAAACTATATTGGCATCAATGACAATCCTAATGACATGTTCGGCAAGATCATGTCCATTCCTGATAAATTAATGCCTATATATTTTGAGACGTTAACTGATCTCAAGACACCAAAATCTAAGGACTATCGTAAAAATAAATTATTATTAGCCAGAACTATTGTGACTGATTTACATAATAAAAAGTTAGCTCAGAAAGCCGAAGATTATTTTATTAAAGTCTTTTCTAGAAAAGAGCGACCAAGTGACATCATTAAGTTAAGTATAAAAAACAAAAAAATGAGTTTGGTGGATTTGTTAGTTAAAGCAGGTGTTAAGAGCAAGAGTGAGGCGAGGCGTTTAATCAAGCAGGGAGGTATTAGGGTTGACGATGAGGTCTGCAAAGAATATGATGCTAAGATTCTGATCAATAAAGGAATGACCTTACAGATTGGAAAACGAAAGTTCTTTGAGTTATAGGAGCAGTAAATGACAACAGGTCAATATATTCTTTTAGCCGTCACGCTTATTATCATAGCCTTTCTGATTCTTGATATCACAAGTGGCAAAAGGGATCTTTAATTGGTGGTACAAAACCCCTCGTATGAGGGGTTTTTTATTTTGAGCAGGAGACGGGGATCGAACCCGCGACCTTCTCGTTGGCAACGAGATGTTCTACCACTGAACTACTCCTGCTGTTAATTTTGAGGTGGCGCCTCAGTTGGCTCCTGAACGTTAGGGAGACCAGTAGGCCCCTTAAAGTCTTTGGGCCCGCTCTCAGGTCCTTGGAAGTCTGTTTCTTGAGCTGGCTGAGGTGTAGAAGAGAAAGGAAAGAAAAATACAGTGTAGCTAAGAATAAAAACTAAAATTAAGAAAACAACTACTGTGATTTTAAACACCTCCTTTTTTTTCATACCTCTCTATTATATATAAATTATTGCTTTTGACAATAAACAATATAAGAAATAACACTTGTGCACCCGCGAAGAATCGAACTTCGATCTTAGGATCCGCAATCCTATATTCTATCCGTTGAACTACGGGTGCTTAAAAACCTATTTTTCTACTAACAACTTCTGAAAATGATTCTTCGTAATCAAAGTCTGGCAATACTTGCTCTAACTGCTCCCTGATTTCATTTTTTTGATCACTGTTAATGAATGCTTTAGTATAGCCATCAAGGCGCTTCTTATTCTTAAAGACTAAGATGTGATTGTCAACATAGAATTCAGAAAAATCTTCTAAGTCATAAGCAGCGTCATCTATTATAAAATGATCAGTAGTAAGGGCATAGCTAATTACGCGAGGCTTTTGCTTACCCCAGTAGATAACCATGATAGTAGCGATCACCATAAAGACAGCTAGTAAAAGATTTCTTTGCCAAAGAGCAATAATAACAATAGAGGCCCCAATTAATACAGCCAATAAGTACCAAGAAGAATTTTTCTCTCGATACTCAAACTCTGGAGCTCTCCATTTAATTTCTGGCATTGCCAATAATGATATCAAGAAGTTTTGGGAAATCAATACCAGCCTTTTTAGCTGCCTGAGGTAGAAGGCTAGTCTTGGTTAATCCAGGAAGAGTATTAACTTCAAGGAAATAAACTCGATTATCTTTATCCATTAAGAAATCAACTCTAGAATAACTAGAACAGCCGAGGGATTGATGAGCTAGAACGGCTTTTTCCTGAATCAGATCAATCAATTCTTTAGGCAGATTAGGCGGAGTGATTTCTTTTGAAGCTCCTGGAGTATATTTGGCTTTAAAATCAAAAAACTTTTGTTTTTTAGGAATGATTTCTGTTGGGGGGAGGGCAGCTACTTGGCCTTTTTGCTCTACAACGCCACAGGTGAACTCTCGGCCCTTAATATATCGTTGAATCATTACTCTATCACTATGCTGAAGAGCATCATTAATAGCTGGTGCTAGCTTACCAATTGTTCTGACAATGTTAGTGCCCACACTTGAGCCAAGATCAACAGGCTTAACCACTACCGGCAACCCTAGCTTCAATAAATTGTTCCAGCTAACTTTCATATTACCTTTTTTGAAAGTGACAAAGGCAGGGGAGGTTAAACCGGTCTTCTCCAAAACCTTAGAAGCGCGAGCTTTATCCATAGCTAATTTGCTGGCCTTGTGATCAGAGCCAGTATAAGGAATATTGTGTTTCTGTAATAAAGATTGAACACGACCATCTTCGCCGTACTCACCATGCATAGCAATAAAAGCTACATCACAATCCAAATCTTTTGGCTTAATAGGCCACTCATTATTTTTAGTGATAACAATCGGTTCTACCTGATAAGTTCTCTTATCAAGATGTTTTACCACCATCTTGCCACTCCACAAAGACACCTCATGTTCAGAAGAGGGTCCGCCCATCAAAACAGCAATTTTCTTTTTTCTGCCAAAAATATTGGATAAAGATTTAATCATAGTTACATTTTCTTCGGCGTCTTAATACCTAACAATATTAGACCATTTTTTATGATTTTAGCAACCCCAGAGACGATTAAGAGTCTGGTTTTCATTTTAGAAGGACTGTCAGCTGCTAATACGGGATCAAAGTTGTAGAAACGATTAAACTCTTGAACCAAGTCATTAAGATAATTAGCAATCAAGTGAGGTTCATTTAATAATTGAGCCTGCCTAATTATTTCTGGATAATGAGCTAATAATTTAACAAGTCGAATCTCTCTCTCAGTTTCAATTATTATTTTACCATTAGTTTTCTTTTTACCAGCTTTTTTGAGAATGCTTTGCGCTCTAACGTAACCATATTGGATGTATGGCGCACTATTACCTTCTAGATTGAGAATTTTTTTCCAATTAAAATTAATTGGCTTATTACGTCTTTGGGAGAGAGTATTATAAACCACTGCTCCAAGGCCAATAATCTTATTATTTTTTGTGCGACGAAGACTTTCTTTAATAACCTCATCAAGAAAAACAGTTCTACCAGCTCTGGTAGAGGCCTTCTTCCCCCCAATTGTTACAAGGTTGTAGTTTACATGCTCTAACTTGCTAGCGTCATAGCCTAATAGTTCTAAGGTTTTAAAAATTTGTTTGAAGTATAGTTCTTGTTCGTGACCAACAATATACAATATTTTGGTTGGTTTATATTTTTGTAAACGCCATTTGGCAGCCGCCAAATCTCTACCAGCATAAAGAGTTGAACCATCAGCTTTTTGTAGGATATAGGAGGGGAGTTTGTATTTTTCTAGATCAACTACTATCGCTCCATCCTCTTCTTTCTTAGCCACTCCTTTTTTAATCGCTTCCTTGATCATTTTTTCGGCCGCCTCTTGATAGGAGCTTTCTCCTAACCAAAGATCAAAACTAATACCAAACTCTTTGTAGGTTTTTTTGAACTCTTTAACACTGTGGTTTTTGAATCTCTCCCAGATTTTAAGCAACTTCTTGTCCCCCTTCTCTAATTTCGTAAAAGTATCTCGAGCCTCTTGCTCCAACTTTTTGTTTTTAACAGTCTGCTTGTTAATTCTGACATACAGCTTGTAGAGATTCTCGGTAGTGATTGGCTGAGGACCCCATTTTTGCCAAGCAAGAATTAATTTTCCAAATTGAGTACCCCAATCACCAATGTGATTGATAGTAATTACCTTGTTGCCTCTGGCCTCATAGATCTTTTCTAGGGAGTGACCGATAACATTATTCCTCAAATGACCAATGTGCATTGGCTTAGCAATGTTAGGGCTGGAATATTCGATCAAAATCTTTTTACCATCCTTAGCCCAACCATATTTATCACCCGACTTATCAATATCATTTAACACTTGCTTGGCTAGCAGATTTTTATTGAGGATCAAGTTAACATAACGTCCTTCAATCTTTATTTCTTCAATTAGAGGGAGCTTAAGACCCTTAATCTTGCGAGCTATCTTTTGAGGGTCTTCTCTAAAGCAGGGAATAGCTAAATCCGCCTCAATTTCTGCTGGAGGAAACTTAATTTGTAAGGAGTCTGGTAAAGCTAGCTTCTTCTTTAATTTATCTAAGGTATAAGTCATAACGTAATACTTAAATTATTACCTTTTTCTGGTCTTTGCGCCACTTTATGAGCTATCGACCACGTAAGATCCTGACCCTTTCTTTTGTTGGTGGGTGGGTAAGAAACAATTTATGAACATTGGTGGCTAGATTCTTTTTGCGCATGCCTTTGAAAGGGTCGCTAATCCAAAGATGAGCTGAAGCGTTGTTAGCCGCTCTCATTGGCGTGGCATGAGAAGATATTTTTTCTAATGCTGAGGCTAATCCTTCTGGATTGCCAGTGATTAATGATCCTGAAGAGTCGGCTAGAAACTCTCTTTTTCTAGAAACCGCTAATCTCATTAAAGTAGCACCGATAGGAGCCAAAATAGCCCCAGCGAGAGCGAGTACCAAGGTAGCTCCTCCTGCACCATTACGATTATTTCGGCTAAAACTACCCCAAATTAATGAGCGTAGTAAAATATCAGAGAGAATAGTAATAAAGCCAGCTAACACTACCGCCATAGTGGAGACCAGCATATCCTTATTTTTAATATGAGACAGTTCATGAGCCAATACCCCTTCCAATTCTTTTTTATCAAGCACCTGAACTAGTCCTTTGGTGACTGCTATTACAGAATGCTTATAATCTCTTCCGGTAGCAAAGGCATTGGGAGCCATCTCATCTACCATATATATCTTTGGTAGTGGCAAGCCGGCTTTACGGCTAAGATTAACTATCATTTCATGAATTTCTGGATATTCCTCCTTATTGAGTGGCTTAGCCTTGGTCATTTTTAAGACCAATTTGTCAGAAAACCAATAACTGAAGAAGCTCATCAGAATACTAAAGCCAACAGCGAAATATAATATATTAGAGTTGCCAAAGTATTGGGCAGATATGTAACCGGCGCCAATAACGATAATTGAGAAATAAAAAAAGAGGGACCAGGTTTTGAACATATTCATACGCCCCTGCTTTTTTAATGATAATAGATTGTTTTGCATGCGAGTATTATAAACCGTTTACTTACTTAGTCAAAATTGATTTATAAAAATAAAAGAAGTATTATCGGAGCAATGAAAAGATTGCGACGGATATGCTGGAAATACTTATATCGCCATATATTTGTTTTAGTTGATCTCATCTTTATGAAGGTTGATAGAAAGCTTATCGCCCCACTTTTATCTTTAGGAGTCAGAGAAGATTTGAAAATAATGAAACTAGTACCTAGCCTTTTGAAAAGATCAGGTGGCACTAGTTCTGTCATCTCTTATGCTGAGTCGATGGGTGTTTTTAAAGTATTAATAAATGGTCTTGTGAAGGATGTGGCTAGGCCCAAGATTCTTGATATAGGTTGCGGTACGGGTCTATTAGCCATTGCCAGCGAGTCCTTAGTCAAAGACGGGGGAGAATATATTGGATTAGATGTTAGGGAAGAAGACATCAAATATTGTCGAAAACATTTTGAAAAAATTCCCAGCCATTCCTTTATATATCATCCAGTAAGAAATGCGGCCTATGCTCCTCATCAAGACTCAAAGCATCAGCCCTGGGATATTCTTGATGAGAGCATTGATCTAGTTGTTTCTAAATCCATCTGGACTCATCTCAATGAACAAGACGCTATTTATTACTTTGGTGAGGTTGGTAGAGTTCTT
>Ga0066383_10000390_pt1 | contig 15684 bp, 18 predicted proteins | sample Knorr_S23_td_Bot_FD_70950 | JGI IMG/M metagenome (GOLD analysis project Ga0066383, IMG submission 70950) | Marine microbial communities from Southern Atlantic Ocean transect - Knorr_S23_td_Bottom_ad_3770_LV_A | ecosystem: Environmental > Aquatic > Marine > Oceanic | place: Southern Atlantic...
GCGTGTCGCTGGCGAAACTTCGTCTGACCAATAAACTTCTGGGTTTTTTGTTGATCGAGGGTTTCCTGACCAACGTTGGCGGCCTTCTGACCCTGATCTCTTCGGTACCCAACATCATCGTTGGCAATGCCGCCGGCATCACCTTCGTCACATTTTTCATCAAGGCGGGTCCTTACGTGGTAGTGGCGACGGCGGTGACGATCTTCATGGGCGCCCGCCTGTTTCGCATCGAAGCCCTGAAGGGTGACGCGGCCAAGGCCGAAGCGGCAAGTTTGGTCGCCGGCTTCGATGAAAACGACGGCATCGAGTCCGCCGGATTCTTCCGCTTCGGTACGGCGATGACCGGCCTCTTTATCATCGCCATGGCGAGCGTTTCCATCACCCCCTACGTTAAAGATCTGGGCATGGGATATGTCGCCCTGGCTTTTGCGGCGATCATGTTGACCCGCTACAAGGCGACCGCCGATCGGTTCTATCAGGCCATCGATTGGGATTTGCTCGCATTCTTCGGCTGTCTTTTCATTGTCATCAACATGATGGAACATGCCCTCGTCCTGGAACTCATCGGCGAGGGCCTGAAACCTATTATCGGCCTTGGTGAAACTGTTGGCGCCGGCGTCCTGCTCGTGGCTTCAGCTGTTGCAAGCTCGGTAACCGACAACATCCCACTGGCTGCGATGTTGGCGAAAATACTCGGCGGGCTCGAACTGGCAAGCGACTCGCCTTTCTGGTGGGCGGTGATTTTCGGTGCCAACCTGGGCGGCAACATTACGCCGATCGGCTCGGCTTCAACCCTTGTCGCCGTGACAATCATCCATAAAAACAAGTTGCCGATGTCGTTCGCCGCGTTCGTAAAAGTCGCTATCCCCTTCGCCGCATTGCAACTGGCGATGGCGGCTGCCTACGTTTTGATTGTGCTTGGATAGCATGCCAGACGGCAAAGAATGACTTCGCTGAAAGAGCCGGAACATGTCCGCTTTGTGTCAAAAGCAGACTCTTTTCGACTCTCTCAAAGATGTCTTGTGTGGATGGCTCCCGCGTTGCAAGGACTTTTCGACGTCGCAGCGGCCAAGTCAGGTACAGTCTTGTGTCCGGCCTGTTGGTGCGGTGTTAAAACCGCTGGCCCTGATGGTATCCGTGGATCGGGTCCCTATCTGCTTTGCGGGCTCAAACACCCAGGACATCGGTCGGGCTGTCCCCATCCCCGGTCTGACCGGTTCGCCATCATGTCGCATCGTCCTCGCAATCGTTAAAAGTCTCGGTCTTTTCGAACAGACAATTCCTTATGCGGTCACCTCCATTGAAGGTCGGTGCACGCGATAGACCTCGCCACGACCAGCAAAAGTTTACACCGTCTTAGGTCTCACCCGCTACGGCACCGTGACATGGCCAGGAAGTGGTTCACACGCTATTTATTTGGGGGGTAGAGTGGGGGGTAAAATCGCTTAATCTACAATAAAGCCAATAAAACCAACGCTTTTAAAAAATAATTGGCGGAGAGAGAGGGATTCGAACCCTCGAAACGGTTGCCCGTTTACACGCTTTCCAAGCGTGCGCCTTCAGCCACTCGGCCACCTCTCCTGCTGGCGAGAACCTAACCGAGGCGGCTCCGCCCCGCAACGGTTTTGCGGCGGCGATCTACTCGGCGTGCGCCCATTCGGCGATGAAGCCGTCAATGATGTCTCTGGCCGGTTGGCAGGGCTCGCCTTGTTGCTCGGATCGCAGGTAGATCAACACCAGGGTGAAGGCCGACAACAAAACGTCCTGGCGTTGGCGGCGGGCTTCCTGGTGCAGGCGTTTATAATCGTCAATGGCACGCTTCAGGCCGATAGGGTTAGGCTCAAACACCTTGCGAGCGCGGCCCAGGTGTTCGCCCGACTGCAAGGCGATGTCGCGGACCAATTCGGCACGAAAGGTCTGGCGGGCATGATCGATGATGACCTGCGCGTCTTTATTTAGCTGCTTGATCTCTTTTTCTGATTTATCGCCGAATAGCCCGAACATGATTTCCTCTTCGCGGCCGATGATATAGCGTGGCAACGAATAGCCAACCCCCAAGACGCCCAACACCATAGAAGAAAAGGAACCGCCAATGCCTCTTCAACGCCACGCCGTTGACTTCGAAACCCTGGCCCCGGAAACCCTGGCGGCTTGGCGGGAGATTCCGTCAGCGATAGTTTCGGATTGCATGAACCGCACCCATGCCATGGCCGCCGCCATTAAACCGGTGAAGCCGGGGCTCCGGCTTACCGGGCAGGCGCGCACGGTGACCGGCATGGTCGGCGACAATGGCATTTCCCACGCCGCCATCTCGATGGCCAAGGCGGGGGAAATTCTGGTCATCGACGCCGGCGGTCATGACGATGTCGCCCTTTGGGGCGGGATCATGACCAACGCCGCCATCAAGCGCGGCATCGCCGGCGTCGTCATTGATGGTGGCTGTCGCGATGTCGCCGAGATTCGGGAACTGGACTTCGCGTGTTTTGCCCGTGCCCATGTGCCCTCCGGTCCGCATAAGGGCTTCGGTGGCATTATCGACGGCGCCATTTCGTGCGCCGGGTGCCCGGTCAGCCCCGGGGATATTGTCATTGGGGACGACGATGGCGTCGCCGTGGTGCCGTTGGCATGGGCCGATGACATGTTGGCGGCATCCCAGGACAAACTGCGCCAGGAACAAGACACCATGAAACAAATCGCCGCCGGTAAATCCACGGTCGAATTACTGGGTATCGGGGAAGTGGAAATTATCGGCGATTAACGGCGTTTACGCCGGGACTTCGCCGGGGGGTGGCTCGGCCATGGCGGCTTGCGTCCATGCCTGCATGTCGGGGGTGTTGCGTACGGCCCCGGTGTAGGCCCGGCAAACCGGGCTTAAGGTGACACCATAGGTTTGCGGCTGTGTCACCACCGGTGGGAACATGATATCGGCGGCGGTAATCGCCCCTAACAGGAATTCACCCCCTCCCCGTATTGGTCGCGGCAATCCTCCCAGATATCGGTGATCCGCTTGATGTTTTCTGCCACGCCTTCTCCCATCCCTTCTCCCGGCCATTGGTTTTGCAGGTCCATGGGCATGTGATTGCGTAGCGGTCCGAAACCGCCGTGCATTTCGGCGCTGACGGCGCGGGCGTCCTGGTTTTCAGGCCAAAGGCCGGCATCGGGAAACAACTCGTCCAGATATTCGATGATGGCGAGCGTTTCCCAGATCAAAAGGTCACCGTCTTTTTTGTGATGTTTGAGCACCGGTACCAGGCCAGAAGGCGAATGGGTGAGGATTTGTTCCTTGATGTCGGGGCGCTTGAACCAGACCATGGCCTCGTCGAAGGCGACGCCGGTGCATTTCAGCGCCAGCCAACCGCGAAGGCTCCAAGACGAGGATGCCCTGTTTCCCATCACCAAAGTGAAGACCGTCATGGCTTTATTGCCCCTTTTTGAAAAATCACGTGGTGGGGATCATATGACGGCTGCCATGTTGATTCACGCCCCGACCCATATTTCAGTCATTATTTTTCTGCATAACTGTCATAAAAATTCTGCATACGAAACAATCTCCCTCGGGCCATCATATTATTTCGCATACGTTTCGATTTTAGTTGCGGCCATTGTTGGGATTGGTTAGAAGTTCCGTTACCGAAACGAAATTGCGGCGGCCTAAATCTGGGATGGGGGAAGGGGTATGGGCATAGACCTCAACGAATTTCAAGCACTGGACTTATGGCACCGGGCCATTGTGTCGAGCGTACAAATTGATGCGCCGGACCTGTCGGCGCGGCAAATGGCGTTGTTGCTAAGCGTTTATCTGAACCCGCCGCCGCATACGGTGCGGGGGTTGTCCCAGTTCCTGAAAGTTTCGAAGCCTGCGATTACACGGGCCATCAACCGGTTGAGCGAGTTCGGCATGGTGCGGCGCAAGATTGATGATAACGATCGCCGAAGCGTATTGATCCAGCGCACCGTCAAAGGATCGGTGTTCCTACGCGAATTCGGGGAATTGATCGTCAACGCCGGCAATCAGGAAAATCAAGCCGATCCAAGCAGCCTGCCACCTAAGTATTAGAGTGTTGTCCTATTAAGCCTGGGGCAATGCTCGGCGAGCAGGTACGCGAAACCGGTGAAGATACGTCGGCAGCACGGCTTCCGCCGCCACCGGAGTGATCCCCAGCTCTTTGAAACCGGGTTTGTCGCCCGTCACCACGTTATCGCGGCGCAGCAGGTCAACCTGATCGCAGGTCAGGATCGGTTTCGGCCAGAATTCCAGGAACCAGGCCAGAAATTTGGCCAGCCCAAAGGGAACCGGGGCCAGGAATCGTTTGCGGCCGGTATTTTCCAGCAACAGGTCCATGATTTCCTTGAAGCTGTAGACCGTGGGTCCGCCGAGTTCATACGTCACCCCGGCCGCGGCGGGTTGGGCAAGAATTTTCATGATTGCCTCGGCAATGTCGCCGGCAAAGACCGGCTGAAGCCGGGTGCCGCCGTCGCCATAAAGGTCAACATGGATAAAACCGTTTTTCGGAAACAGTTTGAATTTAGGTTCAAGCGGACAGCCGAATACCGGCAACACCCAGGTCAGTCGGGCCAGCCCGGCAAAAAAATTGAAGAAGTTATCATCCGGTCCGAAAACAACGCTGGGCCGAACGATGGTGGCTTCAGGAAAGGCGCTTAACACGACCGTTTCACCGCCGGCTTTGGTGCGCCCGTAGAGCGCCGGCGATTCCCCATCGGCACCTATGGCGGATACGTGGATTAGGCGTTCGGCGCCTGCAGCCTTGGCGGCGGTGGCGACATGGCCGGCGCCGTCAACGTGAATGCCTTGGAACGTCCGTCCGCCTCCCTCGAAAAGGATACCGACCAGATTTACCACGACATCGGCGCCATCGACGGCGGCGGCGACCTGGTCCGGTTTGGTAATGTCGGCGGGCCAAGGTACGATTTGGCCGGTATCGCCAAGAACCTTCACAAACTGGGCGGCCTCGATATCGCGGCAGGCAACTCTGACGTGGGCGCCGGTGGCGGCCAGTTGTTGAATCAGATGACGGCCAAGAAAACCAGAGCCGCCGAACACAGTGAAGACACGCCTTTCCACGAGGGGTACCTCCCGAGGGTTATTAGAATGTATGTTTATGGGACGCCATAGAAAAGCCGTCAACCTTGGTGATGGTTGACAACCTAGCCTGCGCGGATTATCGACTGTCCCGTTAACCGATCATACGCTGGTTTTCCGAATGCCCAGGTGGCGGAATTGGTAGACGCGCTGGCTTCAGGTGTCAGTGACCTTAAGGTCGTGGAAGTTCGAGTCTTCTCCTGGGCACCATTTTTTTAGCAAGGCAAGGGGAGATACCCTTTGAAAAGCAAAGCCAAATCCATCGAAGTCTATCAGGGCGACCTGCCAGCCGGTATGAGTTTCGGCGATAGTGTCGCCGTCGATACGGAGGCCCAGGGTTTGAATCCGAACCGCGACCGGCTTTGCGTGGTCCAGGTTTCCGCCGGTGGCGGTGTCTGCCATTTGGTGCAGTTTCCCGATGCCGATTTCACCGCCCCCAACCTGAAGGCTCTGTTCACCGATGACGCGGTGACCAAGATTTTTCATTACGCCCGCTTCGACGTGGCCATCATTAAAAAATATATGGGCGTGGTTTGCGGCCCGGTCTATTGCACTAAAATCGCTTCCAAATTGTCCCGCACCTATACCGGCAACCATGGCCTAAAAGATGTTTGTAAGGAATTGGTGAATATCGATTTATCCAAGGAGCAGCAATCTTCCGACTGGGCGGTGGAAACGTTATCACCGAGCCAGATCGAATACGCCGCCGCCGATGTCCTCTATCTTCACCAGATTCGAGATGAGTTGGATAAAATCCTGCAAAGAGAAGGCCGTTCGGATTTAGCCCGAGCTTGTTTCGAATTTCTGTCCACCCGCGCCGACTTGGACCTTGGCGGTTGGTCGGACGAAGATATTTTTGCCCATTAAAGGCCAAATTCGTGGCCCTTCAAAACATCGTTTAAATCCGGGTTATTCATCATAACATTCGGATTTTGTTGATTGTTCTTAGGTCGAGGGTCATACTGACCCGGCTTGCATAGTATTGGGGTTAAGATTTTATTTTCCCTTTTGACATAGCTTCGGATGATGGCCCGCATTCTCCGGATTCCACGCGCCAGGGCCTTGTGCCAAGCTATTGCCAAGGGCCTTGCGCCAAGCCAATAACAAGACGGAACAATTGGTAAATGCCATTTCATGAGTTCATCCCCCGCCATGTCTAAGCCTAATCCCGAAATCGTAGAGTCCGCCGACGCCCCGAATGACGCTGTGGGCACCAAAGCGGACTTGGCCTCGGCGAAACGGGTTCTCGGCATCGAAGCCGCCGCCATTACCAACCTGGCCGAGAGCCTGGGCGAACCGTTTCTCAGGGCCCTGGACATCATGGCTGCAGTCCAAGGCCGTGTCGTCGTCACCGGCATGGGTAAAAGCGGCCATATCTGTAACAAGATCGTGGCGACGCTATCGTCCACCGGCACGCCGGCGCTGTTCGTGCATCCGGCCGAGGCGTCGCATGGCGATCTCGGCATGATCACCAAAGACGATGCAGTGTTGGCATTGTCGAATTCCGGCGAAACGACGGAATTGGCCGACATGGTGGCCTATACCAAGCGGTTTACAATTCCCCTGGTCGCCGTTACCGGCGCTGCCGATAGCACCCTAGCCTTGGCCGCCGACGTTTCTCTGGTGTTGCCGAAAAGCGAGGAGGCCTGCCCAATGGGACTGGCGCCAACAACATCGACGTCGGTAATGATGGCGTTGGGCGATGCCATTTCAGTGGCGTTACTGGAACGCAAGGGGTTTTCATCGGATGAATTTCACGTCCTGCATCCGGGCGGCAAATTGGGCCGCCGGTTGATCAAGGTGTCCGAGATTATGCATGCCGGTGAAGAATTGCCGCTGATCGAGCCGAAGACCTCGATGGCCGATGCGCTAATAGAAATGACCACAAAAAGTTTCGGTTGTGTCGGCATCGCCGACGCCAAAGGCACGCTATTAGGCGTTATTACAGACGGCGACCTGCGCCGTCATATGAGCCCTGATTTGCTTGGCCAGGAAGCCGGCGATGTGATGACAGAGGGCGTTCAGACCATTGCACCGGAGATGTTGGCGAGCGAGGCGCTTGCGATCATGAATGGCCGCTCTATCACCAATATATTTGTCACCGAGGGCAGTTGCGCCATCGGTATTTTGCATATTCACGACTGCCTGCGCGCCGGCGTCGCCTGAAATCGGGAGACCAAGTTCGGAACATGAACCCCGCCGAGACCACCTCCGGCCTGCAACCCAGCCCCTCGCCCACGGCGCGGTCTGAAAACCGTTCACGGGCGATGGATAGGGACCCTAGGGCCGTTCCCAGGGGCGCCAAATCCTACAGCCGTTTTGTTCAGTTGATGAAGCTTCTGCTGCCGGCGACGGCGGCGTTACTGATCATCTTAATTCTGGTGTGGCCGTATCTGCGTACGGAAGACCTTCGTTTTCGCCTAAGTTTTGCCGCCGTGACCGCCAACAACTCTGAGGATCCTTCCATGGTCAATCCGCGATATTTGGGCTTTGATAAGGAAAACCAGGCCTTTTCCATTACCGCCGATCTGGCCCGCATTCTAGCCGATAATTCGACCGTGGTGGAATTGGAAATGCCGAAGGCTGACATTACCCTGGATGACGGCACCTGGCTGGTTTTAACGGCCCAAAACGGCGTTTTCACGCAGTTGGAGAAAACGCTGACTCTGGAAGGGGCCGTCAACCTGTTTCACGACTCAGGGTATGAGTTACAAACCTCGAAGGCCAATGTCGATCTTGAGAAAGGGTTGGCCAAGGGCGACAGCGCAATCCGCGGTCAAGGGCCGTTCGGTGAATTGCACGGTGATGGTTTTCGTTTGATTGATAAGGGAAAAACCATCGTCTTTACCGGAAAATCAAAATTGGTGATTTATCCGGGAATCAGGGAAGCCAAACAATGAGGCGTTGGTTCCGATTGCATCGACTGCCGTTATCTCCAGGCGGTCTTATATTGGCGGTGGCCGTTAGTTTGGTGGTATTCGGGCCTTCCCCGGGGGGCGATGCCTTGGCCCAGAAACTTAATTTTGGTAGCGGTGATTCCGATCAGCCGATCGAGATTTTTGCCGATAAAGGTATCGAATGGCAGCAGGAAAACCTTATTTTTATAGCCCGGGGCAATGCCCGCGCCGTTCGTGGCGCAGTCACGGTATATGCCGATGAACTGCGTGCTTACTATCGCGAAAAGGCCGACGGCGGCACCGATATTTGGCGCTTGGACGCCAATGGCAAGGTCCGCATCAAGACTCAAGGAGAAACCGCCTATGGCGATAATGCCATCTATCAGGTTGATAAAAAAATTCTCGTGTTAAAAGGCCGCAAAGTCAGGCTGGTCGCCGGCAACGATGAGATCACCGCCAATCGGCAACTTGAATACTGGGAAAATAAACAAATGGCGGTTGCCCGGGGAAATGCCTTCGCAGTGCGCGAGAACAAGCGGCTAAGGGCCGATGTGCTGGCGGCTTACTTCCGCACCGACAGGAAAGGTGAAAACAAGCTTTATCGCATCGACGCCTTTGATCGCGTTAAGGTCGTCACCGATCAAAACACGGCAACATCCAACCGGGGGGTCTATAATGTCGAAAGCGGCATCGCCACGTTGACGGGTGCGGTTAAATTGGTGCGTGGAAAAAATGTCCTAACGGGTTGTAGCGCCGAGGTAAATTTAAATTCCGGGATCAGCAAAATCTTTAGTTGCCCGGCAACGACCGGGGGTGCTAGGAAACGGGCTCAAGGAGTGCTGAGACTGAAAAAGAAAAACCGAAACTGAGTTTTTTGAAGGATTTACAACCGTTTTATGACCGACGATAACAACAACCCCCCGCATCGCCCGGACGCCCCTAGCCTGGTTGCTGCCCCATCGGATAAGCCGCGTCTGGTTACGCACAACCGTGGCTTAGTCGCCAAGAACATGGGAAAACGGTTCAAAAAACGGCCGGTGGTCCGTGGCGTCTCGATGTCGTTGCAACGGGGCGAGGTCGTCGGCCTGTTAGGCCCTAACGGCGCCGGCAAGACGACATGTTTTTATATGATCATCGGCCTGATGCCGCCGGATTACGGAAACATCATCCTGGATGGTGAGGATATCAGCGATTTGCCCATGTACCGACGGGCGCGGCTCGGCATCGGCTATCTTCCTCAAGAGGCTTCAATTTTTCGCGGCCTGACGGTGGAAAACAATATCCGCGCCGTTTTGGAAGTGGTGGAAAAATCCCGTGACCGCCGCGAGGCAATCCTAGAAGCGCTGTTGGCGGAATTTTCTATCACCCATTTGCGCCGTACGCCATCCCTGGCGCTGTCCGGCGGAGAACGCCGGCGAGTGGAAATCGCCCGCGCGCTGGCTTCCAATCCGCATTTTATTCTGTTAGACGAACCGTTCGCTGGCATCGATCCGATCGCCGTCAGGGACATCCGCGATCTGGTCGCCCACCTCAAGGACCGCGGCATCGGAGTTTTGATCACCGACCACAACGTCCGCGAAACCCTTGAGGTCATTGATCGCGCCTACATTATTCACAATGGCATGATGTTGATGGAGGGCGCACCCGGTGACATCGTCGGCAATGAAGATGTCAGGCGCGTTTATTTGGGTGACCGGTTTAATTTATAATCCAACCCCACGACGCTATTCCAAAGGACGGGAATGGTACTGACGCCTAGGCTCGATCTGCGCCAAAGCCAGTCTTTGGTGATGACGCCGCAATTGCAGCAGGCCATCAAGCTGTTGCAGTTTTCCAACCTGGAATTAAGCGAGTTCATCGAAGACGAGCTTGAAAAAAATCCGATGCTGGAGCGCGACGAGGGTGCAGATCGCGACGGCGAAGGCGGCGAACACGGCAACACCGAAGGCCCGGACGCGAAGGCCGACGATGCCACGGCATTGGAGACTATCGATTTCGATGCCAAGCAAAATGCCGAAATTCAAGACGATGCCCGCGACGTCGATTACGACAACGCCTATACCGATGAGGGATCGGCCGATGGCGGTGATGGTCTTCCCCCCAACACGACCTATGTAGACCTCGGTGCCGGTTTGGGCGGCAGTTTCGATGAGATGGCCCCCAACCTCGAAGAAACGATTTCGGAAAAGCCGTCGCTTCGCGATCACCTGAATGGACAGTTGTCTATGGAACTGAATGACCCGGTGGACCGATTGATCGGCCTGCATTTGATCGATCTGCTGGACGAATCGGGTTATATCTCCGGCGAATTGGAAGGCGTGGCCGAGATTCTTGAATGCGGCGTAGATCGGGTCGAAGCGACGTTAGCAAAACTTCAGCAATTTGATCCGCCGGGAATTTTCGCCCGCAACCTAGCGGAATGCCTCAGCCTGCAACTGTCGGAAAAGAACAGACTCGATCCCTGTATGCAGGCGTTCCTGGAATATTTGGACCTGGTCGCGAAAAGGGATTTTTCAGGCCTGGCCAAAGCATGCGGAACCGACGCCGAAGACGTCAATGACATGGTAGCCGAGATCAAGATGCTGGACCCGAAGCCGGCATTGGCTTTTGATCATTCCATCACCCAGCCGATCACCCCCGATGTGCTGATGCGCCCGTCGCCCGGCGGCGGATGGATTATTGAATTAAATTCCGAATCATTGCCCAAAGTGCTGGTGAACAATCATTATTATTCTCAGGTCAGCGGTCAAACGCGGTCCAAAAAGGAAAAGCAATACATCACCGAACAGTTTCATTCTGCCAACTGGCTGGTCAAATCGCTGCATCAGCGCGCCACCACGATCCTCAAGGTGGCCAGCGAACTGGTGGTCCAACAGGAGGCATTCTTCGCCAAGGGGGTCCAGCATTTAAAGCCCTTGGTGCTGCGCGATATCGCAGAAGCCATCGAAATGCATGAAAGCACCGTCAGTCGCGTCACCTCAAACAAATACTTGGCGACGCCTCGGGGCATTTACGAATTGAAATATTTCTTCACCCCGGCGATTGCAGCAACCGGTGGTGGGGTTCATTCCGCCGAATCCGTTCGCCATCGGATTAAGGCCCTAATCGATGAAGAAGACCCGAAAAAAATTCTTTCCGATGATAAAATCGTCGAAATTCTAAAAGCCGAAGGAATCGAAATAGCCCGGCGAACAGTGGCTAAGTACCGTGAATCCATGCATATTCAGTCTTCTGTTCAACGCCGTCGGGATAAATCGCCGCCTAGCTGAATTTTTCATAAAAACAAGATAGAAAAACAAGAAAATGAGGTGTATTGACTATCTAACACTGGGGAATTAACTTCCCGGCCTTCACCGCCAAGGAAAGTTAATTTCGTCCGCCAAGGGAAACCAACGGCGGCGGCCCTCTCACTGTTCGGCGGCCACAAAACATGGGATTCCAATTCGGCTAAACCATGGATATTTCCGTTAAAGGCAAAAATTTAGATGTCGGCAATGCGCTCAGAGGGCATGCCGAGGGCAGTCTCAGCAGTGCCGTCGACAAGTATTTCATACGTGCTACCGACGCCAGCGTCGTCTTCACTCGCCAGGGCCGCAAATTGCGCGCCGATATTTCGGTTCACCCCGGCCCCCGCGGCCTATTGGTGCAGGGGCGACATGAATCCGACGACCCTTATGCTGCCTTCGATGGCGCGTTGGAACGTATTTCCAAGCAGTTGAGGAGATACAAAAGGCGGCTGGCCAATCATCACAAAGGCCAAGGTGAAACTGCCATGCCGGCTCTTCAATACGTGATCCAACCGGATCATGAGGATGAAGAAATCGCCGAAGACGCCCAACCCGTGATTATTGCCGAAATGCCTGAAGAGATCGCCACCCTGACCGTTTCCGAAGCGGTGATGCGCATGGATTTGGCGGACCTGCCGGTGACCATGTTCCGCGACCGCACGACGGGCCGGCTCAACGTTGTTTATCATCGTGTCGATGGCAACATCGGCTGGATCGACCCCAGCGATAATGATTCCAAAAAATGATTAAAGGCGTAAGAAATTAAAGAGAACCGGCTCGGTTCCAAAAGAAAGTGAGGAATGGTAATGGAGGTCAATGATCTTCTTGTCTTGGAATGCGTTACTGCCAATCTTAAGGCGACCAGCAAAAAACAAGCGCTGCAGGATTTGGCGCGCCGCGCCGCCGATGTGTCGGGTCTACATGAGCGTGCCGTCTTCGATGTGCTGATGGAACGCGAACGTCTGGGCACCACCGGGGTTGGTAACGGCATCGCCATACCCCATGGCAAGCTTCCCAATCTTGACCGCCTGTACGGATTATTTGCCCGTCTCAACCAACCAATTGACTTTCAGGCCATCGACGAGCGGCCGGTGGACTTGGTCTTTGTGTTGCTGGCGCCGGAAGGCGCCGGCGCCGATCACCTAAAGGCTTTGGCACGTATCTCGCGGCTGCTGCGTGATCAAAATGTTTGTGATAAGCTACGCGGCACCGACAACGCCGAAGCCCTATTCGCCATTCTCACAGAATCCGAAGAAGATCGCGCCGCTTAAATAAGCGCACCCCGCAATTTAGTGGACGTTAACCGGTTCCAGGTCATTCTGGACCACCACGGCGCGCGCCATATTCAGGGTATCGGCCACGCCCAGTTGCTGCCCGTTGGCGGCAAAAATGGCATAGGCGTTGGTGTCTTTTATGGCGACCGGCTTTATATAGGCGACGTGCTGCACCCCCCATTCGGTGAAGTCCCCGGGGGACATTGGGGCCGACATCAGGGTTGACGATCCATCGCGGCTTGATTTTGTTGTGTCCTTGTTCATCGTAGACCTCCGCGCCTATTGTTTTTCCGGCTGCACATCAATGGTTTTCGGCTTAGGCCTATCGTCTTTGGAAGCGCCGCTTTCGATCTTGATTGTGCGCACTTCCGGCTCCGGCACCAGGCGTTCGAGATTGATGGACAACAGCCCGTTGTTTAGGCTGGCGCCAATGACCTCGATGCCTTCGGCTAGCACGAAACTACGCTGGAACTGCCGTGAGGCGATGCCCCGGTGCAGGTAGATACACCCGTTTTCTTCGGCCTTGTCCTCTAGGCGGCCGCGAACGATAAGCTGGTTGTCCTCCAGGGCGACGTTGAGGTCGTCCATGGAAAACCCGGCGACGGCGAGCGTGATCCGCAAGCCATTTTCACCGATTTGTTCGATATTGTAAGGGGGATAGCCCTCTGCGGAGGCTTTCGAGGCCCGGTCGAGCATCTGCTCGAAATGATCGAAGCCCAATAAAAGGGGGCTGTTAAAAACGGACATACGCGGCATTGGCGTCCTCCTCATTGACGTTGAGCGAGTACGGATCTCGGCAAGAGCCCGACCATTCGGCACCCCCACCGGACGCTGAAAGAAGGCTTCAACAAAGCCCTTCCGGCATCTTAGGTAAAGATTTGGCTCGATTTAGCGATAAGTCAATAGGCGGGCCGAACAAGCGCTAAGACCTGAAATTTAATGTAATTGATTTTTTTAATTTCAAAGTGATCTTTGTTGTATACCACGTATACTGAATAAGAGGATTTACCCACAAAACCAACAGGGAGGCTCACCTAAAAGGGAGGGGTTGGTATATGACACTTTGGGCACGTTACGATCACCAGGGAAATACAGGTTTCGGTACCGTTGAAGCCGATATCATTTCCGTACACGAAGGCGATATGTTCGCCACCCCGAACGCCACCGGGGAATCCTTGGCGCTTGGCGATGTGAAGCTATTGGCGCCATGCGAGCCGTCCAAGATGGTGGCGCTTTGGAACAATTTCCATGCTCTGGCCGCCAAGATGGACATGCCAGAGCCCGACGAGCCGCTTTATTTTCTCAAGGCCAACAACTCGTTTCTCGGCCCGGATGAACTCATCCAACGGCCTAAGTCTTATGACGGCAAGGTCGTTTATGAAGGCGAGTTGGGTATTGTCATCGGCAAGCAATGCAAGAATGTATCCGAGGCCGACGCCGAGGGCTTTATCTTCGGATACACCTGCATCAACGACGTGACCGCGGCAGAACTGATCAGCAAGGACAAGACCTTCGCCCAATGGGTCCGGGCCAAAAGCTTTGATACCTTCGGCGTTTATGGCCCCGTTATCGCGACCGGGCTGGAGCCGGCGTCGCTGGAGGTGAAAACGGTGCTTAATGGCGATGAGCGGCAGAATTATCCGGTCGCCGACATGATCTTCCAGCCGGCTCATCTCGTCAGCTTGGTCTCTCACGATATGACGCTGATGCCCGGTGACGTCATCGCCTGCGGAACGTCCGTCGGCGTCGGCGCCATGAAGGAAAAGTCCAACACCATAGAAATTACCATCGACGGCATCGGCACATTGGCCAATGTGTTCGAATAATTCAGAGGGAGGAGGAGAAAAATGAGGGTTTGTATTGTCGGCGCCGGTGCCATCGGCGGCCTCATGGGGGCTAAACTGGCGCTCAGCGGTGAAGAAGTCACCGTCATTGACCAAGGCGCGCACCTCGAGGCGATCAAGGAAAATGGCTTGAAGCTGATCTGGGAAGACGGCACCGAATACGTCGCCGAAGTCGCCAAGGCCACCGACAACCTGGAAGAGGCCGGCGAACAGGATCTGATTATTCTTGGCCTAAAGGCGCATTATCTGGATCAGGTAGCAAAAGAAATTTCCCTTATTACCGGGCCGGAGACCATGATCGTCACCGTCCAAAACGGTATTCCCTGGTGGTATTTCCATAAGCACGGCGGTGAATTCGATGGCCACCCCCTGGATTCCCTCGACCCGGACCGGATTTTGACCAAGAACATCGACGCCGACAAAATCATCGGTTGCGTCGTCTATCCGGCTGCCGCCGTCATCGAACCCGGCGTCATCCGCCATGTCGAAGGCGACCGCTTCCCCATCGGTGAATTGGATGGGTCGGAATCGGCGCGGGTGCAAAAGCTGAAGGATACTTTGGAAAACGCCGGGTTCCGGTCCCGTGTTCTCGACGATATCCGTTCTGAAATCTGGCTCAAGGCGTGGGGAAATCTTTCTTTTAACCCGATCAGCGCCTTGACCCATGCGACCCTGGTCGATATCTGTCAATTTGCGGAAACCCGGAAATTAGCCGAAACCATGATGACCGAGGCGCAGGCCATCGCCGAGAAGCTCGGCATTACCTTCCGCCATACCATCGAAAAACGCATCGCCGGCGCCGAAGGGGTTGGTGCGCACAAGACGTCGATGCTCCAGGATGTGGAATCCGGGCGTTCCTTGGAAACCGAAGCCTTGATCGGCGCCATTCTGGAACTCGGTAATTTGACTGAGACCCCGGCACCCGCCATCGAGGCGGTCTACGCGTGCGTCAAACTGCTGAACAAGGTGATGGTTCTGGAAGGGGCCGGGGTGCGGGTCAGCGCCGCCGCCTGATGAGGATCACATTGGCTTGAGGAAACAGCCAATCCAAGGAGAGGGCCCGGTGAAAAATCGCCGGGCCCATTTTGGTTAGGTTGCGGTTGGAGAAAGAAAAACCTTTGCGGCGTCCTCCCTATTCGCCGGCCTGGGGTGGTGGTCAGGGTTAAAAAAGGCGGGTTACCGGGCTTCCCGGACACCGATATAGACCCCGGCACCGACGACGATGGCGATGCCAATCCACGTGATGGCATCTGGGAATGCGTCAAAAACAATGAGGCCGAA
>Ga0066383_10000405_pt1 | contig 15439 bp, 15 predicted proteins | sample Knorr_S23_td_Bot_FD_70950 | JGI IMG/M metagenome (GOLD analysis project Ga0066383, IMG submission 70950) | Marine microbial communities from Southern Atlantic Ocean transect - Knorr_S23_td_Bottom_ad_3770_LV_A | ecosystem: Environmental > Aquatic > Marine > Oceanic | place: Southern Atlantic...
TAATCGGGTGCTAATATAACGTGACGTTTACCGACCCAAGATGTTTCGCACAGCGTAACAATCCAACGCGATTATCTCGATTTGCTCATGAAAACGATGACTGCCCTGCTGTTGTCAGTGATGCTGTTTTCATTGTCCGGGGTGGCGCAGCAGGACAGCAAACTCCTTCCAGCTGAACAAGCGTTCAGGTTCCACGCCTCGCTGGTCAACCCGAACACGATCGAGGCCGTCTGGACGATCGCCGAGGGCTATTACATGTATCGCAGTAAGTTTGGCTTTACAGCTGAACCTGTTCAAGCCGTTCTGGGTAACCCTAAATATCCAGCCGGGACCATCCAACACGATGAGTTTTTTGGCGAGACCGAGATTTACACCGATTCAATTCGCATCGCGCTGCCGTTGGATAGAGACCACTTCATCGGCGGCCCATTGATCTTGCTGGCGGCAGGTCAAGGCTGTAACAAACCGGTTGGCGTTTGTTATCCACCGATGACGCAACGTGTCCGGATGGACGTCCCCCTCACAACGTCGTCGTTAATCAACGAGCGCTCTGGCTCAGTCAAAACGGGTTGGCAGTCGACCAGCACTGGGGGCAGCGCGACTGAATTGCAGAAACTGCTGGGGACCGCCACTGGTGATGTATCCGAATTCCTTGATCCCGATGATGCATTTCAGGTGGAGATCGAAATCGCCGGCGAAAACGCTCTGGCGGTACATTTCAAGATCGCACCGGGGTATTACCTGTATCGTGACAAAATCGCTTTCCAGGCAGTGCAGGGTAACGCACAGGTTCGCGCATTCGACCTGCCGCCAGGCACTGTAAAACAGGATCCTTATTTTGGTGCGGTTGAGGTTTACCTCACTAGTCGTAGCGTCATTGTACCGATCGAGAAAAATGCCCTGATGGCTGACACACTCAGCCTGACCGTCAATTACCAGGGCTGTGCCGAAAAGGGCATTTGCTATGCGCCCATGAGCACAACCCAGACGATTGAGTTCCCCAGCTTCGTGAACGCAAAAGCACAGGAGCCGGCTGAAGGGGCATTGTCAGCCCGCAACCTGATCGCTTTTTTCGGTGCCGCGTTCGTCACGGGGTTTCTGCTGACCTTTACGCCGTGTGTACTGCCCTTAATTCCGATTCTTTCCAGTATCATCGTACGTCAAGGCGGCACTTCCCGTCGCCTCCGGGGTGGTGCGATTTCAGTGGCCTATGTACTGGGGACGGCCGCGACCTATGCGGCAATCGGTGCTGTGGCAGGCGCGACCGGGGAGCAACTGCAAGCCTATTTCCAAAATATCTGGGCAATCGGCTTGATCAGCATCATCCTCACACTGATGGCATTGTCTATGTTTGGCCTCTATGAGATCCAGATGCCTGCCTTTGTGCAGTCTAGTCTGACCGCGCGTACGACCGGTTTAAGTACCGGTTCGTTTGGTATGATTTTTCTACTCGGCGCTGTCTCCGCACTGGTGGTCGGTGCTTGTGTGTCACCGCTGCTGATTTCAGTGCTGAGCATCGCTATTTTCCATGGTGACCCCTATCTGGGTGCTGGGCTGATGTTTTCTATGGCGCTGGGTATGGGCGTGGTTCTCATTGCCATCGGCTTCGGTGCGGGTGTCTTGCTGCCGCGAGCTGGTGCCTGGATGGATCGAGTGAACCATCTGTTTGGTGTGATGCTGATTGGTGTTGCCATTTATCTGCTTGGCACCATACCCGCTGTACCTGTTCTACTGTTGTGGGCGGCGCTCTTGATCACGTTTGGCATCTATCTCGTCAAAAGCCAGGCACCTCTGCTGCGGTGGCGCTACGCCTGGAAAGGTTTGGGTACCATCTCCATCATCTGGGGGATGTTGGCAATAATCGGCGGCTTGAACGGTGGTCGCGACATCCTGCAGCCCGTCAGCTTAGCGCTGTTTAGCGAGGAGGTACTGAAGGATGCTGTCTCCGAAAAAGACCAACCTGATTTTTACACGGTGACAAGCGTGGCCGAACTTGAACGGTTGCTGTCTGATGCCCGCTCAGATGAACAACCTGTGATCCTGGATTTTTATGCCGACTGGTGTACTGATTGCCTGCGCATGGAAAAAACGACATTTAGCAACCTGCAGGTACGCACAGTTCTGAACCGATTCCGTCTGCTCAAAATAGACGTCACGGATCCGTCAGATCCGGTTGGCAAGACCATCAAGCAAAACTATGGCGTATATGGTCCCCCAGCGCTGCTGTTTTTTGACGCACAAGGTCAAGAAGTGTCTGCAAAACGCCTCTACGGCTACCTTGACCCGAACCGCTTCCTCTCCCTGCTCAAGACTCTTAGAATCTGACATCCTAGTGGACAACCCAAGAAAATCCTTGGTGGTCTACACCCTGCTTGTATTGGCGGTGGCGGTGGCGGTGGCGGTGGCTGGCGGGTACTGGGTAAGTCAGCTGCGTTCGCCTACTGTCTCTGACCTGGGCGCCGGGGCTGACACCATTATTCCGTTTGTCCTGCCTACCAGCACGGGAGAGGAATGGTCGACACGAGTGATTCACAACAAAGTGGTATTGTTTAATTTCTGGGCCACGTGGTGCGCACCTTGCCGAACTGAAATCCCCGTGTTGATCGCAATGCAAGCACGCTATGGGCAGAAGATTCAGGTCGTGGGTATTGCGGTCGACGATGCCGAGTCCGTTCGCCGATTCGAGGATGAAGTGGGTCTGAACTATGTCTCATTGATCGGCCCGACCGCAGGTCCCGAACTCATGCAGCGCTACGGCAGTGCTGGACAGCTGCCATTCACTTTAGTGTTTGACCGGACCGGTGTGCTCCGATACCGAAAAACTGGTGAGCTGCAAACCACTGAACTCGCGGATTGGTTGGCACACCTTCTCTAAGTGGTCGCCTAATTTCGTCGAACTTGCCTATATCTACGCCTAACTTTCCCCATTGTCCCCGAACTGGACAGACAAGAAAGCTTTGTGCACAATGGACACATTGTTTAATGTTTAATGTTTAGGGTCTTCTTTCCGTGAGACACATTCTGCTGCTGCACGGCCCCAACCTGAACTTACTGGGCACTCGTGAGCCTTCACATTATGGTCACCAGACGTTGGCTGACATCAACCAGCTGGCATCTAAAACCGCTGCCCGCAAAGGGTTTCAGCTGACGAGCTTCCAGTCAAACGCTGAAAACGCCCTGATCGAACGGGTTCACGCGGCAGCGACAGATGGCACCGAATTCATCGTGATCAACCCCGCGGCCTTTACGCATACCAGTGTGGCCTTACGCGACGCGCTCGCAGGGGTGGCGATTCCGTTCATCGAAGTGCATCTGTCGAACGTCCACGCCCGAGAGAGTTTCCGCCGCCATTCCTACTTTTCTGATCTTGCGGTAGGGGTTATCGCCGGTTTCGGGGGCATGAGTTACGAGTTGGCTCTTGAGGCTGCAATTACATACCTTGAATCCGGGCACTGAACACCAGTCGACAGCCGATGGATATCCGCAAAGTCAAAAAACTCATTGAGCTGCTTGAAGAGTCTGAATTGACCGAAATTGAAATCAGTGAGGGTGAGGAATCGATTCGCCTGAGTCGCAGCAGCACCGGAACCCATGTGTACTCGGTACCGGCGCAGACAATGACAGACACGCGACTGAGCGCGGTCGCTGAACCCTTATTGGATAACCCCGCGGCTAGCGAGATCTCTTCAGTCGGTAAAGTGCCCGTGGTTTCACCAATGGTAGGCACTTATTACGCCTCACCAAATCCTGAAACCCCACCCTATGTCGAACTGGGAACCGAGGTGAACGCCGGTGACACGTTATGTGTCATTGAGGCCATGAAAATATTTAATCAGGTCGATACTGAAATCACCGGCATCGTCCGCAAGATTTTCAAGCACAGCGGGGACCCGGTTGAATTTGGCGAACCTCTTTTCCTGATCGAATCTTTGTCCCCCTGACCGGCGTCTGATGATTGATAAATTGGTAATCGCCAATCGCGGTGAGATTGCACTGCGCATTCTTAGAACATGCCGTGAGCTCGGTATCCGCACTGTTGCACTGTATTCCGAAGCGGATCGGGATACAAAATACGTACGCCTCGCTGATGAATCCGTGTGTATTGGTCCAGCGGCAAGCATAGACAGTTACCTGAATATTCCGGCTGTGATCGCCGCAGCTGAAGTAACAGACGCAGTTGCGATCCATCCAGGTTACGGATTTCTTGCAGAAAACGCCGATTTTGCCGAACGGGTCGAACAGAGCGGATTTATCTTTGTGGGTCCTACAGCAGAAACAATCCGTGTGATGGGTGACAAAATCGCGGCCATTGCCCAAATGCAAAGCGCCGGCGTGCCCTGCGTGCCAGGCTCGAACGGCCCATTGCCGGACGACAACTTGGCGGTGGCAAAAATTGCTGCAGAAATCGGTTATCCCGTCATTATCAAAGCCGCTGCGGGCGGCGGCGGTAAAGGCATGCGGGTTGCCCACACTGAAGCCGCGCTGCTCAATGCCTGGCAGCTGACCCGTAACGAAGCACAAGCATCCTTCGGCGACGACGCTGTCTACCTGGAGCGTTATCTGGAACGTCCGCGTCATATTGAGTTCCAGGTGCTTGCGGACACGCACGGACATGTGATCCATCTTGGCGATCGAGATTGCTCAATGCAGCGCAGAAATCAAAAGGTCTTAGAAGAAGCACCCGCCCCAGGCATTGATCCGAAGCTGCGGGCAAAGATGACTCAGTGCTGTATAGACGCCTGCCACACCCTGAACTATCGAGGAGCTGGTACCTTCGAATTTCTTTATGAGAATGGTGAGTTCTTTTTCATCGAGATGAATACACGTATCCAGGTCGAACATCCAGTAACCGAAGCGATTACCGGGATCGATATTGTCAGAGAACAGATGCAGGTGGCGGCAAATCAGCCACTTGAACATACTCAGGCGGACATCATCTTCACGGGGCATGCTGTAGAGTGCCGCATCAATGCCGAAGACCCGGACACGTTTCTACCATCACCAGGTACAATCACCCAGTACCACCAACCGGGCGGACCGGGTATCCGTGTGGACTCTCACATTTATAACAACTACACCGTGCCACCTTATTATGATTCCATGATCGCCAAGGTCATTGCACACGGCGAGAACCGTACACAGGCGTTAACCAGAATGAGCGGTGCTCTGGAGGAGATGGTGATCGATGGCATCAAGACCAATATTCCACTTCAACAACGTCTGGTAACTGATTCGGCCTTTGGCCGACAACCGATGGACATCCACTACCTCGAAAGGAACCGGCGGAGCTGACCCGAGCGGTCGCATTACAGGCTCCGTTGGCGTTCTGTCTCCTGTGGATTATTGGCTGCAAATCAGTATTACCGTTGAACAACCCGCCGTTCAGCGGATCACCGAAGCAATGGACGGCCTCGGTGCTGTGGCAGTATCACGGCAGCATGCCGGCGGCAGCGCGCGTTTCGACACTGCATCATCCAATTTTCAGGGCTGGTCAACAGAAAAAGTAAGCGGTCTTTTCCCGCCAGACGCCGACCAAAAGACTATCTGCAATTACCTTTATGACGTCAGTGGCGAACACACCGGGATCAACTGCGAAATCTTGGCGAACCGTAACTGGGAACAAGTTAGCCGCGATCAATTCAAGCCGTTCAATGTCGAGGGTGATCTGTGGATCTGTCCGAGCTGGTGTCAACCGCCCGTCCCTAGCGCTGTCAATATCATTATTGACCCAGGTTTGGCTTTTGGGACCGGCACACATCCAACGACTGCGCTGTGTCTCAGGCAATTAGCCAAATTTGATCTCACTGAGCGCACGGTGCTTGATTGGGGCTGCGGATCGGGGATTCTGGCTGTAGCGGCGTTGAAGTTGGGTGCTTCGCGAGCAACAGCCACAGATATTGACCCTAAGGCCTTGATCACCACTCGGGGAAATGCCCAGAACAACGGAATCGGTGACCAGCTGGCGGTAAAGACACCTGAACAGATCGTGAGCCCGATGATCTTTGATATCGTTATCGCCAACATACTGTCTCACACGCTAATCGAACTGGCACCACGGCTGAATTCACTGCTCGCGGCAGATGGAATCGTGTTGCTCAGCGGGGTTCTAGGGGCTCAGGCTGAAACAGTATGTTCGGCATTCGGTCCGGGCTATACTTTTGATACCGTGCCGGCAGACGAATGGATTTTGCTTATCGGTGCGCGCACAGCATGAAGGCCCATCAAACATGACGTATGACGAACAGGCTTTGCTCGAAACTCGCTGTAGCGGTTGCAAGAGCATCCTACCGGTGACGGCGGACACCCTGGCTGCCGGGGCGGGTCTTGTTCAATGCGGCGAGTGCGATACGGTATTCAACGCAGCATGGAACCTGGTAGAACAGATTGCAAACCCGACACAAGCCCGGTCGTTACAAAATCGATTAACTACCCGTGTTTCAACTGACCGAATTCCTGAATTTGACCGATCCAAAGTCGACCCGCGACCGCGGTTGTTCGATCTGACGACGGAACAACTCGGGGATCTGCAATTGCCGGCCACTGAAACAGAAGGTCTGGACGAGATAAACCGGGCACTTCGCAGGGAGCGAGGGTTCGGCCCAACTGGAAATCAGAAAGTGCCGGATTCCCGTTCAACAACCTATCGAACTGAGCCTAGGCTCAGTCTGAGTGATAGCGTCCGCGACAGCACATCAACTGACACACCAGCTCTCAGCCGTAGTCAGTTGCGGACTGAACATCAAGCACCAGCGACGTCCAGAAGCCTGATCTGGTTTATAGCATCAGTGGTGGCGGTTTTGGCATTGTTTCTACAGACACGCTACGTGTTATTCGACCAACTCACAGCTATTCCAGCTGCCCGACCCTATTTGGTTCAAGTCTGCAAGAACATGGGTTGCAGCGTACCGCTGCCGCTGTCAGGTCCTGTATTCCGCGTGATCGAGACCAAGGTTGATCTACATCCGGACATACCCGGTGCTGTGATCGTTGAAGTTCACCTGCTTAACCGCAGCACACAACACCGATCCTACCCTGCGATTGAACTGGCACTAAGCGACCGAAATGGCCGTATTGTCGGTCGTCGTACATATTCACCCGAATCGATTCTCACAATAGACGACCTCGACAAGAAAGTGCCGCCTGGGGCTGATGTGACCGTGGTCGTAAACCTGGCCCAGCCCGAAGATAATGCCGTAGGTTTCGAGGCTAGAATCGTCAGTAGTTAAGCCTATTTTCAGTACCACATCGATGACGGGTTCCTGTATCCAAATCGGCCAGGTCGAGCTGCGGGGCAGCGTATTGGCTGCACCCATGGCCGGCGTGAGTGATCGACCATACCGTCGTCTCGCCCGCATCCACGGTGCTGCTCTGGCTGTCAGTGAAATGGTCAGTGCAAACCCCGCACTTCGCCACTCGTCCGAGAGTTTGCGCCGAACTGAGCACGGCGGTGAAACAGGCCCCATCAGTGTTCAGCTGCTCGGCGCGGACCCGTTACAGATGGCTGAAGCTGCAAGGTTCAACGTAGATCGTGGCGCCAATATCATCGACATCAACATGGGCTGTCCATCCAAGAAAGTGTGCAATCGCCGGGTCGGCTCGGCTCTGTTACGGCATGAAAAACTGGTGGGTCAAATCTTGGACGCTGTGGTTTCAGCAGTCGATGTGCCGGTCACGCTAAAGATTCGAACCGGGTGGGACCCGGATCACCGCAACGGGGTTCGTATCGCGAAGATCGCAGAATCGGCGGGTGTAAGCGCGCTGTCAGTACACGGCCGTACCCGCCAGTGCAGATTTCATGGTCCAGTCGAATATCAGACCATCAAGCAAATAAAACGGGAAGTAGGGATCCCCGTCATCGCAAACGGTGACATCGATTCACCACAAAAAGCGAAGCGGGTGCTGGAATTTACCCAAGCTGATGGGATTATGATTGGCAGGGCAGCGCAGGGACAGCCCTGGTTGTTCGGTCGTATTGCCAGCTATTTAAACAGTGGAATCGATCCGGGAGACCCCCATCCAGTCAGTAAACGTGATACCCTTCTGAGACACCTGAGCGAGTTGTACTTGCTCTATGGAAACGTCAAAGGTGTCCGTATCGCCCGTAAACATGTGTCGTGGTACACCTCGGCAATGGGAAACGCCCAAGTGTTTCGCAGACGCTTTAATCTGATCGGCAGACCTGATGAACAGGTCGAGTTTGTCAGGCACCATTTGATTGGCCCGGAGGGGTAGAGATCACTCAGCACGTGGATACTTCTGAAGGCAAACCGCTTAACCACCACGTCAAGCACTCCATAGAACGTTATTTCAGGGAGTTGAATGGTGAACAGCCGGCCTCGGTTTACGATATGGTTCTGCGGGAAGTCGAACGCCCTCTGCTTGAAGTCGTTATGCAGGAAACCAACGGAAATCAGTCTCGCGCAGCCGAAATTCTGGGCATCAACCGCAACACTTTACGCAAGAAACTCAAGCTTTACCAATTGATCAGATGAACTCTGCTGTACTGCCGCGCTGGGTTATTACCGCCGCGACTTTGACCTTGGATCAAACACTATGGCAACGGAACGCTTTACGCCCGTAAAACGTGCGCTCATCAGCGTCTCGGACAAATCAGGTGTAGTGGCCTTTGCGCGTAAGCTCCGGGAGCTCCAGATTGACATCCTCTCAACCGGTGGTACGGCCCGATTACTGCAGGAATACAACATCGATGTTGTCGAAGTTTCTGATCACACAGGTTTTCCCGAAATGATGGCTGGGCGTGTAAAGACCTTGCATCCGAAAATACACGGCGGCATTCTGGCTCGCCGCGGTACCGATGACGGCGACATGTCAAAAGCAGGGATACTGCCTATAGATCTTGTGGCTGTTAACCTCTATCCGTTTGAACAAACAATTGCACAACCGGACTGCACCACCGAGCAGGCAATAGAAAATATCGACATTGGCGGGCCGGCGCTGCTGCGCGCTGCGGCCAAGAATCATGCAGATGTTACGGTGGTGGTCAACAGCAATGACTACGACTGCATTCTTGAAGAGCTCAGAACCAGTGGTGGCGTCTCAACGGCAACCCGAAAACGCTTGGCAGCAGACGCTTTCAGTCACACCGCTCGCTACGATGGATTGATATCCAATTACCTGAGCGTTAGCGGTGAAAAAAAAGGATTGCCGCGTACACTAACCCTACAGTTCCAGAAAGCCAGCACCCTGCGCTACGGTGAAAATCCCCACCAAATTGCGGCCTTTTATCGGGAAGCAGCACCCGCCCCCGGCACTTTAGCAACCGCCCATCAGACCCAAGGTAAACCACTGTCTTTCAATAATGTCGCAGATGCCGACGCAGCACTTGAGTGTGTGGCGGCTTTTGATGCACCCACCTGTGTCATCGTCAAACATGCCAACCCCTGTGGTGTCGCCTGCGCCGATACCTTACTCGATGCTTATCAGGGGGCTTACGCGACTGACCCCACCTCCGCTTTTGGTGGCATTATTGCGTTCAACCGAGAACTCGACGCCTATACCGCCCAAAACATCCTCGACCGACAGTTCGTGGAAGTCATCATCGCGCCTACCCAAAGCGAACAGGCGGCTGAAGTGCTCGCAACCAAAACGGGCATACGCGTCTTGCTGACAGACATCATCGCAAGCGAAGCCTTTGAACAGCTCCACTTCAAACGTGTTGGCGGCGGTCTTCTGGTTCAAGAACAAGATCAAGGACAGGTATCAGCCGACGACCTCAAGGTCGTGACCCGACGCGAACCGACTCCCGAACAATTTCGCGACCTGCGTTTTGCCTGGACAGTGGCCAAATTCGTCAAGTCAAATGCGATCGTCTACGCCGCTGAACAACGAACGATTGGAATCGGTGCCGGGCAGATGAGCCGTGTTTATTCAGCCAAAATAGCCGGCATCAAAGCAGCGGATGAGAATCTGGACCCAGCGGGTGCCGTCATGGCATCAGACGCTTTTTTCCCATTCAGGGATGGTATTGACTCAGCCGCGGCAGCCGGAATCAGTGCCGTTATCGAACCCGGTGGCTCGATCCGCGACGACGAAGTCATTGCAGCTGCGGACGAGCACGGACTTGCGATGGTATTCACAGGCATGCGTCACTTTCGGCATTGAAATCGATGGCAAAAGCACTGGTAGTCGGTGGTGGGGGTAGGGAACATGCACTGGCCTGGAAGCTTGCACAATCCGACCGTATAAACACAGTGTTTGTTGCCCCGGGCAATGCGGGCACGGCGCAAGAAGACGGCGTAGAAAACATCGCTATAGCGGCTGACGATATGGATCAGCTGTGTGAATTTGCCCAACTTGAACGGGTTAATCTCACCGTCATTGGTCCCGAAGGGCCGCTCGTAGAGGGTATCGTTGATCGTTTTACGGAAAAAGGGCTGCGCTGTCTGGGACCTAGCAAAAAAGCTGCCCAGCTTGAAGGGTCTAAATCTTTCGCCAAGGATTTTCTACAGCGCCACAACATACCAACCGCCAAACACCAAGTTTTCACCGAGTCAATAAAAGCTTTCGCCTGGCTTGATTCAAATGAACCGCCTTTTGTCATCAAAGCAGACGGTTTGGCCGCTGGTAAAGGTGTCATCATCACTCACAAACTCAAGGAAGCAAAGCAAGCTATTAAGCAAATTTTGGAAGAGCGGCGCTTTGGTGCAGCAGGCAACCAGGTTGTCGTCGAGCAATTCCTGAGCGGAGAGGAAGTCAGCTATATCTGTCTTGTCTCCGGTAAAGAGGTGCTGCCTCTGGCAACCTCCCAGGACCACAAGGCTCGAGATGATGGTGATCAGGGACCCAACACCGGGGGTATGGGGGCTTATTCACCCGCACCAATCGTTGACACGTCACTCAATCAGCGCATTCTCAAGCAGGTCATAGAACCGACCGTCAATGGCCTGGCTAGCGAAGGAATTCCTTACACCGGTTTCCTCTATGCTGGTCTGATGATCGGTGAGGATAACGTACCACGGGTGCTTGAATTTAACTGCCGCCTCGGTGACCCTGAAACCCAGCCGATTCTGATGCGACTGAATTCGGATCTTGTAACACTGTGCGACGCGGCGCTCGATGGTCATATTGCAGACATCGAGGTCAGCTGGGACAAGCGCTGTTCTCTGGGCGTAGTGATGGCATCGGCCGGATATCCGGACCGCTACGACATCGGTCTGCCCATCGACGGCCTCGATAGGTCTGCGGCAGACACTGCCAAGGTCTTTCATGCGGGTACCCATGATCGCGACGCGCAGGTACTCACCAGCGGCGGTCGCGTACTGTGCGTAACAGCGCTTGGTTCTGATATTGAATCGGCCCGCGAATCGGTCTATAGCGCAATAAAGACGATACACTGGCCAGGTGCTTTCTGGCGTGGCGATATTGGCCACCGTGCACTAGCCCGCGAAAGGGCCGAACATAAGTAGGGAGTATTCATGTGAGTAACAAATTTATCTCAGTCTTGATGGGATCCGATTCGGACCTCTCAACCGTACAAACTACTCTTGACACCTTGAACGCCCTGGCAATACCTTTTGAAGTAAAGATTACGTCCGCCCACCGTACGCCCGATGACACCCGTCGTTATGTGTTTGATGCTGAGGAAAGGGGCTGCGCCGTATTTGTTGCAGCCGCGGGTCTGGCAGCGCATCTTGCTGGAACGGTTGCTGCCCTGACACTAAAACCTGTCATCGGGATCCCCATGGACGCTGGACCACTCAACGGGCATGATGCATTGCTGTCTACTGTCCAAATGCCTGGTGGAATACCGGTCGCTTGTGTTGCCATCGGCAAAGCAGGGGCAAAAAATGCGGCTTATCTGTCCGCACAGATACTTGCAATCGGTGACCCCGAACTGACTGAAAGACTTAAAACCGAGCGTAAAGCAAACGCCCAGCTCGTTCGAGATAAAGATCGCAAGTTGCAAACAAGCCTGGATAAACAAAATGTCCATTTGGAGTCAGATTGAAAAAGCAGTCGAAGTTTGTACGGCAGGCGGGATAATCGCCTACCCGACTGAATACTGTTTCGGGCTGGGCTGCGACCCGCTCAATGAAACTGCCGTCCGACGGATACTGACACTGAAGCACCGGAGTTGGGCCAAGGGGCTGATCGTGATCACAGACGATGTCCGCCGGCTGAGACGACTTATTGATTTTTCCGTCGGCAGTTCACTCATTACACCACTCGCCAACTGGCCTGGACCACACACCTGGTTACTGCCCGCTTTAACCGCTACCCCCCGTTGGCTGCGCGGTCAACACGATACCCTGGCAGTACGTCTCATCGACCATCCACTGGCATTGGCACTGTGTCGACAAAGTCGGTCTGCGATTGTATCCACCAGTGCAAACAGAAAGAACCAGCCACCGCTGCGTACCGCCAGACAAGTCCGGTTTGAATTTGGTGATCGCATAGATTGGATAATTGATGGCCCGGTAGGGCGGGCGACTTCACCGAGCGAGATCCGCGATGCCCGTACTGGCCAGCTTGTCCGCGGCGGAAACTGAAACCTAGGGTTTTGAAGTAGACACCAGCTATGACCACTTCTACTGACGAGGAGGTTCGCGAATTTTTGAGAAATTTGCAGGATCAGATCTGCTCGACACTCGAACGCACCGACGGTAAGGCGTTATTCACAGAAGACACCTGGACCCGCCACAATGATGATGGTGGTGGTCGAACTCGAATTCTGTGTCAGGGAGCGCTTTTTGAGCAAGCAGGTGTTAACTTCTCCCACGTTAGGGGAGACCGACTGCCATCGGAAGCAACAGCCCATAGACCTACCCTGGCAGGTTGCAAATATGAAGCCATGGGCGTCTCCTTGGTGATTCACCCACTAAATCCCTACGTTCCAACAGCCCATATGAATGTTCGTTTTTTCAAAGCATCCACCGGTGAGAAAGATACGACCTGGTGGTTTGGCGGAGGTTTCGACCTCACTCCCTACTACGGATTTGAAGAAGATGCTGTTCACTGGCATCGCACTGCACGGGAGGCCTTAAGGCCTTTTGGTGAGGATCTCTATCCCCGAATGAAAAAGTGGTGTGACGAATATTTTGTTCTGAAACACCGCGGAGAACAGCGCGGCATTGGTGGACTGTTTTTTGACGATTTCAATGAAGGTGGCTTTGAAAATGCCTTCGGAGTAACTCGCAGTATCGGCGAACATTTTCTCACAGCTTATCTCCCAATTGTAAAGCGCCGGTGTGCGACCCCCTACGGCACAAATGAACGCGAGTTTCAGCGCTATCGGCGAGGTCGATATGTGGAATTCAATCTAGTCTACGATCGCGGCACATTGTTCGGTTTACAAAGTGGTGGTCGTACGGAATCTATTTTAATGTCGCTGCCGCCCGAAGTATCCTGGAGATACAACTGGCAACCAACCCCGGGTTCTGCTGAAGAAGCGCTTTACCTTCAATTCCTTCGACCCAGAAACTGGCTCGAAGATGAATCATGAACTGATCGAGAACAACTAAAACCATTGGCTCGAAGTCTTTATACCCTGCTGCTTTGGTTGCTGCTGCCTGTCGTACTGCTGCGACTGGTCGTCAAGGGATTCTACAGCTCTGCCTACCACTACCGTTGGGCAGAGCGATTTGGGTACGGCCCGCATTACCCAGACCGGTTCAATGTCTGGATTCATGCAGTGTCAGTTGGGGAAGTCAATGCAGCCACTCCGCTTATTAGCAATCTGCTCAACGCTCGGCCTGACTGCCGAATTTTGGTCACAACGATGACCCCTACTGGATCGGAAAGGGTACGCTCAACGTTCGATCAACAAGTAACCCACTGCTATGCACCATATGATTATCCGTTTGCCGTAACCCACTTTCTACAAAGAACATCACCCGACATTCTGATTCTGATGGAGACGGAAATCTGGCCAAACATAATTTCTCAGTGCCACCGCATGGGAACGAAAGTCGTAATGGCGAATGTCCGCATGTCAGAAAAGTCACGCCGAGGCTATGCGCGTATTTTGCCGGTAGTCGGGCCGGCTTTGGCCAAGGTATCTGAATTCGGTGTCCAATCCGATGGTGACCGTCAACGCCTGATTGATCTGGGTATCTCCCCGAATAGAGTAACCCGAACCGGCAGCATGAAATTTGAGACCCATTTGCCGCCCAGCCTGCGAGAGGTCGCAGAAGCTGTGCGGCGGGATTGGGGACGCGACCGTTCTGTGATCGTCTGCGGCAGTACTCACGATGGTGAAGAATCACTGCTTTTGGGCCTGCTCAAGGACCTGTCTGAGCAGTTTCCACAGACGCTACTGGTCTTGGCACCCCGGCATCCGGAACGTTTTGACCAAGTCGCCCGGCTGACCGTTCGATCCGGATTCACCGTGGTGCGACGTAGCCAGCAGCACGGCCCAATCCCAGACTCTGTATCTGTTCAGATTGCGGATACTATGGGTGAACTTGCCATGCTTTATGCTGCTGCCGACATTGCTATCGTCGGGGGAAGTCTGATCCGTATAAAAGGTATCGGTGGTCACAATATTCTAGAACCTTGCGCAGTGGGTGTGCCCGTTATATTTGGGCCTTATATGCGTAATTTTTTCGAGATCAGCCAGCTCACGCTAGCTCGTCAGGCTGGGTTTCAGATTGATGGCCCTGAAACGCTTAAAGCGCAGGTGTGCTCTTTGCTGCGCGATGCCAATCTTCGCGCAACAACCGGCGAAAACGGTATACGGATGGTATCTGAAAACACCGGTGCCACTGACAGTACACTAAAACTTGTTTTGCCTTATCTAAACTAACGGTGGTTTTTCAACGACAACACGCAATACTTTCGAGATGTTTTTTGATAAAACAAATGCTGATTACTGCTCAGTAAGAATAAATAAAACGACTTCGCGCACGCATGAACATACCCTAACATTGGTTGTACCGCATTTAGTTGAAGTTACTATCGCTTGACATTTGTTTTTGCCTGACTATAGTTCGCGCTTTAGGAGCAACTGTGTTTTGTTACTCCGCGTTTGCCAGAACGAATTGATTAACGGTAAAACGATCTTGACATATTAAAAGAGACCTTTAACGTTATAGTTGAAAACATATCGTTCCGGTCAACAGCTGGCAGTCAGAAGCTCATCTCACATCAACCCTAGCAGAGGAAATTAAATATGGCGGCAAAGAAAAAAGCCACGAAGAAACGAGCAGCATCCAAGAAAAAAGTAACTAAGAAAACAGCAACTAAGAAAAAGGCAACTAAGAAAAAGGCAACTAAGAAAAAAGTAACTAAGAAAAAGGCAACTAAGAAAAAGGCAACTAAGAAAAAGGCAACTAAGAAAAAGGCAACTAAGAAAAAGGCAACTAAGAAAAAGCGGCGCTAAGAACGCGTAACAGTGACGCTAAATAACCGTTAGGCAGACGTTCCTAACTTGACAGAGGCGATGGCTCCGGCCGTCGCCTCTTTTGTTTGCTGGGGTCCT
>Ga0066383_10000422_pt1 | contig 15129 bp, 10 predicted proteins | sample Knorr_S23_td_Bot_FD_70950 | JGI IMG/M metagenome (GOLD analysis project Ga0066383, IMG submission 70950) | Marine microbial communities from Southern Atlantic Ocean transect - Knorr_S23_td_Bottom_ad_3770_LV_A | ecosystem: Environmental > Aquatic > Marine > Oceanic | place: Southern Atlantic...
ATATTTACTACCCTCTGTGCATATTTGTCACGAAGTTCATCAAATTCTTTTTCTTTCTCTTGAATAAGCTCTTCAGCTTTTTTTATTGCCGATTCCTTTGACTTCTCTTCTTTCCTTAAGCGATACAAAAGATTACGGACCAAAGCGATCTCTTCATCTAACTCTTGGATCTTAGTCTTCGCACTTTTTTCCTGATCGGCTGTACTCTTGATTCGGAGGCGGAAGTTTTCAATCTCCATTCTTAGTCGATCCAGTTCCCTGGAATGGAACTGAATATCTTCATCAATGTCCTCGGATTGAGCTGTAATCATCAGCGGAGCCAACAACATGTATAGTATAAGAGGTTTAATCACAGCAGTTTTCACGAGGGGAAAATAGGTGGAAGAAGCTGTCACTAGCAATCGTTTTCACATGTTTGTGCATGAGAAAACAGAACTACTAACCTTAGTTATTTTTCTTCTATCTTAAACAGCACATAATCCTCAAATGAAAAATACGCCTCTCCCCGTTTGGGGAAGTGATAAACCCATAGCTGATAATTCAGACCTTTCTCATCTTCCTTTTCGATGATCTCCGCCGGCTCACCCAGAATATCGCTCACTTCTGACACCAGCATTCCGATCTCCACCTTCGGCATCCGTCGCCAAGCGAGATCAACTCTCGCTTCATTGGCATAAGACTCCTTCAATTGATCCACTCTCAGTTTGTCCAGACTTAATAGCTGGGCTTCCAACTGTTCACGAATGTTTTCAAACTCCTCATCCTTTTCCCCCAAAATTTCCTGCGCCTTGTAGAGGGAGAGAACAGCGAGCCGCAAACCGGCTTCATCCTTAGCTTGATTTACATCCTCCAACATTCCCACTGCAGATCTCAGCTCCAATCCGCGTATCTCATCCCTCAATTCCGGAGCCATGGAAAGCGCTTTCGAATACTTTTCCAGCGCAAGAGAATAGACTCCCCGTGAAGCAAGATCCTTCCCGTGCTGAATAGTAATCCGTGCCTCAAGTTTGCGAAGAAATTCCTTTCCCTTGATAGAAATTACAGCGGCTCGCCGGGCGTAACTAAGCGCATCGTCATCCTGACCAAGTGTAAAAAGTGAGTCAGCAATCTCAATGTAAAATCCAGCCATCATCTCAATTTTCATCTGGAGTTTTTTCTTAAAAGGTTCAACAGCCGTCCGCTCCGCTTCAATATATTTGTCCAGCGCTTCCACCAACATATCCCGAGCTTCCAGCCGCTTCCCCTCAGCGTAAAGCTGCTCTGGAATGCGGATATTGCAGATTTCGATGAGCTTTTCCGCACGTCGAACACGGGCGTGCCGAGGATGCTGATCAATAAACTGATTGAACTTGCGTTTAGCAGTTACGTAATCAGAATCCAAGTAATACCCCTTGGCCTCATCGCCGATAGTCTTGCCGCCGCCATAGAAAGCGCCGAAGCTGAAGTAAATTCCTACCTGCGGAAGCTGCATCCCGGTGATGGGAGTAACTTCTTGCGGATCGCTGATATTATCCACCTTAGCATAGTAGTGACGCAGTTCAAAACCCCAGGCATATCGGGCAGCGGTATCCGACTCCCGGATGAACTTAATTCCGATACCGTACATGGATGTTGCTCCCGTTCCTGATGGCTCATCTTCCAGACTGTCACCCCGATAAAACTGGACCTTTCCCACGCCGTAACCGTAGCGGAACTGGACAAACCATTTCGGCCTCCACTGCATGATCATAGTAGTTGTGAGGTTAACTTCCATGAAAGTGGGTGTAAATGTTTTGGTCACTCCCCAAGAAGTGGGTACGCTCGGAGGACCGCTAAGAATTGTACTCTCAGAAAAATCGATGGATGGGATGTTTAACACAGCCGCACGGCGTACTCCCACTCCAGCAAAAATGTCAAAATAGCTCTTCTTGAAAAAGAGGTAGGAGAGGTTGGTTTGAACAGCATCAAATTCCATGTTGGAACCGATCCGGCCGGAAAGGGCGATATTCTGGAAAATGTCCTCGGTAGTATCAGCGTAAGTTATAAAAGTAGGGTCGAAGTTATACGGATTGTAGCTCTTCCAGCCGTAAAAGCCAATTCCGTAGCGACCCTCAGCAGGGATGCTGACAATCGGCTGGCGAAACTCCATTGGCCGAACGATAGCTTCAAACATCCTGTTGTCGCCGTTTTGCAAATTTGAAATAAACGTCCGGAAGAATTGAAAGCGTGTTTTCTTCTTCTTTTCCACCTCCTGAGCAAAGGTAACAGTAAATGTCGCTAAAATAATAAAGAGGTAAATCAGCTTAATTAACGGTCGAGATGTGAATGGTGAGGAAGCCATCGGATTTGAAAATTGGGTGAGTCAGATCAATTATTCAAGAGAATTCACGCACATTTAACTGAAGTCTTTTTTTAACACCAATGGAACAAATCGCTTTCGTAACTTTTCAACACTATTACAAAGGTGCCATGAAGACAATCCGTAAAATCACTTTTCTCAGCATTTCACTGCTAATACTCTCTGCAGTCTTATCTGCCGTTGAACCTGATGGAGACGATTTCACTATCTGCCGGGTCAAGTATTCAGGCGGCGGGGACTGGTACAGCGATCCCAGTTCGCTTCCCAACCTGCTGGCGTTTATCCGGAAGAACACCAACATGGAGGTAAGCGCAATAGAAGCACGTTACTCTCTCGATGACGAAGAAATTTTCGGCTATCCCTACCTCTACATTACCGGCCACGGCAACATTCGCTTCTCAGATAAGGAAGTAGCAAACCTGCGGACATTCCTCCTTGGCGGCGGATTTCTGCATGCCGATGACAATTACGGCATGAACGACTCATTCCGCCGCGAGATGAAGCGTGTCTTTCCCAATAAGAAGTGGGTGGAGCTACCCCACGATCACCCCATTTATCACTGCTACTACAGTTTTGAAAATGGCCTGCCAAAAATCCATGAACACGACGGTAAGCCCTCACAAGGACTGGCTCTGTTTGAAAATGAGCAAATGCTTGTTTTCTACTCCTACGAGAGTGATTTGGGCGACGGCTGGGAGGATCCTGATGTTCATAATGATCCGAAAGAAAAACACCAGACCGCATTGAGAATGGGCATCAATATTTTCTTTTATGCACTCACCCACTGAAATGAGAAAAATCGCAACTCAACTCACCCGCTTCCGTCATCGTAAAATTGTGACCGATCTCTTAATAACGGGATGGATCATTCTGGCAATCGGCACAATAATTGTCTCGCTCCTTCTAGTGCTGGAGGCGGTCTTTTGGCTATCACCTGCTTTACGCTACGGTGTCTGGCAGTCAGGATTGGTGCTTCTGGCGGCAATAGCTGTAATGGGGGCGGTAGTGGGATTGTTCATTCGCCAAGACAGCATCAGGCGATATCGACTGGATACAATCGCTCATGAAACGGGAAGAGCGGCACTGCCGAAGGGTGACGAGATCATCAACGCCCTCCAACTGGAGAGTGGTGACAGCGGCAGCTACAAAACTTCGCGGGAACTGGCGGATGAATTCGTAACCGAGACTGCCAGCAAACTCAGCTCACTCTCACCAGCTGAGGTTTATTCCACCAGAGAAAAAAAGAAGCTGAAGGTTGCGGCTTTGGGCTCAATTGCTGCTGCCGTATTACTGATAATCTTCTTTCGTGCTTCATTTGCCGGCGCAGCGCAAAGATGGATTCATCCCCAGACGGATTTCCCGGTCCCTTACCCATACGAACTGAAAAGCATCACAGGTAATCTATCGCTTATGGGCGGTGACGACGCTATCATTCAATTCTCCGCCGAGGGAAAGAGCCTCCCTTCTTCTCTTCAGCTTGAACTCATGAGCGATAAAGGGGATGCGATGCTGATACTAGAAATCACGGAACGGGGCAACTTTTCCTACGAACTGAAGAGTGTGCTCCAAAACTATCGCTACCGGGTTTTTACCACCTCCAGTCATTTTTGGGAGCCGTGGGAAGAAATCTCGTCCCCGATCTACAGGATTGATGTGACCGACCGGCCCACAATCGAACAGTTTACAGCCACCGTAATTCCGCCGTCGTATACCAGGCTGTCACCTTCCGAGCAGAAAGGCAACATTGCGGAAATCCGCGGGATCAAAGGTTCAGAATTGGGTATTTCTCTTAAAACCGACAAAAATCTGGATGAGGGGTTTTTGACTGTTGGGACTGGAAGTAAATCCGGTGATCAAGAAAAAATTCCTCTGACCATTAACGGGCGAAAGGCAACAGGATCTGTCTCCATGATGAGAGACGCTTCTCTTACCGCACATGTGTATGATTCCCGGGGTATCGGCAACCTCGATCCCATTGAATACAGGCTGGTGGTGCTGCAAGATCTTTCGCCTCAGATGCAGGTTTTGATCCCGCCGGAAGTGACTGAATTGGGTAGCGATTTTACAATTCCCATTAAGCTCCACATTGAGGACGATTTCGGCTTTAGCACTTTGCAGATTGTCTATGAGGTCAAGCATCCCGAATATCTTCAGCAGGAGGAATCTGTGAGTATCCATGTGCTGAAAAACTTTTCACGAACGACTATCGCTCAAGACATCTATTACCTTTGGGATGTGAGTAAGCTTGGTCTTATGCCGGACGACGAACTTCAGTTCCATTTCGAAGTGTACGATAATGACATCATCTCGGGGCCGAAAAAAGCCGTTTCATCGACATTCTTCGCCAAGTTTCCATCTCTCGCCGATCTGTTTGCCCGAACAGAAGAGCAGGAAGAAGAAGTTAAATCGGCTGCAGAGGAGATGGGGAAGGAACTTGAAGAATTAACCGAGTCGCTGAAAGAGATGCAGTTGGAACTTCTAAAGGATGAAAAGCTGGAGTGGGAAAAACATCAGCTTCTTGAGGAGTCACTAAAGGAAGTGAAAGATAAGCTGAAGCAGATTGAGTCGCTGAGGGAGCAGATGGATACCATTGCCCAGGAAGCGGAAAAACACGATCTATTCTCACCTGAGTTGTTAGAGAAATTCCAGACCTTGAATGATCTTCTTCAAGACCTAATGTCACCAGAGATGATGGCCGCCATGGAGCGAATGCAGTCTGCATTAGAAGATGTGTCACTGGAAGACTTACAGGCAGCGCTGGAAGATTTTTCTCTGAACGTGGCAGAACTGGAGTCACAGCTCGACCGGTTTATAGACATTTTCGAGCGAATCCAAGCCGAACAACAGATGGACGAACTTGCTCGCCGAATGGAGCAGTTGGCAAAAGATCAGGAAGATCTTACATCCAAACTGGAATCAGAGTCTGCAGATGAAAACGCCTCTCGTCTGGCTGAAGATGAGCTGCGAAATCAGCAGGAATATAAGAATCTACTGGAATTGATGACGGAAGCTGCCGAAAGTATTGAACCGTATGCCCAATCACCCTCAGAGGATTTGAAAGAGTTGGCGGAGTCTGAACTGGCACAAGAGACCTCCAACTTGCTGGAACATGCAGTTCAACAGTTAAAACAGTCAGACATGAGCCAAGCTTCGCTATCTGCAGAAAGTGCCAGTCAAAACCTCCAACAGATGAGCCAAATGATGCAGAGTATTCAGATGGGTTTCCAGACGCAGTCTACAGGCGAAATGGCAGAAAAGTTTCGAAGCATTCTCAGAAAGACACTGACCATCTCAAAAGAACAGGAACGGCTGCAAGGCGAGACAGCAGACCTTCCGCGAAACAGTCCCCGACTGAGAGAGAAGGGCGGCGAACAGCAGCTTTTGAAGGATAAGCTGACCCAGCTCATTGGCGAAATGATGGAGCTGTCTCACCAGACTTTTGCCGTCTCGCCGGAGATGGGAAAGGCTGTAGGTAGAGCGGTAGTAGGAATGACCGAATCACTCAGTAGAATGGAAGAACGTAACGCGTCATCCGCCGCCAACAAGCAGTCAGCAACTGTGGCTGCTTTGAATGATGCTGCCCTTGCCACCATATCCGCCATGGAAGAAATGCAGCAGTCAGGAATGGCATCCGGCATGGAACAGTTTTTGGAGCGAATGCAGCAGATGACAGGCCAACAGCAAGGGATCAACAACCAGACGCTGCAGATGTTGATGGGGCAGATGACTGCTTCCGCACAAAAGGAGATGATGCAGCGGTTGGGTAAGCAGCAAGGACAGCTTAGGAAATCGCTTCAGGAGTTGATTAATGAGACTCGAGGATCCCGGCAGTCAGGTGAACTCCAGGGTATCGCAGAACAGATGGAGGAAGTGCTGAAGGATTTCCGGCGGAGGAGGGTGAACCGAAAAACAGTGAAGCGTCAGGAGCGAATCATGTCCCGGATGCTAAACTCCCAGAAATCGCTCAAACAGCGAGATCTCTCTGAGATGCGGAAATCGAGAACATCAGTCGAGGTGGTTTCTGATGGACCCGCCGGACTTCCGGCAGACTTGGGACAGCGGAGGAATCTCGCCATCGAAGCGCTAAACGAAGCACTTAAAGCTGGGTTTCCCCGGGATTATCAGGAAATGATCCGCCGCTACTTTAATTCACTTATTCAAGGTGAAACTGTGGAAACAGATCAATGAATAGAGCTCTTGTCATTTTGCTTTTGATCGCAACTGTGTCTGCTCAGCAGACCGTTCGTCCCAACGTAGCGTCAGATAAAACTGCTTTCCGAAGAGCGATTAAATTAGAACGTTCTCAGCAGACTGATGAAGCCATTCAAATCTATGAGGATCTCTTGGAGGTTAATCCAAAAAATTCCCAAGCCTATACACAGTTGAAATCTCTTCTCCGGCGGCTGAAAAAGTACCAAGAGTTGGAGGTTCTCATTCAGTCTCGACTGGAGGTTTATCCGCAAGACATCCAAAGTCTGGCTGAACTGGGTGAAGTTTTTTTGCTTATGGGAAACGAATCTGCCGCTGTGGATCACTGGGAACAGATTGTCGCTGAAAACCAATCTTCAAAAACGGGTTTTCGCGTAGTTCTTCAAAAGTACATTCGACATGGAATGAAAGACCGAATGGATAAACTGGTCGCACATGGAAGAGAAACGTTTGGTGAGGTGGACCTATTTTCTCTCGAACTGGCAGGATTCTACTCCCGGAAACAGGATTTTAACAATGCAGCTATCGAATACCTAACGTATCTACAATACAATCCTAAACAATTCAAGTCCGTCTCTCGGCAGATACTCCGCATGTCAGACAACAGGGAAAGTCACTACGCAATTGAGGAGGAACTGATGCGCTTTCTAGAAACTGAGAACAGTACTGTCCGCCTACTCTACGCCGATTTCCTTTTCAAGATCGGACGTTATGCTGACGCAGTTATACAACACCAAGAAATTGGTACTGCATCCGAAAATGATCTCAATCGTTGGATTGCACTGGGCGGAAATCTTCGAAAGGAGATTGAATTATCATTGGCGGCTGAAGCCTACATCACCGTCCTCCGCTCCCTTCCTCATGACGCTAAGCAGCTACTCACTCCGCGACAGCGGAAAATCATGGGCGAAGCGCTATACGGACTGGCGCTGACGTCCGAATTTCAGATTTCCCCGGAGGAAAAAGTGCGATCGTTGGCGGGTTATTTTCCGGATAACCAGTTTTTCAGAGACCCGTTTGTGAGCGTCAGCGTTATTGATGCGGAATCCCTTCAGGAGACTTTCGCGCTCTACGACTCCATCCTCACCACTCTCCCTGCCACCACTTTTTCTCCTCAGGCGCATTTCCGCTTAGGCGAGATCAAATACCGCATAACCCGAGATTTTGATGGTGCTCTCACCTCCTTCCGAGCGGCTGTAACGGGTACAAACGACAGATCACTGAATATTGCCGCTTCATCACGTCTGGCTGATGTCCTCACGGCAAAAGGTGATATAGAATCCGCTCTGGACTTCCTGGATGACAAAATCTCTTCACTTTCCGAAAGATGGCAGAATAATTTGAATGTGAAAAGGTGCCATCTACTGCTTCTAAGCGGTTCTTTGGATTCGGCCGTTAACAGCCTTACAGATCTCGTGGATGATCTGGCAGTGACGGATGACGCCTTCAACGATATGCTGGAGCTGAAAGTGTTCGTGGATGAGCATTTCAGTCGAGTGGACGAAGAGGGTAAGGAAGCTTTCCGTAATTACATTTCGGCTGAACTACTACTTCGCCAGGCAAAAAAAATCGAAGCACAGGCTCTATTTCTAAAGGTTGCAGAGAATTATCCTGAGACATCTATTGCCCATGAATGCCTTTTCCGGGCAGCGGAGATTGATCAGCAAATGAAACGTTACGATGAAGCCATTACAACTTTTAGTTTACTCTCAACTGGCGATTGGGGCGACAGAGCTGCCACGCGAATCGCGGAAATATACGACCGAGAACTGGCGGACAATGAGAACGCGTTAATATGGTATCTGACCGTCCTCAATGAACATGAGAACAGTCTCCTCGCCGAACCGGTCCGCTACCGCATCCGCGAATTGACAAAAGATAAGGAACTCAATTGAAGAAAGTAATTCTGACTATTTTTCTGGTTACGCAACTGCTACCCGCAAACAAAATTCTGATCCCCATGGATTTGTCGCAGAAGGATCACCTGAAAGCATACGGCATTGCTTTTTGGGTACTGACACAAGACGTGAACGTGGAGTGGTTGTTGAACTATCGCGGTGGCTCTTTCTTGATTGACGACTACCCAAATATCGAGCAAGAGTGCCGTATTCGAGGCGTAACGGTTCAGATTATCTCCGACGGCGATGCGGTGAACATTTACGGCGAAATCGGCGTGAACAACATGGAAGTCATACTATTGGAAAAGACGCCGAAAATCGCCATCTACACGCCACCGAATAAGCAACCGTGGGACGATGCAGTGACAATGGCACTTACTTACGCTGAGGTGGAGTACGAGACGCTTTGGGATGAGGATGTATTGCTGGGAAAGCTGGATAAATACGACTGGCTCCATCTCCATCACGAAGACTTCACCGGACAGTACGGCAAGTTTTACCGCAGCTACCACAACGCTCCGTGGTACAAGCTTCAGCAGGCGGAGTCGGAAGCAATGGCATACCGTTTAGGCTTCTCCACTGTATCGGAAGAGAAGAAAGCGGTAGCTTGGAAGATCAGAGATTACGTTGGTACCGGCGGTTTTCTTTTCGCCATGTGCTCCGCCACTGATTCATGGGATATCGCTCTGGCGGCTAGAGGCGTAGACATCGTGGAGAGCGTGTTCGACAGTTCACCGGCAGAACTCAATGCCCAGCAGCTTCTCAACTATGATAACTCGCTCGCTTTTGAAAGCTTTACTCTCCTCACTGATCCCTTTGTTTATGAGTTTTCTAATATAGATTATCCCCCCAGTAATAATCCCGTTTTGAAAGGAGCTGAAGCTGACTACTTCACTCTCTTCGAGTTCTCTGCCAAGTACGACCCAGTGCCTTCTATGCTGACGCAGGATCACGTGGGAGTGGTCGCAGGTTTCATGGGACAGACCACCGGTTTCCGGCGCGACTTGATCAAGAAGCACATGGTGATCATGGGCGAAGTGGAAGGCGGCGAGCAGGTGAAATACATCCACGGAAATTTCGGTAAAGGGACCTTTACCTTCTTGGGCGGTCACGATCCCGAGGATTATCAGCACTTTGTAGGCGATCCCCCCACCGATCTCTCTCTTCATCGCAATTCACCGGGCTATCGATTGATCCTGAACAATATTCTATTCCCTGCGGCGAGAAAAAAGGAGCGGAAAACATGAAAGTAACTAACATTTACGCCGTAGGCCGCAACTACGCTTCACACGCTCAGGAGATGGGCAACCCTGTTTTGGAGGAGCCCATCTTCTTTCAGAAGTCGTCTACTTGCCTCTCAGATAATTCCGTCATCACACTTCCCCCTGAAAGGGAAATCCACTATGAACTGGAGATTGTCGCTTCCATCGGTAAAGGCGGCAGCAATATTACTGCAGAAGAAGCGTGGCGACATGTGGATGGGCTCTGTTTGGGGCTCGATTTAACCGACCGCCCTCTCCAGCACAAGTTTAAGGAAGAGCGGCTGCCGTGGTTTCTTGCCAAGTCGTTTCCCGGCTCAGCGGTCATTACACAGTTTGATCTACCGGACTTGAGCATCTGGAGCCACGATTTTTGGCTCACTCTCAACAGCAAGGAAGTTCAGCGTAGCAATATGGATCAAATGCTTTTCGATATCCCCGCCCTCATCGCTTATCTCTCCGCTCGCCTACCGCTAACATCCGGCGACATCATCTATACGGGAACGCCCAGCGGTGTGGGACTGCTTCACCAGGCAGATGAACTGGTGCTAGGACTGGGTGAGGAGATTAAAGGTAAGTTTCGAGTAAAGTCTGCAGTAAGTTAGGTCAAGCAAAGCCTGTCTATACCCTTTTTTACTTTTACGTATAACCAAAACGGCTTGATTTCCCTCAGAGTCAAATGTAATTTGATCTGTTAATTCCCGAGGTAAGAATGCCTTTAAACAGTGATATTCAAAAAGAAATGCATCAAGCCCTAAAAGAAGGAGATTCAGACAGGGTACGAACTCTACGACTACTACTTTCCAAGTTGAAAAACAAATCTATTGAAACCGGAGGTAAACTCACTGAAAGCGATTCTCTGAAGGTTTTACAAACAGCAGCAAAGCAGCGACGAGAAGCGATCGAACTATACCTTAAAGGGGACAGAGATGATCTTGTCAATCAGGAAAAGGCGGAATTAAGAATCATAGAAGAGTATCTTCCCTCACAACTTAACGAAGATGAAATGCGTAAGATTATAGCAGCTGTGATAGAGGAGATCGGTACCGCTTCCATAGCAGACATGGGGAAAGTGATGGGACAGGTCATGAAGCAGATCGCCGGTCGGGGCGACGGTAAAATTGCTCAGCAGCTGGTCAGCGAACTCCTCTCATCGTGAGCCACCCTTTCGATTGGATCAGCGTACCGGTTTTGCTCGTTTCAGGATATGTGGGTTACAGACGAGGATTTCTTGAAGAGGTTGCCAGATTTGTTGAACTCATTATCGCAACACTCATTTCCATCCGATTTTATGGAATTCTCACCGGCTGGCTTAAGAACTATCTTGCTGCCAATGATGTCTTTCTGCGAATCATCAGTTTTCTCGTCATCCTGCTTATCTGCCTATTCGTAATTCGCTACTTAACTCGCTGGATTCAGGATGCAATCCTTGACAAGGGGGTTAATTTGGCTAACAACACGGTAGGATTTCTCTTTGGCCTTCTCCGGGGCTGTCTGATAATTCTACTTCTCCTTTGGCTAGTAGAAATAGTGCCTACAACAAAAACTGTTGGAGATTTCAGAGAACGTTCTTATCTATTTAATCATCTTAGTGGTTACAGAGAGTGGGTTATGAACTATTCAGGCATAGAACCGTTTGCAAACAAAAGCGAAAAGTGGTTTAAGAAAAAGCTGGATTATGAAGTACCCGAAAGATCACGAACTTTAATTTCTTCCAAAGAAAATTAATTATATGGCTCTTATTCCACAGGAAACTATAGATCAAATCCGGGACACTGCCGATATTCTGGATATAGTTTCAGATTATGTTGATCTGAAGCGACGTGGGCGCAACTTTTTTGGTCTCTGCCCATTTCATGTAGAAAAAACCCCATCCTTTAGCGTAGCGCCTGAGAAGCAGATTTTTCACTGTTTTGGGTGCGGTAGAGGAGGAAACGTAATCTCTTTTATCATGGAGTACGAAAAAATTGAATTCGTGGATGCGGTTCGGCAACTTGGGAAACGATACGGAGTTCAGATCAAGTCTGAGCAGGGCGACAGTTCTAATAAGTTATTTACTCATCTCTATGACATACATGAACTTGCAGTTGAACACTACCATACGATTCTTTACTCTGATGAAGGAGCTAAAGCTCTTGAATACCTTTCTGAGCGAGGTTTTTCCGAACAGACTATAAAAAAGTTTAGGTTGGGATGTTCCGGAGATGAATGGGATTCACTCCTGAAAAAAGTTAAGGGAGCTAACTTCCCAGCTGAAGTTTTAGATAAGAGTGGTCTTTTTGCTAAAAGCAGCAAAGGACGCTTTGACCGTTTCCGAAATCGCATTCTCTTCCCCATTGTAAATCTTTCCGGGCGGACAGTAGCATTTGGCGGTCGGGATTTATCCGGAGAGAGCGACGCTAAGTATTTGAATTCCCCGGAAACGCCTATCTACAATAAAAGTAATATCCTCTTCGGGCTGGAAGCAACGAGAGACTTCATCCGAAAAGAACGATCCATAGTTATTCTGGAAGGTTACACTGATTTCCTCCAGTTATTCCAACAGGGCATCACTAACCTCGTGGCTACCAGCGGTACCGCCCTCACTGATGGACACGTTAACCAGATCCGCAGATTCGCTGATTCTGCACATCTGGCTTATGATGGTGATGATGCCGGGAGAAAAGCAGCCATTCGTGCCGGCTATACTCTCACTCGCGGAGGAGTGACACCTTCACTTGTTGAGCTACCTGATGAAGCCGATCCTGATAGCTGGATTCGTGAGATCGGTAAGGAAGCTTTCGAAAAGGCAATTTATGAAGGGACTGATGTTCTGGATTTCCACATTAAACATTCCGGTTATGACCTTAATAAACCAGCGGATAGATCCAATCTAGCTCAAGATATTGCCGGGGAGTTGGCGGGAATAAAAGACCCCATTATACAGCAGCATACCATTCGCAGAGTTTCTAATCTACTTACAGTAGAAGATAATGTTCTCATCAATATGATTAAACGCAGATCTCGAAGACAGCGGGATCAAACCAGCCAGAGTGATGTAAACTCCACTTACTTCTCCTCACCTGCAGATAAGGCTCAACTTGAACTGATCAGATTGCTGGCACTCGGTGACGAAACAATCCTCACACCTCTGAAAGAACATATATCTACAGATCGTTTCAAACACCCTATTTTAAGAAAACTGGCAGACCAACTTATGATAACTGAAAAAGAGAATTTTTCCCAACTTCTGGAAAAATTTGAAGAGACAGAACATCGAAATCTTGCTTCTAAAATTCTCTTCGAAGCTGAAAATCACACAACAACATTTCAGGCTACAGTGGACTGTATAATCACCTTGGAGAAAGCTCCCCTGAAGGAGCAGATTTCCGAGCATCGCATTAAGCTACGCGAACTTGAACAAAAGGGGGACGATGCCTCCCATATACTAACAGAAGTCATCTCTCTTCAGTCTGAACTCAACTCGCTTAAAAACCGGCGGGATGAACTCCTAAACCTGGAACCGTGATCCGGATTACTGGACTTTCCATTCTGATCATCTGGTCATTTCTTCTGACCGAAACTCCGGCAAAACAAGATACCAAAAAAGAAGCAAAGACTGTAAAATATTTCGACACAAATCTTAAAAGGAAGGATATCCTCGGTAACGAAATTTCATCAAAAGATGCTCGACAAAAGAATCATTTCAAGGTTACTTACGATGCTCAAGGTAAAGTAGTCTCCATTGAGTTTATACCTCCCCAAAAACAGCGAGGTAAAAAGATGGAGAAACGTGAACTTTTCCCAAAGCCGAGGTCGCCGTTCCGCTATTTTGAGAAGTGGGATCCACACTCCCGCACACTAGATGAGGAAGTCCCTGAATTCAAAGTCGGGTCTCGTCCTTTTTACCGGGCAACTTTTACAGATGATGAACATGTCAGAACCGTGGAACACTTCCGGAAACGAAACAACCTCCTCTGGACATATCATATTGAATGGGACAAGCAGATGAAGGACTCGAAACTATCGGTTCTCTTTGATTCACACCTTCCGCTGACAGCGCTTGATCCTCACCTCTATCATCCATCTTTGAGCGAGATGAAGCCCGGCTGGATCGCGCAATTCAGACACAACAGACTGGGTCGTCCCCTCAACACCACAGTAAAAGATGACATAGGAAATATCTACTACTTCTACGATTTCATTTATCGCTTTGAAACAGTAGGAGATTCTCATAATCCCATAAACTTTAAAATCACTACCTCTAAGTATTACCGGGCTGACAGTAGCTTTATGGGTAAACATGAGCTAACCTTTGCCATGGACAATTCTCTCCTGAAGAAAAGTTTCTTCGATGATCGGGGTAACATAACAGAAACCATCGAATATGACTTCGACCCGGAACTGAACGAGGTTACGATCCTCATCCGCGATCCAAAAGGAAAAATCATTCACCGGCAGGTGATGGCCAAGTAATTAATGGATAGAGTGTCACGCACCTTTATCTAAGGTGCTTAGCACATACATACCAATAAAAAAAGCCCCTGGCCGAGTTGACCGGGGGCTTTTCATTACACTTGTTTATACGAAGCTAGAATCTAACTGTCAGACCTGCGTTGAAGTATCTTGGTGCCCCAAGGAATACCTCAGCATTATGTGCAGCGTGCTCTTTAGTGCCGTAGCTGTTGTACTGACTATTATCTACAGCATCCTGCACATAAACCTCATCCGTTGCATTGAATAAATGGGCAAAAGCCTGAAGTTGTAAACCAGCAATTTCTGGCAGGTCGTAGGAAATGTGGATATCCATTTTTGAATATCCCGGTGCCTTCCAGACTTGCTCAGTATCTGGTACATCATCTGGATCCGTTGAATCATATTCACGAGCATCCGGGCTCCAGTCTGAGTAGTTGTTTTCATACATATTGAACAAGACTTGCGCTCTTAACCCAGGTATCGGAGTAAGCGTTATACCTACAACATAGGCTGTTTGCGGCATATCACCTACATACAATCCATCCAGTGCATAATCGTATGGAGTTGTAGTTTGTCCTGTTACATTTCCAAGACTATCAAACTCATCTTCTTGATAATTTCCGGAGGCATCTCCAGTAAATTGCCAATCACCGATACTGACAGCAGCATCAATACGCAGCATAGACATTAACTGTGCTGATGCTTCAACCTCAATACCGCTATGGTTTTGGTTAACACCCGATAGGAAGATGACATCTGTGTCACCGCTGGAACCTTGACCTGATGTAACACTTTTTGTCATGTTACGATCAATCCAGTCTGTCATGTAATAACTGGCCTTGACAGCCATGTTGCCCGCACTGTAATTCACACCAGCTTCAAGACTCTGGAATTTTTCATTCGCAGGGTCTGATGCAACTGTACCATCAAAATAAATAACATTATCCATGATGGGCGGTTTCTCAACTAT
>Ga0066383_10000434_pt1 | contig 14928 bp, 14 predicted proteins | sample Knorr_S23_td_Bot_FD_70950 | JGI IMG/M metagenome (GOLD analysis project Ga0066383, IMG submission 70950) | Marine microbial communities from Southern Atlantic Ocean transect - Knorr_S23_td_Bottom_ad_3770_LV_A | ecosystem: Environmental > Aquatic > Marine > Oceanic | place: Southern Atlantic...
GGCCCGGCTCGGCGGTGGCGTCGATGCCGATATCGTCCTGCTTTACGTGCGCCCGGTGGACCAGGGGCTGCGCTCCGGCGGCCTTCAGGTCCGCGTCGCACGCGAGAACATGCTGAAATGGGGGCTCGAACTGCCGGGCATTCAATACCTCAAGAAGGGCCGCGACATGCTCAAGGAACTGGGGATCATGGCCGGTGACGAGTGGCGCGAAGAGGTCGCGCACACCGACGTTAACGGCGATCCCCTGGGCGACAACAAGATCAACTACATCAATGAACAGGGCAAGATGGTGGTGCTCAAGCTCAAGGTGGCCACAGACATCGCCACCGGCATTCTCGAACAATGGGAATTGGGGCCCTACGACCTCATCATCCTGGGCGCGTCAGGCCGCTGGAAAGGCATGGGCCGGTCGTTCTGGGACCCTGCCGTGGCCGAAAAGGTCGCCATTCACGCGCCGTGTTCCGTGCTGGTTGCCCGTGATTTGGAAGAAGGCCACGGTCATTTGATCTGCACCGATGGCTCGGACGAGGCCATGGAGATGGTCCGCTCGGACGCCGAATTGGCCTCGCGTTGCGATTGTCCGGTGTCGTTGATGAGTGTCGCCCTGGATGTGGAGGAAGAACCGGATGCCAAGGCCAATGTAGAAAAGGCCGAGGCGATGCTGAAGGAGCTGGGGATCGAGGTCAAAGAGACCATTATTCGCGTCGGTAACCCGGTAGATGAAATCATCGAAGCCGGGCCCGACTATTCCCTGATCGTAGTATCCGAATCCGGTAAATCCGGCTTGCAACGCTTTTTCATGGGAAGCGTCGCCTTCAAGGTCATGGAAAACGCCCATAATTCGGTGATGATCGCGCGTTAATTTTTGGCTTTACAAGCGCCTCGCGGCGGCTCCTTGCCCCGGCCTAAAGAGGGAGGATGCTAAGAAAACGGTAAGGAACCCAATTTCTTCATCAATTTTGTGCCGCGTCAGCATATGGCAAATTCCCATTTGACCAAGGCCAATCAGAAGCTTTTGAAAAAGATGGCGGCGGAAGGCGGGTGTTTCTTTCTAATGTGGGCCGATCCGTTTCTCCGCGGTTTACTGAATATCATGGTTGATCATATCCGCAAGGCAGATTAATAAGACGCTTTAAGCGATCTTAAAATGCCATGAACTCAAATAATCAAACGCCCAACCAAAACCCCGATGAAACTCCTGGCGCCGAACAGCCGGCACCTCTGCGTGTCCTTTCTTTCGGACAACGAATGCGCGCCTATTTCTTTGCCGGCATTCTGGTGATCGCGCCGATATCCATCACCCTTTACCTGGCTTGGCTGTTCATTGGTTTTGTCGACAGCAAGATTACTCCCCTGATACCGCTCAAATACAACCCGGAAACCTATCTGCCGTTTGCATTGCCAGGGCTGGGGTTGCTGATTTTGGTGTTGGCGTTGATGTTGACCGGCGCCATGACCGCTGGTTTCATGGGCCGGGTGTGGATGCGCTTTACGGAACAGGTGTTGGCCCGTATGCCGGTCATCCGCAATATCTATTCGGCGGTCAAGCAGATCTTCGAAACCGTTCTCGCCGATAAATCGGCGGCGTTTCGCGAAGCCGTCCTTGTGGAATATCCAAGGCGTGGAATCTGGGCCATCGCCTTTATCACTGGGCGCACCGAGGAGGAGGTTCAAAACATCACCGAGGAGGAATGCATCAACATTTTCCTTCCGACGACACCGAACCCGACGTCCGGGTTTCTGTTGTTCGTGCCGAAAAAGGACTTAATTTCGTTGTCCATGACGGTGGAAGAGGCCATCAAAATGGTGATTTCGGGCGGCATCATCACACCGCCGGACCACCGCCCTAAGGATCAGCAAAAAACACCCTTAACCGCAGCACACGTTTACGAGGAACTGGACATCTTGCGTGAAAAAGAACGTGCCCCGGTATTAGCGCCAAAGGGGTCGCGGCCCAGCGAAAAACAAAACTCTTAAAAGATCATTTCTGACATTCCAGGGCCGCGGCCGAGCTCCCCGATTCGCCCTTTTTTGGCAAAACTGCCTTTTACCGTAACGCTCCCGCGGAGGCCATTTGGCGTACGCGACGTCTCGTCGATAGCCCTGCGGGAATGCAGAAAACCTCTTAATTACATATGGTTACCATGAGGTGTTTTAAGCGGTATCCCGATCTTTAGGGGTGCATACAGTTTTATGGGCAGACGGCTTGAAAGGGTCTTTTGTATTTTTAACTCAGCCATTTGGGCACGACATAAACACCAAAACCAACAAGCTGGGATAAGAAATTGGAAAACTTTTCAATCATCGCTACCGAATACGGATTTCTGTTGAAGATGATCGCCGCCGCGGTTGTCGTCGTCATCGCCGGGTATTTCCTCCGGAAACGTCCTGAGCCGACTTCCTAACCGGAACGCAGGTTCCTTACGGCGGCTTCTCTCTCGAACAGATAAAGCAACGTTCTTAAGGCTTGCCCACGTTCTGTAATAAGCTCGGCGTCGCGGCTGATGATCAACGCCGCGTCATCGCGGGCAGCGGCCAACAATTCCCCATGAACACCTAAATCAGCAATGCGGAACTCTGGCAGGCCGCTTTGCCGGGTGCCCAGCAATTCGCCGGCGCCGCGCAGCCTGAGGTCTTCTTCGGCAATGCGGAAGCCGTCGTCGGTTTCGCGCATGATTTTGAGCCTGGCTTCGGCCGGGCCGGTGAGGGGAGCAGCATAAAGCAGCAAACAGGTGCTTGGTTTTTCGGCGCGTCCGATGCGTCCACGCAATTGGTGAAGCTGCGCCAACCCGAAGCGCTCTGCGTGTTCGATCACCATCACGGTCGCGTCGGGAACGTCGACGCCGACCTCGATCACTGTCGTTGCCACCAGAATCCGGGTCTGCCTGGAAGCAAAGGCCTCCATGGCGGCGTCCTTTTCCTTGCCCTTCATGCGTCCGTGCACCAAGCCCGCAACATCGCCGAAAATCCTTTTCAGATAAGCGTGGCGATCCTCGGCGGCGGCGACATCCAGGACTTCGGACTCTTCGACCAACGGGCACACCCAATAGATGCCGGCGCCAGTGTCCAGGGATCGCTTCAGCGCCTGGGTCACGTCGCCAAGGCGTTCGATGGGCATCACCCGGGTGTCGATGGGCAGCCGACCGGCGGGCTTGTCGGGCAGCCGCGAGACATCCATATCGCCATAGGCGGTGAGCATTAAGGTGCGGGGGATCGGCGTTGCCGTCATCACCAGGATATCGACGGCGCGCCCCTTGGCCGCCAGGGTCAGCCGCTGATGAACGCCGAAACGGTGCTGTTCGTCAATGACCGCCATATTGAGTTCCCTGAACCCGACATCGTCCTGAAACAGGGCGTGGGTGCCGACGACCAGCGTGGCCTCGCCGCTTTCAAGTTTATCAAGGACGGCTTGCCGGGTTTTGCCTTTTTCCCGGCCGGTCAGCAGCACCACCCCGATCCCTACCGCCTCGGCCAACGGCTCAATGGTAGCGAGATGCTGACGGGCCAGAATTTCCGTCGGTGCCATGATCGCCGCCTGGCCGCCGGCCTCAATCGCGTTCAGCATTGCCAGCAGGGCGACCACCGTCTTGCCGCTGCCGACATCGCCTTGCAGTAGGCGCAACATCCTGATCGGTGCCGCCATGTCTTCGTAAATCTCACCCAGGGCTTCTTCCTGGCTGCTAGTCAGCTTGAACGGCAGCGCATCGATCACGTTCGTCCTTAAGGCCCCGTCGCCTTCGATAGCCCGGCCCTTGACCTTGCGCATGGCGACCCGGACTAGGGCCAGCGCCAGTTGATTGGACAACAGTTCGTCATAGGCCAAGCGCTGGCGGGCGGGGGCTTGAGGGTCCAAGGCAGCCTCATCTTCCGGGTCATGGGCTTCCAGCAAGGCGTCGCGCCATGGTTTCCAACCCTGCTGGGCGAGATAAGCCGTATCGATCCATTCAGGAAGGTCGGCAAGCCCTTCCAGGCTGGCGCGGACGGCCTTGCCCAGTACCTTCAACGTCAATCCGGTAGTCAACGGATAGACAGGTTCCACGGCCTGAAGGCGGGCGATTTCATCCGCCGTGCCAATGTGATCGGGGTGGGTGATCTGCAATTCCTTGCCGAATTGTTCGATCTTGCCGCTGACCACGCGAACCTCGCCCTCGGGCAGGTTTTTGCGTAGGTACTCTTCATGGGCATGGAAGAACACCAGGGCGATTTTGCCGGTATCGTCGGAACAATAGACCTTATAGGGAAGGCGCTTGTTGGGTGGTTTTGCGTGTTTGTCGACGGTTAACGTCATGGTCGCGACAACGCCGGGCCGAGCGTCGGCGACTCGAGGCGCGTAGCGGCGATCGATAATCGCCGAAGGCAGGTGCCAACACAGATCGATGACATGCGCACCGGCGGCTTTTTCCACCAAGATGGCGATGCGCGGCCCAATGCCATTGATCGACGTTACCGGCTTGAAAAAGGGAAATAGGGATTCAGGGCGCATGGTGGTGGCATCCGTGGGTGGAGTTCTTTATATCGTACGCCTGACTAGGCAATTTGGAAAAGTCCCTATCATGGACCCGCGCCGCAAAAGAATTCTGTACCGCAGCCAACACCAAGGCATGAAGGAAAACGATATCCTGCTCGGCGGGTTCACCGCCGTTCATGTCGGTGACCTGGAAGATTCCCAATTGGACCAATTGGAAGCACTCCTGGATGAAGGCGACAACGACCTATACAACTGGATTACCGGCAAGACGCCGGTGCCGTTGACCCATGACCACGACCTGATGGCGTGGCTTAAAAAATACAACAATTGCCCCTGAAAATTCCCAAGATCGTGGACAGCTTGAACAATATCGCAAAACGCCTTGGTGCCGGGGGCGCAGGAGCCGCCGGGCGAATCCTGGTTGGCGGCGTGCCCGAGGGGTTTGACGCCTTGCTGATCGCCGCCTTGGTCGGTGAGGGAGGCGATGTCCTGGTGGTTGCACGGGATGACGTCGGCATGGCGCGCCACGCCGAAGCCTTGGCGTTTTTCGCGTCTGCCGTCGAATGCCTGGAATTTCCGGCCTGGGACTGTTTGCCCTATGACCGGGTATCGCCAAAGCCGGAACTGGTCAACCGGCGCATCGATACACTGGCGCGGCTGATGGATTCCAATGGGGCAGGGGCCGGGACAGAGGGGCGGGTGATCCTGACCACGGTATCGGCGGCGTTGCAACGGGTGCCGCCGCGCCAGGGCTTTGCCGATGCCTCGATGGTCCTGGAAGCGGGCCGCGCCCTAAAACTGGTGGACCTAGACGGGTTTTTGCAAATCAATGGATATGCCCGCACCGATACGGTGATGGAGCCCGGCGAATACGCCAAGCGCGGGGGTATTGTCGATGTCTTTCCGACCGGCGCCAAACATCCGCTGCGGCTGGATTTCTTCGGCGACGAACTGGAAGGCCTGCGCGTCTTCGATGCCGCCAGCCAACGGACCACCGGCACCCTGACGGCAGCAACACTGCGGCCGGTCAGCGAGGTGTTGCTGGATGAGGCGTCGATTTCGCGTTTTCGCTCTGGCTACCGGGTCCTGTTCGCCAAGGCCGGCGATGACGACCCGCTGTACGGCGCCGTCACCGCCGGCCAGCGGCAAATCGGCATGGAACACTGGCTGCCGTTGTTCCATGAAAAACTGGAAACGCTGTTGGATTATCTGCCCCAAGCCCAGGTGATCCTGGACCATCAGGCCGAAGAGGCCCGTGACGCCCGCCTGGAGCTGATCGCCGAGTACTACATCACCCGGCGCGGCTTCGCCGATGCCAAGCCCGGTTCTGTTCTGGGGCAGGCCGGCGCCATCTATCACCCGGTGCCGCCGGATACCCTTTTCCTCGACGCCAAGGAATGGGAGGGCTTGCTCAAGGGCCGTTCCGTCAGCCAGTTGTCGCCGTTTTCCGTCCCCGAGGGCGGCCGGAACAGCATTGACGCCGGGGCCCGCGCCGGGCACGACTTCGCCGATGTTCGCGTCCAGCCTGATGCCAATGTTTTCGACGCCCTGATCGATCATATCCGGGGCTTGCACAGCAATGGCAAGCGCGTGGTCCTTTCCGCCTATAGCAAAGGGTCCAGAGACCGTTTGCTGCATATGCTTGTTGAACACGGGTTGGAACGGCTGACCCCAGTGGAAACTTGGGCCGAGGCGGCGGCCTTGAATGAAGGCTTGGTAGCAGTTTGTGTCGTCGGCCTGGAGCGCGGATTTGAATCCGATAGCGTTTCGGTGATTACCGAGCCGGATATCCTGGGTGAGCGTCTAAGCCGACCGGTCCGGCCCCGGGTGCGACCCGAAAATTTCATCGCCGAGGCATCGGTGCTCAATCCCGGCGATATCGTCGTCCATGTCGATCACGGCATCGGCCAATTCGACGGATTGCACACCATCGAAGTGGCGGGCGCGCCGCATGACTGTCTTCGGTTGTCTTACGGCGGCGGCGATAAGCTTTTTTTGCCGGTCGAAAATATTGACGTCATCTCCCGCTATGGCTCGGAAGAGGCGGGGGCGACGCTGGACCGGCTCGGCGGTGCGTCTTGGCAGGCACGAAAAGCGCGTCTCAAGGACCGGATCCGCGACATGGCCGAGGAATTGATCCAGGTCGCCGCCGCCCGGGAATTGAAGGACACCCAGCGGATCACCGTCGAGGACGGCATCTACGACGAATTTTCGGCCCGCTTTCCTTTTACCGAGACCGATGACCAGGCCACGGCCATTGCCGACACACTTTCGGATTTAACCTCCAAGCGGCCCATGGACCGGCTGGTGTGCGGCGATGTCGGCTTCGGCAAGACCGAGGTCGCGTTGAGGGCCGCTTTCGCCACCGCGTTCGACGGCCGTCAGGTGCTGGTGGTGGTGCCGACGACGCTGCTGTGCCGCCAACACTTTCAGACGTTTCTGGAACGGTTTCAGGGCTATCCCATCCACATTGAGCAGATTTCCCGGCTGGTGACGGCGAAAAAGGCGCGGGAAGTCAAAGACGGACTGGCCGACGGCAGCATTGATATCGTCATCGGCACCCATGCCTTGCTAGCCAAGGATGTCAAACCGCGGAACCTGGGCCTGTTGGTCATCGACGAGGAACAGCATTTCGGCGTCGCCCACAAGGAACGCCTGAAACGGTTAAAAGGCGACGTCCATGTACTGACCCTGACGGCGACGCCAATTCCCCGAACCCTGCAATTGGCGCTGGCGGGCATTCGCGAATTGAGCTTGATCGCGACGCCGCCGGTCGACCGCTTAGCGGTGCGGACCTTTATTCTACCCTATGACCCGGTGATCATCCGCGAGGCCATCTTGCGGGAAAAATTCCGGGGCGGGCAGACCTTTTACGTCTGTCCCCGGGTCAGTGATCTGGAGCACGTCACCGCGGCACTTGAAGAGTTGGTGCCCGAGGTCAAGGTCGCCATAGCCCACGGCCGCATGGCGGCGCGGGACCTTGAGGATACGATGACGCGATTTTACGACGGCGGCTTCGATATTCTGGTCGCCACCAACATTATTGAATCGGGCCTCGACCTGCCCTCGGTGAATACCATCTTCATTCACCGCGCCGATATGTTCGGGCTGGCGCAATTGTATCAACTGCGCGGCCGGGTCGGGCGGTCCAAGGTCCGCGCCTATGCCTATTTGACCCTGCCGCCGGGCCGGGTGCTGTCGGCGGCCGCCGAAAAGCGGCTGGAAGTCATGCAAACCCTGGATACACTGGGCGCCGGTTTCTCGCTGGCCAGCCATGATTTGGACATACGCGGCGCCGGCAACCTGTTGGGCGGCGAGCAATCCGGCCACATCCGCGAGGTTGGAATTGAATTGTACCAGCAGATGCTGGAAGAAGCCGTTGCCGAAGCCCGCGGCCTGGACGATGGCCGTAAGGCGGAAGATGAATGGAGCCCCACCATTGGCATCGGCATGCCAGTGATGATCCCGGACACCTATATCAGCGATCTCACCGTTCGCATGGGGCTCTATCGCCGCCTCGCCTGGATTTCCGGCCAGGGCGAGATCGACGCCTTCGCCGCCGAGATGATCGACCGATTCGGGGCGCTTCCCGACGAGGTCGAAAACTTGTTACAAACGGTCGCCTTGAAGAGGCTCTGCCGCGACGCCGGGATCGAAAAGGTCGAGGCTGGGCTCAAGGGCGCGGTGCTGTCCTTTCGCAACAACGCATTCGCCAATCCGGCCGGCATGGTGGAATGGATCACCGGCCAGGCGGAAACGGTGAAACTGCGCCCGGACCATAAACTGGTGTTCATGCGCGATTGGGAAGCCCCCGGCGATCGCTTCGAAGGGGTGCGGTATCTGCTCGGTGAACTGGCCCGCATCGCCCATGAAGGGGATATCAAGCCTTAATAGAACTGCAAATATCCTTTACACGAATTCACATTCTGTTCATCCCATAGCCATACGCAAGTTATATCACTGAGGTGTAATAACTGCGGGAACGTGCATTTCAGGGCCTTTGACTATGGTTTATTTCCGTCAATTCGAATGGAACATCTTTAACGCAACCTAGGAGACAGACAAATGACGAACAGCAATGACAATGCTGCCAATTCTAAACAGCGATCAGGTGATCGTAGAGGCGGCAACGGTCGCGGAGACCGTCGGCACCAATCCAATGAGCTATTCAACGGTGTAGAAGGGGGCCTTGGGGGAGAGATTTCCAACCAGGAGGATGGGGTTAACCCGGAGCGCCGCCAAGGTCTCCGTCGTTTAGGTAATGAACGACGTACCTAGAATTTCTGCCTTTAGCATAACGATCCACGAATATTTGCATCTTCGTATTTATTTTGTCCTCGGCAAACCGAAACCCTTCTTCATCGTTTAGGTCAGCGCGAGTGTTTCCGAACTTAGAAATTGTACATGCAGTCGACAGCCGCTCTCAGTGAATCTGCGTCTTGTCTTCCGGCACCATAATCCCGGCGGCGGCGCCGACGACGACCAAGCCTAGATCCCAGTCCGCCTTCATGGTGGTTTCGATTAATAACCGGCACAACGCATGCAGCAGGGTCTTGTTCAGTGATATTTTGATCTCGGCGCCGCCTTGGGTCTTGAAGGTCAGCCCGGTGACGCCCTGTTTGCCAGGATTGACGGAACCGCCGGTGACCAGAAGCGGGTTCGGGGTCAGTTGCTTGGTGTCCTCGTCGTGGGTCTGAGAAAAATTGGATTCGGCGATGGCTTCCTGGTGTTTCATGGCGGTGACCGCCTTCCGGGCACCCGGCATGAGGTTCTGTTTGGACGCCGGGTCTTCTTTTTCGATCACGGTCATCAGCGCCGGCCACAGGATGTTGACGAAGCGCCGGGTCAATAAAAAATGGAATTCATTTTTTTTCGGTGGAGCTGACGCGCATCAGCAGCCGGTCGTCTTCGGCCAGGAAACTCATGGTGATTTGATGCAACGCGCTGGTCATGTTCTTTGGGGTTAGGCGGCGGTTTCGGTGGCTTGGGCGGCATCCAGCATGCGGGCTAGGACCTGGGAGTCCTGGGCGCCGGTAATCATAAATTTAGAGTTAAACGAGAACGCCGGAACGCCGTTGATGCCGAGCCGGTGGGCCTGGACGTTTAAGTCGTAAATTTCACCTTCGTCATCGTTGCTTTCCAGGTAGGCCCGCAGTTCTCCTTCCTCGAACCCGTGGGTGGCACCGATTTCAACAAGAACATCGGTGTCGCCGGTGTCCCGGCCTTTGATGAAGAATTCCACGAACAACGCCTCGACCACGCTATCCACAGGCCCGTGCCGGCCGGCATAGAGCAGCAAACGGTGGGATGATATCGAGTTCGGCGTTTTACTGATGCGATTAAATGCGAAATCAATCTCCACCGATTGGCCGGCCTCGTCCAGGGTTCCGTGCATATGGTTGATCCTGGCTTGGCTGCCGAACTTCTTGATCAGATAGGCGGTTTGGTCAATGCCGCCGGGCGGCATTTCCGGGTTGAGCAGAAACGGTTTCCAATTTTGCTTGACCTGAATATGGGGCCGGGCCGCCAGGGCCATCTCAAGGCGTTTCTTGCCGATGAAACACCATGGGCAGACAGTATCGAAGATGATGTCGATTTTCATTCTATACGCACCCGGTTTTGGTCTACATAATCTATCCCATTTCAAGGAGGAAGGCGATGTTGAGAACCGTTTCGATCAGTTTGTTGGCTGCGTTTGCCGTGATGTTGGTCATCCCGGCCCAGGCTATTGATCTCAACCCGTTTTCATTGATCAAGAGCGCGGTCGAGGCTGCCGCCGAAGACCGTTCCAGCGGCGATATCGCCACCGATCTTAAGATCAAGACTGCAATCACCGCCGCCATCGTTGATGAATTAGGAACCGACGTGATTTCGCTCAACGTCGACGTTTACGAACAGGACGTCATGCTGACCGGCGCCGTCGAGGACCCCAAGCTGAAACAAAAAGCCGGACAACTGTCCAAGGCGGCCGAAGGGGTGAAGAAAACCTATAACGATATCCTGGTCATCAAGTCCATCGACAAGGAAAAAGGCGCCGTCGAAAATTTTGTCGACGACACCGTGATCGAAAGTAAGGTCAACGCCTTGTTGCTGGACGGCACGGGCGTCAACGTCACTAATTTCCGCTGGCGGTCGGTCGGGGGCAGGGTCTTCCTATTCGGCCGGGCGCTGTCCAATGGCGAACTCAAGAAAGCCATCGGCATCGTCAAGAAGATCAAAAACGTGACCAAAGTCACTAGCCGGGTGAAAGTGCGCCCAAAATCATAAAAAAGAAATTGATGAGGGGGGAGCATAGACAAACAGGTAAGACGTATCAAAGCCGTTGAAGCGGCGGCTTTCGCCGATGGCTTGCCAGACTTGGACCTTCGCCAACATGTCAGGGACGGGGTTCGAAGAGGCGTATTTAAGGGATAATTTCGTTCCGGTCTGAGACGAACTTGGCGGATGGGGTATCCGCTTGCCTCCTAGCCGGGAGAAGAAAGGATTTCTAAATGGCCAATATTGGAACCCTGACCGCTGATTTGCGGCTGCAGTCGGTGGGGCAGTGGACGACGATCGGTTAACCACACTTCCGGCTTATGGCCACTTGTCCCCCGAGCGAACCTCGCCGGGTTGGTCCGGGATATAACCAAATCGGTGGTCGGCCCAACTTAGATCCCGTATCCCTTATCTGAACTAGCCCCGTGAAGGAGTCTCGACTAGGGCAGGCGCCACGAATCTAGCCGATACGCCAAACGGTAGCGAGCCACGGCTGCTGGTTGCACGGGAGCCCTGGTGGGCGGAAGTAATGCTGCACCTCGATGAATCCAGCAGCGTTGACATAATGGCGCCAGGTGTCGAGATCGAGGAAGCAGCTATAGCGGTCATCGCATAATCTTTCCTCGTTGTTTCCTCGCGGGTTTGAGCAAAACAGGACGCCTCGGGACTTCAAGGTTGTGGAGAGTTTGAGCAAAACCCTCGGCAATTCCTGGCTCGGCACGTGGAATAACGACGCATTCGCGAACACGCCGTCAAAGTGGCTTTCCGGCAATACCATCGCGAGAAAATCCTGGTGGAGAACATCACACCCGGAATAGGAGCGTGCCATAGTTACGAATTCCCTTGATCCGTCTAGGCCCGTGACGTCGTGTCCCAATGAACGAAAATGCTGAAGGTCTCGGCCGGGTCCACAACCCAAATCGAGAATGGAAAAGGGGTGATTGCCCTCAATCGCACTCAGGAATGCGGCATAGTTTTGGCTGACGTCATGTTCCCGAGTGCCGTCCCAGTAATCTTCGGCCACCCGGTCATAATGGCCGATGGTTATTGCCGAAATGCGCCGCAAGTGTGCTTTATCGAGCACTTTGGACGGCTTGTCAGGATTTCCCCCTTTCTTCACCGTGGGCCCCGCTTTCTCATCCGAACGGTAGCGGTTGGCCCCCGGGCTGGTGAGGAATTTGGCCATCGTCGCGCCGGTCCAGCGCCGGCCCTTTCGGGTGGTGACGCCCTTGGCGTTGAAATGATCGGCGATGGCTTCGGGCGCAGTCATCCCCGCCGCTTCGGCGGCCTCAACTTCGCCGACGAGGTGCCGCACGAACGCCTCGATCTCTTGTCGCCGTTGCGCCATTCTGAATATCCCTCAGTATAGATTTTGTACGTTTGACTGGACAATTACACCCATCCTCGCGTTTCCGCTACCATAGGGGTTTGCTCATTTTTTCCGTAAAGGCAGAGAACATGAGGTTGAAACTAACGCTGACCCTCGTCTCGTCGCTGCCGCTGGCGTCTACCGAATGGGGGAGCCAGGACGGAAACATGAGAAGGCTGCCGTCTTCGACCTTGACCACCACCTGATCCGTGTTCTCGGCGGTGAGTTCGGTGACCGGTGGGCGGATGATCCCCGTCTGCGGCCTGGGGTCGTGGAAACTGACAGTGTCGGCGCCATCATGAGTGCGTAGGTAGTAGACGCCGCTGAGGAAATTATTGGGATGGCTATGGACGGGGTGGGCCGCGCCTTTCGGGTTGAAGTTGGCCCACAGGCCGGTGATCTCGAAAGCCCCGTCGCCGATTTTCAGGAATTCCAGGACGCTTTCGGCGGCGTCATGGATACAGGCGACCAAGCGCTGGAATTCGTCTAGATGGTGCAGGTCCTGTTTCGACTGCCAGCCGTGGCCCGGCGCCGGCGCGCCGGCATCGCGCCTTATCTCATCGAGTTTTGCGAGAACGTCGTCTTCGATTTCTTGACGGACGCCGGACGCCACTTGCGCCTTCCAGACAAAGGTCGGAAACAGGCGGAGCACGTCCGATGCCTCGAAGTCAGCTCCAAAAGTCTCAACCATTCTACCCATCCATCTCGTCGTGGGGCCATCGTACTTTACGCTGCTACGTAGAATACGTTAGATTTGACAGGGGCCGAGGAGAATATTGGAGCCAAGCATGCGCAACATCGTCAGCGATATCTTCACCTGGTCGTGGTTTTCCGAACCCCACGGTTACAACTTCAACGGCCATCTCGTTCGCAATCCCGATGGCAACATCTGTATTGACCCCGTCGAACTGACGGAAGACGACATGGACACCCTCATCGGCGAGGGCGTTGCCAGGATCATCCTCACCAACCGCAATCACTCCCGCGCGGCAAATCGGGTGCGCACAGGCACCGGCGCGCGGACGGTCATTCACGCCGACGACGCGGACCACGCCCGAAGCCAGGAAACTGAACTGGACGACGCGTTGGAAGTCGGCGGTACGGTCGGGCCGTTGGAAGTGGTCGATGCCTCCGGAAAGTCCCCGGGCGAAGTTGCCTTGTTGTGGCGGGATCGGGGCATCCTGATCGTCGGCGATGCCATCATCGGCAACCCGCCGGGGCAGTGCGGACTCTTGCCGGAGCGCGTCATCGATGACCCGACCCGGCTTCGGAGCAGCGTGCGCAAGTTCCTGGATCTCGATTTCGACATCCTCCTTTTCGGCGACGGCGAGTCTATACTTAAGGACGCCAAAGCCCGGCTCAAAGAGCTGGTTGAGACGTTTGCCGATTAATTCTGCCCCGGCCAGCATTGGCGTCCCGATGCCGCAAACCGGATAGCGTCTTTAGGGCGGGTGCCTGCTATAATCACTTCATGGCCGACACCACCCTACCGCGTTCGCCGTTTGGCGAGACCATCGATTTTGATGATGGCGCCCCCATTCGGCCGATTGCATCGGAGGAACTTACACGGACTCTCCAAGCCCACGAGCTCTATGTGGATTCTAAACAGCGGTCTGGTAAACGGGCCAATTTGGACTCGACCGATCTGGTGGGAAAATCCTTCGCCGGCATGAAGCTCTGGCACATCCGTATGCAGCGCGCAGATTTAGAAGGGGCGGACTTTACCGGCACCAATCTCAGGCGAGCGATCCTGATCGGAGCAACAATGCAAGGCGGTCGCCTCGCCGCCGCCGACTTGACCCGCGCCCGGCTCAACGGGATCAATTTGACCGACGCCGATTGCGAAGGGGTTTGCATGGCCGAAGCCGATATAGAGTTTGCCATCATGGCGAACTCAGATTTCCGCAACGCCAATTTTCGTGACGCCGATATGAGTGGCGCGATACTCGATGCGGCGAATTTAAGCGGTGCGGATTTACGCCGGGCGAACCTGCGTGGCGCGTCGTTCCAGGATACGCGTCTACACGCCGCCGACCTGCGGGAGGCCCGAATGGGCAGGGCAATCTTGAAACGCACCTCTTTGAAGGAAGCCGATCTCCGCGGGGCGTATCTGCGGGTGGCAAAATTTCACCGCACCGATATATCGGGCGCCGATCTGCGGGATGTGGAGGGCCTGACAACGGCGCAAATCATGCACACGATCCGCGATGCCCATACTCGCCTGCCTGTTGACTTGATCACGGAGATTGAAGATGGCGAATAACCAACAGATGGATTTATTGAAGCAGGGGATCCAGGCATGGAACGCTTGGCGGGCGGAACAAACCCAGGTAAGCGTGGATCTTACCGGCGGCGCCCTTCGCGGCATGGACCTTGAGGGAGCCAATCTTTCCGGCGCCGACCTCAAGGACGCCGATCTTCGCGGCGCCAATCTTAGCGGCGCCAATCTCAATGGCGTGCATCTTGAAGGCGCCAATTTTTTTAAGGTCATTATCGATGACGCCGACCTAAAAGAGGCCAATCTTCGCGGCGTACAGTTTCTTCAGTGTCCGCAACTCCAATCCGCGCGCAACTGGCAATCGTCCTATCGCGACGAAGACTTGGCATGCGGCGCGGCGATTCCGAGCAGCTAGATTCATGCGGCATGCCGAGGCGGGAGGTAGTCCGCCAGCTGAGCATTCGCAATGGAACGTTGCCGAGACGAGGAGCCGCTGCTCAAGGAGGTTACGCCGGTTTGGATCTCGGCCTGCCAATGATTGTGTACAAAAATGTATACTAATTTGATTTATTCATTACAACCAATTGAAATAAAAGAAAAATTGGCGGATGGGGT
>Ga0066383_10000439_pt1 | contig 14858 bp, 15 predicted proteins | sample Knorr_S23_td_Bot_FD_70950 | JGI IMG/M metagenome (GOLD analysis project Ga0066383, IMG submission 70950) | Marine microbial communities from Southern Atlantic Ocean transect - Knorr_S23_td_Bottom_ad_3770_LV_A | ecosystem: Environmental > Aquatic > Marine > Oceanic | place: Southern Atlantic...
GAGAACAAGATGGATGAAAAAGGCTATCTGGAAGGCGCACACATGGCGTCAACCTTCAACATGATGCGCGGCACCGACCTGATCTGGTCGTTCGTCATCAACAACTACCTGATGGGCAAGGACCCCCTTCCCTTCGACCTGTTGTACTGGAATTCCGATTCCACCCGCATGCCGGCGGCCATGCATTCGTTCTATTTGCGCAATATGTACATGGAAAACAAACTGGTGGAGCCAGGCGGCATTACGCTCGATGGCGTAGCGTTGGACCTGCGAAACATAAAACTGCCTTGTTATGTGATCTCTACCCAGGAGGACCACATCGCGCCGTGGAAATCCACCTACGCTGCGGTCAATCTCTACAATGGGCCGGTCAAGTTCGTGTTATCGGCGTCCGGTCACATTGCCGGGATCGTCAATCCGCCGGACGCCAAAAAATATTGCTACTGGACCAATGCTGCCAAAAAAGCGCCAAAAACTCCGGACGCCTGGTTCAACGGAGCCAAACAGCACGACGGATCCTGGTGGCCGGACTGGGACAAATGGGCCAAACGCCATGCCGGCAAAAAAACTATCCCCGCCCGCACGCCCGGCCAAGGCAAGTCGGGGGGTAAGCTAAAGGCCCTCGGCGATGCGCCCGGCGAATACGTCAAAGTGGGCACAAAAAGCAAATAGTCAGGTAGCTGCGATGGCACGCTCCCCCAATGAACAGGCGCTGATCGACCGTTTTTCCAACACCTATAAGCAACTGACATCATCGGAAATCATGATGCAGATCGAGCTTGCCGTGTGCGGCTGTTCCTACGGCTGCACCAGTTGGACCACCAAGGCCGAAACCCTCGACATTCTGCGGTTGTTGGACTTGGGCTCGGGGGTGCGGTTATTGGATATCGGTTCAGGCACCGGCTGGCCGGGGCTGTACCTGGCCCAGGAAACCGGTTGTGACGTCACCCTCACCGACCTGCCCCTGGACGGCCTATTAATCGCCCAAAAACGCGCCGAGGCCGACGGCTTGACGGCGCGTTGTATCATCACCCAATCCGACGGTGCGGCACTGCCATTCAGGGACGCCACTTTCGACGCCATTTACCATTCCGACGTTCTATGTTGCCTGGTCGATAAACGGGGTGTGCTGGAATCGTGCCGCCGGGTGATAAACCCAGACGGGGGCCGGATGGCGTTCTCCGTCATCATGATCGCCCCCGGCTTATCCGACGCCGATTACGCTATCGCCGCCGCCGGCGGCCCGACGTTCATCGAAACCGGCACGCCCTACCCCGAATTGCTGGAACAAACCGGCTGGGAAATCACCGATCATTTCGACCAAACGGCAGATTATTTCGACACCTTTCGCAACATGTATGAACACGAACTGGCCAATAAGGACGAAATGATCCGGGTGCGCGGAGCTGCCCTGTTGGACCAGCACAATGCCACCCTGGTTCCCATTGAGCGCGGACTGCTGCGGCGGGAATTGTTCAGGGTAGTGGCCGAAGAGGGAAAAAAGACCGTATGGCCATTTTCATGAAATGAGCGGGCGTGTCTGGAGATGGTTGCGACTTTATTCCTTTCGCCTTATCAGCTGCACCGTGACGGGTTGCGAATGCGGAAAAGGGAATCACCAGTCCGAACAGGCCAACACCCTTCGTCAACAGGTTGCGTCGTCTATGGTTACAATTATCCGAGTCCTCTTGGCATCCCTTCCGCGGTTTTGTCATGGCTGCACTCCCCGTCTCAGGATTTTTTGAAACTCTCTAACAGGCGTTCTGCCGCCTCGCGCGGGGGGATTTCTCGGGCCATCACCCGGTCGATCAACACCGCCAATTGTTCGCGATTGTCCTTGAAGTCCTTGCGGATGATTTCTTCGGCGGTCTTAAGGACCCGCATCCCGATGATATCGCGGCGGCGCTGCTCGATCGCCCCGGTGTCGCTTAGGTGTTTGCGGTGGGCATCCATGGCGGCGACAAGGTCTTCGATCCCCTCACCCGCCTCGGCGCTGGTCGGCACCACGGGCACCTGCCAATCGTCCTCATGGCGGGTCGGGCCTAGGCCCAACATCCCCCTGATGTCGGCGGCGGTGGCGGCGGCATCTGCGCGGTCGCTTTTAGAGACCACGTGTATATCGGCGATTTCCAGGACACCGGCCTTGATGGCCTGGATTTCATCGCCCAACCCCGGCGCCGACACCACGACTACGGTATGCGCCGCTTGGACGATATCGACTTCGTCCTGGCCGACGCCGACGGTCTCAATCAACACGATATCGAAACCGGCGGCATCGAGAACATCCACCGCCTCCAAACTGGCCCGGGCCAACCCGCCCATGGCGCCCCGCGTCGCCATGGAGCGGATGAACACACCATCATCGCCGGCGAGGCCGGTCATCCTTAACCGATCGCCCAAAATGGCGCCGCCGGAAAACGGGCTCGACGGGTCGATGGCGACGATGCCGACGGTGCGTCCGGATTTCCTTATTTCCAGGCCTAAAACTCCCGCCAAGGTCGATTTACCGCTGCCGGGAACGCCGGTCAGGCCAATAACATGCGCCTTGCCGGCATGACGGAAAACCTCGGCCAAGGCGTCGCGGTCCTCCGGCTTCGCCGCCTCGGCGCGGGATATCATTTTGGCGATGGCGCGGACGTCACCGGCGAGGACATCTTTAATCATCTTGTGCCCCCGCCTCTTTAATCACCGTTACGGCTTCTTCGACTGTCATGTTTGGCGCCAGTTGAACAACCTTGATGCCGGACAATTGGCCACCGATTTTTTCTGAAACATCCAAAGCGTTACCGGAATCAAGTTGCACACCAACGACATCGACGTCTTCTTGCATGGCCGCCTGGACGATGTCCTGGAGCGAGTCTTGAAGTCCGCCATAGACCACATCAACGCCTAAGTCGCGCAACGACCGCGCTACGACCTGCGCGATTTCATCGCCAACGGGGTTACCCAACTGTACCAGCAGCACTCTGGTAACGCTTCTGGTGAGGCCTTCGTCCTGGCGCATCAGTGCCTAGCCCCCTTCACCCCCGCCGGTCACACCAATGCCGGCTTCCATATAATCCTTAGCCAGTTGCCCGTATGATTTCGGGATACGGTCGATCATATCTTTTTCCTGGTCGCCGCAGTCACGCAAATAGCGCGCCGGCGTTCCCGCCCAGAGCTGCCCAGCGGGCACCCGTTTTCCCGGCGGCACCAGAGCCCCAGCGGCGACCATGGCGCCGCTCTCCACCACCGCGCCGTCCATGACGCAGGCCTGCATGCCGACAAAGGATCCGGGTTCCAGCGTACAGGCGTGCACAATGGCTGAATGACCGATGGTGACATCATCGCCGATGAAGGTGCCGTAGGTGATCGAATCGACGTGAATGACGGTCAGGTCCTGAATGTTGACCCGATTGCCGATGCGAATGACGTTAATGTCGCCGCGCACCAGACAGCCGAACCAGATGTTGGACCCATCACCGATCTCTACGTCGCCGATTACGGTCGCCGTCGGCGCCAGAAAGACACCGGCTCCGATGGTTGGCAGGGTCCCCTTGTAGGGCAATATATTTTCAGGCAAGGTTTTTCTCCTTCAATTTTCTAACCAGGCCCGCATCTCGGCGTTGACCTGTTCGGGCTTTTCCAACGGCGAAAGGTGGCCGCAGTTTTCGATAACCACCAGCCGGGCATTGGGTATCGCCGCCGCCATTTCCTCATGTTTGGACAACGGCGTCATGACGTCCTGACGCCCACACAGAACCAGCGTCGGACAGGCGATATATTGAAGATCGCCGGTGCCGTCGGGCCGATTCATGAGAGCGATTTGCTGTCGGACGAATGCATCCGGCCCAATATTGGTCGCCGACGATTTGATAATGCCAATAAGGTTTTCGTCCCCCAGCAAGTCCTTGTGAATCAAGTAAGGCAACAGCTTTTCGGTAACGCCCTTAAAATCACCGACCCCCAATTGGGCGATAAAACTCTTGCGTTGTTTCGTCTTCTCAAGGGTATCGGCGTTGTCCGACGTATCCAGCAACGCTAGACGCTCCACCCGATCAGGGGCCTGGCGCATGATTTCCTGGGCCACGTGCCCGCCCATGGACAGACCGGCCAGAGCGAATTTATTCGGCGTTTCGGCCAAGACCCGCGTGGCCATATCCTGAATAGTCGAATCCCGGGTCAAATCGGCGACGGTCATGTCGGCGATGTCGGCCAGGTCCTGAATCTGGTGCGCCCACAACGCTTCGTCGCACAACAGGCCGGGAAGAAGGATTAAAGGCGTTTTAGCCATCATGGCGGCAAGGTAGCCGATCCGTCATGTCCGGCCAAGGGGTGGGGAATCATTGACTTAGGACAAGGAATGCCTACACTTCCGCCATCTTGAATATGAATAAGAAAATTTATTCGGGCGTTGCCTTCGCCCCCGGTCAGAATCAACCTTCATGAGCTTCGTAAATCTTGGTTTGAGTGACGAGGTCCTGCGCGCCATTAGCGATGCGGGCTACACCGAACCCACTCCCATTCAGTCACAGGCCATCCCCGTGGTGTTCATGGGCCGCGACATTCTCGGCTGCGCCCAGACCGGCACCGGCAAGACGGCGGGATTTACCCTGCCGATGATCGATATCCTTGCCGCCGGCAAGGCCAAGGCACGGATGCCGCGTTCACTGATCTTAGAACCGACGCGGGAGCTGGCGGCCCAGGTGGCGGAAAGCTTTGACACCTACGGCAAGTATAACAAGCTCAACAAGGCGCTGCTGATCGGCGGCCACACCATGAACGAACAGATAAAGACCATCGACAAGGGCGTTGATGTTTTGATCGCGACCCCGGGGCGGCTGCTGGACCTGTTCGATCGCGGCCACCTTTTGATGCATGACGTCAAAATCCTGGTCATCGACGAAGCCGACAGGATGCTGGACATGGGCTTCATTCCCGATGTCGAGAAGATCGTCGGGATGCTGCCGAAAATACGCAATACCCTTTTCTTTTCTGCCACCATGCCGCTGGAAATCCGACGCTTGGCCGACAAATTTTTGATGAACCCAAAGGAAATTTCCGTTTCCCCCCCGGCGACGACGGCGGAAACCATCACCCAGGGCTTGGTCATGGTCAAACACCAAGACGGCAAACGTCCCGGCGGTGGTCAAAAAGAAAAACGCGCCGGCCTACGCCGCCTAATCGGTAGCGAAAAGCCCCGAAATGCGCTTATTTTCTGCAACCGCAAACGCGATGTAGATATTGTCTGCAAATCGTTGAACAAGCACGGGATCAAGGCCAGCCGATTACACGGCGACATGCCCCAACCGGCGCGGACCGAGACGTTGGCTAAATTCAAATCCGGCGAAATCACCCTTCTTGTTTGTTCAGATGTCGCCGCCCGCGGCCTGGATATCCCGGACATGAGCCATGTTATCAACTTCGATGTGCCAATCCATGCCGAAGATTACGTACACCGTATTGGTCGAACCGGCCGGGCCGGACGCCAGGGTCATGCCTTTACCATCGCCACAGCAGAAGACAGCAAGTATTTGGCAGCCATTAAAGAGATGTCCGGCAACGAAATCCCTAGGCATGACCTGGATGGGAATGCCATGGTTTCCCCGAAGTCTGTGGACAAGGGAGCCCCAAAAGGCGAAAGAGGAAGCGCGGGACGGGGACGCCAAAATAATAAACCCGCCAAATCACCCGAAGGTTCTATACCCGAAGCCATAACCCCCGTAGCAGCGACACCCGCAGTTGCTGCCACTGAACCCCCTCCTGCAGCACCGATCGTTGCCGAAGCCATTAAAACGGATCCGGTAAAAAAACCGAACTCCACCAAAAAAGAGGGCCGTCCTCGGGCGGATAAAGCCCCTGTTAGAGAAAAGAGCGAGCAGAGCAATGCCCCGGTCAAAGGGCTCGGCGATCACATGCCCGCCTTCCTGATGGCCTCGGCGCCGAAGCGCAAGGTAAAATAATACTTGAACACTAAGCCGCCTTTTTACCCCCCAATGAAGCTTTTAGATTACGTCGTCCCATAGGACCTCGCCAATGGCAATCGGGAGCAGGCCGTGTCTGGTATTTTTCTTTGTGTAACAATGAATTGTTAGGCTTTGCTAGTAATTTGATTCAAGCAGCCAGTGGCGTATTTTCGGTATCGACACCCAGCTGCTGGTCAAAGGCCCCGGAGGCGTCCAAAGCCTTAAGATCGTCATAGCCGCCGATCCCTTCGTTATCGATGAAGATTTGCGGTACGGAAGTACGCCCTGAACGATCAATCATCTCCGCCTCCAGAACCCTGTTATCGGTCACGTCGATGGTTTTGAAGGAAATGCCCTTATCGCTTAACAACGCCAGTGCCCAGCGGCTGTATGGGCACCAAGTCTTGAAATAGATCTCAATTCTTGGCGTTGACGCAAAGGCATTTCCACCAGAAGATGAACGGGTAAATGTTTTTACAGTATTCATGTTTTACTCCTTATTTTTGTCTATTCTTATTGGACCAAATGGTCCTAAATATTCAAAAATATATATTTAAATCAATAAACTAGCCCAAAACGGTGAGTGTGGTTTTGCTAATATCTGTTAGGGCTTCCCGGTCCGGATTGGCCTTACCAAGCACCAAAAGACCGTTGAGGCTGCTGGTCAGGAAACGGGCCAGGACTCGGGGGTCTTTATCGGAAGCGATATCCCCTTCCGACTGGCCCCGTTGAACGAGGGCGAAAAAAGCATCCTCCATCAGGCTGATCCCGCCATTGACTAATTTCGCCGCCTGGGGATCATGAAGGGCGACCTCGACGACACAGTTATTGAGATAACAGCCGCGCTGCCCACCTTCTTCAGTCAAACGGCTGACGGCCCTATCAAACAACGATTCGATCAGCCTGCGGGCCGGTGAATTCAAGCCGGCAACCCCGGAAAACTGAGCCGTCATGGTCTTTTTATAGTGTTCAATCGTCTCTAGAAACACTTCATGCTTGGAGCCGAATGTGTCGTAAAAACTGCTTTTGGAGAGCCCCATGGCATCGAGAAGATCGTTCAACGACGTCGCCTTGAAGCCTTTGGACCAGAAAACCTGCATCGCCTGGCTCAAGGCTTCGGTAGTATCGAATTCGCGGGGCCGGGCCATCGTGTATCCGTCTTATTGCTAAAAATCGGGTCAGTTCGACTGAACCACCCTCTTATACCTATTATGGACCAATTAGTCCATATTTTTTTGCAACCCTGCCATGCGGGGCAAAGCGCCAATGATTTTTAAGAGACTTATATAAGTCCGGCTAGCGGCGATGACGGATCGGCGTATTGCTTCTTCGCCATCCGGCCGGCCAGATAGGCGTCGCGACCGGCCTCCACCGCCGCCTTCATGGCACGCGCCATGCGTACCGGGTCACCGGCTTCGGCGATGGCGGTGTTCATCAGCACGCCGTCGCACCCCAGTTCCATAGCGATGGCAGCATCCGACGCGGTTCCGACACCTGCATCGACAATAACCGGCACCTTGGATTGTTCAACAATAAGGCGGATATTGACCGGGTTCTGTATCCCCAGACCTGAACCAATGGGGGCACCCAAGGGCATGATGGCAACAGCACCGACGTCTTCCAGGCGCTTACAGATGATCGGATCGTCGGAACAGTACACCATCACCTGGAAACCCTCTTTGGTCAGGATTTCCGTGGTTTCTAAGGTCTCCAACATCATCGGGTAAAGGGTTTTCTCCTCGCCGAGAATTTCCAATTTAACCAAATCCCAACCGCCGGCCTCGCGGGCCAGCCTGAGAGTCCGAACCGCATCATCGGCAGTGAAACAACCCGCCGTATTGGGCAGGTAGGTGTATTTCTTGGGATCCAGAAAATCGACCAGCATGGGTTGGTCCGGGTCGGTCAGATTGACCCGCCGCACGGCGACGGTGATGACTTCACTACCCGCCGCCTCCGCCGCCAGTCGATTGGTTTCATAATCCTTGTACTTGCCGGTTCCGATAATCAGCCGGGACGTGAAGCGCCGACCGGCGACCTCCCAGGAATCGTCGCCGATTTGCGGGACCGCGTTTTTGGCTAGGACCTCATCCGGGGCGCCGCCGCCGATAAAATGGACAATTTCCAATGTATCGCCATTATCCAGGGCCAAGACCGAATATTCGGACTTTGGAACTATTTCTAGATTGCGCTCAACCGCCACTTTTCTGGGATCGAGACCGATTTTTCCCAATAATTGCTCGACCGTGATGGGGGCATCAAAATTCTGTCGTTCGCCGTTGATCGTCAAGTCCATGAAATGCGTCCGATCCCTTTATTTTTATTTAGCCGTTGCCCTAATTATGGGGCGCACTCCCCTTCCTTTCAACTGCCGCCCCTTTAAAAACGGGATGTTTTTTAAAAACCGTCCAACATGCTATAAAGCGCCCAGCAGAAGGAATTCCCACCAAGACAATGACCAAATCAGTAATGGTCCTCAACGGGCCCAACCTCAACCTGCTCGGCACCCATGAGCCCGAGCTTTATGGCAGTGAAACGCTGGCCTCCATTGAGGCGGCGTGCCAGAGCCGGGGCAAGAACCTGGGACTGAGTGTTGATTTTCGTCAGTCCAACACCGAAAGTGATTTGGTCGATTGGATGCAGGAAGCCGCCGGCACCGTAGACTCCCTGATCATCAACGCCGGCAACAATACCCAAACCTCGGAGGTGATACTTGATGCCCTTCTGACCCTCGATATTCCGGTCATCGAAGTCCACCTATCCATCATTAATCAAGGTGAAGAAAACTGCCATCACTCCTATATCTCCAATGCCGCGAACGGTATGATATGCGGGCTTGGCGGTATGAGTTACGAATTGGCGCTGGAATCCCTCGCCCACAGTCTCGGCACCTTGAAGGAAACTTAATAACAACCAACCATGGCAGATAAACCGGAAAGAGAAATCGATGAAGACTTGGTCCACCAGCTAACAAGGCTATTGGACGAAACGGGTCTGACGGAGATCGAATACGGGCGCGATGGCTGGCACATTCGGGTCGCCAAGGGCGGCATTGCCGTTAGCGCCGCTGCCCCCGCCGCCTCGCCGCCAGCCGCAGACCTGCCCTCGAGCCCTGAGGAGCCTATTGAGACCGCCAACGCCGTCACCTCGCCCATGGTCGGCGTCGTCTTCACCAGTTCCGATCCCGAGACGCCGCCGTTCGTCAAGGTCGGCGATTCGGTCACCGAAGGCCAAACTTTGCTGTTGATCGAGGCGATGAAGGTGTTCAATCCGATCACTGCTCCCAGAGCCGGAAAAATCACCCAAATACTGATCACCAACGGGGCTCCGGTGGAATTCGGCGAGCCCCTGTTGGTTCTGGAATGATAAAGAGAATCGGGGCTTAACCGATGTTTGAAAAAGTCCTGATCGCCAACCGCGGCGAGATCGCGCTTCGCATCCTCAGGGCGTGCCGGGAAATGGGCATCCAGGCCGTCGCCGTACACTCCAGCGCCGATGCCGATGCCATGCATGTGCGCTTGGCCGATGAATCGATCTGTATCGGCCCGGCCTTGGCGGCAGACAGCTATTTGAACTCCTCTGCGATCCTCAGTGCCGCGACCATCGCCCATGTCGATGCCATTCACCCGGGCTATGGATTTCTGTCGGAAAACGCCGATTTCGCCACGATGGTGGAAGAGCATAATTTCGTTTTTATCGGACCCTCTCCGGACCACATCCGCCTCATGGGCGATAAGATCGCCGCAAAAAAGGCCGTCAAGGACGCTGGGATTCCAGTGGTGCCCGGGTCCGATGGCGCCGTTGAAGACGCCGAGCAAGCGCGCGCCATTGCCGGCGATATCGGCTACCCGGTGATCATCAAGGCGACCGCGGGTGGCGGCGGGCGCGGCATGCAGGTCGTTCGCGACGATGCCGGCATTCAGGAGGCCTTCAATCTCGCCCGCGCCGAAGCCAAAGCGGCATTCTCCAGCGACGAAGTTTACATTGAGAAATACCTTGAAGCCCCCCGCCACATTGAAGTCCAGGTACTGGCCGATCTCCACGGCAATGTCGTCCACCTGGGCGAACGGGATTGTTCCCTGCAGCGCCGCCACCAAAAACTGGTCGAGGAAGCCCCTTCTCCAGCGCTGAACCAAAAAGAGCGCCAGTCCATCGGCGACCGGGTAGTGAACGCGGTAAAGATACTGGGCTACCGCAATGTTGGTACGGTTGAGTTCCTGTTTGAAGACGGCGAATTTTACTTTATCGAAATGAACACCCGCCTGCAGGTCGAACACCCGGTCACCGAAATGATTTGCGGGCTGGATTTGGTGCGGGAAATGATCCGCATCGCCGCCGGTGCGCCGCTGGGAATTACACAATCCGACATCACCTTTACTGGCCATGCCATCGAATGCCGGATCAATGCCGAAAACCCCGATACCTTCCAACCCAGCCCGGGAGTTATTGGGCTGTATCACGCCCCTGGGGGATTAGGTGTCCGGGTCGATTCCGGGTTATATTCCGGATATTCGGTCCCCCCTCATTATGACAGCATGATCGCCAAGTTGATCGTTCACGGTGCCAACCGCAACGAATGCCTGATGCGGCTTCGCCGTGCCCTCGGCGAATACGTGATTGACGGTATCGATACCGTCATCCCCCTGCACCAACGGCTAATGAATGAACCCGACTTCGTCAACGGCGATTACGACATCCATTGGCTGGAGAAATTTGTCGGCAAGGGCCCGAAAAAAGAAACCTCGCCGTGAGCCGCCACGATCCGGGTGTCCAGAAGCTGACCCCGGAATTATTGTTGCGCGCCTATGCGGCAGGGATTTTTCCGATGGCCGAAAGCCGCGACGATCCCGGCGTATTCTGGGTCGATCCTCAGGTCCGGGGGATCATGCCGCTGGACGACTTTCATATTCCCCGGCGGCTGAAAAAAACCGTCCGCAGCGGCGGCTTTGAGGTCCGCATCGATACCGCATTCGATGAGGTTATTCGATTATGCGGGGGCGAAGATAAGGTCCGCCCGGAGACCTGGATCAATGCGGCGATCGAAAACGCCGTCATTGAACTCTTCGACATGGGGTTTGCCCATAGCATTGAAACTTGGCGCGACGGCCGACTAGTCGGCGGGCTTTACGGCATCGCCCTGGGCGGGGCTTTTTTTGGCGAAAGCATGTTTTCCCGATTCCGAGATGCCTCCAAGGTCGCTTTGGTGCACCTGATGGCCCGGCTTCGGCTTTGTGGGTTCACGTTGTTGGATGTGCAATTCATCACCGACCACTTGCGCCGATTCGGGGCCATTGAAATCCCTGCTCGAATATACTTGGAAAAACTTAACGCCGCGATGGAGGTTCAAGGCGCCGTTTTCGGGGATGTTTCTCCAACGGACGTTTCCGACGCGCTGGGGGAACTGTTCTTACAGTCGAGCACCCAGACGTCGTAAACCGGGTGTTCCATTGCCGACAGCGCCGGGCTGGACTTAAACATCCAGCCCCGGAAGAGACTGACCGCCGCCTCGCCCCGGCGGACTTCCCAAATATCAAGGAAGGCGGCACTTTCGGGCGTTTCTTCCGGCGGGCGCTTGTCACAGGTTCTGGCGATGATCTCCAGCGCTCCGAATTTTACCACCTCGCCGACTGGCGCCTCGATGGTCGAAACCCGGGCCGTCACCTTGTCCATGCCTTGCAGGACAGCGACCTCGAAGGGATCTGCCACCGCCGGCCAGGCAAGACCAACGAGGAACAAGCCCCAAAGTAATTTTCCAGAGATGGGGCTCCTTAGCACCCTTGTCGGTTCCTCCAGTGGCAAGGAAGATGATTTCACCAACCTGATCCTCCAGGTCCATGGGCCCCCCGTGACGTCACTCAGGCGTCCAGGGTTGGTAATCACCGGTGGCGGCGGCCCGCCGACCACCCTTGTAGTCATGGCCCTGGGGTCGATAGGCATCGGTGGTGCCCGTCGGGTTGGCGATATGCGCCTTTTGCCACGATTTCGATTCGACGGCTTCCTCCGATAACGGCTCATCGGTCAAGTGGTGGAGCCAGGCATGCCATTCCGGCGGCACCTGCGACGCTTCGACTTTGCCCTTGAACAGGACCCACCGCTTTTCACGACCATGCAGGGTGGCGTTTTTTGCCCGGTAATACCGATTTCCAAATTCATCGGCGCCAACGTTTACGCCCCTTAACCACGTGTAAATTATAGTACCAATATGCATGAGGGCTCGAGAATTTCCGGTTACGTGCTTCCGAGGGTGCGCAAATATGGCACTTGCCCGCTTGTCCGTCCAGTCTCACCGCGCCCTTTCGTTTTGGTTGCCTCTCCGGCCCCGCCCAGATTCCGAGTCGGATCAGGGAAACTAACGAGTCGCAAGAAAGCAAGAGAGACCTATTTTCATACTATATAAAGCATTTCAGAAATAATATAACACGATATATGGTATTTCCTATTGCAAGATAAAAATAGTTGGGCTACATTTTGTGGCGTTGCACCTGGGCAGACACGACATCTAGCATCGACTTCCATCGACAACTAGGATGACGTGAAGGGGGCGGTTCAAAGGCCGCCAGAGGGTCGCAACCGGGGGGCCGCAAGGTCCAAAAAATGTAATTAACCCGAGGCCTTACTTGTTGGGGGAACAATGCAAGTTACGCGGCTTTTTACAAAACCAAACGAATCACCTTATTCATCCATCGAATTCCGCACAGTATCGAGCGAAATTAAAGATCCGGACGGATCCGTTGTTTTCAGCCTCTCGGACATGGAGGTTCCAGCGGAATGGTCACAGGTTGCCTGTGATGTGCTGGCGCAGAAATACTTCCGCAAGGCCGGGGTGCCAAAGCGGCTCAAGAAATTTGAGGAAAACGACGTTCCCAGTTGGCTGTGGCGAAGCGCCCCTGACGATGAGGGACTTGCTGACTTGCCGACGGATGAGCAAACGAAAGGTGAAAACAGCGCCAAGCAGGTTTTTGACCGGCTGGCCGGAACCTGGACCTATTGGGGCTGGAAAGGCGGTTATTTCGATTCTGAAGAAGACGCCCGCGCCTACATGGATGAAATGCGCTACATGCTGGCTTCCCAATTCGGCGCGCCTAATTCCCCACAGTGGTTTAATACCGGGCTGTATTGGGCCTATGGCATCGACGGGCCGGCGCAAGGGCATTCGTTTATCGATTACAAAACCGGGCAACTGATCAAATCGCGATCGGCGTATGAACGTCCACAACCCCATGCCTGTTTTATCCAGGGCATCAAAGACGATCTGGTCAACGACGGTGGCATTATGGATCTTTGGGTCCGCGAAGCACGCCTGTTCAAGTACGGGTCCGGCACCGGCACCAATTTTTCGTCGCTTCGTTCCTCCGAAGAAGGCCTTTCTGGTGGCGGTCGGTCATCGGGCCTCATGAGCTTCCTCAAGATCGGCGACCGCGCCGCCGGCGCTATCAAGTCGGGCGGTACCACCCGTCGTGCCGCTAAAATGGTCATTGTCGATATCGATCATCCGGATATTGAGCAATTCATCGCCTGGAAGTCGCTAGAGGAGCAAAAGGTCGCCGCACTGGTGGCCGGGTCAAAACTGTTGAGCAAGCATCTCAATGCCGTGATGAAAGCCTGTGTGGATGGCGGCGATGAAGTTGAGGACGAAGACCGCTTCGAGCCCACCAAAAACCCGGCACTCAAAAAGGCCATCCTGGACAGCCGCAAGGCGATGATCCCTGAAAACTGCGTCCAACGGGTGATGCAGTTCGCCCGCCAGGGATATACGGAAATTGAATTTCCCGAATACAACACCGATTGGGATTCCGAGGCCTATCTTACCGTATCTGGGCAGAATTCGAACAATTCGGTCCGCGTTTCCGACGACTTCCTTGAAAAAGTCCTCGCCGACGGTGAATGGGACTTGATCCGGCGCACCGACGGCAAGCTGGCAAAGAAAGTCCGGGCTCGGGACCTGTGGGAACAGATCGGTCAGTCAGCATGGGCCTCTGCCGACCCCGGCCTACAGTTCGACACCACCATCAACGACTGGCACACCTGTTCCGAAAGCGGCCGCATCAACGGCTCAAACCCGTGTTCCGAATATATGTTCTTGGATGATACCGCCTGTAATTTGGCGTCCTTGAACCTGATGGCGTTCGCCAACGGCGAAAATGGCTTCAATGTTGCCTCGTTCGAGCACGCAGTCCGATTGTGGACCATTACACTTGAGATTTCGGTGATGATGGCCCAGTTCCCGTCGGACATCATCGCCAAGCTGAGCTATGAATTTCGTACGCTGGGCTTGGGATTCGCCAATATTGGCGGCTATTTGATGGCCGATGGCATCCCCTATGATTCTGTAGATGGACGCGCCATCTGCGGCGCCATTTCATCTTTGATGACTGGCTGCGCTTACGCCACATCGGCCGAAATGGCTGCCGAAATGGGCGCTTTTCCAAACTTTGACGAAAACCGGGAACCCATGCTCCGTGTCGTTCGCAATCACCGTCGCGCCGCCCAAGGTGCAAAGACGGGATATGAAGGCCTGTCGATTTCCCCGGTGCCGTTAATCGCAGAGGACAATCCCGATACCCCGTTGGCCCGTGCCGCTCATGACATTTGGGACCGGGCGCTAGAATTGGGTGAGGCCCATGGCTACCGCAACGCCCAGGTATCGGTGGTCGCGCCGACCGGCACCATTGGCCTGGTCATGGATTGCGACACCACCGGCATCGAGCCGGATTTCGCCCTGGTGAAGTTCAAAAAACTGGCTGGCGGCGGGTACTTCAAGATCATCAACCGGATGGTGCCCACGGCGCTTGACGGCCTCGGCTATCCGGAGGCCCAGATCGAAGATATCATCTCCTATGCCATCGGCCATGGAACCCTGAAGGACTCCCCCACCATCAACCATGACGTCTTAAGGGAATTGAAATTCACCGACGG
>Ga0066383_10000450_pt1 | contig 14731 bp, 8 predicted proteins | sample Knorr_S23_td_Bot_FD_70950 | JGI IMG/M metagenome (GOLD analysis project Ga0066383, IMG submission 70950) | Marine microbial communities from Southern Atlantic Ocean transect - Knorr_S23_td_Bottom_ad_3770_LV_A | ecosystem: Environmental > Aquatic > Marine > Oceanic | place: Southern Atlantic...
TGGCTCCGATAACAGCTGTCGGATCGGCCGCCCTGCCGGTGCTGTGGGGCGTCCTCTCCGGGGAGCGGCTCACGACGCTGAACCTCCTGGGGATCCTCATCGGCCTCACTGCCATCGTCCTGGTGTCGTCGACTCCGGGCCATGTCGGGAAGGTGTCGCGGGGCCTCGTCCTGGAGGCGATGCTGGCCGGCGCCGGCTTCGGTGGATTCATGATCGCCATCGGTGCCACCGACTCCACCACCACGCCGTGGCCACTGGTCGCCGCCCGGATCGTGTCGGCGGGCCTCGCCGTGATCCTGATCCTCCGCTCCGGTGGGTCGCCTATTCCCCGTCGCTCCGATGGTGCCCTGGGTGCGATCGTGGCCGCCGGGCTCTTCGACATGACCGGCAACCTGGCCTTCCTCCTGGCCGCGAACCATGGGCGACTGAGCCTCGCGGCGGCGATCAGCGCCCTCTATCCGGCAATGACCGTCCTGCTGGCCCGGACGGTGCTGGGCGAACGGATGAGTGCCAACCAGATCGTCGGCATGGTCGTGGCTGTCGGTGCCGTGGGACTGATGGTCGGAGGCTGACCTGGGGTCACCCCGGCCTGTGGGCCTTGGCGAACACGGCCTCGCCGACCGCGTCGGGCAGCCAGCTGAGGGCGACCAGGTCCTCCAGCGGGGCCCGCTGCACGGCCCTCACCCCGCCGAACGCCGCCACCAGCCGCTTGCGGCGGGTGGGACCCAGCCCGGGGATCCCATCCAGCACCGAACCCGTCATGCGCTTCGAGCGAAGCCGGCGGTGGTAGTCGATGGCGAACCGGTGGGACTCGTCGCGGATCCTCTGTAGCAGGTAGAGCCCCTCGGACCCACGCTCCAGCTTCACCGGCTCGGACGACCCCGGCCGGAAGACCTCCTCGAGCTGCTTGGCGAGCGAGGCGACAGGAATGCGGTCGGCCAGGCCCAGCTCGGCCACCACCCGTTCGGCCACACCCAGCTGACCCTTCCCCCCATCCACCAGGAGTAGCTGCGGAGGATACGAGAAGCGCCCGGGGCGCTCTTCGACGGGCAGCGCCTGCTCCTCCAGGAAGGCGGTGAGGCGTCGGGTGAGCACCTCGGCCATGGCCGCGTAGTCGTCGTTGCCGTCCACCTGTCGGATCTTGAAGCGCCGGTACTCGGACGTCCTGGGCAGGCCGTCCTCCATCACCACCATGGAACCCACGTAGTCGGTGCCCTGGAGGTGGCTCATGTCGTAGCACTCGATGCGCAACGGGGCCTCCGGTAGGCCCAGGGCCTCCTGCAGCTCGCTGAGGGCCCGGGCCCGGGTGTTGTGGTCGGCCGCACGCTTCAGGCGGTGTCGGACGAACTCCTCCTCAGCGTTGCGGGTGACCGTCTCCAGCAGGGAGCGCCGGTCCCCGCGCTTAGGCACCCGGATGGTCACCGGGGCACCGCGTTCGACAGCCAACCACTCGGCCAGCAGGGCACCACCCTCCGGCTCGTGGGGGACCAGCACCTCCCTGGGTATCCCCCGCGGTGGATCGGACCGGTAGTGGGCGGCCACCACCTCGGCCACCAGTTGGCGACTGTCCAGATCGTCAGCCCTGTCCACCACGAAGCCCTTGCGCCCGACGACGCGCCCCCGGCGCACGTAGAACACCTGGGCTGCCGCCTCCAGGTCGTCACCCGCCAGGCCGATCACGTCCAGGTCCTCGTCCCTGGCGGCGACCATCGTCTGCTTCTCCAGTACCTTCTGGACGCTGGCCAGGCGGTCCCGGAGGCGGGCGGCAGCCTCGAACTCCAGGTCAGCCGAGGCCTCGGCCATCTCCCTCTTCAACCGGTCGACCACCTCGTCCGTGTCCCCGTCGAGGAACCTCAGCAGGCCCTTCACTATCCCGTCGTAGTCCTCGCGTGTCACCTCGCCGACGCACGGGCCGCTGCACTTCTCTATGTGGAAGAGGAGGCACGGCTTCCCCATGCGCTGGTGGGTTGCGAACTTGGAGTCGGTGCAGGTCCGGGCGGGGAAGGTCCGCAGCAGCAGGTCCAGCGTCTCGCGTATGGCGCCGGCATGCCCGTACGGCCCGAAGTACTTCACGCCGCGCCTGCGCTTTCCCCGGGTGACCATCGGCCGCGGCCATTCGTCACCCACGGTGACCGCCAGGAACGGGTAGGACTTGTCGTCCTTCAGGTCGACGTTGAAGCGCGGCCGGTGCTCCTGGATGAGGTTGAACTCCAGCATCAGGGCCTCCAGCTCGTTGGCGACCTGGATCCACTCCACCGTCGTGGCCTCGTCGAGCATCTGGGCCGTCCGGTTGGCCATCGTCTCCCGACGCCCGAAGTAGCTGCCCAGACGGTTCCGGAGGCTCTTGGCCTTGCCCACGTACAGGACGCGGCCCTCGGCATCACGGAACTGGTAGGACCCCGGTGCATCAGGCACGGTGCGCGCTGCTGGACGTTCGACCATGGACAGAGGGTATGGGCCGCACGTCCCCCGTGTAGCTGTCGGGTCGTCGCCCGTCACACCCCTGCCCTACACTCATGGTGCCGGCCTGGTTCCCGGCTACATATCAGCACCCGAGGCCGACAACCCCGTGGTGAGGCGTCCAGGCTGCCCCCACCGGCCGATAATCGGGAGCTCTACAGAGAGGCTCGAGGGCTTCGAGATGCTGAGACTCCAGGCACCGCTCCCTGAGCGGTTCATAGCCGATGACCCGGCCAACGACGCCAGGATCCGGGCGGCCAGGGAGGCCCTGGGCGACCGGGTCTACATCCTCGGCCACCACTACCAGCGCGACGAGGTGATCGCATGGGCAGACGCCCGCGGCGACTCCTTCCGACTCTCCCAGCTGGCCATGGAACACCCCGAGGCCGACTACATCGTGTTCTGCGGCGTCCACTTCATGGCAGAGTCGGCCGACATCCTGACCGGCGACCACCAGCAGGTGATCCTCCCCGACCTGAACGCCGGTTGCTCCATGGCCGACATGGCGGACCTGGACGAGGTAGAGGACGCATGGGAGGAGATCTCCCGGGTCACCGACATCGACCGGGTGGTGCCCATCACCTACATGAACTCATCGGCCGCCATCAAGGCCTTCGTGGGCGAGCACGGCGGTGCGGTATGCACGTCGACCAACGCCCGGGCAATCCTGGAATGGGCCTTCAAACGGGGCGACAAGGTGCTGTTCCTCCCAGACCAGCACCTCGGCCGCAACACCGGCGTGGCCATGGGATACGGCCTGGAGGACATGGCAATCTGGGACCCACGCCGTGACCGGGGAGGCCTCGAGGAGGCCCAGGTGAAGGAGCTCACGTTCCTGCTGTGGCGGGGCCACTGCTCCGTCCACCAACGGTTCACCCCAGCCCTGGTCGACGCCTTCCGCTCGGAGTTCCCCGACGGCGAGGTGATCGTCCACCCTGAGTGCCCGCATGAGACCGTCCAGGCGGCCGACCGGGCCGGCTCCACCGACTTCATCATCCGGGCCGTGGAAGCCGCTCCTGCGGGCTCGGAGTTCGGAATCGGTACCGAGATCCACCTCGTCAGCCGACTGGCCGCAGAGCACCCCGACAAGCGGATCGTGTCCCTGGACCCGATGGTCTGCCCGTGCTCGACCATGTTCAGGATCGACTCCGCCCACCTGGCCTGGATCCTGGAGGGCCTGGTCGAGGGCCGCGTGGAGAACAGGATCACGGTGGATGGCGAGACCGCCCGGTGGGCAAGGGTCGCCCTCGACAGGATGCTGTCGATTACCTGAGCAGCATCCCGGCCAGGAAGTGGCCGGTGTAGCTCTCCGACACCTCGGCCACCTGTTCCGGAGTGCCGATGGCGATCACGGCACCACCCCCGGCGCCTCCCTCAGGGCCGAGGTCCACCAACCAGTCGGCGGTCTTCACGACATCCAGGTTGTGCTCGATCACGATGACGGTGTTCCCGTTGTCCACGAGTCGGTTCAGCACGCCCAGGAGCTTGCGGACGTCCTCAAAGTGGAGCCCCGTGGTGGGTTCATCCAGGATGTAGACGGTGTGGCCGGTCGGTCGCCGTGCCAGCTCGCTGGCCAGCTTCACCCGCTGGGCCTCCCCGCCCGAGAGGGTGGGTGCCGACTGGCCGAGGCGCACATAGCCCAGCCCCACGTCCACCAGCGTCTGCATGTGGCGGGTGATGGCAGGCTGCTTGTGGAAGAAGCCCAGCGCCTCGTCGCAGGACATGTCAAGCACGTCTGCGATGGTCCGTCCCTTGAACCGGATGTCCAGGGTGTCCCTGTTGTAGCGCTGCCCCTTGCAGACCTCGCAGACGACGTAGACGTCGGGCAGGAAGTGCATCTCGATCCGGATCGTGCCGTCCCCGGCGCAGGCCTCGCACCGACCACCCTTCACGTTGAAGCTGAACCGGCCGGGCTGATAGCCCCTGATACGGGACTCCTCGGTCTTGGCGAAGAGCTTCCTGACGTGGTCGAAGACACCCGTGTAGGTGGCGGTGTTGGAGCGGGGCGTCCGGCCGATCGGGGCCTGGTCGATGTTGATGACCTTGTCGACCAGCTCGGCGCCCTCCAGGGCCGTGTGCAGCCCGGGTGGCACCTTGGAGCGGTACACCTTCTGCATGAGGGCCTTGTGCAGTATCTCGTTCACCAGGGTTGACTTCCCCGACCCCGAGACGCCGGTCACGGCCACGAAGCATCCCAGCGGGAACTCCACCTGGATGTCCCGCAGGTTGTTCTCACGGGCGCCCCGTACCCGGAGGCTGTCGCCATCGGCGGGCCGACGGACCTGCGGTACCAGGATCCCCCGTTTTCCGGAGAGGTACTGGCCGGTGAGGGAACGCTTCGACCTGAGGAGCCCCTCGAGGTCCCCGGAGTGGACGATCTCACCGCCGTGCTCCCCCGCCCCCGGACCAATGTCCACCACGTGGTCGGCGGCCCGGATGGTCTCCTCGTCGTGCTCCACGACGATCACCGTGTTGCCGAGGTCCCTGAGGCGCTCCAGGGTCTCGATGAGGCGACGGTTGTCCCGCTGGTGGAGGCCGATGGACGGCTCGTCCAGCACGTACAGCACCCCGACGAGGCCGCTGCCGATCTGGGAGGCGAGGCGGATGCGCTGCGCCTCCCCGCCGGCCAGGGTTGCCGCCGACCGGGACAGGCTGAGGTACTCGAGGCCGACGTCGAGCAGGAAGCCCAGCCGGGCGTTGACCTCCTTCAGGACCTGTTCTGCAATGGTCGACTCCCGATCCGTCAACTCCAGTTCCGTCAGGACCCTGGCGGCCTCGGCGATCGAAAGGCCGCAGACCTCCGACAGGGAGTGCCCGTCGATCGTCACGGCCAGGGAGAGCGGGTTCAGGCGCGCTCCTCCGCAGTCCGGGCATGCCACCTGGCGCATGTAGCCCTCGATCTGGTCCCGCTGCACGTCCGTCTCGGCGTCCTTGTGGCGACGTCGCAGGTAGGGCATCACCCCTTCGAAGTTGGCCGAGTAGACGCGGGAACGGCCGAAGCGGTTCTTGTACCTGACCTTCACCCGCCCTCCGATGCCGCCCTCCATGAGGGTCCGACGGTGCTTGGCCGAGAGCTTCCGCCAGGGCGTCCCGGGATCGATCTCCTGATCCTCGGCGACCGCTTCGATGAGACGGGCGAAATAGCGGTTCCGGCCACCTGACCATGGGGCGATGGCTCCCTCCGAGAGGCTCAGGTCGGGATTGGGGACAACCAGCTCGGCATCCACCTCGAAGACCGATCCGAGGCCGTTGCAGTGGCCGCAGGCCCCGTAGGGGCTGTTGAAGGAGAAGTTCCGGGGCGCCAGGTCCTCGAAGGACCTGCCGTCGCTGGGGCGCGAGAGATGCTGGCTGAACACGATGGTCCGGGGCTCCACCGGCTGGCCGTCCTCGTCCACCTCGCCGTCGCGTGGAAGCACCTGGATCTCCGCAATCCCCTCGGCCAGGGCCAGCGCCGTCTCCATCGACTCGGTGAGGCGACGTTCCAGGCCGTCGCGCAGCACCAGGCGGTCGACCACCACCTGGATCGTGTGCATCTCGTAACGGGCCAGGTCCACCTCGTCGCCCAGGTCGTGCGGCTCGCCGTCCACGATCACACGGCTGAATCCCTGCGCCGCCAGGTCCGCCAACAGGGTGTCGTAGGTGCCCTTGCGGCCACGCACCACCGGTGCGAGGACCTGGAACCGGGTGCCCTCCTCCATTTCGAGTACCCGGTCCACGATCTGCTGCGGGGTCTGTCGAACGAGGCGTTCGCCGGTCTCCGGATCGTGCGGCACGCCGATCCGGGCGTAGAGCAGGCGAAGGTAGTCGTAGACCTCGGTGATGGTCCCGACGGTGGAACGGGGGTTGCGAGACGCGCTCTTCTGGTCGATCGAGATCGCCGGTGAGAGCCCCAGGATGAAGTCCACGTCGGGCTTGTCCATCTGCCCGAGGAACTGGCGGGCGTACGCCGAGAGCGACTCCACGTAGCGACGCTGGCCCTCCGCGTAGATGGTGTCGAAGGCCAGCGACGACTTCCCGGAGCCGGAGATGCCGGTGAAGACGATGAGCTGGTCCCGCGGGAGGTCCAGGTCCACGTCCCTGAGGTTGTGCTCGCGTGCACCCTTGACGATCAACCGGTCGGACATCGCCGGCGAGCCTACGCCCGCGCCGGCGGGAGCCACGGGCCGGCGAGTGGAGTCGCTCCGAGGACGTCGGGGTCGTACGGGAGCATGCTCAGACCGCCTCGGAGAGGTCCCGGAGCTCCCGTTCGATCTCCCTTATCTCGTCCCGGAGCCTGGCTGCGTACTCGAACCTGAGGTCGGCGGCGGCCTCTCCCATCTCCTGCTCGAGAGTGGACAGGAGGCGCTGCAGGTCATCCAGGCCCATCGAGGCGAAGTCCTGCACCAGGCGCTCGGTACGGCGCCGCCGCCCCGCCGGAGTCGGGGCCTTGGAACCGGGCCGGATCATCTCCAGGATGTCGCTCACCGCCTTGCGGATGGTCTGCGGGTCGATGCCGTGCTCCAGGTTGTACGCCTCCTGCATGCTCCGGCGCCGCATCGTCTCGCCGATGGCCCGCTGCATCGAGGGGGTCACCGAATCGGCGTACATGACGACCTCCCCGTCCACGTTCCGGGCCGCCCGGCCGATCGTCTGGACCAGCGAGGTCTCGCTCCGGAGGAACCCCTCCTTGTCGGCGTCCAGGATCGCCACCAGCGACACCTCGGGCAGGTCGAGGCCCTCTCGCAGGAGGTTGATTCCGACGAGCACGTCGAACTCCCCGAGCCGAAGGTCCCTCAGGATCTCGATGCGCTGCACCGTGTCCACGTCGGAGTGCAGGTAACGCACCCGAACCCCCTGCTCCAGCAGGTAGTCGGTGAGGTCCTCGGCCATCTTCTTGGTGAGCGTGGTCACCAGGACCCTCTGCTGGGCCTCCACCCGCTGCGAGATCATCTCCAGCAGGTCGTCGATCTGGCCCTTCGTGGGCCTGACCATCACCTCCGGATCGATGAGCCCCGTGGGGCGGACGATCTGCTCCACCACCCGGCTGCTGGCCTCGAGCTCCCATGGCCCGGGTGTGGCCGAGAGGAACACGACCTGTCCCACCCGGCCGATGAACTCCTCAAAGGTGAGTGGCCTGTTGTCGGCTGCGGAAGGCAACCGGAAGCCGTGCTCCACGAGCGTCTTCTTGCGGCTCCGGTCGCCCGCGTACTGGCCGTGCAACTGGGGAACGGCCACATGCGACTCGTCCAGGACGACCAGGAAGTCATCGGGGAAGTAGTCCAACAGGGTGTACGGCCTATCCCCGTAGGACCGCCCATCCAGGTGCATCGAGTAGTTCTCGACGCCGTTGCAGTACCCCAGCTCGGCCAGCATCTCCAGGTCGTACTCGGTGCGCATCCGCAGGCGCTGTGCCTCCAGCAGCCTTCCGTCCGCCTCGAACACGGCCAGGCGGTCAGCCAGCTCGGCCTCGATGCCGACGATCGCCCGACGGATGTTGGGAGCGTCCGCCATGTAGTGGGTGGCGGGGAACACCACCAGTTCGTCCAGTGGGCGAATGTGGTCGCCGGTGAGTGGGTCCACCTCGGTGATCGCCTCGATGAGATCCCCGAAGAGGGAGATCCTGAACGCCGTCTTCTCGTAAGCGGGGTGGATCTCCAGCGTGTCGCCCTTCACCCGGAACCTGCCGCGCTCCAGCACCATGTCATTGCGCTCGTAGTGCATGTCGATGAGGCGTCCGAGGGTGGCGCGATGGTCCACCTCCTGACCGACCTCCAGCACGAGGAGCTGGCCCTCGTAGTGCTCCGGCGAGCCCAGGCCGTAGATGCACGAGACCGATGCGACCACGATCGTGTCCCTGCGGGTCAGCAGCGAGGCTGTGGTGGAGTGCCTCAGCCTGTCGATCTCGTCGTTCACCGAGGAGTCCTTCTCGATGAAGGTGTCAGACGTCGGCAGGTATGCCTCGGGCTGGTAGTAGTCGTAGTAGGAGACGAAGTACTCCACCCGGTTGCCGGGGAAGAACTCCCTGAGCTCGTTGGCCAGCTGGGCTGCCAGCGCCTTGTTGGGAGCGATCACCAGTGTTGGGCGCTGAACCCGTTCGATGGTCCATGCGATCGTGGCGCTCTTACCGCTCCCGGTGATGCCCAGGAGCGTCTGGAACCGTTCGCCGCCCAGGATCCCGTCGCTCAGCTCCTCGATGGCCTTCGGCTGGTCGCCCGCCGGCTGGAACGGGGCCACCATCCGGAAGGCCTGGCCGCGCGATGGTCCAACCTTCCCCGCGGACAGCCCCGGAGAGTCGCTCGGCGATGTCGGGGCGGCCATCTGGGGATGGTACCCAGCGGCCCCCGGGAGCCCCGGTCCACGGTGGCCGGGGCTCAGCCGTCCTCGGCCCGGCTACCGATCCGGCGCACCTCGGCGCCCGGCTCCGGGCGTTCCAACGTTGCGATCCATTCCCAGGCCAGGTCCACCTGGTCGGCGAGGTCCTGGAGGGTGCCGCTGTTGTCCACCACCAGGTCGGCCAGTTCGAGGCGCTCGGAGCGTGATGCCTGCCTGGATATCCGGTTCCGGGCGTCGACGGCGGTGAAGCCCCTGCCGGAGACAAGTCGTTCCACGGCCACGTCGGGGTCCACGTCGACCACGATGACCCCCGCCAGGCCCCTGTGGCCAGACTCCACCAGCAGGGGTATGTCCAGGATGAGGGTGGCGTCGGTGGCGGCCAGCTCCGCACGCCGGCGGGTCATCTCGTCGCCCACGGCCGGGTGGACGATGCCGTTCAGGGCCGCCAACTCGTCAGGGTCGGCGAAGACGATGTCGGCGACCGCCTGGCGGTCCAGACCACCTGCGTCGTCCAGGATCTGATCACCCCACCGCTCCGCCATGGCCAGGAGGACCGGCATGCCCGGGAGCTGCAGCTCCCTGACGATGGCATCAGCGTCCAGCAGGGTGGCTCCACGCTCCACCAGCATCGCCGCCACGGTGGACTTGCCCGAGCCGATTCCTCCGGTGAGCCCTAGCTCCAGCACGCTCAGGGTCGACCTCTCGACGCCCCGGGTCGGTTCAGACCTAGGTGGTCTCCGCCTCGACGGCCTCGCCGGCATCCTCCGCTGAAGGGTCGGGCTCTACAGCCTCGACCACCTCTACGACCTCGGCAGCCTCGACCACCTCTGCGGCCTCGGCAGCATCGTCTGCTGAAGGGTCAGCCTCAACCGCCTCGACGGCTGGATCGGCATCTCCGGTGGCCTCGGGCTCGACGTACATGTCGGCCCAGGCCTCCTGGCCCTCCGAGCTCTCGCCACCGATGAACTTGCCCTCGGCATCGTAGGCGTGCTCGCCGAAGTGCTCCTGGTACTCGGCCGCCACGATGCCACCCTCGGCGGCCTGCTTGATCGAGAGGCTGATCCGTCGACGCTGGAGGTCCAGGTCGATGATCTTCACCCAGAGTTCCTCACCGGGGGTGACGACCTGCTCGGGCAACTCCACGTGGTGGGCGGACATCTCCGAGATGTGGACCAGGCCCTCGATTCCGTCGCCGACCTGCACGAAGGATCCGAACGGAACCAGCTTCGTGACCCGGCCGTAGACCAGCTCGCCCACCTGGTGGGCGCCTGCGAACTCCCGCCACGGATCCTGCTGGGTGGCCTTCAGGGAGAGGCTGATGCGCTCCCTGCTGAGGTCCACCTCGAGTACCTGCACCTCGATCTCATCGTCAACGCTGACGACCGAACCGGGGTGGTCGACGTGCTTCCAGGAGAGTTCTGAGACGTGGATCAGTCCATCCATGCCACCAAGGTCCACGAAGGCACCGAAGTTGACCACGCTGGACACGATGCCCTTGCGGATCTCGCCCGGACGGAGGTTGTGGAGGAACTCCTCCCTCTTCTCCTTCTGGGTCTCCTCCAGCCACGCCCGGCGGGACAGGACCACGTTGTTGCGGTTCTTGTCCAACTCGATGATCTTGGCGTCGATCGTGGTCCCGATGAAGGGCTGCAGGTCACGGACGCGGCGCAGGTCCACCAGGGATGCGGGAAGGAAGCCACGAAGTCCGATGTCAACGATGAGGCCGCCCTTGACGACCTCGATGACCGTGCCGGAGACGATCCCGTCACCCTGCTGGATCTCCTCGATCCTGCCCCAGGCACGTTCGTACTGGGCACGCTTCTTGGAGAGGATCAGACGACCGTCCTTGTCCTCGCGCTGGAGCACGACCGCTTCGATCCGCTCGCCGAGGGTCACGATCTCGCTGGGATCCACGCCGTTGCGGATCGACAGCTCACGCGGCGGGATCACACCCTCCGACTTGTAGCCGATGTCGAGGAGGACCTCGTCCTTGTCGACCCGGACGACCGTGCCCTCTACGAGCTGGCCGTTCTCCACGTCGACCATGGTGGCCGAGTAGGCCTCCTCCAGGGTCAGCGAACCGAGGTCGTTCTCGGTGATCGGGCGGGGGATGTACTCGCCATTCTCGTCGAATGTCCCCATTGGCGGGGAGTCGAGGATGGCTGCGGTCAGGCTGGTGTCGGGCACGTGTTCTTCTCGTCGGATGGGAGTAGGTGGACAGGGACAGTCCGGGAGCGTGGAATCACGCGGATCGGACCGGGAGAGCCTACCGGCGGACCCCTGCTACAGCGCCCGTAACCGCCATGGGGGGGCGACGATCCGCCAGTCGCCGCCGGTCGGTCACGATTCGGTCGTCAGGACCGCCTGCGACCCAGGACCAGAAATTCCGGATGTTCCAGGTCCGGTGGGCGATCCGCGTAGTCCCCCGGTCGCACCGAGCGGATGCCCGTCAGCTCCAGGCCGGCCCTGTCGCAGAGGAGGCGGAGCTCGCGTGGGGTGAAGCACGTCGTCCAGAGGTCCGTTTCGACCTCGACGCCCTCGAGGTCCCGCAGCACCGTCCTCTCCAGGTTCACACCCGTACCGGCATCGAACGTGTCCCCATCCTCGAGGAAGCGAACCTGGAAGTAGGCGGAGAAGGCACTCAGGACCACTCCCCCGCCGGGCCGTGCCGCCGCCACGATCCGCTCCAGGATCGTTCCGTCAGGATCCATCACCGTTTGGTCGGACCCCGGGCCGCCAGCAAGGCCGAAGGCGCCCTGGCACAGCGAGATGACAGCGTCGAACTCGGAGTCGAACTCCATCCGGCGCGCATCGCCGACGAGGAAGGTCGCTCCCGGAGGGGCACCGTCCCGGGCCAGGTCGATGAAGGTGGACGAGATGTCGATGCCCACCACCTGGAATCCGCGACCGGCCAGCTCCAGGGCGTGACGGCCCGGACCGCAGCCGACGTCCAGGATCCGCTGTCCGGGCCTCAGGTCCAGCGCCTCCACTATGGCGTCCACCTCGGAGACGGTGCCGTACGTGAACGAATAGCGCAGGTAGGCGGCACCCAGGTGGTCCGCCACCTCCTCGAACCAGTGGCCCCCGTCTCCCCCGGGCATGGCGGCCCCACTCATCCCTTGGCGTCGGCCCAGGTGGCTCCCACCGCCACCTCCACGGCCAACTCCACCCGAAGTTCGTAGGCACCGGTCATGACCGTCCGGACCATCTCCTCCACCTCGGAGAGCTCCTCCGGCGGCACATCCAGGATCACCTCGTCGTGGACCTGCAGGACCAGGGTCGAAGCGGACCCGGCGTCACGCAGCCAGCGGTCGATGCGGACCAGCGCCACCTTGAACACGTCGGCCGCCAGTCCCTGGATGCCGGCGTTCATGGCCTGGCGTTCCGCAGCCAGCCTGACGTTGTAGTTGGACGAGGAGAGCTCGGGTATTCGTCGGCGACGACCGAACAGGGTCTCCGTGTACCCCTTCTGGCGGGCCTCTGCCACCGTCCGGTCCATGTAGTCCCGTATTGCCGGGAAGGCGGCGAAGTAGGACTCCAGGATCTCGGTCGCCTCCTCCACCGGCGAACCGAGGCGCTGCGCCAGCCCGTAGGCCTCCATGCCGTACGCCAGTCCGTAGGCGACCATCTTCGCCCTGTTCCGCAACTCCGTGGTCACCTCCGATGGGTCGATGCCCCATGTCCGGGACGCCACGGCGGTGTGGACGTCGTCCCCGGCCTCGAAAGCCGCGATGAGACCGGGGTCGTCGGCGAGGTGGGCTATGCAGCGCAACTCGATCTGGTTGTAGTCGGCCACCAGCAGGGACCTGCCGTCGGCGGGGACGAATGCCCGTCGGAAGGCGCGCCCTGCCTCTGTCCGAACCGGGATGTTGTGGAGGTTCGGGGCGTCGGAGCTGAGACGCCCCGTCCTGGCCACCATCTGGTTGAAGGTGGCCCGGATGCGATCGCCGGGGCCAACCGCCGCCAGCAGGCCCTCCCCGTAGGTGGAGCGGAGCTTCTCGACCTCCCGGTATGCCAACAGGTGCCCGACGATCGGATGGTCCTCCCTGAGTCGTTCCAGCGTCGCTGCGTCGGTGGAGTAGCCGGTCTTCGTCTTCTTGCCCGGGGTGAGGCCCAGCTTCTCGAAGAGCACCTCACGAAGTTGCGGTGTGGAGTTCACGTTGAACTCCTCTCCGGCGGCCTCGTGCACCTGCCCACGCAGCCGCTCGCAGTCCGACGTCAGGCTGTCGCGCAGGCGTTCCAACTCGAGCCGGTCCACGCCGATGCCCAGCTCCTCCATCCTGGCCAGCACGGCGACGAGGGGCACCTCGAGGGTGGCGTTGAGGTCCTGCAGGCCCTGGGCTTCCAGGCCCGCCTCCAGGGGTGTCAGGAGGTTGCACGCCGCCGCAGCCCGGGCGCCCGCCTCGGTAGCCGGATCCGATGCCTCCCCGGAGAGGTCCAGCTGCCCGTCCGGAGGCCCCAGGTCACCCAACCGACGACCGACGTGCCTCTCCAGCAGCGCCCCCAGGTCGTAGCCGGCCTCGGCCGGGTCCAGGAGGTACGCAGCCACGGCGGTGTCCATGACGAGTGCCACCTCGTCAAGGCCCAGGCGGCCGAGGGCTCGCAGCATTGGTTTGGCGTCGTGGGCGACGACCCCGGGTCCGTCCGGCCCCAGCAGGAGGCTGATCGAATCAACGGTGTCGGCGAGCAGGTCCTCGTCGATCCACCAGGCCCGCCCGCCATCCGAGAATGCGATGCCCCCGCCCAGACAGGGGCCGGTCCCGCCCTTCGGAGGACTCTCGACCGTGGCCATTCCGAACGTCGATCCGGAGAGCGCCCGTATGGCCGACAGCACCCCATCCGGGTCGACGCACCGCTCCACCACGACCTCAAGGTCCTCGGAGGGTGCCCCGCCGGCATCCGCCGTACCGCCGAAGTCCACGCCCAGGAGTGGACCCAGGTTCTCCCTGGCGCGGCTCAACTCAAGCACCTCCAGGAGGCCCCCGGAGCGCTCCATGTCGACCGGACGCCGTGTCATGTCGTCCACCCCGAGACCCAGCGGCACGTCGCGCACCAGGACCATCATCTCCTCGTTCAGGCGGGCCAGGGCCTCGTTCTCCCGAAGGTTCTGGCTGAGCTTGGGCGTCTGCTCCGAGGCTGCTGCGAACACCCCGTCCAGCCCGCCATAGGCGTTGATGAGCTTTGCCGCCGTCTTCTCCCCCACACCCGGAACACCGGGAAGGTTGTCGGAGGGGTCACCCCGAAGGGCGGCATAGGCGACGTAGTCCACGGGACGCACGCCGGTTCGCTCCAGGATGCCGGCCTCGTCGTAGAGGGCGTAGTCGGACACGCCACGCTTGTTGTAGAGAACCCGGACATGGGGGTCCTCCACCAGCTGGTAGCTGTCGCGGTCGCCGGTCACGATGGTGACGTCCCGGCCTGAATCGGCGGCCACCGTGGCGAGGGTGGCGATCACATCGTCGGCCTCGAAGCCGTCCGCTCCCACTGCCACGAACCCGAGGGCGTCAACCAGCTCCTCGACCAGGTCCAGCTGCTGGTAGAGGCTGTCCTCCTGTCGCTCCCGGTTGGCCTTGTAGGAGGGCAACCGCTCATGGCGGAACGTGCCCCCCGGCCGGTCGAATGCCACCACCACCCCATCGGGCTGGTGCTCGCGCAGGAGGGTGATGAGCATCTGGGTGAAGCCGAATACGGCGTTCGTCTCCTGCCCGGATCGGGTCACCATGTCGCGCGGGATGGCGAAGAACGCCCGATAGGTGAGGGAGTTGCCGTCGAGGATCAGGAGGCCGGACACCGGCCGGACCATACCGCGGGCCCTGTGACCGGCAGCGCTGCCGGGCTGCCTGCGATCAGGCTCCGAGGCTCAGGGGCGGAGGCCGTCGGAGAGGACCGCCCGGGCCACGTCGGCCATGGTCTGGCGACCCGACATGGCCGTTGTCTGGATGAAGCGGAAGGCGTCGCC
>Ga0066383_10000457_pt1 | contig 14643 bp, 11 predicted proteins | sample Knorr_S23_td_Bot_FD_70950 | JGI IMG/M metagenome (GOLD analysis project Ga0066383, IMG submission 70950) | Marine microbial communities from Southern Atlantic Ocean transect - Knorr_S23_td_Bottom_ad_3770_LV_A | ecosystem: Environmental > Aquatic > Marine > Oceanic | place: Southern Atlantic...
GACTTCGTCGACCTCAAGCATTGTCACGGCTATTTGCTGCACGAATTTCTCAGCGCCCACACTCGCCCCGGCAGGTACGGCGGCTCGTTCGAAAACCGCACGCGCATCGTGCGTGAGATCATCGAGGGTATTCGCGCGGACGGAAACAACATCGACGTGATCGTTCGCGTGAGCGCGTTCGACTTCGTGCCGTTCCGCCCCGCCCCGGCCCGGTCGCAGTCGGGCAAACTCGGCCCCGGCATCCCGGAGGATTTCTCCCATTGCCTACCGTACCACTACGGATTCGGGCTGAATCCCGATAACCCGCTCGAGATTGATCTCACTGAGCCGCAGCGGTTTGTGAAGTTGTGCGGCGAGTTGGGCGTCAAGCTCGTGAGCCTCAGCGCCGGTTCGCCGTATTACAATCCGCACATCCAGCGTCCCGCCGCCTATCCGCCGTCCGACGGCTACCAACCGGCGCACGATCCGCTCATCGATGTCGAGCGGCAGGTTCAAGTCGTTCGCCAAATCCGCGAAGCCGCGCCCGCTAATCTCGCTATCGCCGGTTGTGCCTACAGCTACCTGCAGGATTTTTTACCGCACGTGACGCAGCGCCTCGTGCGCGAAGGGTGGGTGGATGTCGTCGGCTTGGGGCGGATGGTTTTGAGTTATCCGGACATGCTTCCCGATGCGATGGCCAACGGCGCGCCGACGCCCAAGCGCATTTGCCGGACGTTCAGCGATTGCACCACCGGCCCGCGCAATGGCATGATCAGCGGCTGTTTTCCGCTGGACGACTACTACAAAAACCGTCCCGAGTTCGATCAGCTCAAGCAGATTAAAAAGTCGCTTTAGACGACCGCCGACAAACGTGATTGTTCATCACAGTCAATTTCCGCATGCCGTTCAGCGACAGTTGCTCGACGGCCTTCGGGTTGGCCAGGTGCCGCCCAAGTTTTTGTACGACAGCGATCGCCAAACGCAAAAGTGGCTCGCGGTGCACAGGGCGCATTCGCCGTCGCGGACCGATGCCGGTGTGCAGTCGATTTACGACCGGGCATTTGACGAGTCGCTTGGCCAAGCGGCGGATGAGGCGGTTTGTCTCGTTGGTCTGGGTTGCGGCGGCGGCCAAAAGGACACCCGCCACCTGGCCAAGCTGAAGTCGATTCACCCGATTGTCGACTACGTGCCGTGCGACGTCAGCCAAGCGATGACGCGGGTGGCGCGCGAAGCAGCGGCGGCGGAGTTGCCGCTCGAACGAATTCACCCGCTCGTGTGCGACTTGGCCAATGCGCCCGACCTTGGCCAAGTGCTCGACACTATCGTTTCGCCGGAAACCAAGCGCGTGTTCACCTTCTTCGGGATGATTCCGAACCTTGAGCCGGACGTGATCCTGCCGCGCCTGGCGGAGCTGTTGCTGGAGGGCGACCAGTTGTTGCTCAGCGCCAACCTCGCGCCTGGCGACGATTATAGAGGCGGCGTGGAAGTTGTTCTGCCACAGTATGATAACGCCGAGACTCGTGACTGGCTGCTGTCGTTTCTCGTTGGCTTGGGAGTGTCGGCAACGGAGGGGAAGTTGCGATTTGGTATTGAGGAAATTGACAAATTGTTGCGGATCGTCGCTGACTTCGAATTTTCCGAGTCGCTCGGACTGAGCATTGGGGGCGAGTCGTTTGAGTTTGCCGCCGGGCGTGCGTTGCGGCTTTTTTTCTCCTACCGCCACACCGAACAAACCTTGGCCAAGCGCCTGGCCAAGCACAGCTTCACCATCGCCGCCTCGCAGATTGACTCCTCCGCCGAGGAGGGCGTTTTTCGCGTGGAGCGGGTCTAGCTGTCGCCGTATTCTTCCTGGCGGATTTCGGCGATGCCGTCGGAGTAGGCCTTGAAGATGTTGCCCTCGGGGATGACGCAGACGAGCTTCAGGTGATCCTCGGCGCTGACGACCGGGACGCTTTCGCCGACGAAGTCCTCCACTTTTTTCATTGCCGCAAAAATCGAGGTCATGTCGGTGAGCGTGATCTGCTCGTGCTGCGCGAGGTCGCCAACGACTGGATCGTCTTTTGCCGGGTTGCGTTGAATATGCAGCAACTCGTTGAGGGTCACCTGGCCGAGATAGGTGTCCTTTTCGCTGACGATGTAGCCTTCAGTCTGGTCAGCGGCGAGCAACCGATCGAGTGCCTGGCTGCAGGGGGTCCCGGGAGTGACCTGCACGAAATCGCTGATGACGTAGTTGCGAATGGTCTTTTGCTGAAGGACGACCTTGTCCTTGCCGAGCGAGAAGTCGAAGCCGCGCGCGAGCAGTTGCCCGTCGAAGAGCGACCGGCCGAAAAGCCGCGAGCAGATGATGTTCGAGAACACCACGCTGATCAGCACCGCCTTGGCCAGGTCGTAATTCTCGGTCAGCCCGAACACGACGAGGATGTTCGAGATCGGAGCGCCGATGACGGCGCTGGTCACCGCGCCCATGCCGCAGATCGCATAAAACGAGAGGTTAAGCGAACCGGGCACCAGCGCCTCGAGCGCGAACCCGAAGAGCGCGCCGAACGTGGCCCTGATAAATAGTGCCGGGCTGAACACGTCACCACCGAAACCCATCCCGAGGCAGAAGCCGGTCATCATCGATTTGCCGATGCACAACACGGCGAGCAGCAACAGCGCCTTGATCACGAACTCCTTTGCGCCGATGACCGAGTTCATCGTGGTCATGCCGGTGATGTAATCGAGATTGCCGGCGCGCACCTGCTCGATGTTCAGCGTGGCCTTGGTGGTTTCCAGTCCGGCCCCGAGCAACTACGGCACGGCGAGGCAGACGAGGCCAAGCGCCAGCCCGGCCAGTGGCGGCTTGGCCCAGAGCGGCAACTTGAGTTTGCCGGCGAGTTTGCCGGACAGCAGCACGCCGCGCATGTAAAAGAGCGCCACCGCCGCGAAGGCGCGGATCGAGTAATGGCGAAGGATGACTTCGTGCGCAAAAATAACGCCGGCGATCGGCGCGTTGAACGCGGTCGAGATGGCCGACGACACACCGCAGGCAATGGCGATCACGCCCTAGCGCCGATGATCCGCCGTGACCTTGGCCAGGAGCGAGCCGACGAACGTGCCGAGGCTGGCCAAGGGGCCGTACATGCCGACCGACGCGCCGAAGCTGATCGAGGTGAAGTTGGTGAGCGTGGTCAGCAACCCGGTGCGAACGGGGATTTTGCTGCTGCCGGCTTGTGACGCGAAGATGACATCCGGGATGCCGTGCGGCCGGTTGCCGCGGAGGAGTATCAGCAGTCCGCCGACGATCAAGCCGCCCGCGATCAGTGCGAGCACTGTGATCCACGGAAGCAGCTTGGCCCAGTCAGGATTGTTGCCGGGTGTGTGCCTGAATCCCATCCGGATCTCATAAGTGGTCGTGGCGTCGCGCGAGTGGGGAGAGATGAACAGCCTGTCGTTGATCCACGCGATGCCGGATACGAACGCCTCCGAGGCGACCGATGCCATCAAGCCAATAAACGCTGCCAGCCCGAAGGAGATCAGGAAGCGTTGTGGGGAGTAGTTCTTGAGCCAGCCAGTCATTGGGACTGCGGCCGCAGCAGCGGTTCCGTTTACGGCACGGGGAGTTCGTCGAGGATTTTCTGGATGATGGTCTCGGAGTTTTTCTCCTCGGCCTCGGCCTCGAAGGTGACGGACACGCGGTGGCGCAACACATCCTGCGCGACGCTCTTCACATCCTGCGGTGTGACGAAGCCGCGGCCGCGCAGGAAGGCGTGCGCCTTGGCCGTGAGCGTGAGCGCAATGGTGGCGCGAGGCGAGGCGCCGAGCTGGATGAAGTCGGCGACGTCGATGCCGTAACGCTCCGGGTCGCGTGTGCAGCAGACCATATCGACGATGTAGTCCTTGACCTTGTCGTCGGTGTAAATGCTGTTGATGACTTCGCGGGCCTTGAGGATGTCCTCGACGGTGACGACTTGCTGCGTCTCGGGCGCGGCGTTGGTGAGGCCCATGAGGTCGAGGATCTGGCGCTCCTCGTCGCGGTCCGGGTGGGTGATTTTCACCTTGAGCATGAAGCGGTCGATCTGCGCCTCGGGCAGCGGGTAGGTGCCTTCCTGGTCGATCGGGTTTTGGGTGGCCATCACGAGGAACGGCTCCGGCAGCGGGTATGTCTTGTCGCCGATGGTGACTTGCCGCTCCTGCATGGCCTCGAGCAGGGCGCTCTGCACCTTGGCCGGGGCGCGGTTGATCTCGTCGGCCAAAACCAAGTTGGCGAACACCGGGCCTTGCCGCGTGGTGAAGCCGCCGGATTGCGGGTTGTAAATCTGCGTGCCGACGATGTCGGCCGGGAGCATGTCCGGCGTGAACTGCAGCCGCGCGAACTGGGCGTCCATGCAGTTGGCGAGCGACTTGATGGAGAGCGTCTTGGCGAGGCCGGGCACGCCCTCGAGCAGCACGTGGCCGTTGGCCAGCAGGCCGATGATCAGGCGCTCTACGAGCATTTTCTGCCCGACAACGACCTTGCCCATTTCCCCCAACAACGGCTGCACGAAGGCGCTGGCGCGTTCGACTTCCTCGTTGATTGCTGTGATCCCTGCGTTCATGGGCGGCGGAGTATCTGCATTTTTCAAAATTAAAACAAGGTGCGGGCGCGCTCGATGTCGCGCGAAATCTGGGCGGCCAATTCGTCGGTCGAGCCGAACCGCTGCTCGTCACGCAGCCGCTCGACCAGCTCGATCTCCATCGCCTGGCCGTACAGGTCGGCGTCGAAGTCGAGCAGGTGCGCCTCGACTTGCAGCGTTGGCTCGGGGTTGGCCAAGGTGGGGCGCAGGCCGATGTTGAGCACGGAGCGGTGTGTCGCCTGGCCAAGCCGGGCGTGCGCGGCGTAGACGCCGTTGGGCGGCAGAGCCAAGCCGTTGGTGTCGAGGTTGGCGGTCGGGAAACCCAGCTCGCGGCCGTGTCGGTCGCCCTCGACGACGGTGCCCTCGATGGCGAATGTGCGGCCCAGCATCTGCCCGGCGGCGTCGAGGTGGCCGGTGCGCACGGCGGCGCGGATGCGGGTGCTGCTGACTGCCTGTCCGTCGAGCGACACGGCCTGCAGCCCGTGCACGTGGAAGCCAAGCGCTTGGCCAAGCGTGCGGAGCAACCCGACGTTGCCGTCGCGCCGGTGGCCGAAGGTGAAGTTTGCCCCGACACAAATGCTGTGGATCGCTCCGAAGCCGCCGGCGAGTTCGCGGACGAATTCCGCGCCGGGCTTGCGGCTAAACGCGGTGTCGAACTCGATGAGCAGTGCGGCGTCGATGCCGAGCGACTCGATGGCGCGGAGCCGTTGGGCGCGGGTTTGCAGCAGGGCAGGCGTGCGGTCGGGCGCGATGACGCTGGCCGGGTGGCGGTCGAACGTCACGGCGACGGAGCGGCCCTCGTTCCGGTGGCTGTCCTCGATGGCCTGCCGCAAAACCTGCTGGTGGCCAAGGTGCACGCCGTCGAACATGCCGATGGCGAGGCAGGCTTTGCGGCTGCCGTTGGCGAGATCGGCGGGTTGGTGGATGATTTTCACGACTCGGTGGCGGCGGATAGCTGGAGCATCGGCACGACGCGCCTGGCCAGATCGTCCGGCGAGAGGGTGGTGAGTTCCTCGAGTGGGGTGGCTGCGCTGACCTTGAATTTGCCCGAGACGGTGCGGCGCAGACCGGCCAGATGCGCGCCACAGCCAAGCGCCTGGCCAAGGTCATGCGCGAGCGTGCGGACGTAGGTGCCTTTTGTGCAGGCGACCTTGAACCAGGCAAACGGCGGCTCGTACTCGGTGATCTGGAAATTGTAGAGGTGAATGAAGCGTTTTCTGCGTTCGACTTCGATGCCTTTGCGGGCGAGCTTGTACAGTGGCGTGCCGTCGATCTTGATGGCGCTGACCATCGGCGGCAGTTGCAACTGGTCGCCGAGGAAGTCGTTGGCCTTTTCCTGCAACGCCTCGATGGTGAGGCCGGGCACCGGTTTGGTTTCGTCGATCTCGCCCTCGGCGTCGAAGGTGTTGGTGGTCTCGCCGAGCTTCATCGAGCCGACGTAAACCTTGTCGTCGGACATCATTTTCTCGGAGAGCTTGGTGGCCTTGCCGAGCAGGAGAGTCAGCAGGCCGGTGGCGGCGGGGTCGAGTGTGCCGCAGTGGCCGACTTTTTTTATGCGGTAACATTGCCGGACGGTGTCGACGATGTCGTGCGAGGTGGGGCCGGCCGGCTTGTCGATGAGGAGTGCGCCGTCCAGTGCGTTGAACTCCTTCATGCTCATGACGGGCGCGCGTCGAGCGCCTTGCGGATGGCGGCGACGACGCGGCGCTGGGTGGTCGGCAGTTTGCCGGGGATGCGCGCGCCGGCCGCGGCCGGGTGCCCGCCGCCGCCGAACAGCCCGGCGATGTCGCTGACGTTTATGTTCTTGTCCTTGGAGCGGAGGCTGATGCGCGTGAGCTCCGGCTCGAGTTCCTCGAACACACAGGCGACGACGACCGGTTCGATGGCGCGGACGTGGTCGATCAATCCCTCCGTGTCGCTGGCGGTGGCGCCGGTGCGGGAGAAGTCCTCCTGCTTCAGCCAAAAGTAGGCAATCTGGTTGTCGTGTGTGAGGCGAAAATTGTTGTAAACGCGCTTTAACAGCTTGACGCGGGAGAGCGGGTACGACTGGTAAACCTCGTCGCAGACGGTGGCGAGGTCGGCGCCTTTTTTCACAAGGTCGCCGGCGGCGTAATAGGTCTCGGGCAGGGTGCTCGGGTACTGGAACGAGCCGGTGTCGGTGGAGATGGCGGTGAACAGGCAGTCGGCAATTCGCGGCGTGATTTTCCAGCCGGCCTCCCTGATGAGCTGATAGACCAACTCGCCGCTGGAGGGCTCCTTGCTGGCGATCCAGTTCACGTCGCCAAAGCGGGTGTTGCTGGTGTGGTGGTCGATATTGATGAGCGTCCCGCGGTTGGCGATGTGTTCCTGCGCGGTGCCCAGGCGCTCGATGCTCGCGGCGTCGACGGAGATGACGCAGTCAAACGGGCGTTTGATCGGCCTCGGCGACTGGATGAGTTGATCCGGGTCGAGAAACCGCAGCTTGGAGGGCACGGGATCCTGATTCCAGCAGATGACCTCCTTGCCCTGTTCGAGCAGCGCCAGCGCGAGGCCAAGCGTCGAGCCGATGCAGTCACCGTCCGGCCGCATGTGGCTGCAGACGGCGATGGTGTGGCTCTTGCCGATGATCTCGAGGATCCGGTCAATCGTTTTCAAACGGGTCTTCTTCATTCTCGACGTTGGCCAAGGGCGATTTTTTGTTGAGCTCGTCCAAAATGTGGAGCACCCGATCGCCGCGGTTGTGGGCGTCGTCCATGACAAACTTCAACCTTGGCGTGTAGCGAAGCTCGACCGCTTGGCCAAGCTGGCCCTGGATTTTGCCGGCGGCCTTCCGGACGGCGCGGAACGCCTTGTGCTGGCCCTTCTCATCGCCGATGGAGGAGACAAAAACCGTGGCGGAGTGGAGATCATTCGAGACGCCGACCTCGCTGACGCTGATGAGGCCAAGCTCGACAGGGAACTCGCGCCGGAAAATCTCGTTGAGTTCCCGCTTGAGAAGCTCTCGCACACGCTTGTGGCGCAGATTGGGCATGACTGAGGAACGGTTGGATTACAATTTCTGGGCGACCTTCTCCTGCATGTAGCACTCGATGATGTCGCTCTCCTTAAAGTCGTCGAAGCCGTCTAGCCGAATGCCGCACTCCATGCCGGTGCGCACCTCGTTGACCTCGTCCTTGAAGCGCTTGAGCGTGTGCGAGATGCCCTCGTACACCAAGTCGCCCTTGCGGACGACACGCATCTTGCCGCGCACAATCTTGCCGCTGGTGACGGCGCAGCCGGCGACGTTTCCGCCCTTGCTGAGGTCAAAAATCCTGCGCACTTCCGCCTGGCCGGTGACGACATCCTTCAACAACGGGTCGAGCAGGCCGGCCATGGCCTCCTTCACCTCGTCGATCAACTCGTAAATGATGGCGTAGAGCTTGATCTCGACCCCCTCGCGCTTGGCCACCTCGCCGACGCCGGTGTCGATCTTGGCGTGGAAGCCGAGGATGACCGCGTCCGAGGCGCTGGCCAGCGTGGCGTCGGACTCGGTCACGGAGCCCACACCGGAGTGGATCACCTCGGACTGCACCTTGTCCGACTCGATCTTGTTAATGGAATCGACGATGGCCTCGACCGAGCCCTGCGTGTCGGCTTTGATGATGAGCTTGAGTACCTTGTCCGAGGTCGCCTCCATGCGGCTGAACAACGTCGCAAGAGTCATCTTGCGTTTGCGTGCCGAGGCTTCGTCGCGCTGCTTCGTGTCGCGATCCTCGCAGACGGAGCGGGCCTCTTTTTCGTTGGGAAGAATGTTGAACTCCGCGCCGGCATCGGGCACGCCGTTCAGGCCGAGCACCTTGACGGCAGAGGAGGGGCCGGCTTGCTTGATGCGTTTGCCCTCGTGATCCACAAGCGCGCGCACCTTTCCGAAGTGGTTGCCGCAGACCATCACGTCGCCGACCTTCAGCGTGCCCTTGCGGACGAGCAAAGTGGCCGTTGGCCCGCCGGCCTCCAAGCCGGACTCGACGACGTTGCCGACCGCCTTGCGGTTGGGGTTGGCCTTGAGCTCGAGCACCTCGGCCTGCAGCAACATCATCCCGAGCAGCTTGTCGATGTTCGTGTTTTTCAGCGCGGAGACATCGACGAAAATGGTTTGCCCGCCCCACTCCTCGCAGACGAGGCCCTTTTCCTGCAGTTGCGTGCGGGCCATCATCGGGTTGGCGGACGGGTGGTCAATCTTGTTGACGGCCACGATGATCGGCACCTCGGCGGCCTGCGCGTGGGCAAGGGCTTCCATCGTCTGCGGCATGACGCCGTCGTCCGCGCCGACGACGAGGATGACGATGTCGGTGACGTTGGCGCCGCGGGCGCGCATGGCGCTGAACGCGGCGTGGCCCGGCGTGTCGAGGAAGGTGATTTGCTCGAGCTTTTCCGGATGGTCGGGGTGCGGGACGTTGATGGTGTAGGCGCCGATGTGCTGGGTGATGCCGCCGGCCTCCCCGGCGGCGATGTTCGAGTGGCGGATGACGTCGAGCAGCGTGGTTTTGCCGTGATCCACGTGGCCCATGATCGTGACCACTGGGGCGCGGGGTTGCAGATCCTCCTCGATGTCGTCGGCGTCGAGCACGACTTTTTTCATGGTGGAGGTCTTGACGAGGCCGGCGCCGCGCTCGCGGCGCTCGAGCCGGAATCGGAAACCGTGCTTGGCGCAGATTTCGCGGGCGACCGGCTCCTCGATGGATTGGTTGATGTTGGCGAAGACGTTGAGCGCCATCAGGTCGGCGATCAACTGGAATGGCTTGCGCTTCATCTCGTCGGCGAGATCGCGGACGATGATCGGCGGCTTCATGGCGATCAGCGGGCCATTGGCCGGTACCGTGAATTTTGGCTTGGGCGGGCCGGGAGCGGTTGCGGGAGCGGTTGCGGTTGTGGGAGCGGTTGTCGGCCGCTTGGCCTCCGGGGCCTTGGCCGGTTTCTTGTCTTTTTTCTTTTTGCGTTCGCGTACCGCCGGTCGAACCGGCATGTTGCCCAATTCGATAAAGCCCACTTTTTTACCCAGATCGGTTGACTCTTCCTCCTCCTTCTCTGGCTCCTCGGCTTCCTCTTCCTCGGCGGCATCCTGCTCCGCATCGGCCTCGGTTTCGTCGGCAGTCTCCTCTTCGGGTTCCTCGGCGGGAGCGGTGATGATGACCGGCTCGACCGCAACCGGAGCGGGCTCGGGCTCGGGTTCCTGGGTGCCGGCGATTTTTTCCTCGAGGTACTCGGCGGTGATTTTGTCGAGGGTGCTCGAGGCAACCTTCGCGTTGGTGATCCCCAACTCTTTGGCCTTGGCCAGGACTTCCTTGCTGGGTATCCCTACCTTTTTGGCAATCTCATAAATGCGAACGGGCATAAAAAATATCTGTTTGCGGCTTGGCCAAGGGCAGCGTCGCGCTTGGCCAAGCGGCGGCGGAATGTATCCGGTTACTCAGCCTCCTTGGGCTGGGCGGATGCTTCCTCGGCGGCTTGAGGCTCCGCTGGCTCAGGAGCAGGTGTCTCTGCCTCGGGTGCTGCTTCATCCCCGGTCTCGGCATCGGCTTCGGGGGCCGCGTCGTTTATCAGCGGGTTGGTGCCCGCTCCCGCGCGACGCACCTTCTCGGCGTGGGCGGCCGCCAGGACCGACTCGGCATGTTCGGCGAGGCCCGGTATGTCGGCGAGGTCGGATGCCTCGACGCCGTTCAGGGCATCCAACGTCAGGAGACCCGCGTGCACGAGGGCGTCGGCCTGCTCCTTCTCGATGCCGGGGATGGCGGCTAAGGCGTCAACGGCATCGGCCACTTGCTCCTCGAACCCGACCCGAACTTCCTGCTCGGGATCGATGTCGATCTGCCACCCGGTGAGTAAGCTGGTGAGGCGGGCGTTTTGGCCGCGCCGACCGATGGCCAGCGAGAGTTGATCGGGATCCACCAGGACGTGAACCCGTTTTCTGTCCTGCTGAATCTCCAGCCGCTTGAGTTGTGCCGGGGCGAGGGAGTTGGTCACGTAAGTCTCGACGTCCGAATCCCAGCGGATGATGTCAATTTTCTCGTTGTTGAGTTCCCGAACGATGTTCTTTACGCGTTGGCCGCGAAGCCCGACGCAGGCCCCGACGGGATCCACCTTCTCGTCTCGCGAGTGCACCGCGAGCTTGGTGCGAAAGCCCGGTTCCCGGGCGATGGCCTTGACCTCGATGGTGCCGTCGTTGATCTCGGAAACTTCGAGCTGAAACAGCTTGAGGACAAAGTCGGAATCTCTGCGGGAGAGGATAATCTCGGAGCTGCTGTCGGATCCCTCCACGGCCTTGACCAGGCAGCGGATGCGTTCGCCCCGTTGGTATTCCTCGGTGGGCACCCGCTCGCGGTTGGGCAGCAGAGCCTCAAACTTGCCCAGGTCAACGAGGACATCCGAGCGGTCGAATCCCCGTACCTCGCCGCTGACGATGTCGCCGATGCGGTCTTTGAACTCGGTGTAGATCAACGCTTTCTCCGCTCGGCGAATGGCCTGCATCAGTGCCTGCTTGGCATTCTGCGAGGCGATCCGGCCGAAATTTTTCGGAGTGACCTCGACTTCAAGCTCCTCCTCCAATTGGGCATCCGGCTTGAAACGCTGAGCGGAGTCCAGGCTGATTTCGTTTTGTTTGTCGGTGACCGTCTCCACCACGATCAACGTGGCGAAGGCGCGGATGTCCCCGTCTTTGCGGTCGATCTCACAACGCAGTTCCCGGGCGGGGCCGACTGCGCGCTTGGCTGCGGAGACCATTGCATCCTCGACAGCGCTGATAAGGATCTCGCGATCGAGCCCCTTTTCGCGCTCCCAGTATTCCATGCTGGCTATAAATTCTGCATTCATCGTATCCGTCTTTCGACAAGGCCCAAACCGTTCGTGCCGAACAAAAAAGCCGGAAGATTGCTCCCCGACTCCACTCGTCCGTAACAGAGTTGACTCACTACGTTGACACCCGGAGGTGGCAACCGGCTTGAGGCTAGTCGTTTGGCCCAAGCAGCGTCAAGTGCAAAAGGCGTCCCGATTTGGCTGTTTTTTGTTATTTTGCCAGAAACAGGCGGCTTGAGACGAATTTGGGTTTCCCGGTTGGTTGCCTGCGGGTAGCTTGTCGGCGAAGTGGCGAACGATCGACCGAAGGATGCCTGGCAGCCATTGACATTCGGGGGCGTGGCCCGGTTTGCCATGGCCAGTCGCTGGCGGTTGCTGGGGGTGGAACTGGTCTTCGCCCTCTTGGTTGCCGCCACGGCGGTTTGGTTTGTCCAGCAAGCTTGGGTGCCGGAAATCGAAAAGGCCATCCAGCAGATGCCCACGACTGGGGAGATTCGCGGCGGCCGCCTCGCTTGGCCAAGCGAAGCGGTGCTTCTGCAGGAGGGGCCGTTTATGCGGATCGATGTGCGCCCGGGAGGCTTCACGGAAATGGGTGTCGTGGAATCAGCCGATCTTGTGTTGGCCTTTGGCCCGAACGATTTGCAGGTAGGCAGCAGCTTGGGGCTTGGCCTGTTGACGCTGCCTTATCCGACGGGATGGATTTTGTCATTCAGCAAAACCGAGCTTGAACCTTGGTGGGGGGCTCGCTCTCACATGGTGCTGGCTGGGTTTGGCCTGCTGGTCATTCTCGCGCTGCTCTGCGCCTGGTCCGCGCTGGGCTGGCTGTACATGGTTCCGGTCAAAATTTTCTCTGTCAACCAAGTGAGCTGGGCTGGAGCCAAAAAAATCGCCGTCGCCGCACAAATGCCGAGCGTCTTGGTGATGATCGCCGGCATTGTCCTTTACGGCCTGAAGCAAATCAACCTCGTGGCGTTGCTGGCCGTGTGGGGCGTCCACTTAGTGTTGCCGTGGGTCTATTTGATGTTTTCCCCGATCCTCGCCCCGAAGCCACCCAAGCCAAAAACCAAGGCGAAAAAAACAAAGGCCAAGCGCCGAACGGAAGACAATCCCTTCGACGAATCTTCAGAAAGTTCTGGCAACCCCTTCGGCAGCGACTGAAGCAACCAAGCGCTTGGCCAAGCGCGGTCGAACAACACCCAAATAAGCGGGACGCGCCCTCAGTTAAGCAAGCGGGAGGTGAGACATTGTGACTCACATGGCTCGGATTCAGAGTGATTTTGGGGTGGGGTTTATTTCGTTAATATGCTTATTACAAGTTAGTTACAGTTTTCAATGGGCGCTTGGCATTCAGGTTGCTTGAGGGCGACTGTATTTGTTATGGGAAAAGTTTTAGGAATTGATTTAGGAACGACGAACTCCTGCATGTCTGTTATGGACGGCGGCGAGCCGCTCGTGCTCGAGAATTCCGAGGGCCGTCGGACGACACCTTCGGTGGTGGCGTTCGGCAAGGACGGCGAGCGCTTGGTCGGTGATGCAGCCAAGCGTCAGGCGGTGACCAACCCCAAGAACACCGTTTTCTCCATCAAGCGTTTCATAGGCCGCAAGTTCGACGAGGTCGGCGAGGAAACCAAGCGCGTCCCTTACAAGGTTGTGAAGGCTTCCAACGGAGACGCCGCCGTCGAGGTGGAGGTCAACGGGGAAACCAAGCAGTTCAGTCCACCGGAAATCTCAGCGATGATCCTGGGCAAACTCAAGGCCGACGCCGAGATGCGCCTGGGCGAAACGATCACCGAGGCCGTCATCACGGTGCCGGCCTATTACAACGACACCCAGCGCCAGGCCACCAAGGATGCCGGCAAGATCGCCGGTCTCGAGGTGTTGCGAATCATCAACGAGCCGACCGCCGCCTCGCTGGCTTACGGGCTCGACAAGAAGGAGGATCAAAACATCGCCGTGTTCGACCTTGGCGGCGGGACGTTCGATATTTCAGTGCTGGAGATTGGCGACGGTGTGTTCGAGGTGAAAGCCACCAACGGCGACACCCAACTCGGCGGCGACGACTGGGACAACGCGGTCATCGACTGGGTGCTCGACAGCTTCAAGGAGGAGAACGGCATGGATCTGCAGAACCAGCCCGACGCCCTGCAGCGCATCAAGGAAGAGGCCGAGAAAGCCAAGATTTCCCTGTCCAGTTCCACGAGTTACGACCTGAACCTGCCGTTCATCACTGCGGACGCCAGCGGGCCAAAGCACATCAACCTTGCGTTGTCCCGCGCCAAGCTGGAGCAGTTGTGCGAGCCGTTGTTCGACCGGATCAAAGGGCCGGTGGAGTCCTGCTTGAAGGACGCCGAGGTCGCTACATCCGACATCAAGGATCTTGTCCTGGTGGGCGGAATGACTCGCATGCCCAAGGTGGTCGAGACCGCCGAGGCCATCGTCGGCATGAAGCCCAATCAAGGCGTGAATCCTGACGAGGTGGTGGCGGTTGGCGCGGCCATCCAGGGCGGTGTCTTGAAGGGCGACGTGAAGGACGTCCTGCTGCTCGACGTCACGCCGCTCTCACTCGGCATCGAGACGATGGGCTCTGTGATGACCAAGCTCATCGAGCGCAACACCACCATCCCGACCAAGAAATCTGAAATTTTCTCCACCGCCGCCGACAACCAGCCCGCCGTGGACATTCATGTGCTGCAGGGCGAGCGCGAGTTTTCCAATGACAATAAGAGCGTTGGCAAGTTCCAGTTGACCGAGATTCCACCAGCACCGCGCGGCACCGCGCAGATCGAGGTGACGTTCGACATCGACGCCAACGGCATCCTCAACGTCAGCGCCAAGGATCTCGGCACTGGCAAGGAGCAGAAAATCACCATCACCGCCAGCAGCGGCCTCTCGAAGGAAGACATTGAGAAAATGAAACAGGACGCCGAGACGCACGCTGACGAAGATAAAAAACGCCGCGAAGAAGTGGATCTGCGCAATAACGCCGACAATCTGGCCTACCAGACTGAAAAGCTGCTTAAGGAAAACGGCGACAAGATTTCCGGCGACAAAAAGAGCGCGCTCGAGTCAGCCAACGATGAGTTGAAGGACGCGCTGAAAGGCTCAGACGCCAACGCGATCAAGGTCGCCACGGAGAAACTGCAGCAAGTCGTGCAGGACGCTTCCGCCGATATTTACAAGGCCGCGCAGGAAGCCCAAGCGGCTGGCCAAGCGGAGCCAGGCGGCGACGCTGCCCCAGCCGATGATGACGAACCGGCCAAGA